>Ga0206924_1039_pt1 | contig 32718 bp, 32 predicted proteins | sample Alteio_BWOrgHeat_61_FD_152947 | JGI IMG/M metagenome (GOLD analysis project Ga0206924, IMG submission 152947) | Enriched cells from forest soil in Barre Woods Harvard Forest LTER site, Petersham, Massachusetts, United States -... | ecosystem: Environmental > Terrestrial > Soil > Temperate forest >...
AACCCGCCAGTGGAATTTACAACATGGGTTTTGGAAAAGCTAAAACCTGGCTGGACTTAGCACGCCCTATTTTTTCGGCCATGGGAAAACCTGCAGACATCCGCTTCATCGAAATGCCAGAAAACATCCGAAATCAGTATCAATACTTCACCGAAGCCAAGATGACGAAATGGGAAAAAGCCGGAATGAGCTCGGCCCAATGGTCCGTGGATTTGGGAGTGACAGATTATGTGAAAAATCATCTGCTGCAATCGGACCGTAGTCTGTGAAAGACATCCCCCAGCACCTCAAGAAATACATCGTTGAACAACATTACGAGAAGTACACTCCCGTAGATCAAGCCTGCTGGCGCTACATTCTTCGCCAGCTCAGAGCATTCCTTTCCACGCATGCCCATGAAAGTTATGCCGAAGGCCTGCATAACACTGGCGTCGAGATCGAACAAATCCCACGCATTGAAAATATCTCTAAAAAATTGTCCAAATTTGGTTGGAGGGCTCTTCCTGTCAGCGGGTTTATTCCGCCCGCAGCTTTTATGGAACTGCAGTCCCTGGGAGTTTTACCCATCGCCTGCGACATGAGGACCATCGAACACTTGTCTTACACTCCCGCACCCGACATCGTTCACGAGGCCGCCGGTCACGCGCCGCTCTTGGTGAATCACGAGTTCTCGGAATATCTGCGCCAGTACGCGCTGGTGGCAAAAAAAGCCATCATCAGCAAAGAGGACATGGCCCTATATGAGGGCATTCGAAAACTTTCCGATCTCAAAGAGAGCCCGGATTCCACAGAAGCCCAGGTGCAAGAAGCCCAAGAGCATCTGAATCACGTAAGCAAAAGCATTTCACACGTGAGCGAAGCCTCACTGCTTTCTAGAATGAACTGGTGGACAGCGGAGTATGGACTCGTGGGCGACATAGAAAATCCCAAGATCTTCGGCGCAGGCTTACTGAGCAGCGTGGGTGAATCGCAATTGTGCTTAAGTGCCAAGGTGAAAAAAATTCCTCTCACTGTGGAGTGCATCAAGTACAGCTATGACATCACGGAACAACAGCCGCAACTTTTTGTTGCACCTAGCTTCAAGAAACTGGGAGCGGTGCTAGAGCAAATGGCCAGTCAAATGTCGTTTCGTGTCGGCGGCCTCTCGGGAATTGAAAAAGCCATCCAGTCAGAAACAGTCAACACCGTAGAACTTAATTCTGGTTTGCAGTTGTCAGGACAAGTGAGTTCGGTGATAGTTTCTGATTCAAAACAACCAATTTATCTGCGCCTCCAGGGCCCTTCGCAATTGTCTTATCGGGACCAGGAGCTGTCGGGCCATTCGCAGAAAACTCATTCACAGGGTTTTGGAACCCCCATTGGGAAATTTCAAGACCGACCGACGGATTGTCCTTCGACATTCACTGAAGCCGATCTGCAGAAACTCGGATTGATTCAGGGGAAAAAAATCTCATTGAAGTTTGTCAGCGGAGTTTTGGTTGAGGGGGTGCTCAAGTCTCAGCTGCACCGGGATGGAAAGCTTCTTCTGTTAGCTTTTGAAAATTGTCGGGTCACTCATGGCTCCCAAATCTTGTTCGAACCTGAGTGGGGAACTTTCGACATGGCCGTGGGCTCACAAGTCACCTCCGTTTTTGGCGGGCCTGCCGATCGTGGTGCGTATGGTGAAACCCAGGATTTCGTCGCTGCCCGAGTGCCATCCCGCAACTTTACTGACGCAGAAAAGTCGCTGCACGCTGATTATCTGAGCGTTCGGAAATGGCGGGAGCAAAAACTTCAAGGCGAAGCCTTGAACAAGTCTGTCCTCGAGGTGACCACCCGACAGCAGAAATTGAATCCGCAGGACTGGCTGCTGACGTTGGAGTGCTATGAACTGCTCCTACATCGGCAGGGCGACGCCCAGCTGAAGCAGGAACTACTCTCTTGTCTCCAATCCAAGGGTTCCGCGCTGAAGACCGTGATTGAAAACGGTTTAGCTCTAGCCAAGCAATTGTAAGTTTGCTACTTGAGGTCCATGCGGAACTTTCAGCTGAACGTCGTTTTGGTGCGAACCATCTATGACTCCAATATCGGAGCCAGCTCTAGAGCCATGTCCAACATGGGTGCCAAGAATTTAATTCTGATCGATCGCAAATGTGAAATCACTTTTCAAACACATCAGGCTGCGGCCAGTGGCCAAGCTGGACTGCAAAGTCGCCGAGAGTACGCATCCTGGGACGAATTTTTTAAAAAGGAGCCCGAGGGTTTACGCCTGGCCTTTTCGGCCCGCGATGGCCGCACCCGCCCAGTCTGGGAGATTGGCAAAGCGCTGTCTTGGATCAAAGATGAACATCCAGAAATGCGACTCAATGACGCTGCGATGATTCCGGTCTATCTGATTTTCGGACCCGAGGATTGGGGATTGTCCAACGAGGACCTAGAGCTCGCACACTTCAATATCAACATCCCCACGTTTGGTGACAACTCCAGTTTGAATTTGGCGCAAGCGGTTTTGCTGGCACTCTATACTCTACGACTGAACTGGGGCGGTGAACGCACAGTCTTAGACGGACAACAGCCCGATCGTCATTTGACTACTGGCAGCCGTGCGAAGATTTTTCCAGAAGAAACTCTGCGCACATGGCTGCAAGAAATGAACTTCGATTTATCCAAGGATTTGAACGCGTACTCGGTGCTGAAGCGAATGATGTTGCACAATGTGCCGACGGAAAAAGAGCTATCCATGCTAGAAACCGTTTTGCAGCAGTCGATTCGTAAGTTGCGTGAATACAATGAAATGCGGGAAAATAAAAACTAGCGCAGCCCCTTGAGTTCGTCCTCGCGCGAGCGAAAACGATCCAGCTGACCACTGACTTTCTCTAGCTGAAGACTTAGCTTCATACCCAGCTCATTGAGCTTGTCGATCTCTTCCATGGCGGTGGCCTGATCCCCGCCGACCAGCTTAATACTTTCGATTCTTTCGTGATTGAGCTCGATTTCCCGATGCACCAGCTCGATCCGCTGATTGATCTTTTTTCGGTCTTGCGACAAAGCCCGAGTGATTTGTTTCACCTGCTCAATGCTTAAGATCTGAAGCTTGCCACTTTCGAACGGATCTTCGACTTCGGCCTTGGGATCGTCCTCGCCGGCGATGCCTGCCCAAAATAAATTCCATTCGATTTTAATATTTTCTAAGAACGAGCCGACCTCTTCTGTGGCCGGAAGGGGCACAGACTTTACGGCCTTCTTCTTTGGCTTAGATTTTGACTCGGGATTCGAATTTTTCGTACCAGATTCCATTTTCGGAGACACCCAAACTTAGTTAAACAAACGTCCTGTGATGAGCAGATCAGAATCCAGCTGCTGGACCTTGGGGGTCTTTAACTGAATCTTTTCACTCATATTTTCTATGTTAACTCCTTCTGACCAGGCCTTGCCAGAATTCGCTCCAAGTATAATGGGAGCCTGAAATAAGTACAGGCGATGGGCCTCCTGCTGCGATATAAACGAGCTGACAACTTGCGCGCCGCCTTCAACGAAGACCGATCTGACGCTGGACTGCCATAGCCGTGCTAGTAATTCCTTCAAGTTGAGCTGGCCTTTGGGCTGGGTTCCTACCCTCAATGTCTTAGCTAACGGACTTGAGATGTCGCTGGCCACCGCAACGAAAATATTCTCTGGCCGATGGGTTTTGAAAATTCGTAGGTCTGGTCGTTTCAGGCATTCCGCTGATGAATCCAAAATCAAAATTTTATTTTCTTTACCGGGAAACCGAGGGTGACGAATATTGAGCTGCGGATCATCGGTCAGCACCGTGTTCTTACCAACCACGGTGATGTCGTGGATAGCGCGCAATTCATGAGCTTTTTCCCGTGAGGCCTCGCCAGTGATCCACTGGCTTTCACCCGTCTTCAACGCCAACTGACCATCCAGCGAAGACGCGACCTTGATGGACACAAAGGGCTTCTGCGCACGGAAGTTCATTAGAAAATGTTCGCAGACCTCTTCAAGGTCATCTTGTCTTTTCGCGAAGTGAGTGGTTTTGATTCCAGCACTCTGAAGAATTTTAATTCCGGCACCAGAGACCAGCGGGTTCGGATCGAGCAAACCGTAGATCACTTCGGCGAGCGGAAGTTTCGCCAAGGCTTTGGCACATGACGGAGTTTTTCCCTCATGAGCACATGGCTCCAGAGTGACAAACACTCGCGCTGACTTTAACTGTTCTGGCTTCAGACCTTGAATGGCATTGGCCTCGGCATGAGGACCGCCGTAAATTCCGTGATGACCTTTGCTGAGAAGCTCTCCTTGGGAATTCAAAATCACACAACCGACCATAGGATTCGGGCTAACAAATCCCGCTCCCAGCAAGGCCTCTTGCATGGCCAATTCCATGGATTGGTCATCGGTGAGTTTAAGGGCCACTATTTCATCCAGCTTTGCCAGTAATTTTTCACTTCCACTTTTTCAAACTGCTCGTCAATCTTGAGAGGACTCCAAACATCGACCATGACAGCGTATTCATCCGTGTGAGTTTTATTGGGAGTCTTAGCGACGGCCTTCGGATGCGGACCATGGGGAAATCCAGCTGGGTGCAGAGAAATCATTCCCGCGTGCAGATTGTCGCGGCTGAAAAAATTGCCGTCGTGATAAAAAAGCACTTCATCGTAATCAATGTTCTGATGATAGAAAGGAACTTTCAAGGCGTCCGCATCGGTTTCCAGAGGTCGCGGCAGAAATGTACAGACCACAAAACCATTGGCAATAAATGTTCCATGAGCGCTCGGTGGCAGATGCACTCGCGCACTCACCAGAGGCATCATGTCATCGACATGAAGAGTGAAAGGAAAGAAATCACCCTTCCATCCGATGGTGTCGTACACATCTTCGCTGTAGGCAAAGTGAGTCAGCTGATCCAGACGCTTCACCAATATCTCTTTCACATTGGCGCCGTTTTTTTTCTGATGAGCTTTGAGCGCCTCAAGATCTGGGGGCTTGAGAGCTGCCGTATCGTAGAACGCGTTTCGTCCGACCATTCCACGATCGGGCTCACGAAATGGGCCTGTGCGCGATTCGATCACCAAAAATACGGAGTCTTCGCTGCAAACAAAGGAGTGGCCCACACACTTTGGAATGTTGATGTAAGAGCCTTTACGGAAACTCAGCAAACCATATTCGGTCAGAACTTCGCCCGAGCCTTGATGACAAAAATAAAGTGATTCGCCATCGGCGTTGCGGAAAGACTTTTTCGCCGTTGTGGATTTGGATTCCCAGAAATAATAAATGCTGATGTCATTGTTGTGCATCAGTCGCTGCCAAGATCCGAAGTCCTTGGGCAAATTCACACAGTCAAACAAGTGCGGACGAAGTGGTCCTTCAATATTGGTCCAACGCGTGCTGGGCTTTTCTTTGATCAGGTGAGAGACATGACCGAAGAAACCTTTGCGTCCCTGCTCTTCTTCAAAACAGCCTGCGGGAATTCCCTTGTGTCCTTGTGTGGTGTGCTTGCCCTGTTTGTATTGAAACATAAAGTCCTTCTCCTAATAAAACTGCTCGTAAAACTGATTCACCAATGGGTCAACGACAAAAGATTTTTGACTCCAGCGCAGAATTCTTAATCCGTGAGCCGAACGCAATCGACTCAGGGCCACATAAGCATGCCCGGGCTCCCACAGTCGCGATAGGTCCACCCAGAGCTCATCCAGCGTCGAACCTTGAGATTTGTGAATAGTCGTCGCGTAAGCCAGCGTCAGAGGAAAATTGAGCACCGATGCCACGACGTCCCCTTCCGCATTTTGTAGAGAGAACATCGTCTTTTCGACAGTCACTTCGCGACCGCGAAGGCCACCTTGGCTGAGCTTTTCGACGACGATCTTGTCCGGCTGTATTTCCGTCACAACACCGCGAGTGCCATTGACCCAGCGGCGCTGCGGATCGTTCTGCAAAAAAAGAACTCGGCAACCTTCTTTCAAAGTCAGGCGCGCCGGGATCGGCGACTGCTTCTGCAGCATTTCGATGTATCTGGCTTCGCCAAAATAAATACTATCGACCACCATTTCGGCGGTGCTTAGGCCAGCCAATTCGCTGAGATTGAATTTTTCCGATTGGTCACGCAGAGGGAAAAGTCGTGTGGCCTTGTCGTCCTGATCGTTGTCGCGGACATGATCTTCCAGAAATTCGATCACCTGCGGGGTGACTCTGCCACTGCGCACTTCGGACAGGCGATCCAAAAAATCCCGATCATCAATGCGATGATTGTGCGTGAGCCAACAAGTCTGCAAACCCGACTGCTCCCAAACCTTCGAACGAAAAGCCCACTGCCTGGGTCCGTTGCGAGTGACCGGTGGTAGTTGCGCAAAGTCGCCGACCAAAACCACCCGCAAACCGCCCCAAGGTAAACTGGATCCACGAGCGACCCGCGCGATTTGTTCGGCAGCCTCAAGAGCTTCTGCTGGAATCATAGAAACTTCGTCGAGAATAAAACCTTCGACGTCAGAGATCCGCTTCAGCACCCGGCGCTCTCGTGTGGCTTTGGTCACGGTGGCTTCGAAACCACCTTCCATAATACCAAGACCAAAAAAACTGTGGAACGTGCGCCCGCCCACAAGAACGGCCGCCGCACCCGTACTGGCCAGAATGGGCATTTGCTTAGCGGACTGGCGCGACATGAACGCGCGAATCAGATGGCTTTTCCCACAGCCAGCTCCACCGGTGAGGAAAATATTCTCGCCAGAGTCCAGCAACTCTAAAGCCTGGGCCTGTTCATCGCTCAGCGTGAACTTCTGAATATTTTCTTCAATGGTCGTTTTGTTGGCTTTTTTTGTCATAAGCACGTCCATTCTGGCGGTTCCCGGCCCTTAGTCCAAGGACTAATATTGGCGTAGGTTATGCGCTGCGCATCGTTTTCGCATTCGCGCGACCCAAAAACCGTGTTATAGTAAATGTCCGTTAATGCCTCTATATTGCAAAGGAGTTGCAGTGTACACTCACGATATGACAAAGAAAAATAAAAAAATGCCGGTGGATTTAAGCGCCAAAAAATTGGTCGATTTTGAATCCAAAGAAGGAAACCTTCATTTCGAACAAGTGATCGATATCGAGCCTATGGAACTTTCAGAAAAGCTGGATGACGTGATCGTGGTGGATGTCCGCCAGCCCGACGAATTCACCGGAGAGCTTGGCCATATTCCCGGCGCCAAACTTCTGGTGCTGGATGATCTGGAAGAAAACTTAAAGCAACTTCCCAAAGACAAAACAGTGGTTTTCGTCTGCCGCAGTGGCGGTCGCTCAGCCCGCGCTTCCCACTTGGCCATTGAAAATGGCTTCACCCATACCTTCAACATGAAGGGTGGAATGCTGCTGTGGAATGAACTGCACCTTCCAACAGAAGCTTAAGAGAGATTTAGAATGAGTAACAGCGTCTATGTGAACCGGACTTTGAATCTGAAAAGGATTCGTTACATTGGTTTGGATATGGACCACACGCTCATCCGCTACAATGCGCATGAGTTTGAGAAGCTCTCGCATCAAGCAATCAAAGAAAAACTCGTGAAGAACCGCAATTATCCGGCCGTGATTCTGGATTTGCCCTTCGATTACAACTTGGCCATTCGTGGACTGGTGATCGATCGGCAAAAAGGAAATACGCTAAAGCTAAATCGCCACAGCGCTATTCGCGCCAGTCATCACGGTTTGAAGTCCATCGATTTTAAGACTCAGCAGAAGATTTATAAAAGCACTTATATCGACTTAAGCGACAAACAATACCTGGCCGTGGATACGGCTTTCTCTATTTCTTTGGCCACATTGTTTTCACAGATCATCGAATTGAAGGAAGCTCAACCCAACTTGGCTGTGCCAGACTTTGCCACTGTGGCCGATGACGTGTTGCACGCGCTCGATGAAGCTCATCGTGACGGCTCATTGAAAGAGACCGTCAAAAAAGACTTAAAAAAATACATTATCAAAGATCCAGAATTAGTCGCAGGCCTGGAAAAATTTAAAAAACACGGCAAGAAAATTTTCATCGCCACTAATTCTGATTTTCACTACACCAAATTACTTTTGGATTACGCCATCAATCCATTTTTGAAAGATCACCGAACTTGGTTGGATCTTTTCGAAATCGTCATCACCAGCGCGCAAAAGCCAAGATTCTTCTTCGATGATCTGAAATATCTGAAGGTGAATCCCGCAGACGGCACTATGACCAATGTCGACGAAAAATTAGTTCCCGGAGTCTATCAGGGTGGCAGCGCCCAAGTTTTCACCAAAGATTTAGGCCTTGAAGGCGACGAGATCCTCTACATCGGTGACCACATCTACGGCGATATCCTGCGCTTGAAAAAAGACTGTGGCTGGAGAACCGCCATGGTCATCGAAGAGCTGGCCGACGAGGTCAAAGGCAACAAAACCGCCGAGCCGCTGAATCAAGAGATCGATCTTCTGATGAAGAAGAAAGAACCTCTCGAAGACGAGTTCACTGAAATCATGACTAAGAAAAGCGACGGTGTTGCCGCCAATCACCAAAATTCCTTGGACACGCTTCAAAAGCAAATCACTGAGATCGACGCGCAGATCAGCGGCCTGATTAAAAAACAGCAAGTGCTGTACAACCAGCATTGGGGTCAGCTCATGCGCGCCGGCAACGAAGAAAGTTACTTCGCCTATCAAGTGGATCGCTACGCCTGTATTTACATGGCGAAGTTGAGTGATCTTTTGCAGCTTTCACCGCGCACCTATTTCCGCGCGCCTCGGCGCCCGCTTTCGCACGAGATTTTGTAATTCAATTCTACTCTGTGACTTTTACAAATTTTAGGCCCGGCCTAGAATCAGGTAAATGACGACGAGGGTCTTGAGCATCGAATTCCTGCTTACTCATCGTCCAATGATAAACATTCTCTGGCTTTTCATCATTCCGTTTTTGAACTCGTCGCCATCGTTCTTCAGATGAGATTTCAAAATAATAAATTTCAATCTTAGCATCGGCGGCATCGGCTAGCTCCATAAGCCATGGCCATCTTCCGACGTCGAAAACGACCGATTGACCGTTTTTAAGGGCTTCCAGCGCTTTTGAAAACATCAGATTTAGCGCTTTCGGCATCAAACGTTCATAACCCTGCAAATCTCCGATGGGCTCATGGAAGTTTTTAATGGTTCCATCGCGGGACTGAAAAAAAGCGCCCTGCTCCTTAGCGATTTTTAGCGCGAGCGTGGTTTTGCCGGAGCCCATTGGGCCGACCATTGCGTAGATTGTTAGGGGGGAATCTGGATTCATTAGTCCCATTCAGCAAGTTTTACTGACAAAAATAATTTGTTTCAAAGGATCCACCTAAGACCATTCGCTGATGAAGGTAACAAAGATAATATGATCTATCGCCTGCAATGATCCTAGACTGTGAATTTTTCAAAAGATCCGAATGGCGACCCTCAGAATCAAATTAGCGGCACCTAGGCGTTGTCGGAAATTGCATAAGACTAGCCTTTAATGAAATCTATGCTATACTGCTTATAGCAGTATAATGAGGATCGTTTATGCTGCCAACTAAAGTCACTTGGTCGGATCGGGTCGAAAAGCAGTTAGGTAAAATCCCTATTCACATCCAAGAGAAGTTTAGAGCCTGGATGGTGAGCGTTGAGGAAGATGGAATCCATATCGTTCGGCGGCGGCATGGTTTTCACGACGAAGCTCTGAAAGGGTTAAGACTAGGACAACGATCGGTTCGATTGAATAAAGCTTACCGAGTGATTTATGTACAAAAGGATCAGAGCCATATCAGACTCATTCAGGTCATAGAGGTAAATAAACATGAGTATTAGAAACAAAAATTTTGGCATCGATACTTTGAATAAACGACTTGGCAAAATGACCGTCGGAGGCTTTCTTCGCGCTTGGCGGCTTTCCGAGGAGCTATCACAAAAAGAGTTTGCTCAGCAAATTAAAATGTTGCCAGCAAATCTTTGTGATATTGAAAAAGGGCGGAAAGGTGTTAGTCCGGAAAAGGCCGAAGAAATCGCAAAAATTTTAGGTTACTCGAAAGCAGTCTTGGTCAAAATGGCATTGGAAGAATTGCTGGAGTCCGCCGGACTGAAATATCAAATCGAGGTCAAGCCCGTTGCCTAGGGCTCTCTTGTTAACAGAAATACAAATTCTTCTTGTCCCAGTTGATCCAGCAAACCCACATGCATGCCGGAAGGATATTTTTTTCGGTAAAGGAATCGTGCTTTTTGAATCACGTAACAACCTAGGGTGGCGGTTTGGCCTTGATCTTCTTCCCCGGTGTTGCACGGAACAGTGACGAATTCTTCCTGTTGGCGCTGACGTGGGAATGAAGTGAACACCAGTCCCGCCACTTTAGCCGGATTTTCGGTGTAAATGGTTTTTCTAGCTAAGCTCATCAAACTGTCAGGTATTTTCGGTGACGCCTCCACCACCGGCACCACCACGAGAAGATGGATCGCCTGCTTTTCGGCGGACTTCAGACCCTCGATGAATCTTTCAGGCTCTTTTCTAAAATCAAAATGTTCGGCCTGCATGCCCTCGGGGATTTGAATACTTTGATCCACTACCATGGCTTGAAATGGATGCGGGGTCTGCTGCATCTTGGACCAAAACTTGGACAAGATTTCCTTCATCATCGGATCATTGGCATCGGAGGTATCAATTCCCAGAAAAAAGATCGCGGGCGAAATCAGATCAGGCTCGATGGAGACGAAAAGTGAGTTGACCACCACGTCCGAATTTTCAAACTGGCTAATGCCTATCTTAGAGATCGCCTTAGGCTGAATACCGACGAAAAAAACGAAGGCCAGAGATGCCAACATCAAAGAAATCACTACGGTGAGCATTTTCCAGGTCTTCATGGAGGACTTCTTATCGGTATAGCCGTCCGGTGTCAAATTTGTACTTTGCTTAAAGCTTTTGCAAATGCTCGAAAATACGCCTAATTATGGAGGCACATAAGGACCCGACGGGCGGGTACCTCACAACTGAATGGTTAGATCATGAATCCGACGCAAACGTCAGATCTCCCAAAACCATATCGCTATCTAGTCATCGGCAATGGCCGATGGGCCACGCATTTAAAAAAATATCTAGAAATTCTGAATTTACCTTTTGCCCAATGGAACCGCAGCCAGCCACTGGCGCAGCTGCAATCCGGCTTACTTGAGTGCACTCATGTTCTGTTAGCGATTTCAGATTCGGCTTTGGAGTCTTTTCAGCGGGAGCATCTACGGAATTTTCCAGGCTTGGTGGTGTATTTTTCCGGAGCCCTCGAACTGAACGGCGCCGTGGGTGTTCATCCACTCATGAGCTTTGGTCCAGAGTTGTACCATGAAGAGACCTACCGACGAGTTCCCTTCGTCACGACCTCCGCGCTTTCATTGCAAGAAATTTTGCCCGAGTTTCCGAACTCTCTACATCGCCTGCGGGCTGATCAAAAACCTTACTACCATGCTCTGTGTGTGCTGGGCGGAAACCTCACTACGCTTCTGATTAAAAAAATGAATCAAGGATTTTCGGATTTGAACTTACCGCCCGAGTTGGGACAGCTCTTCATCCAACAAGTCGTGCAGAATGTTTTTTCCAATCCAGGCCTGGCGCTGACGGGCCCCCTAGCGCGCAAAGATTTTGTGACTGTTGATAAAAACTTAAAAAGCCTGCAAGGCGATCCCTTCGCGGCTGTTTACCAATCCTTTCTTCCCATTGCTTTTCCAGAATATTCAACTGAGGTGAAAAATGAAAATCCAAGACTTTAAAACCCACAAGCAGAGCGGCCGGAAAATTTCCATGGTCACTTGCTACGATCATTGGAGTGCGCAGATTATTAATTCTTCGAACGTCGACGTTATCTTGGTGGGCGACTCTTTGGCCATGGTGATGCATGGACACCCCACCACTCTTGCGGCCACGGTGCCGCTGATGGCTTTGCATACTGCTGCTGTGGTCAAAGGTGCTCCGGACAAATTCGTGATCGCTGATCTGCCTTTTATGTCTTATCGAAAAGGGCTTTCTGAAAATATGAATGCCATGGAAGAGCTCATGCGGGCTGGCGCACAAGCGCTGAAACTCGAAGGAGCCAAAGGAAATCTAGAGCTGATTCGCCATGCGGTCGACAGCGGTGTGCCGATTCAAGGGCATTTGGGCCTGACTCCGCAAAGCATCCATCAATTGGGTGGCTTCAAAGTGCAAGGTCGAAGTCCGCAAGAATATTCGGACCTCGTCGTGCAAGCCCAGCAACTAGAAGAGGCTGGATGTTTTTCTGTGGTCTTGGAATGTGTGCCAACGCCATTGGCTGAAACTATTTCCTCCAAGCTGAGTATTCCGACCATAGGCATCGGAGCTGGCCTCGACACTGACGGACAAGTTCTGGTTTTGCAAGACATGTTGGGGATGAATCCAAAGTTCAAACCGAAATTTTTGCGCACATACTTGGACGGCTTTGAAATGCTCAAAAATTCTCTGAATGAATACCACAACGATGTTACGGCCCAACAATTTCCGACGGAGAAAGAAAGCTATTTATGAGCTTAAGAATAATTCACCAGCCCCTGGAGCTGAAGGCGACTTTGGCAGGTCTGCGCCAAAATAAAACCATTGGCTTCGTCCCAACCATGGGAGCTTTGCATAGTGGTCACCGTGCGCTTTTGCAAAGATCTAAGAGCGAAAATGATATTACCGTGCTGAGCATTTTCGTCAATCCCACTCAGTTCAACGACAAAGAGGATCTTAAAAAATATCCACGCACTTGGGATGCCGACTTGGCTTTGGCGGATGCTGCTGGTGTGGACTTTGTGTTTTCCCCTGAATTTGCCGACATGTATCCCGATCACTTTCGTTACCAGCTGATGGAGAAAGAATTTTCACAAGCCCTTTGTGGAAAGGATCGTCCGGGTCATTTTGACGGTGTTCTGTCCGTCGTGATGAAGCTTTTCAATCTGATTCAACCCACCCGCGCCTATTTTGGCGAAAAAGATTTTCAGCAATTGCGCCTGATCGAAGGCATGGTGGAGGCTTTTTTCATGAGCACGAAAATCGTGCGCGTGCCAACCGTCCGCGAAAGTTCTGGCCTGGCTTTAAGCTCTCGAAATCTTCGACTCACTCCGGAAGAAATTCAATTGGCACCGCGCCTTCATCAAGTCTTAATCCAGGCAGTGAATGCGTCTGAAGCGACAGCCCAATTGCAGAGCAGTGGCTTTCAAGTGGACTATGTAGAAGACTTGGAAGGTCGTCGTTATGCGGCTGCCCGCCTGGGGAAAGTTAGGTTGATTGATAATGTCAAAATCTAAAATTCTGCTGCAAGTGACCGGTTCCATCGCGGCCTACAAGGTCTGCGAATTGCTTTCCACTTTGGTGAAAGCTGATTATGAGGTCAAAGTCGTGGCCTCCGAAAATGCTCTGCGCTTTGTCGGCGCCGCAACCTGGGAAGGGCTCAGTGGCTCGCCCGTTTATTCGGATCTTTGGCAACAGGGGCGAATGATGGATCACATTGAGCTCAACCGCTGGGCCGATTTGATTTTGGTCGTACCGGCCACCGCAAGTTACATCAATCGCGCTGCCAGTGGCACTGGTGGTGATTTACTGACGACTTTATTTTTAGCCCACGATTTTAAAAAGCCCTTTTTGTTGGCACCGGCGATGAATCAGGCCATGTACCAACATCCTGTGACTCACAAATCTTTGTCTCTGCTTCGGGAAATGGGTGTGGAAATTTTGGATCCTGAAAATGGAAATCTGGCCTGCGGTGAAATTGGCCCAGGTCGTTTGATGGAGCCTGAAAATATTTTCGCCCGCATCCAGGCACGTCTTCAACCCAGACATAGCCGTGTTCTGATCACCTCGGGCGGAACCGTGGAACCCATCGATGACGTTCGTGGGATCACTAACATCAGCACTGGCGTTACCGGCGCCACGATTGCCGATCAGCTCATACGTGATGGCTTTGATGTCACTTATCTTGGCGCCAAGACGGCAGCGAAACCCACGGGACCGTGTCGACTGCTGAACTTTAGTAGCTTCAAAGACCTGCAAATGCTTTTACAAAATGAGCTTCAAGAAAAATATTCGGCGGTGATTCACGCGGCCGCTGTCAGTGATTATTCGCCAACTCCGTTGAACGGAAAAATTCCTTCCCAAAGTGAACATCTGAACATCGAGCTACAGAAGAATCCCAAGTTGGTGAATCAACTTCGCGGGTGGTCGATCAACAAAGACCTGCGCTTGATCGCCTTCAAGCTGACCTCCTCCGATTCTGCACAGCACCGCCTGGCGGCGGTAGATACTCTTGGTAAAAATTCAACGGCAGATCTGGTCATTCAGAATGATTTCTCTGACTTTAAAAATGGAGGCCCAGAGCACCCTTTCGCGGCTTACCGAAATTCACAGTCTGTTTTTGCGGCGAAAAATAAAGCGGACCTGGCCCAGAAGATTTCCCATTACCTAGTGAAGGAGAGTCCCCTATGATTTTAGCTCTAGATGTCGGCAACAGCCAAATTTACGGCGGCGTTATCGATCACGACGAGATCAAATTTCGTTTTCGCAAAACTTCAAAATCAGGCTCCTCATCGGATGAAATCGGTGTCTACTTAAGATCTGTATTAAGAGAGAACGACATTGATCCCACTCATATCCAACAGATCACCATGTGTTCTGTGGTTCCTGACGTCGTTCACTCCTTAAAAAATGCCTGTAAAAAATATTTCAATGTGAATCCGTTCATCCTTGAACCCGGAGTAAAAACCGGACTGAAGATTGGATATCGAAATCCAGTCGAAGTGGGCTCAGATCGAATCGCCAACGCTATCGCAGCCACACACCTTTTTCCCAAAAAAGATTTGATCGTGATTGATTTGGGAACCGCCACCACTTTTTGTGCGATCACTTCAGGCAAAGAATACATGGGCGGCAGCATTGTCGCTGGACTGAATCTTTGCATGGATGCTCTTGAAAGTAAGACTGCGAAACTTCCTTCTGTGGAAATCGTGGCGTTGGGTGCGGCCCTGGGACGTACGACGATTGAAAGCATACAGAGCGGGCTCTATTTCGGACACATTGGTACAATTAAGGAGCTCACGGCAAGAATCACTAAGGAGTGTTTCGATGAAAAACCATATGTGGTCGGTACCGGGGGATTTTCTTCGCTCTTTGACAAAGCTAAAGTCTTCGATGAGATTCAACCTGATTTGGTGCTCAAGGGACTGGTGATGGCGCTAAAGATGAATAGCTGAGGGGGATCGGCTTCAGGTTCTCGGTTCCCAGACCTCGGTTCACCGTTGCAGTTGGGATTTGGGAACCTAAAACTAAATGATTCTAATTCGTCAAAGGCCGATAAGCCTCGATCGCCTGAATCACACTGCGAGTTTTAAACGACTTGCTGGGTTCGTCCCAAGTGGGCGATTTCCAACCCACCTTGACAAAAAATGGATTTCCCCAGTCTTGCTTGGCCAGCGCTGGCAGCGGATTTCCCTGATGCCCATTCCAGGCCTGCATCAAACTAGGAAGATGAATTTCTACGAAGGCCAGTTTTGGATTGCTCTGTGCAAAGCCCATGTAGCCCTTGTTGAAATACTCTTTGAAATTGATTTCAGAAAGCTGTCCGCAGAAACGAACATACAGCAAACGATCCGCATTCTTTGAAAACTCCACCAGTTTTTCTGTAGAGGGAATCTCGCAGCTGAGATACATCAACTGGTGCGCTTTCAGCAGACCGAAGATTTTTTTCTGCAGCGGAGTTACACCTGGCAACATCAGCAGGCGCTCGTCGTCGACAATGCCCACCAAAGCCGACACTTTTCCCAGGCGGCGAAAATATTCGATGCTGTCATCACTTAAGGTCACGTCAGGTCCCAGCTGAATCAAATAGTCCAATCGTGCCACAAATTCATTGGAAGAAAATCCATGCGTGCCCAGCTGCCGGGTCAGTTCGCCAGCGAACTTCTTCCAAACCGGAGGTGCTGAAGCCTCAAGTAGCAGTCGCAAATTTTCGATGTCCTTAGTCAGCAGCTCTGGATCATTCACAGAGCTATCCTCGGAAAGCATGCTCGACACCTGAAACGGATTGAGCGCCTGTAGCACCTCCGGCAGCGCATGCAGCAATTGCGCGCGATCGCCAATTCCTAGATTCATGTAGGCGTTCACCATCGCATCGCTGATCATCGGGCGGCCACTGCCCACCAAGATCGATTGCGAGTCGTAGGCGGCCTGGCGATTACCAGCGCACATAAGATAATGGTCCGATTTCAAAGTCGCATCGGTGCCCGGTGACTTTTGGCAGAGCCCATATTCGCTGCTCAGTAAACTTGGCCATTGTCGATTCATGGTTTCAAATGCAGCGGGATGACCCAGGGAATACATCACCAAGTCCACCAGGGAACCTTCCAGCAAGGTGCGATCAATGGTGGACTCTCCGGATTCTTCTCTCAGCCATAGGCGCACGAGGGCTCGCTCCAATTGGTCGGTGTTAAGCAACAGATTCTGTGACAGAAAAATTTTCGAGCCCTGCAGGCGAATGGTTTCTCCCATGCCCTCTAGCCAGACCAGTTCAATTTTTTGTGAGAGTGGTTTGACCTCATCAAAAAAACGCTCAATCACCGACAGGCGATGACTGATTTCTGGAAGAAAAGACTCGAACTTTTCGTCGTAGGGAATGCTGTGGTTCAGCGAACATTTCCACACACTCGAAGTGTCGTTTTCAGAGACCCTGTCGATCTTTTCGACAAGCTTAGAATCAATACAAAGTGGCCGCTTATTCAGGGACACCAGAGTGCCCACTGAAACGAAAAAAAACGATTAGAAGAAAGGTACTGACGATCTTCATCTTCATCCCAGAATGAAGAGCAAAGGTTGGGCCACTGAACGGCCCGTTTTAAAGCTTTTGAGCCAAGCTTTTGACGTGATCACTCACTTGGGAATCTTTGCTCAGACTGGGTTCTATTAGGCCAGAAGATTCGATCAGTTTTTCGTGTCGAACATAACAAGAAGCTCTCAGCGAATTCGGACTAGCAGAGTTCTCTGCGCACTCTCGGTAAAACTTCAGTCCAGCCGCAGCTAGATCTTTGTGATCAGCGATAGCCTGGGCGATATCTCCTAGGCGCAGTGCCGATTTAAAAATCACTTCAGGCGTGTAGTGAACTTGCTGGGCCGTCAATTTCTGCAGGTCCGCCTGGGTCGGCGCACTACTTTTGAAGTCTTCAATCAGTTGGCCGAAATGCTTCTGCGTTTCTGAAATTTCTTGAGGTTGAGTGGCAGGCTCTGCCATCTTAGCGGTCGCAGGCTCCAGTGCCTCGGAGTGAATCACAGGCATGGGCTCTGGTGGGGCCTCTGGCTTGATCTCCATCCAAACCATCAGGGCTACAATGGTTAAAAACAAAAGACCAAGAACGATCACTTTACCAGGAATTTTTTCGTTCACTTCGCTCACGGCTGAATGGCCTCCGGAGCATCATCCCAGGCTGTACCAGCTTCCGCCCCAGCAGAGGTCCCAGGAACATTGAAGCTCGTGACCAGGCGGTCTGAGAGATCCAAATAATAGAGTTCAAGAACAGTCATCGTGTGCTCCGTGCATCGAGACCCACAAGCCTTCATCAAATTTTTCTGCATCATGGACCCGATCGTGTACGGACCGTTGGTCGAAGCGTCGCACGCATTGATGCCCGCATAATCAGATCCGGGCGGACAAACCGCATGCATAAATCCCAAACCGACACCATGGCCATCGCTATGTCGGGCCTCGTGAAACAAAATTCCAGCACGGAAAATATCCAATAAAATATTTTGTACTTTTTTACCCTGCATATCTGGAAACATACCAGGGCCAATCTCTAACAGACCTATTCGTGGAGAAACCAACGGCACAACACCGATCCCGTCCAAACTCAGATTCACCAAACGGTGAACGTATTTTCCCAGAAAATAGCTGATAGCTCCGATATTCAGCATGATCACTTGCGCGTCGATGCTACCGTCGACATTTTTCTTCAACTTTCCTTTGATCGCATCTGGCACATCATTGGGAAACGGATAATTGGCCGTACCGTCCGCTAGACTTGCATGGGCCTGAATGTCGAAGCCATCGTTGACGACGTAGGAGACTCGCTTTTCAAGCCACTGCTGAAGAGCCTCAGGACGAACATCATCCACTTTCATCATCCGAGCCATAGAAATAACGTCGACCTCGGAGGGATCCAGTGTCACTTGATAGATGCTGGAAATTGACTCATTGAGCGCAGCCACGCGCTCTCCGGAAACCGAGCTTTCGAACAGCATATGATTGCCGACAGCGGGAATGTTGATGTCTGGTTGGTCTGACGAGGTACTGCTGTCGTGTTTTGAACACGCGCTCAAGCAGGCTAGAAAAAAAAGTGCCGTGGCAACAAGTCTCGAACTTTTCATGCTCACTCCAGTTGATAGAGCCCAATATACAGAAAATTGGGAAAACCGGGGTGAATTTCAGGTGTTTGGAAATTTATACTTCGACTGTCGAATTTATAGCTAGTTTTGGATCATGCACTGCTGTTGATTCTAGGTCTCCGAGGTTTATAAGCGATAAGGTAAAGTGCTTCCAGCGTATTTTGCAGGATATAGCGGACCACAGTTCGGAACTCCCGCCCCCAAGTAAGTACCCGCGAGTAGAGCAGTAAAGCCCAGAACTTCCGCCGATTTTTCGAGCAGCCCTTGTGGCTGTCCTCCGCTCTCCCGGGGGCACCGCCCCAGCCCAGCGCCGGCAGCGGAAACTCACGCAGAATTTCTTGAGCGATGTGGCCTGCCACGACTCGGAAAAAATTCTGTAAATCGCCTCGCTTGTGTTCCCGAGTCAAAAAGTGCAGGTGGTTCCGACAAATCGCGGCTTTGTAGACCCGGACGTGAAATCTGCGACTGGCTTTGCCGACGATCCGTAAGATCAGCGGGCGGTGCCCGCAACGGGGCAGAGGCGGTCTTGGTGGTCCGAATTTCGTCTTCAGTGGTTAGGGCTTTGGCTCAGAATCCACGGAAATCCTACGGATTTTAGAAGGATCCTAGTTGGCGTAAGCACAGGCATTGGCCGCGTCCTCATAGACACCCAATCCTGAGCCTGCCATCTGAGCATATTGTCTCTGTACGCACTGAGCGAGCTCCGATGGATCCCGGCCTCCGCGGCAGGCTACGGCCGCCACTCGATATGTCGGAAGACCACTACCACTGATCACATTGTATAGCTGACTTAGGCACTGTTGGACCTGAGAGGTCGGGACCCCCCCCATGCACGCGATATTCGCAATATCTTGAGTGGCCACGCCCGTGCCTGGCAAAAAATTATAAATGGCACTTCGACATCCCGCCATTTGCTCAGCGGCTGCTGAGCCATTCACACAGATCATAGCCGCTTGTCGATAGACTTCTATTCCAGATCCAGTGATAGAGTTGTATTCCTTTCGCACGCAGGCACTGACATCGGGAGCACTCGCACGACCACTGCAGGCAAGAGCCGCAACGTCATAAACATCCATCCCCGATCCAGAAACCACTTGGTAAACGCCATTCAGACAGCTTCCAACATCGTCGGCAGTTCTTCCCCCACTGCAGGCCAGAGCGGCGGCGGCTTCAACTCTTGGACCCGTGCCAGGCAGAGCATTGTACGCAGCCCGATAGCACCCGCTATCGTCCGCAAAGGCAGAGAGCGGAACTAGGATCAAAGTTACAGTCGCAATTAAAATTCTTACAGATGGAATTTGTCTTTTCGTCATATAGCTCCCCTTGTCGGTGGCTCTTTGTCCCCGGTAAAGTCATAAAGCAAATTCCAAGCCAAAGAAATCGAGAGTTCAACGATGTTCAACTTTACCCAAAGGCTTTAGCCGTCCGACCCGACCCACCTTCGAAGGAAGTTCCTTACCCATCTTGGATTTCACCCACTGATTGGCGGCAAGCAACCGATCCAGGTTCAATCCGGTTTTTACAGCCATGCTGTCAAACATATAAACCACGTCTTCAGTAGCCACATTGCCTGAGGCTCCCGGTGCGTAGGGGCAACCGCCAAGGCCGCCCAAACTGGTGTCGAAAACTCGCACTCCCAATTGATAGGCAGCCAAAGTGTTCGCTGTGGCCATACCGCGAGTGTCGTGAAAATGTCCGGCCAATTTTGCCACCGGCACGACTTTTTTTAACATTTTAAAAAGTTCTTCGACATCTTTCGGACCGGCCACGCCGATGGTGTCACCAATGGAAATTTCATAACAGCCCATTTTATAAAGACGCCGGGCCAAGGCCACGACCTTTTTCGCCGAAATTTTTCCTTCGTAAGGACAGGCGAAACAGGTGGAAAGATACCCGCGCACTCGAATTTTATTTTTACGTGCAGCTTGAAAAACACTCTCGAACCGAGCCAAGCTTTCTTCAATGCTACAATTGATATTTTTCTGCGAAAAACTTTCAGAGCAAGAAGCAAACACGGCCACTTCTTTCACCGGAGTCTCTAGCGCTGCCGTCATACCGGTTTCATTGGGGACCAAGGCCGAGCCTTGAATTTTCGAACCATACTTTCCGAGCACTGCCTTGATGATTTCTGCTGATCCCGTCATTTGCGGAACGCGATCTGGTCGAACGAAAGCACCTAGCTCCAATCGGCGAACTCCGGCTGCTATTAGCAGTTCCGCCATCTCGATTTTTTCACCAACGGAAAACTGATGTTTTTCGTTTTGCAGCCCGTCCCGCAAACCCACTTCTACCAATTGAACAGAACTTTTTTTCATTGAGGGGAACCGCCTTCCTTGAGCGGCGCAATTTGCAGCTCCGCCAATAGTTGGCCAATCACCACTTGATCCCCCACTTGGCAATTGAGTTTTTTGATCTCGCCATCCGCGCCGGCTTTGAGCGTGTATTCCATCTTCATCGCTTCCATGACCAGAATGGCTTCGCCCTTTTTTATTTTTTGCTGCAACTTCACGAGGATCTTAGTCACCTTGCCCGGCATCGGGGCCGTTAGGTCCGAAGCTTGGTCCGTATCCGACCTTTTGCCTCGACCTGATTTGGACCGCTCGTCTTCAACGACGAAAGTTTTACCATTCAGGTGAATCCAAAAACGCCCTTGGATCCATTCGGCCTCAACCCATTGGGAAATTTCTGGAGTATCGATGAAGTATCGCATCTATACCCCTCTCCAGAAACTCGAAAATGGCGAGGACTCGTTAGCCTGATCTGGTCCAGACGAGGTCTGGCCCACCTTCCGTTTCACCTCTTGAATCACTTTTTCTTCGATCGGCGTTGGTGCCACGGCCTCAATGGGTGCTGAAAAATATTGGTCAATGAATCGTGTCGTCATCTTGCCGCTGACAAATTCCGGGTGAGAGAAAATTTCTTGCAGGTAGGGGATGTTGGTGTGAACTCCGAAAACCACGGATTCGCTGAGGACCTTCTTCATCTTTTTGATAGCGCGGGGGCGGGTTTCATCCCAGACAATCACTTTGGCAATCATCGGATCGTAGTAAGAGGTGATTTCATCGCCGGATTCAAATCCGTATTCGAATCTGCGACCCGGTCCTTCGGGCCAAACTACGGTTCCTAATTTTCCGGTGGAAGGAACTCCTCCCAGAAATGGATTTTCAGCATAGATTCGACATTCGATGGCATGACCATGCGGCTGTCGCTGGTTCGCGGCTTGGCCCAAATGACCGAAAACCGCATCGCCTTGTGCTGTCAGTATCTGCGCTTTCACTAGATCCACGCCCATCACCATTTCGGTCACGGGATGCTCCACTTGCAGGCGTGTATTCACTTCCAACAAATAAAATTGGTCATCTTGAAAAAGAAATTCCACGGTTCCAGCGCCACGATAGCCCGCGGCTTCGCCGATCAAGCAAGCCGCTTCGGACATTTTACGGCGGACTTCTAAAGTCAGAGACGGGCTGATCGCTTCTTCGATGATTTTTTGATGCCGACGTTGCACAGAACATTCGCGGTCCATCAGTTGGATCACTTTTCCAGTCGCATCACCGAAAATTTGAAATTCAATGTGCTTGGCCCGGTCTAGATATTTTTCCAGGAAAACTTTTTCAGAGCCAAAAGCCGATCGGGCCTCGCGCTGAGCGGATTCGATCAGCTCTTTGCACTCTTGGGATTTGCGCATGACCTTCATTCCCCGACCGCCACCGCCAGCGGCGGCCTTGACGATGACTGGGAAGCCAATGGCCTCCGCTTCTTTGACCAGTCGTTCGACGGATTGGTCTTCACCTTGATAGCCAGGCACCAACGGCAAGCCTAAAGATTTTGCTAGGGCCTTGCAGGAAACTTTGTCACCCAGTTTACGAATGCTTTCGGCCGATGGACCTACAAAAATCAAACCCGCGTCTTTGCACGCCTGTGCGAAATCCGCATTTTCTGATAAAAAACCAAAACCTGGATGCACGGCCTGGGCACCGCCCGCTTTGGCTCCATTCACGTTGGCCACGATGTTCAAATAACTTTCGGCGGTGGGGGCTGGTCCTATGCAGATTTTTTTCGTCGCCAGTCGGTAAGCACGGCTGTTGATATCGACTTCCGAGTGCAACAGCACGGTTTCAATATCGAGCTCTTCACAGGCGCGAATGATTCGAACAGCGACTTCCCCGCGATTGGCGATGGCCAGCCGCTGAATGCGTTGACTCATTCAGCGCTCCGCCATTTGGGCTTGCGTTTTTCCAGGAAACTCTTGAGGCCTTCTTGGCCCTCGGCACTCACTCGACGTTCAGAGATCGTCTCTGCGGATTCTTCTTTGGCCTGGATCCATTCCAGGTCTGGCAGGCGGTGAATCAAGCTTTTGGTGGCACGAATGGCCTCTGGTCCTACTTCGCGCATCCAGCTCAATGCCACTTCGACTCTGTCTTGTAGAGCTTCCTCGTCGCAAATTTCGTGCGCCAGCCCTGCGGACTTAGCTTCTTTCGCGGTGAACACTTGCGCCGTTAGCATTAGATGTCCAATTTTTCCAAGACTGCATTTTTTTAGTACAAAAGCGCTGATGACCGCTGGTGCAATTCCCAATTTAACTTCGCTGAAGCAAAATTGCGTCTTGTCTTCGCAGATCACATAGTCACAGCAAGCCACTAGGCCTAAGGCTCCGCCGAAGACAGCGCCATGAACGACTCCGATGACGGGAACGTGACAGTGATAGATAGCTTCAAACATTTCAAAAAGACGATTGGCATCTTCTTTGTTTTCTTCGGACGTGTACTTGACCATGTCCTTCATCCAATTCAGGTCACCACCGGCACAAAAGGCTTTTCCTTCGCCTTTCAGTACAATGGCGCGCAAGTCCTGCCGGGTGCTCAGTTGCTTGAAGGTGCCTTGAATCTCTGCAATCATTTCTGGATTAAAAGCATTTCGTAATTCAGGGCGATTCAGGCTGACGAACGCGATGGATTTTTCTTCGGTCAGTTGCACAAATTTCATACTACATCCTTAAAACGCCCTGAGATTTCTCAGGCCATTTCTTGTTGAGACTTGCCGCTATTCCTAAAGCTAAAACCTTGCGCGTGTCAGCAGGGTCGATGATCCCATCATCCCAAATTCTGGCGCTAGCGAAATAGGCCGAGCTTTCGGTGTCATACTTTTCCAAAGTGGGTTTTTTAAAGGCAGTCTGTTCATCTGCGGACATCGACTGTTTTTTCGCTGCCAGCTGATCCATTTTCACAGTCAGCAATACATTGGCCGCTTGATCGCCGCCCATCACAGAGATGCGCGCATTCGGCCACATCCACATCTGTCGCGGCTGAAAAGCCCTGCCGCACATTCCGTAATTTCCGGCGCCGTAAGAACCGCCGATGACCACCGTGAATTTTGGCACATGAGCGTTTGAGACCGCCATCACCATCTTTGCTCCGTGTTTGGCAATGCCTTCATTTTCATATTTTTTGCCAACCATGAAGCCCGTGATATTTTGCAAAAACACCAGAGGAACATTGCGCTGCTCACAGAGTTCGATGAAATGCGTGGCTTTCAGAGCACTCTCGCTAAAGAGTACGCCGTTGTTAGCGATGATGCCGACGGGATAGCCTTCGATAAAGGCAAACCCGCAGATCAACGTTTTTCCAAAGTTGGCTTTGAATTCATGAAACTCGGAAGCATCCACGATGCGCGCGATGATTTCACGGACATCGTAGGGAACTTTTGAATCTCGCGAAACAATTCCGTAAATTTCCTGCGCCTCATAAGCCGGAGGCCTTGCCGTTTGAGACTTCAACTGCAAACACTTCTTGTGATTCAAATTTTTGACGATATTACGAGTGATTTCCAAGGCGTGATGATCGTCCTCGGCAAAATGATCGCAGACTCCACTTTTTTCTGTGTGAGCAATGGCCCCACCCAAATCTTGTGCAGAGACCTCTTCGCCGGTGGCCGCTTTGACCAGAGGAGGTCCTCCCAAAAATATAGTTCCATTGTCTTTGACGATGACGTTTTCATCCGACATTGCAGGAACGTAGGCACCGCCCGCCGTACAACTTCCCATGACCACGGCGATTTGCGGAATTCCGGCGGCTGACATACGCGCTTGATTGTAAAAGATACGACCGAAGTGATCCCGATCCGGAAAGACTTCCGATTGCAGAGGTAAAAATGCCCCACCGCTGTCCACCAGGTAAATGCACGGTAGTCCATTTTCAAAAGCGATCTCTTGTGCGCGCAAATGTTTTTTGACCGTCATGGGATAGTAGGTTCCACCCTTGACAGTCGCATCGTTAGCGATGATCAGGCATTCGCATCCACAAATCACGCCGATGCCGGTGACAACACCGGCGCCGGGCGCTTGGCCTTCATACATGTCCCACGCTGCCAGACTAGAGAACTCCAAGAAGGATGATTGCGGATCTAGCAGGCCTTCGATGCGCTCGCGTGCGGTGAGTTTTCCACGGGCTTTGTGTTTGGCTGTAGCCTCTGGACCGCCGCCAGCCTTCACCAACTCCATACGTTGACGAAAAGTTTGCACCAACGCCAGCATGGACTCGCGATTTTGTTTGAACTCAGGGGACTGGGAATTAATTTCTGTTTCAATCATCGATGTGTCCAATCATTCAGAAAGGGAGTCCGCTCTTGACGATAATACTTTTTCCATTCGCAAGACAGATTTCACTAAAATTTTCGCTACGACCTGATTTTCTTCATCATATACCTGCAGCCCAGCTTCATGAACCGAGCGCTGGTGCTCCGAAAGCTCCACATAGATGGCCTCCCGCTGGGAAACCGGCAGATGACCACGCACAAAAAGCGGGGCCGACAATGGCTGCAGACGTTCGAATTCAAAATTCAAAACGTCGACATGAAACGAACCGCGGGGTGCATTTTTTCGCCAGAGTCTACGAAAGGCAAAAAGAGCTGCCGAGATCACCGCTCCTTCGTCCAGTTGTTCTTGTGAATCTTGTGACAGAGGTTTCGCCGGAATCACGACCTCGATGTCCTGAAAGGAAAGTTGAGAGACCCGTAGGCCCAGACTTCGTAAATAGGGCCGCATGACGTCCAAAGCCAGATTTAAAATCTGTTTTGGTGGCCCAGAATTCATATGCTCGGTGAGATCTTGTAAAGAATCTTGAAATACCCCAGTCAGTCGCGAAATATGAGCCTGAATGTGTTGATACTTGGGGATTTTCAAATTATTAAAATTCATATCTCTTTGATATAAAACTGAACTTGTGTTGATATTCAAGATGAAAGGGAAGGGTGCAATGAAATATCTCAGCGTTATCGTGTTTGCAGTTTTGCTCACCTCGACTTGGTACATTATTAATTCGGAAGCCGCCGTTCCTCTCGAGACGCATGCTGGCATTCAGGCCCGCATGAGTCAGCTCATTGTGGATACGGTGAAAGCTAAGAAACCCAGTGCTACAAATATCGAAATACAGCAGCTATGGACCGAGCCCTATGGTTCTGGAACGCCGGTTCGGGTCAAGGCCCACTTCACTTATCGTTTCACTGAACCCAGTGCCGACAACGGCAACGTCTCTAGCGTGATTGAAGGCGAAGGACTGCTGGAAAAAAAAGGGGACGACGAATCCGGCTTTGATCGCTGGACGTTGACGGATGTTAAAACCAACAATGATGCCGTGATTTTTGAACAAGCCCTAGTGATCACCACTGGTAGCAGTGAAGCTGCTCCTGAACCAGCGACCACTGAAGTTCACTGATTGAAACAAGAACTGCCCCATGAGTATATCATCATCGACGAGCAGGGTCTTCCGCGAACGGCCGATGCCCATTTTTCCCCTGAAATTTCTGCCGAAATTCTAAGGCAGCTTCGCTTCGCTGATAACGGTGCAATGCTGACCGAAGTATCTGGCCAGCTGGCCTTAGTGGAAGCCTTTGATGAGCCCTTCATTGGAAAAGCTGTGGCCCCGCCGACCAAAAATATATTTTGGAGCTTAGAGCTGCCCTTCCAAGTGCGCATGAAATTTTTATTGTCGAGCCTAAGCTGCGATGAGTGGGACCGTTTTCACGGGCTGACCACCGAGGGAATTCCATTTGTATTGTCCGACACCGCTCAAAATCAGCTCTTTGATGCTGTCGATGAGTTCAGCGACGATGGCTTGAAGTACAGTGGCCAAGAATATGCCGTGCCTCAATGGCTATCGCCCAATGCCGAAGTCCAATCCGAATCTTTTTGGAGTAACATCTACCAGACTGAAAAGCCCGGTTGGGATCTTGGTGAGCCCTCACCAGTGCTGAAAGATCTGCTACCCCGACTGAAAATTCCTAAATCTCGAGTGTTGGTTCTAGGATCCGGACCGGGACATGATGCTGCCTATTTTGCCGAGCAAGGACATGTGGTCACCGCCGTCGACATTTCGCCGGAAGCTCTAAAAACCTCGAAGGCCAATTATCCCGTGCTAAGGAATATCACTTGGGTGGAGGCCGACATTTTCAAACTGCCCCGCGAATGGCTGGGCCAGTTTGATGTGATTTTCGAACACACTTGTTACTGCGCCATCAATCCTGCGCTTCGCAGTCAGCTGGTGAAGAGTTGGCTGCAGCTGTTGGCTCCGCAAGGACACTTGTTGGGAGTTTTTTTCGCAATGGAAAAACGCCAAGGCCCGCCTTTCGGCGGCAGCGAATGGGAAATCCGGCAGCGCCTCAAAGAGCGTTTTCATTTTTTATTTTGGGGACGATGGAGACAATCGATCGCCCGAAGAAACGGTCTAGAGTTGGCCGTTTACGCACAGAAGAAATCGGAATAGCAACTGCCTAGTGATGCTTCTGCTGGCGCTGTGACGCTTTGGTTTTTGCTGCGGCTACGATCAAAGCGTCAGACACCTTCATTTTCTTAGTCGGCGCACAGGCAATATTCTCTGCTTGCGACTGGGAAAGGCCCTGAGAGATCAGGTAAGCTTGTGCAGACTCCATCAAACTACCTCGGGAAAGAGCATGAGTTTGGCCATGTCTGGCAGTCAAAAATTCGGAGAAGCTCCAGAACATTGCGAATAGAGATCCCGAGCATTGTTCATCGGCTTCCTGACGAAAGTGCGCCATCAATGACCGAAAGTTTCCACTGTTGGCATAGAGATCCCAGAACTGAGCAAAGCGCACTAGTTTTTGCATTTCTGCGAACGAAATATCCTTGTTTTTCAAAATCTGAAAAGGAGGCTGATCCGAATACACCATCTTGAAATTCTGGTCGTGACGAATCACTGGAGTGCCCTTCAAGCGCTTCAGTATCCCCACCTGCACTTCATCCACCTGACACTTAGAAAGCGCATCAAAACCTTGGCCGAAAGATTCTTTGGTTTCGCCAGGAAGACCGACGATCAGATCCGCGTGAGTATGAACCCCTGTTTCATCATGCAGGAAACGAAAGTTCTCGACGATTTTAGTGTAATCTTGACGGCGGCTCACGTTGGCTGCGACCACGGGGTTCCAGGTTTGCACACCGACTTCGAACTGCAGTGAGGCCTCTGGGAATTTCTTGATCCATTCGCGAAGCTCGCTCGGCAGACGATCCGGAACCATTTCGAAATGCAGAAACAAACCAAGATCAATATGCCGAGAGAAAAATTCCATGATCTTGCCGCTGATGGACGGGCTTAAGTTGAAAGTGCGATCGACGAATTTGAAGCTTCGTGCTCCGCGATCCAAAAGCTTCTGCATCTCTGCCAGAAATAAATCGACCTTGAAATTGCGCACACTCGTATCGAGAGAGCTCAGGCAGTATTCACATTTGTAGGGACAGCCTCGTGAGGCCTCGACATAGATCACTCGGTGGGCAATGTCTTCGTCAGAATAATATTCGTAGGGAAATTTGATTTCGTCGATGTTTGGCAGTGGGCCACTCACCAATTTCGGCAGTGGATGATCGCCGGGAGACAAAAGCTTCCGACATAAGTCCCGGAACAAAAATTCAGCCTCACCTTTGACAACAAAATCGCAGAGCCGGTAAAGCTCCTGACCCTCGGTTTCGTAGCTGATTTCAGGTCCGCCCAAAACAACGATCACTTCCGGAGCAATTTTCTTCAAATGCGAAACCAGCTCCAAAACTTGAGTGGTGTTCCAGATGTAAACTCCGATGCCGATGATCTTGGGATTTTTGGCCAGCAGTGACTCGGCGATATCGCGCGGGTTTTTTCCCAGGACGAATTCCATGATCTGCGCCTGCGGCTGAAGCTCTTCCAGATTGGCATACAGATAGCGAAGGCCGAAAGAGCTGTGATGATATCTGGAGTTGATGGTTGTCAGTAAAATATTCAAAATCACTCCTGACAAAGGAGAGGCACCGAAGTTTTGCTTCGGTGCCTCACAAAGCGGGGTTCATGTTTTGCGATAAGCCGGATTCTGTCTGATCCCCAAGAATTCCCGAATTCTTAAAGATGAGTTCATCATTCCTCTAGGCCTGACATTGCTATCAAGCTCAAGCGATCTTACCCGAAGGTCCCATGTGGGCACATGTGCTGAAATCATTGCTGACTTCAACTCGCCTTCCTATTTGATCTTGCTCCACGCAGAGTTTGGCTGTTTTCACTCCAGCAGCTCCCTAAAAGGCTCCCGTTCCCGCCTTAAAGATCAAAGCTCTGGACATTCTCTCTGTTCCACTGTTCCGACGGTTTCCCGTGAGGGGCGTTACCCCCTGCGCTGCCCAATGGAGTCCGGACTTTCCTCCCCGATTTTTACACCAGGGCGATGGACTGCAAAACGGAAGGACACTAACACAGCGAGTCCATTCCCACAAGGGATTCGGAAGGCGTCGAATTAGGGTTGAATTTTCTGCGAGCATCCCCTACCTTCGATCTAAGCCACAATTTAAGTTATCCGGAGGTTCGAATCGTGAAAAAAACATGGGTCATGTCGTCTGCTCTTATTGCCGTTTTATTTGCATTTTCCGCTCAGGCAGAGACCGGTGCGAACCTTGAACTTTTTCCAGCTCCGAAAGCGGATCTTAGCAAGTCAGCCCGTCCGTCGAAACCGGAACTCACTGATCCCAGCTATCGCGCCCGCATCGACAGTGAAAATGTGACTTTGAAATGGAATCAAGTTTCCACTGCCGACGCTTACCATTTGCAAGTGGCCACTGATCCTAATTTCAAATGGCTGTTGGTGAATGAAGAGTTACTCAAAGCCAATTCCTACGACGTCAAAGGCCTTGCGAAAGGTCACCATTATTTTTGGCGGGTCGCTGCACTTAAAACCAATAATGCCTCCACCTTCATGAAGGGTTGGTATTCACTGTCCACTTTTGAAACTCCTTAAGAGTTTCTTCGTTTCATTGCGGGATATTTGTCGTCAGCGATGAACTTATCTTCAAAATTTTGCAGAATCGACTAAAGTCTAGTCCAGCTCACCCCGATAGAGATGTGTCTGTGATAACCGTTGAACGTGGGTGGAGTACAGAATGGCAAAACAAGTCTTCTTCATAACTATGCTGGTGGTCGCTTCGCTGTTAATGTTGTATCAGAATGCGACTTTCTTCTGATCATCCTTCCTATGTCTTATTTCGAGACGAATTTTTAACACTAGCCGCACAATTTGGTTTTAAGCTGCATCGGGAAGTGCTCCCCGGAACGGGGTCACAGGGCGAGCCCCTCAGCCAAGACTTCGCCCACATCGACCAACAATCAGAAAATACCATCGTACACCTCAGTGGCGTTCACGGCGTTGAGGGCTACCTAGGTTCAAGCATTCAGGCGAAAATTCTTTCCACGATTGGCCATGGATTTCGCGATCACCGGGTGAATTTTATTTTCGTTCACGCGGTCAATCCCTTCGGTATGTCTTGGTACCGACGCGTGAATGGGCAAAATGTGGACTTGAATCGCAATGGTTTCTCTGGCCCACCTCCGGTGGCGAGCATGGACGTGGCGCGGTTTTCCGATTTTCTAGAATCCTCTTCGCATTGGGAGTTGTTGCTTAAAACCCCAGCGCTACTGACCGCGCTCGCAAGTTTGGGTGTTCGCCGGACCACCCAGGCCATCGCCGGTGGCCAATGGCAGGAACCCGAAAGTCTATTTTTTGGAGGCACCACCCGACAGGCCGAGCTAGCTCATCTTCCGGGGACACTTTTACGACTGGCACCCACGACGAAAAATTTCTATGTTATCGACGTGCACTCTGGTCTGGGGCCGTGGGGACATGATTCACTCTTGGTTTCGGACCGCAACCATTTGGATTTTTTTCAGCGGGCTAGTGAAGTTCCCCATCAGGAATCTCACGTCGTCGACACAAGTGACGAAACACCCAGTCAGTATTATCACGCCCATGGGATGTTGGCCGATTTTCTGACCGCATCGATGACGGGTCAGTCTGTCTATTATATGACCCAAGAATTTGGGACCGTGTCGGCCTTACAGGTGTTGGTCGCTCTTATTCTGGAGAATTCGCTTTATAAGATGGAGCCTGGAAATTCCCGCAGAGTACGAATTCTGCTGAATTCTTTTTTCCCAGATTCTGCTAGCTGGAGAAAAACTTGTCGACAGGCCGGTCTTCAACGTTTTTCACAGTTGCTTCAGGTTGTTGCGCATCAAAATTGACATCATGCTTCGCAGGCCCTGGGAAATTGCCTGTCGCGCGACAGGTGAATTGACGCAGTATTTCGCAGGCCCTGGAATCTAAAAGAGGTATTCGGTGGTTGCGGTGATTGCCGTTGTGTACTGCCATGGCGTCCAATAGGAATCCCATTGCAGCCGAAGATCCAACGGCATGAAGTTATAACTGATAGCTAATTCGGTTTTTGAAAGAAAGTGCACATCCGGTCCTGGGAAATAGCGAACGTGTTCATAGCTGGCTAGCATTTTTATCTGATCATTGATTTTTAGCAATCCCACAGCCAGTGCTCCAGGGCCCGCCCGATAATTTTGGGCAAAGATCGGGCTGAAGGAATTCGACAGCTCACCGTGCCCGGTGGCCATCAGTGAAACGGAGGTTCCGGCTTTTCCGAGTGTCAGGCCCACGCCGCCATTCACATACTCGGACACACAAGAGCTGCAACCGATGTCCACCGGCCTTAGTAATCCACCACTCACCTGCCATGACAAATAATTTTTTAAGCGTGTGAATGGTTGGTAGCTGATCACTTCACCCAACAAAAGTTCATCCAATCGGGCCGTGCCACTGCCATCCGTCAAATAGCTTCCGCGAATTCGCACCACATTCAGTGCCGAATTCGGCAAAAATCCCTGTTCAGGATTTAACAAATCATGAAAACCGACACGAGCCTCTAAACTCACGGCGTTCACATTATTTTCAGAAGCAGATCCCAAGGCCAATCGAGAACTGGGGTGTCCAAGCTCCGGCTGGGTCAATTGCATTTCCGATTGGATCTGATCCGTTCTAGCGGGGGTGTCATCCAGCTTGGCCCGCATTTGTAAAAGTCGCAGATCGATTTTCTTTTCGGCCTCATCAGTGCTCACCGAATTTTTGATCGCCATGTATCGTTGCCAGTCCATCAAGGCGTCTAAGGTCCTAGCAGTGTCGGAAGAATTGACCAGCGAAACGTCATTCTTGACCAGATGAAACCGGTCCAACTCGGAAGGACTGAGCTTCATCAGCTGGCTGTCCAAAATGTGCATCACTGAAGGACGAAAGTGAACGGAGCGAATGGCGGACGGCTGACTTTTAACCGCGCGAATCGTGTCCACGGGAATGGTGTGAAAGCGAAACTGCCGGGTCATATTCCATTCGGGATTCGCCACCTCGAAAAGAGTCAAAAGCTGATAGGAACAATTTCGATTGATAAAGTAATAGTTAAAATAGGTCGTGTCCATTTCCCAAACATGGCTCAACAGCCGATCGACCTGCTCTGGGGTGAGGTTCAATTGATATTCCCAGAGATCGCGGCTTTCCATGTTGTTGTAGCTATTTGTTTTCATGAAGTACGGCATTTGCGAATACATTCCAGGAAACATTCCAAGCAAGCCCTTAATCGGATAGGCAAACTTTCCGGACTCGCCCATGACGGCGTCAAAACTTATGCCGTAGTCCAACATGTCATTCTTTTGCGTCTGCCCCGCACGAGGAGCCGAATCAATGCGCAAAAAGGTATGGCCGAACATGGAAGATGGACTTCCGAAATAGGCAGCAGCATACACCAGCGTCACCGATTGGGCGTGAAATCGTTGTTTCCACTCTTTAAACATGGAACAGGGCTGATCGGTGAGGTCCAACTGCAATTGGCTTTTTAGAAATCGATATCTCTCGGGAAAGGCACATTGCGCGTGCTGTTTCGCCGGACCCACTGGCAAGGAATTGGGATCGCGAAAAGCTTCGATGTCTGCACGAAGCTCTGCTTCTGGGTTGTCACGTCCCTCAGGACTAATAAAAAAGTCCCGACC
>Ga0206924_1040_pt1 | contig 32668 bp, 34 predicted proteins | sample Alteio_BWOrgHeat_61_FD_152947 | JGI IMG/M metagenome (GOLD analysis project Ga0206924, IMG submission 152947) | Enriched cells from forest soil in Barre Woods Harvard Forest LTER site, Petersham, Massachusetts, United States -... | ecosystem: Environmental > Terrestrial > Soil > Temperate forest >...
CGAGAAAGATAATAATTGGTCGAACCAAAGATGGATTCAAACCAATAACTTCCAGCCAGCTCACCCAAGATCAGAAAACTTCCGCTGGCAGCAACTCCACTTGTGCGTAGCGAAACTTCTCCTGGATAGCCACGGAACATTTCTCGGTAAGCGCGAAACGTTTTGTCGCCATCGGTGATGGTGATATAGGATTTGTTGTATTCACCTTTTTTAGGCGCGCCAAATTCCCACAGCATTTCGTTGGAAGCCGGCTCTACCATGGTCACAGAATTTTGCGTTGAGCTCAACTTGATGCCAGGAGGCGCTTTGACGAAAACCTTGGCACCATCCACATAAGTCGACTTCGCAGAGTTGGATTTGATGTACGGTCGCAGATGATCCGAAGGAATTTTCGTGATGGTGAACTGCTCCCGAAAGAGCCCTCCCCCTTCGCCCGGTACGTACAGCACCGGATTGTCGCGCGGAATGTTCACTTCCCAAAATTCGCGAAAATCACCAATGGTCTGATACCAAGGACGACCGACGACTTTTTCTAACAGACCGTGTTTAACCATTGAAATTTCATGCACGGGAATGTTCGGGCGATTGCCGTAGGCCATCAGTCGGCACTGATTGGTCCCCTCGATGTCGACGATTTCCACCATATTGAAGTTCGTCGGCTTGGCCATGAATTCGAAAGAGGTTCCAGAATCTAGCTCTGCATAGAATTGCACAGGTTCGTTGATGATCACCGGTTTCGAGTCTTGCAGTTTGGCCTCTTCGTTGAAGGCGATCACGCGCGCTGGCGCTTTTGACATAGGAAAAGCCTTCAACGCCACGTCACTCTTTTTGAAATGACTGACCTCCACCAAATGAGTGCACATGCGGGTGAACAGTGACTTGTCCATATCTGAAGTGAGACACAGGCGAAAAGGTTCCGTCAGTGTCCAAAAAGGCTGCAAATCCATTTTGAAATCGCGGATCGCCACGTTGGTTTGCATGACAGGCATGACGTCGATTTGCTCTTTTGGGATTTTTTTGGCCAGTAGTTGTTGCCGCCAACGGGTTTGCTGATCCTTCCAGCTGTCAAAATCGGCATCGACCAAGTCCTGATGCCAAAGAACTTTCCCCGAGCGACTGAGGGCCTCTAACGTGCCGGTTTTTAAAAGTGGCCGCGGCCATCGAGCAACGAACAACCATTCGCTGGCCTGCTCGTCCTTAAGGACCAATTTTAACCGTGGGTCTAATTGCACCGCCTTAAAAATTCCCAACAAAAAACTGTGATCATTGAATTCCAAACCAGAAATCTTTAAATTGTCGGCAGAGCTCAAATCCCAGTCCAACAGCAGCGGCGACATCGTCACGCCGTCATTCAACACGTCAAATCTCAATGGAAGACCGTAAGTTTGGCTGGGTAAGCCGGACCGGCGCCGCACAGGACTGGTCAGCTGGACTTCGGCAGCGATGGAAATCTGGGGGACGATGATTCCCCAAAAAAGGAGTACGACCATGGCACAATTGACACACCAGTATCTGCCACCGCTGCGGATTCTTGCCCGTGTTCTTGGCCGTGTCATGATGCTACTACTTGCCTGTTGATTCAATGGCTTAACTGTAATGTAATGGGACCCTGATGTCGACAAAAAGAACACTCTACAATACGAAAATCGAAAAAATCATTGATCACAATCCCACGGTCAGAGAGCTCTTCATTCGCTTTCTGGAGCCCGCCCAATTTCAGTTTCGTGCGGGTCAATTTGCCATGCTTCATGTACCGCAAGCTGGCAGTGAAAAACCAGCCCTAAGGGCCTACTCGATTGCTTCCGATGATCGGGCCACCGATCATTTTCGACTGATCTTCAAGTTTGTTCCTGGTGGCGTGGCATCTACTTTCGTCTGGACCTTAAAGACCGATCAAAATCTCACTTTTACTGGACCCTTTGGCCGAGTTTTTTTTCAAGAACCTCCTTCCGAGCAAATTCTTTTTCTATGCACTGGAACCGGCTTGGCACCGCATATCTGTTACTTGGAATCGAAAGCCGATTTATTTCCCGAACTCAAATACCGAATGCTTTTTGGCTTGAGCACCGAGCAGGATATTTTTTATTTTGAACAGTTAGAGGCCTTAAAAAAGAAAATGAGAAATTTTGATTATGACATCGTCTTGAGCCGATCCAGCGAAAGCTGGAAAGGCAAAAAAGGCTATATCCAAGATCATCTCAAGGACATTGATTACAAATCCATACCCACTTCCTTTTACTTATGCGGCAATGGAAAAATGATTCATCAAGTGAAAGAACTTCTTATTCAGGGGAATGGAATTGAACCATCAAAAGTTTTCAGCGAGGCCTTTGATTGAACTGACCCTAGCCTCAGTTTTCTGGGGCTTTGGATTTGTCGCCACCATTTGGGCACTGCGCTTTTTAAGTCCTCCGGCAGTTATCGTCTATCGTTTTCTGATCGCTTTTGTTTTTGGCACCCTGATTCTGTTGGCTCGAAGAACGCCCTGGTCCTCGGTGATGGCCGAAAGCAAGATTGCTCTGGGCGGCGGCTTTTTCTTGTTTCTGACGTTGGCGCTACAAACCACCGGATTGATGCACACCACGGCGACCAAGTCGGCCTTCATCACCACCACCTACGTGATCATTGTGCCGCTGCTGTCTCACTATTTTTTGAAAAATCGAGTTTCCGCCCTTCACTGGTTATGGGTGGCGGTCGCCTTGATCGGCACGGTGCTGATCATCAACCTGAAAGAGGCCGACTTAGCTTGGGGTGATTTTTTCACTTTTCTTTGCGCCATCGCCGCCGCCGTTCACATTCTTTATGTGGATCAAATCTCGAGCCGATCACGCAGCCCGTTCATTTTCAATGTGATGCAGTCCTTTTGGGCGGGACTTTTCGGATTGGCATTTTTTCCATTCACCGAAAAATGGCAACTGGGCTTGCTAGATCAGCGCGGGTGGACGGGCTTGCTAGCTTTGGCGTTTGGCTCAACACTGCTGGGTTTTTTCTTGCAGGTGCGCGCACAAAAACTAATTTCTGCGCCGGTGGCGTCGATTCTGTTTCTGCTGGAATCACCTTTCTCTTTTGTTTTTGCTTATTTTCTTTTGCAGGAACGTCTGAATGCCCTGCAATTCTTCGGAGCATTTCTCATTTTGGTGGCCTGTTTGGGGGCCTCGCTGAAGCAAAAGCCTCACGTGCTGGTGATTGAACCATGAAACTATTTTTTAATCTGATCATTGCCGCGATCTTTGCCAGTTTACTGGCCGGCGGTTTTATTGAGTGCTTGAATGTGGCCGTCGATTTTTTTCAACAGCACAGCCGCTTCTTGATTTGGATGATCCCCATGGCTGGCGCTATCCTTTATTATTTGGGTCGAATCAAACATTTTAGAAATTGTGAACATGAAAATTCACCGGCTCTGACACCTTATATGTATTTGACGGCCACTTGGTCGCACCTCTTCGGAGCCTCTGTGGGCCGGGAAGGTGCTGCGATCCAAATCGGGGCTTCTGTGGCGGAGTGGGTTCGGCGCAGACTGAAACATGAGGAAGGGCACCGCCCGTATTTTGCCATGGCGGGAATCGCCGCCGCTTTTGCCACCGTGCTGGCTGCCCCGTTCAGCGCCGTGATCTTTGCGATCGAATATCGCAAGAGTGGGCAGAAATGGCAGGTGCTGTCCGCCGCTCTTGGAGCTGCGATCGGATGGGGATTTCTGCAGCTGGCCCCCATTCATCACTGGCACGCACCTACGGTTGAGGTGAATTTTTCGCAGATCCAGTGGTTGGGACTTTTGGGGCTTAGCTTAGGCCTTTGGGTCCTAGCGAACTCTTTCGTGTGGAGCGAGGATTTTTTTACCCGACTGTTGGGACCAGTGCCGATGTGGATGATATTGCCGGCATCTGGGGCGATTCTGTCTCTTTCAATTCTGCTGATCGGACACACGCAGTTGAATAATTTTAGCCTACCATTGCTCGATGAAAGTTTTGTCACGCCGGCCGATTTCTCTACGACACTGGGAAAAATATATATGACTTTCATCAGCCTCACCGGCGGCTGGAAAGGCGGCGCCTTCGTGCCATTGATGGTGAGCGGAGCACTCTTTGCCTCTTGGTTGGGCTCACTGCTGGGAGTTTCCAACGCCGCGGCGACGGCGGTGGGTGTCTTTTCCGTGATCCATAAAAAATTTAAAATTCCACTGACCAGTGTGGTGATCACCGGCGAAATATTCAGTTGGAGAGTGGCTGTGCTCTCACTGCCGGCGCACTTGCTGATACATTTTTTTCGTCCGCAGGTTCATTTTGAAAAATTCCTGCACGGGCGAAAAAATGCCAAACCTAAAAGTTCGCTTTAGATTCCAAAGGTTCAATCTGCGGTAGCTGTTTTTCAAAAGGGTCGAAGGCCAGGCTTAAATTCATGGTAGTCATGGAATTGGTTAAGCTCCCCCAAGAAACATCCGTGTGCGAAACAATGATCCCCAACTCCGATCGAACCCCGTACAGCAATCCAGCAGAGATCGTCTTCGAACTGCCCGCCTGAGTGGGAAATGAATAGTTCATGACCGGATATTTTCCATCCCCGGTCGCGTCTTGGTGAACCGATCCGTAGACGTTGAATTCCTCATCCGTGGCACCTATATAGGCCTCCAAATTTGGTGTGAATCGATAGCCCACCGACATGCCCACAGAAGGACCGTTGAAATCCGAGTTCGTGGACCATCCATATCCACCGGGTCCAAACAGATAAGCCTGATCCCCAGAAGAACTCATTCGCGAATCCACGTAGTGAAAATACGCAGCACCATTCCAGCCGGTGAATTCTCGGTGTTCAGAAGTGGCACCAAAAAGGCGATACTTCGCGGCTAAGCGTGCAATATAGGATAGTCCTCCAAAAGACAGCAAAGGTGCTGCTGTGATCCCGAGCTCCCAGTCACTGGAAAGGGAAAGTCTGGCGCCCTCTAAAACCATGGGATAGGAGGCCATGGATGAGCCCACTGGTGCCACGAACGGCCGGCTAGCAGCACTGGTAAAAACGTCAAATTCATGGAGCTGTTCTGACTGCACAAAAAATTCCATGTGATAGGGCTCGGAATGAATCAGATCTGGAGGCTCAACATACGCGGAAGGGCCAATAGATACCAACATACATCCCGGTAAACATAAGAGAGTGCAGATCCAACCAAGAATTCTCAATGGAGACCTGCCGTGCATTGATAATCCAAGTCATAGGTGCCCCAATATTTTCCCATCCACAAGAGTCCTAAGCCGCCGGTGATCACGCCCAGAAACAATCCCTCAGGTGCGAAATCATCGGCGCGATGAATCTGATAGTGAAGCGTCTGACAGCCTTTTTTTTCCACGCGCACATTGACGTGGCCGAAAATCCACTGGCGATCGCGGTAGGCTAACTTGCCCTGCGCGGTTTCTTTCGAGTCCTCGATAAAAATTTGCGCCTCTGGATCTTTGGTCTTAAACGTTGTGGCCGAAATGCAAGATGTCAGTAACAGCGCCCAAGATAAAATCAAAAATAAAATGCGCATCAATTCTTTCCTAACAATGGCTTCAGATATTTACCGGTCACGCTGCGTTCGTTTTTTGCGATTTCTTCGGGCGTACCCTCGGCCACGATTTCGCCACCGTGAATTCCACCGTCGGGCCCCATATCAATCACAAAATCCGAACATTTGATCACTTCCATGTTGTGTTCGATGACCAGCACCGTGTTGCTTTGATCGACCAACTCTTGCATGAGCTCTACCAATTTTTTCACATCTTCGAAATGCAAACCCGTAGTGGGCTCATCCAAAATGTAGAGCGTTTTACCAGTGCCGCGCTTCGACAGTTCTTTGGACAACTTCACGCGCTGAGCTTCCCCACCCGACAGAGTCGTCGAGCTTTGTCCAAGCGTCATGTAATCAAGACCCACGCGCAACAGTGTGCTCAGTTTGCGGTGAATGTGGGAATGATTTTTGAAAAATTCCGCGGCCTCGGACACGGTCAGATCTAGAACATCGGCGATGGATTTTCCGTTGTATTTGATGTTCATGGTTTCGCGATTGTAGCGGCGACCTAAACACGCGTCGCAGGTGACGAAGACATCGGCCAGGAAGTGCATCTCCATGCGGATTTGTCCGTGGCCCTGACAGGTTTCGCAGCGACCACCTTTGACGTTGAAACTGAAACGGCCGGGCTCAAAACCACGCAGTTTAGAATCCGGCAAGTTGGCAAATAGATCACGAATCAACGGCAATAGACCCACATAGGTGGCCGGCGTTGACCGCGGTGTGCGACCGATGGGGCGCTGATTGATTTCGATGACTTTGTCGATGTGTTGCAATCCTGAAATGCTCTCGTAAGGAGAGGGCACCACTCCTGAACGATAGAACTGTTGGGCTAAAATTTTGTACAGCGTATCGATGATCAATGTGGACTTGCCACTGCCGGAAACGCCCGTGACCGTGGTGAATGTTCCCAGGGGAATGCGCAAATTCACCTGATGCAAATTATTACCGGTGGCTTTGTTCAGATGCAGGGATTGACCGATGCCCGATCGTCGTTTCGCCGGGACTGGAATGCGCAGTTCGCCAGAAAGATATCTACCGGTCAGACTGTTCTTGTTTTTTTCAATCTGAATTGGTGTGCCTTCGGCCAAAAGCTCCCCGCCCAGTTTTCCAGCGCGCGGCCCTAGGTCGATGACGTAATCCGCACTGCGGATAGTGTCTTCGTCGTGCTCGACCAAAAGAACGGTGTTACCGCGATCGCGCAGATCGGCGATGATGCCCAATAGACGATGGTGGTCTCGCGGATGCAGACCGATGCTGGGCTCGTCCATCACGTACAACACTCCGATGAGGGACGATCCCACCTGAGTCGCCAAGCGAATGCGCTGGGCCTCTCCACCAGAGAGTGTGCGCGCTGAGCGGGACAAAGATAAGTATCCGGTGCCAACGCGAATGAGATACTCCAGGCGATTGCGAATCTGCTCGATCACCTTTCCGGCGACCAGTTGATCTTTGTCGCGGACCTTGACTGTATCCACCCACTGGCGAAGCTCTACACAGGAAAGTTCGGCTAGCTCTGCGATATTTTTGCCAGATAGCTTTACGCTTAAGGACTCTGGCTTCAGACGAGTTCCGTGACAATCAGGGCAGGTGCTGAGTTCTAGTTCTTCGGACTCTTCTTCATCATCGGAAACTTTTTTATCGTTTTTATAGCGATAAGAAACTTTCTCTAAAACTTTTCCACCTTCTTCGTAGGAGTACTGTTCCTCTTCGACCAAATCTAAGGTGCCTAGGCCGTGACAAGTTTCACAGGCTCCTCGTGGATTGTTGAAGCTGAAGATGCGCGGCTCTAGATCTGGAAAGCTGAAGCCACAAATCGGACAAGAGGAATGAATCGAGTACGCCGTGCGCTCGCCCTTAAAACTTTCGATGATGACCCGTCCGTTGGCCAAGACGATGGCAGCGTTGATGCTTTCAGCCAGGCGCGCGTGAACATTTTCTTTCAGCACCAGTTGATCGACGACCAAGTCGATGTCGTGCACTTTGGTTTTAGCCAGTTTTTTGGCTTGCGAAAGCTCGATGAATTCCCCGTCGACTTTGGCTTTGATGAATCCTTTTTTTTCCCACTTTTGGAATTCCGCCAGGAACTCACCTTTTTTACCCTGGGCCATGGGCGCCAGCACATAAAATTTTTCGCCTTTTTCTTTGCGCAAAATTTCATCGATGATCTGACTGGGATTTTGGCTAGAGACCGCCACTTTGTGTTCGGGACACTCGGGAATTCCGACCTTGGCAAAGAGCAGGCGGAAATAATCATAAACTTCGGTGACAGTTCCCACCGTGGATCTAGGATTGGTGCTCACTGATTTCTGATCGATGGCGATGGCCGGCGACAGTCCGGTGATGGAATCCAATTCCGGCTTTTTCATTTGCTCTAGAAAACTGCGAGCATAGGCGGAAAGACTTTCCACGTAGCGACGTTGGCCCTCGGCATAGATGGTGTCAAACGCCAGCGATGACTTACCGCTGCCGCTAAGACCAGTGACCACGGTGATTTTATTTCTGGGAATGCGTATATCCAGATCGCGCAAGTTGTGTTCGCGCGCTCCTTTTATGACGATGCCATCGAAGTCTTCAGCCATCCGGCCATGATCTCAAATGGTGGGAGCGTCATGCAACGACTGGATTTATCGCTGCTGGCAGTCAGGACAAATGCCGTAGAGCTCCAGAACGTGACCCGTCAATTGGAAGCCAAACTCATTAGCGACGCGAATCTGCAGTTCTTCGATTTTGTTATTTTCAAACTCGCAGATCATCCCACACTGGCTGCAGGTGAGATGATCGTGATGACCTTCCGGTTTCAACTCATAGCGCGCCGAAGAGCCCCCCAGGCGGACCTCTGTCACAAAACCGGCCTCTGTGAGCGTGCGCAGGAAACGGTAAACCGTGGCAAAGCCAATGCCAGAGTCCTGACGACCGACGATCTCAAAAACCTCTTGTGCCGTCACATGGGCGCTGCCACTGTGCAGGGTCTTCAAAATCAAGAGCCGTTGGTCAGTCACCTTGAGCCCCAAATCACGAATCATTTTCCGCAAAGTGGACTCATCCACTCTTTTGGCTTTGGAGCCACTTGTTTGATGCTCTTCACGTTGATATTGGTGTTGAGATTTCGGAAGTCTGAGTGTTTTTTCTAGCATGGGGTTTTGTACGCTGAAAGCCCGCTCTTAATCAAGAATGATTATCATTTTCTTTGCGAATTTTTGCCACGGCATCATGGGGATGCAGGCTTTCCACATGGCGGAATTCTCCGGAATATCCGACCACTTCCGGCAAGGACTCTAGATCCCGCTTCACCCGTCGGGCGGCATCTTCGCAGAACATCAGATTTTGGCCGTTGCGCAGAGCGAACTCCTGCTCGTCCTCGCGCTTGACCATGGTTTGCACCGGGGTTTGCAAAGACTCTTCGATCAAGTCAATCAGGCGAATGAAATCAAACTGAGGATCTTTCACTTGCACTTCAACGCGTGCGAAACTTCTTTGCGCATGCGGAGTCGCATTGATGCCCCCGGCGGTGCCTAGCCATTCGTGCACCTGTGGGCCGCTGACCTGGTCGCCTGAAAAATGCGCTTTGAAATTCTGTTGAATGAGTTGCCGCGACAATGCTGCCGAAGCCGGGCAGGTGCTTGAATATGTCACCAACACCTCGACAAAATATTGCAGCTTCTGAAGCCCACGCTGCACGCGCAATTTCACCGGATAGCTTCTCCAGCCAGAGTTAGCACTTTTTAAGGCGGCTCTTTCTAGCAATGCTTCAAATGAAACAGCTAGTTCCGCGCGGTCGCTCAAGCCCTCATGGGAACGCAAAAACTCTTCAGTGATTTTAGCTAAAAGTAGCAGCGCCAGAGGCTGCTGGGTGAGGCCCAATTGCACGTCACGAAAAAGACGGCTCATGTGAATGCCGCGCACTTCGGGCTGAGATAAATTCACATAGGCTTCGACTCGAGCCGGGGTTCGCAGCGTCTGTCCCTTGGAATCTAGCAAAGACACCGGAACTTCAATGCCGCTCATGCCGACCGAGTCCAATACGCCGGTGGCCAACCCAACGGTTTCAGAGGCAATGTCCGGCAAAGATTGAAATGGCACACCCGTTTTATCAAGCATAGGAAGCTGCAGTTCTAACAGAATTCCCCGGAATTGTCGGGATTTTTCCCCATAGTCGCAAGTTAGTGGCAAGAAAGATTGAAAATGTTTCATCCTTTGAATAACTTGAGTCCATGACACCCCTTATATTGGCCAGCACTTCCATCTATCGCAAAGAGCTTCTCTCGAAGCTGGGGATCAGTTTCGAGGTCCGCAAACCCCTGTTCGATGAGGACTCCGCCAAACTGGAAGTTTCATGGCTAAAACCCGCGGAACTGTGCCTATTCTTGGGCAAAGAAAAAGCACGCTCATTGGCCAATGCACAGAACTGCGTGATCGGCAGCGATCAGATGTTGGTGCTGGGTTCCCAAATTTTAGGCAAGCCCGGAACGGTGGAAAAAGCCCGCGCGCAACTGCAACAGATGCAGGGGCGCGAACATGAATTGTTGACTTCGGTTTCAGTTTTCTTTCAAGGTCAGGAGCATTCGTTTTTGCACCGAGCTCATATGAAAATGCTGCCGCTCAGTGAAGCGCAGATTCACACTTATGTCGAAGCCGATCAACCTTTGGATTGCGCCGGATCTTATAAAATCGAAAAACAGGGCTTGGCGCTCTTCGAGAAAATTTAAACGGACGACTTCACCGGCATTCAAGGCCTTCCGCTTTTGCATCTTAGTCAGCTACTTAGAAAACTGGGCTATTTAATTCCGAATCCAAATCGAGGTATCCAATGAAAAAAAATTCCGCTGCAAAACTTCAACAACTGCATGCATTCGCCGTATCTGTGCGAAAAAATTCTTACTCACCCTACAGCAAATACCGAGTGGGCGCGGCTCTGAGCACTGATTCTGGAGCCATGTTTTATGGCTGCAACGTGGAGAATGCCAGTTACGGTGGCACCATCTGCGCCGAACGCGCGGCCATTTTTTCCGCGGTCTCTGCCGAAGGCAAAATGAAAATCCGGGACATTGTCGTTGTCACGGCAGAGAAAAAACCATGGCCACCCTGCGGATTTTGTCGCCAGGTGATCGCCGAATTTTCTGATACACAAACTCAAATTCATTTGGGCGATGAAAAGAAAATTCACAAAACTTACAGCCTGTCCGAGCTTTTGCCAGAGGCCTTTGGTCCGCAGAATTTAAAATAGTCGATAGACTTTCTTTAGCAGTAAGTCTCGCACTTCGCCCTTCCAGGAAAGGCCCTCTATTTTCGCAAGAAAGTCTCTCACGCTGGCAAATTCTTGGGACAGCTCCGGAGGTTGATCGGTCCCCGCGAACTCAAAAATTCGCGTTTCCGTTTTCAGCTGAATAACCTTGGATTGAACTTTCCACATTGTTCCTGAGCCCGCGGCATCTGAAACAAACTCCTCGCCGTGCCGAGATTTTATGATCACTTTGCGCAGAGGAATCTGCGGTGACAACAGCGCCCAAAATTCGCGGGACAAGGCCGGCATATCCGCAAACAATTTCCCTTTCACCGCCGCCAGAGCTTTGGTGATGGATTCGTCCATCACCGGTAAGCTGACGCTCATTCCGGTTTCGGGATCCAGATCGCCGGAGGCTCCAAAGACAAGAGCCAGCTCTTGGAGCTGGCTCTGTATCTGAATCTCTGCGGAAAACTGGCGATGAAAAATCATTACTCGCGCAGAACCAGTGGATTCTTTTCGATGGTGGAAACTTTTTTCACCGACTCTAGCCAGCGGCTGAACATCTCGTTGGAACGTTCTCGGGTGGAGTTATCCACCACTGTTGGCACCACGGCTGCCGGAGTCTCTGTTTTCAATTCTTTGAACTTGATCAGATAGCTGACAGCACCGTCTCGAACCAGGCGATTCAACCAAGGACTTTTCGCGTTCACTTCAAAGGCGGCTTGAGTGGCCATTCGGCTGCCCATTTTCGGCGCTATCTCTGAACCCAAATCAAAGAGTCCGGTCTCTTCCCACTTCACGCCCAAGGAAGCTAGAGCCGCATCAACGCCTGCGGCGTCTGATTTTTTGAGGGCTTCTTCCAACTGAGTCGAAGCCTGATTGAAGCGCTCTTTGGCGATGAGAGTTTTTGCGATTTTTCCTTTAGAATTTTCCAGGGTTCCTACCATCGCCGGCTTTTTCTCGGTGACTTTGATTAGGTGATAACCGTAGGAAGTTTTTACCGGCTCGCCGATAACGCCCACCGGTTGCTTGAATGCTGCTTCGTCAAATTCTGGCACCATTTTTCCACGTGTGAAAAGGCCCAAGTCGCCCTTGTTCACTTTTGATCCGGTGTCCTCGGAGTTGGCCGCTGCTAATTTTCCGAAGTCTTCTTTGCTAGCGCGAGCTTTCAGCGCAGTGATTTTTTCCAGCGCCGCTTTCTCACTAGCGGCGTCGCCGGCTTTGGCTTTGATTAAGATGTGGCTGGCGCGCACTTGTTCTTCGGAAGAATAGGCGGACTTGTTTTGCGCCAGCTCTGCCTCTACTTTTTTCATGAATTCGGGATCGGCTAACTTGGTGTTAATTTCGCTGGCGGAAATATTCATATTCGCAGTGACCTGGGACTCATCCAGCTTCACGAAACCCACGTTGATTTTTGTCGCCTTCAAGGCATTGTTTTCCGCGTTCTCTAAGGCTGTGGGCTCTGCCGCGACTTCGAAAGCGTGGCGCAGTCTCATGCTTCGGTGTTCTTTGCGAATTTTTTCTTCAAAATCAGCCGGAGTTAAATGATTGTTTTCCAAAACCTGAACATAGATGTCGCGTTGGAAGCGGCCATTTTGCTGAAATACGGGCATGTCTTTGGCGATAAAATCCCGAACTTCCGCGTTGGTCACTAAAATTCCTTGATCGCTAGCCGACTGGGAAATCAATTCGTTCATGATCAAATTCTCTAGGGCCTGACCCCTCATGAACTGACGCTGCGCATCCCCGCTCATCTGGCCGCCGAACAGCTGTCCGTACATTTGCTCCATGCGCTGGCTTTCTGACTGCAAATCAGCGACTGAAATATAGGCACTGTTCACTCGTGCGGCAGAGCCCACACCGATGGCATTGTGCTTGCCTTGAAAACCAAACAACACAAAAACCAGAATGATGGCGCCGAAGATGACCATGGCCACCACTCGGCGAAATGCCTGTTTTTCGGTGCCCGCGTTGCTGTTTTTCGATCCGCCACTCAGATATTTTTTCAATTTTTCGACCACGGGACCAAACCTTTCGCTGTGAATTCAAAAATTCATTTTTTCTAATCTGGACATAACACAACGACGCGGATTTTTTTTCAACCGAAAAGGTTGGAATCGGATCGGCTTTTTGTTACCGTTTTTATATGAATTGGCTGAATTTAGACCTGAGAAAAATATTGATCACGACAGCATTGGTCATTTTGCCGTTAATTTCGATGAACACCCAGCAAAGTCCGACGTTGGGTGGCTGGTACGACAAGCCTTTTTCATTTATGGCCGGCCTGGTGGAGTCCATCTTTTTCTCTTTCAGCGATGGCGTGCGCGGCACCACGAAAATGTATCTGGATTTGGTCGACATTAAGAAAGAAAATCAAAGCCTGAGAGCACAAAACAAAGAGTTGCAGACGCGACTACTTCAATCGGATGAGCTCGCAAAAGAAAATCAACGCTTCAATGCGCTGCTGGATTTCAAACAAAAAAATAAAATGGAATTGGTGGCAGCGCGAATTATGTCGCGGGATTTATTTTCCGATCACGCCACGGTTCGCATTGATAAGGGCACCAATCAGGGACTCAAAGCCGGGATGGCTGTGATCACCACCGAAGGTGTGGTCGGCCATATTTTTCGACCAGAGACTTTCACTTCTCACGTGCTACTGATCACTGATCGCTATTCGGTGGTCGATGGTTTAATCAACCGCAGTCGCGCCCGCGGAATTGTTGAGGGCAAAAGTCCTGGAGGCCTGGCTCTGCACTACGTGGAAAAATCCGAGGACGTGCTTAAAGGTGACGTCATTGTCACCAGTGGCTTGGACAATATCTTTCCCAAGGGTTTTCCTGTCGCCGTCGTAGAGTCCGTGGAAAACAAAGCTTTCGCTGTGTCGTTGAAAGTAGAACTGCGTCCCGTAGTTGATCCTGACAAAGTGGAAGAAGTTTTTGTGATCACCGATGCCAAAGAACAAGATTTGAATCCGCCCGTGCAAAAAAAGTAAGGAATCTAAAAAGTGGTCCAAACCAAATTCAAAATTCTCAATGCTTTCGTCATGGGTTTGATCCTGACGATCTGTTGTGGATTTCAATCTAGTTTTTGGTTTCAGCTCACCGGCGGTGCCCCAGGCCCGCAACTTTGGATCCTGGTGCTTTTGTATTTAGCGCTGTACCGACCGTATCTGTCGGCCATGGGCCTGATCTACATCTTTGCGCTGATTTTGAAATCTTTCTCGGCGGTGCCGCTAGGAATTCTGTGGGCCAATCTTTTTATTTTGGTCAGCCTCACCAGCTTTATTAAAAGTCGATTTTTTTGGTCCAACACGCGCTATTTCATTATTGCATCGGTGGCATTCTCTGTGGCTTTTAATCTTTCGTCTTACTTTTTGTCCGTAGGGCTCGAGGAAAATGCTGCCAGCCTTTCGCCATTCACTCGCTTGGCCGAGGTGATGCTGACCGGGTTGTTTTCGGCACCGATGTATTGGTTCTTGCTGAAAATTGACCATTGGACCCTGCCTGAAGTCATGGAAACACAAAGGGTGGGCCCATGAGCGAATACATTTCAAATCCGGAAGAGGCCAAGGAATTACTCCCGCGATATCGATTGTTTTATGTCGCCATCGCTATGACTTTTTTCTCGTTTCTATTTCGCCTTTGGTATTTACAGATCATCGAAGGCTCTGAGCTTCGCGAGTTCTCGGACAAGAATCGGATTAAGCAGATCAAGAACACGGCTCCGCGTGGGTTGATGCTCGATCGTGAAGGCAAAGTGCTGGTGGAAAATCGTCCAGGCTTTGAGGCCATCCTCACACCACAGTTTGTGGATGAGATCGACGATGTCGCCGAAGTTTTGGCGCCCATCTTAGGCATCGAAAAAGATAAGCTGGTGGCCAAATTTCAACGCTCACAAAGGCAAAATGGCCCCTACGCCCCCGTGCACATGAAGGACAATCTTTCCCGCGACGAAGTTTTCCGCCTGAAGCGCATTCGCTTGGATACGCCAGGCCTAGAAATTCGCGAAACCGTATTGCGCTCGTATCCACTCAAAGGCGACGGAGCACAGTTGTTCGGCTACGTCGGAGAGATTTCGAAGAAACAGATTCCGCTTTATAATCAGCTGTACAAAGGCATCACTTTTGATCAAGGCGATATCATCGGCAAAAGTGGCTTGGAGGAATATCTAGAGCGCGAAATCCGCGGTGAAGACGGAATGCAGTTGGTGCAAGTGGATGCCTATGGTCGGGAAACCGCCACGCAAACCCCCAACATCTACGGCGAACAGATCAAGGACAAAGAATCCGTCCCCGGGTACACCGCAGTTCTGACCATCGACAAAACCATGCAAGAGGCCGCCTACAACTCCTTCACTCATGACGGACGTATCGGTGGCGTCATTGCAATGAAATCGAACGGCGAAGTCTTAGCCTGGGTCAGCACTCCTGGATATGATCCCAATGAGTTCGCTGCTGGCATCACGCCGCAGACCTGGTCGACGCTGGTGAATGATAAGTTCAAACCGCTGCGGAACAAAGTGATCCAGGATTATTTTTCGCCGGGCTCTACGTTTAAGCCTTACATGGCCGTAGCGGCTTTGTCAGAAAAAGTGATCACGCCAACAACGATCATCAATTGTCCGGGCTCGATTCACTTTGGAAAACGCGATTTCCATGACTCGGTCAAGGGTGGTCACGGAAATATCACGGTCTTTGAAGCCATCGAGCGCTCTTCGAATATTTTCTTTTACAAAATGGGGATCGCACTTGGGGTGGATAAAATGTATGCGTACATTTCCCAGTTCGGCATCGGACAGAAAACGGGCATCGAATTGCCGCGGGAAAATGCGGGCCTGATGCCGAACTCCGCCTGGAAAAAGCAAGCCTTGGGCGAAGATTGGCAACCCGGTGAAAATCTGACCGCAGCCATCGGACAGGGATTTGTGGTAGCCACTCCGATCCAAATGGCGGTGGGATACAACACCATCGGTAACGGCGGCAAAGTGGTGCGTCCGTTCGTGATCAAAAAAATCGTCGATAACGACGGCAAGACTGTGCGCGAAACCCAACCCCTGATAGTGCGTGACCTGACGCAAGTTCAGTCGACGGGAATTCATGTGGACCCCGAAACTTTCAAGGTGGTCAAAGATGCCATGCGCCGAGTGGTGCAGGGGCCTCGCGGGACTGCCAAGCGTGTGAATATTCCGGGCGCTGATATCGCCGGAAAAACTGGAACGACACAGGTCATGGGCTTTGCTGCTTCGGACATTTACACCCTCTGCGAGAAACGTCCGCTGGAGCAGCGGCATCACGGGTGGTTTGTGGCCTTTGCTCCGGCTGAAAATCCGGAAATCGCTGTGGCCGCCTTGGCCGAGCACTCCTGCCACGGAGCTTCGGGCGCGGGTCCCGTGGTCCATGACATCATGAAAGCGTATTTCGAAAAATATCATCCAGAAATGATCGCCGATTATTTGAAAAAAGAGCGCGCGATCAAAGCGGCGGCAGGCCCCGTAGAAAATATTGAGGGTGAATAAATGGATTTAAGAATAAGAGTTGAAGAAAGAACCATTCTCAAGCGCATCGACTGGAACTTGGTTCTTTTTATTTTCGCTTTGAACATCGTGGGCCTCTTCAACCTTTATTCCGCGACCCACGGACCGCACTCGCAGGACATTCAAGGTTTGTTCCTCAATCAGATCATCTGGCTGGGGGCCGGCTGGAGTTTATTTTTTATTTTCACCTTCGTCGACTATAGCATCGTTTCGAGAGTGGCCTACATTTTGTATTTCCTCAATTTGGGCGCCGTTCTGTTTGTGATGTTCTTCGGAGCTGTGGCCCTGGGCGCTCAGCGCTGGATCGATCTAGGCTTTATGCGCTATCAGCCCTCAGAGACCATGAAGCTAGCTATGATCATGGTGTTCGCCAAAACTATGGCACACAAACGCACAGATCAAGGCGGTATGGGAATTCGTGATCTGCTTTGGCCGGTGATTCTGATGGGAATTCCCTTCGTGCTGATCGTGAAACAGCCGGACTTGGGCACGGCCCTTTTGATCGCAGCGATCTCTGGCTCAGTCATCTTGTTCATGAAGGTGAAACGCTGGATTTTGGCGGTGGTGGTGATCAGTGGGCTGGTGGCAGCACCCATCGCTTGGAACTATGCTCTTCGTGATTATCAGAAGGCGCGCATTCAGAATTTTATTTCGCCCACGAATGATCCGCGTGGTTCGGGCTACAATTCAATTCAATCGAAAATCGCTGTGGGCAGCGGCCGATTTTTCGGCAAAGGCTTTCGCAAAGGAACGCAGTCGCAGTTGGAGTTTTTGCCAGAACGCCACACGGATTTTATCTACAGTGTGCTGAGTGAAGAGTTCGGTTTGGTCGGAAGCTCTCTAGTGTTGGCGCTATTTTGCTGGTTGTTTTTGATCATGGTTCGAATTGCCACGACCTCGCGGGACAAATTCGGGGCGGTCCTCACCGTCGGAGTGCTTAGTTATATTTTTTGGCATATGTTTATTAATGTGGGAATGGTGATCGGCTTGCTGCCTATTGTGGGAGTTCCACTTCCGCTTCTGTCTTACGGTGGATCGAGCATGCTCACCACGATGACGGGACTTGGATTGGTTTCGTCAGTGGCTTATCGGCGGTATATCTTCTAGATAGAGGTTGCCTGTCACATTAGACAAGAGGCCATGCTCGTGGGAACTTGACCAGAATCTACGGCTGTTTGTCGCGCACGCATATCGGCCTGACAGTCTTGCATTTGACGGATCGAATCCTGCATAAAGCCATCATTCCAGTTCGTGTAACCAAGTTGATCGTGAATCGTAAATTCCTCCACCGAAGGGGAATAGAAATATCGAGAAGATTTAAACCAATAGCACGGTCCAGATCCATAGTCGTCGGAGAAATCCTGATTTGAACTGAATCGCTGCCCAATCAGATCAATCCCAATTTCCTGACACTGACCTCGCGGATCCAGATTTTGCAAAATTTGACTCAGCGGAACAGGGCCCGCAAAGAGTGAAGGATCAATGACATAGGCTACGATGCCCTTATCGGTCATAACATAAACAAGCGGAGTTGTATGAAAAGACCAATCGGTCTTGCCCCCAGGCGCGTAAGAGTTTGCAATCTGAATTGTACCTTTATTATAGACGATCACAAAGCTATCGACCCTTGCTCCTTGGCTCTCGATGAATTTTTTCATCACATATGACCGAGACTCGCACCCTGCCTCTGGCAGGTGAAAGGTGTAAAGCGGATTGTTTTTAATTTGCTCAAAAATCAGCTGTGCTTTGGCAAGCACCACTACCGATCCTGGATCCGCATTCGCTGCAAGCGAAGGTGACGTCCAGGCCATTCCCATAAGGATCGCAGATCCAATTCCATAAGCTAAATTTGACATTTGAGATAACATTTTCATCAATGTACAATGCCCCAGAATAGGTTTCACCTGTTATGATTTCGACAGAATGACGTTTTTCGCCCCAGAGCCACTGCCTGACAAATATTTCGACACCTGATCAATAACCAGCCATGGAGATTGGCCGAAATTACGGAGCTTCTGGTCGCTGAGAGAAAACTCGGCACTCCCCTTGCACAGTTGAGTCCTATGCTGCGATGGCTTAGACAACCCGTCATTTTACTCCTGATTTTTTCGACCACCGTCGCGCGTGCCTCGTCGAACTCCTGCGATGGAGTCTATTCTTCGAATTTTTATTCTGCTCAGGATTTTCCCACCTCACGCTTTTGGGTGGACCATCCTGAGTATCAAGGGGATCAAGATTACTACAGCCAGTCGGCCAGTGCGACCGCGAACGAAATCTCGCGCTTGATTCAAGGTGGCCTCAGCGTGACCGATGCCTTTGAGATCGCCAGGCAATGGCGGGACAGCGGACGCTTTCGCGGACAAAGCATTTTTAGGTCATCCGGCCAAGGATTCCGAACGGCACTGAAGGGTCGGTATCTGGAGTACTCCGCAGTGCTTTCCGGCCGCTATACCCGCAGTCGTCTGCCCAGCATCGGAAATTTCGTTCATACCTATTATCGAACACTGGAAGGCTCGGTCGCTCCCTCCTCGATTTACGATTTGAATGCGCAGCCTTATGTCATTCACCCGCTAGATTCTGAGCCCATTTTCCTGGATGCAAAGGCACGATTGGAAATGCTACTAAATCCACAAAACAAGATGAGCGAGGCCGAAGCCACTCGGGTTTTCGTCGAAGCTATGTATGCCTATTATGTAGCAACTCCGTACACCCGTGGCAGCGCCGCCATTGGAAATGTGGTCTTTGCAGGAATCTATGCTAGTTATTTCGGTCGCCCGCTCAGAGGGCTTCCGGACGGCATTGACCTCGAGGCTATTTCGCGGTCGGAAGAGAATCAAAAAAGTGTGTTCGTTGAAAAGATCATGGCGATCCTGAATCCCAAAAGATAATTTTCACCTGTCGCGCGACAGGTGAAATTTTTCGGCGATGACGATCCGAAACTCGGCCCAGACATCCGGATCCGGCCAACCGGGAGATTTGCGACCGCTCATAGGCCCAGCAAATATGGCAAATTCCTCATTTCATCGAATACTTGTGCTCCAGCACGACTCAGACTACTTGCGTCCCCTGTTTTCGGAGCATAACCAAATACTTTCATGCCCGCTGCAACCGCGGCAGTCACTCCCTTGGCACTGTCTTCGATCACGACACATTCGCTCGATGGCACTGCAAACTTTTGGGCAGCATATAAGAAAAGATCAGGAAAAGGTTTAGGCCGTGGAACCATCGTAGAAGAAAAAATATGATCGTTAAAAAATTCTAAAAGACCGGTCAGTCCTAAGGTCAACTGTGTCTTCTCAACTTTCGCCTGAGATGCCACACAAAATGGGACATGTTTGCGAGACAACAACTGTACGACTTCTTTGACTCCATCGATGGCCTTTAACTCCAGCCTAAATGCATCGGCTCTTTGCTTTTCAAATGTTTGAAGCCAATCGGTCGGCAGAGATCGGCCAATTCTGCTCTCAACGTCGCGTATGACCTCAACCATTGTTCCACCAATGTAGGTGGATAGAACCTCTTCGTCGGTCATCAATCCACCGACAGATCTAATGGACTGAGCCATAATTCTGTTAGAAATGATTTCGCTATCGACCAGCACGCCGTCAGAATCGAAAATGATCAAAGAGTGCACAAGGTTCTTCTGCGACTAAAGGTGCTTAGAAATAAACTCCACCAGCGTGGCTTTCGGTACTTTCCCCATGATCTGATCCACCGGCTGACCGCCTTTGAATAAGATCATCGTAGGAATGCTGCGAATTCCGAACTTAGCGGCCGCGTCCTGATTGTTATCGATGTCCAATTTCATGACTTTTACTTGGGTCGACATTTCTTCGGCAATTTCTTCGAGTGTAGGAGCCAGGGCTCGGCAAGGAGCACACCACTCGGCCCAAAAATCCACTAGCACTGGTGTATTCGACTTTAATACGTCCGTGTCGAACGAAGCATCTGTAACGGCATGTGTGTGTTGTCCCATGTGATCTCCTTGTTTGGAATTTACTCCGACTGAGTCCGCCTTCAATTGTTTTTTTTGAATAACGCTTCCGCAAACGCCCGCTTTAGATCATCCAATTTCTCTAGGATTTTGAAATCCCAGCCTTTTTTAAGCTCATACTGCCGCTCGCGCACAGCAGTTTTGGAGTGGGAGGTCTGCTGCACGTCGATCGTCATACCCTGCACAAAGCGTTGGTAGGATTCGACGCGATCCCGATCATTCAGCTGCACGTGCTCGGCCGTCCGGGCGGTGCCCTTCACCATCACCATGTCCGAACCTGCCAGGGCCTCAGGAGCCGAGCGCGGGGCTGGAGGGGCTGCGTGATCCTGTATCTGGGCCTTGCTGAATTTTTCCAAAAGCGGTGCCGGATCCAGCGACAGATTTTTCGCCAAAATCTCTATCAGACGATGGGGTTTCACAGGTGCTTCGACCAGAACGTCCACTCGCGCTTTGGAAATTTCTGCTGGCTGGGGCCGCTCTCCGGCAGGAAGGATCAGAATCGATTTGCCCTTGAAGTGAGTTACTTTTTTAAGTTCTTGGCCGATCACTAGACTGGGAAACTTTTGGCCGCCGGAAGAGACTATGGCATCCGGCCTAAAAGTCAAAATTTGGTCGGAAAGTCGACTGGTGTTATTTTGTGCCAATACATCAAAGCCCACCTTTTTCAAAATGGCTTGGGTATGGCCACTTTCCTGAAAATCCTCGAAGATCAGCATGACTTTTTTCATCCAGAGACTCCTTCCATGATTTTCTCAGGTCTGAGCCACCCTGGCCATAAATTCTTGCTTGTTGTGCTGTTCAGAACTGTGTTCTAAACTTGAGTCCAATGAAATTGCTCTTTCCGCGTAAAGCGACTCAGTACTTGTTCTTTGAGATGTGGCCGTCTCTCATTATCGGCATTGTGGTGTTCCTCTCGATAATGATTATGTTTCAGGCGATTCATTACACAGAATTCGTTCTGATTCACGGAGTGAGCATCTTTGTCGTTCTGCAGATGATGTCCTACATCTGCATCAGCTTTTTGCCGGCGCTACTACCGATGGCGCTACTCTTTTCAGTGCTGATCACCTACGGACGCCTCAGCCAAGATTCAGAGATCGTGGCACTGAAGGCCTCGGGCTACAGCATGTGGTGGATCGTTTCACCGGCGGTGGTTTTGGGCATCATCGTTTCGATCATTTCGGCGCAGACCAGTTTTTATTTGGCACCTTGGGGAAATCGTCAATTTGAAATTTTATTTTCGCGCATGGATCAAAGCAAAGCCAGTTCCACCATTCGTGAAGGCACTTTCTCTGAAGGATTTTTTGATCTGGTGGTCTATGCCAATGAGGTGGACTCAAAAACAGGGGTCTTGAAAAAACTCTTCATCTACGACGAAAAAGGCGGCGACGTTCCGCTGACCATCGTCTCCCGTCAGGGTAAACTGATTCAGGAAACCACTCCCGAGGGCCGCACCATGTTTCTGCGACTGCTGGACGGAGCCATTCACCGGCAAGGCGAAACCCACACGAAAATCAAATACAATAGCTTCGACGTACGGCTGCTAGATCCGGCCAAAGAAAATCTGCGGGAAAAATCGGCCGCATCGTACACCATTGAAGAAGTCACAGAGCGATTGGCCACGAATCTCAGCAAGGATGATCGCAAGGACATGGAAGTGGAGTTTCACAAACGTTGGGCCGTGAGCTTGGTCTGCATTGTATTCTCCCTCCTGGGCGTAGCGCTGGGGACCTCGGCCAATTCCCGCCAGCAAAAAAATAACGGTCTAATTTTATCGCTCTTGGTGGTGGTCTTTTATTGGGGAATATATCTGACCGCAGAAAGCTCTGCTAGATCTGGCCAACTGCCGGCATCCGTGGCCATTTGGATTCCAAATGGGATTTTCCTAGGGCTGTCTTTTTGGAGATTGAAGAAAATTTGGGATTAGGGGGCGGGAAGCCCCTAGAAAAAATGAGCGATGCAGTTGCATCCATACAACCACGGTCGTCCCTGACCACATCGCCCCTCCCTTGGTATTAAGTGTAAGAATAAAGAAGTCGAACTTGCAAAAGCTTTTTTCACATTTTTTAATTATTCCCACAATTTGCAGTTGCAGCATGGCCGATAGAAAGGACCCCCACTAACCATAGTGGGACGACTTGCCCTCTGCCACTAGACCTGCTTCGGTTCTAAAACACCCTTTAATTCGGCGGACAAAAAGCTGATCAAATCTTGAGCGTCACGCACCGGTGTCGCCCCATCCAAAAGTAAATCCAAACCGCCCATTCCTCGAGGATCATAGGGATGAGTGGGCAAAATAAAGAGCGGTTTCGCCTGCTCCACCGCCTGTTGAGCTGTGATCAGCGTCCCACTTCGGCGTCGGGCTTCGACAATCAGACATATCTGAGCCAATCCCGCGATAAGGCGGTTTCGTCTTTGAAAGAAATTCTTCGCCATCTCTGTTTTGGGCAAATACTCGCTGAGTAGTGCACCTCCGGACTCCAGAAGTGAATTCACCACTGGGATGAGCGAGGGCGGATAAATATTCTGCAAACCCGAAGGTAAAATCGCCACCGTCGGCAGTCGCAAACGCACACTCACCCGATGACAAACCTGATCGATGCCTCTGGCGCCGCCACTGACCGTGAAAATCGAAAGCTGTTGCAGAACTAACGAGAGCTCTTTTTCGCACCAAGATTCCGAGTCAGCACTGGGTTCACGACTGCCCACTACCGCCAAACCCACCGAGGTCTTCCAAACCGGAGTCCCCATATAGCAGAGAAAAAATGGAACCTCCTGCAGATTCAAAAAACCCGCTGGGAAATCAGGCTCTCCGGGTTGAGTGAAACACAATCCGGCTTCGCGAGCGCGATCGATCTCATGGCAAAACAACAAATACTGCTCGCGACAAAGTAGGTGGGCCTGCGTGGCCCGAATCTCTGCCCAGGCCTCTACGCCTTCACCCAAGGCAGGATCAAAAATCCCAACCCCAGAAGCCACCAGTTCCTGAATCCGAAGAAATTCGGCCAAAGAAGCGCGACAACTCAATGAAAAAAGATAAGAAACCCAAAGCGAAAGCATAGGACCGCGAAGCTGCAAAATCGAAACAAGGCCCAAATGGAAAAGAATCTACGTAGAACAGCCCACCCGGCCGATTTCCGTACACCAATATTTCCAATCTTTCCCAGTTCGGAAAATTAGACCTCTCCACTGCCTCTGTTGGATCTCATTTCGAAGATAACTTGAAAAGACCTTCATTTTGCTGAACTGGGAAAGATCGGAAAACCCTCACCTGCGCGAGGTCAAATCCGGGGAGGTGCAATCTCCGACTTCGATTTCGTGATTGGAATCTGTGACTACCGCAGTCGAAAAGTGATTGCTCGTCTTCACGATCTTAATATGACCCACCATCATCGGATTTTCTTTGACGAATTTTCCATCCAGTTTAGCTCGCTGAAACTGGTAGACAGGAAAAAGCTGACCTTCGCTCAAACCCTCGCTCTTACCGTGATCCAAAAAGACCACAGATTCGGCGCCAAACAGATGTCGAATCGTGTTGAAATGTCCACCAATGATTGTGGTGGTGGCGGAAGACAATGGATCATTTGAAGTGACCGTGTAAGTCGGAAGGGTGGACAAGACCAGCTTGGCACCGACCTCCACTTGCGAAATGGATTTCTTCACAAGAGCTCGATAAATATTCTTTCTCGAGTCTATGACGTTTTGTACTTCGATCGCTCCTTGCACCTGCACCATGATCGGCTTGCGCGAGGTGAATTCACTAGCGATTTCACCTTCATCTAAAATCACCGTGTAGTTTGTTACGTTGCCGGGATTTTTTAGTTTCACGTAGACATACTGAAACTCACTGGCGGTTTTCATTCCCATTTCAGTGCCGACCACTTCACCTTCAACTTCGGAAGCGATTTCCTCTGTCACAAAAAAATCTAAGTTCTTGATGGCTACCGGAGTTGTAACAATGGGGCGATCCAAATCCAGCAGCATCGAACCATCTGGATCTGCTCGATATTTCCACGGCGGCAGAGTGTCGGGAAGCGCGTTCAGGGCACCGACCCGCTCATGGCCGTTGGCTGGAATCTCTGCATTGAGAGTGTAACCCAAAATGTCGGGGCTTGCAGGATCCCCCATTTTTTCAGGCTCACGCACGGGGTAGAAGTTAATACCAAAACTTGGAGCATCCTTGCCACTGGCCGTGACAGAGATCACTGTGCCCGGCGGCACTTCGTAGGGATTGGAAATTTGCTTATTGATGGACCACAGCTTCGTCCAAAAATGCGAATCTCCGAAAAGCATTTCGCTGATTTCCATGAGCGATTCTTTTTTCTTGGTTGTGTAGGTGTTGTGCGGAGTTTGCCCCGAGACCATCTGCCACTCGCCATCGTCCACCGGTGACAGCGCCTGACCCACGTACTTATCATGCAACTTGGTTTCCGTGCCGATGTCTGGGGAATCATCCGCCATGACCGCGCCTGACAGCGCTAGTAACAACACAAACACAGAAATTTTCACTGAATTTTTCGCCACGAGTACAACATCCTTGTTGAAACTACCTGGAACCTTATTTGATGACTTTTAACTCTACCTTTGCGCGCATTGATTCCGGACTTCCTGGATATTTTTGCAGGACCTGGATCAACGCCAATTTTGCCTCACGGACTAGATTCATTCTCTTGTAAGTCACACCTTTAGCGAACATGGCGCTAGGAGCTTTCTTACCATTCGGGTGATCGCGCAAAACTCGGTTGAACTGCGCCAGAGCCACACCGTAGTTCTTATCGCCTAACTCCATCAGACCTTTCATGTAGACCACCTCATCACGACGTTCGCTGTCAGTGAAGCGACCCAGATAGGCTTTCGAGCGAAGTTCAAAACCCCAGACATCGTGGGCCTGATAACGGTCCGTGATTTCGGCGTAAAGTTGGCCCTCGGGCATTTTGCCAAAGCTACCAGAGATCACCGAATCAGGAGTCACTTCCAAAACCTTTCCAGGAAGACTGCTGGGCAAGGGAGCCTGAGACATCGTCTGCGGGGCTAGACCCATCTGACTGGTTATCTGACTGTGTTTGGCCAAAACCATTTTTCGATCGCCGTCCTCTTGCGCTTTGTCCGCACGGGACTTAGCTAGATGCGCCCTCTGGTCCGGAGACTGGGCCACAGAAGGATCTCGTAAGTTCGATCGTTTGGCTTGCTGCGCGGTTGAGCATCCCACTAAAATTGCTACTAAAAAGTACATGGCTTTTGTCATGCCTAGAGTATGACATGTGTAAGAAATCAGGCTCAAGTTTAATTGTGAAGATAGTTATCCACATTATTTGGGGAAATAAGTGGACTCTGGACCTTAGACCTATTGAAAATCAATGCTTTCAGCGAATTGCCACTAAATTGATCACGGATTAAACATTTAATATAACTAGGTATTAATAGAAATATGGGGCCATTTTTTTGGTCGACTGTAAGAATCTAAATTTTCGCGTCCGCCGGGTTTCGGTGGAGGGTTTACTCTAATGTAAGAATATGAAATAGGCGGACTGTGCACACATTTTGCTAACTACATGTTTTCATGGTTTTTTTTATTTTGATTCTGTCAGCATTGGGATGGATGTCGCTGCATCTGCAAGAAACTGTGGCAGCTTTACTCCAGAACTCGCATCGCTTCTGTCTTGAGCGAATTCCCCTGTCACCCTCATCGCAGGTCATTTCCGCACTGATGTGTGGGGAACATATCCGCACGGCGGAGTTCACTGATTTTTTTTCGCGCAGTGGGCTTTATCATTTGATCGTGGTTTCCAAAGCCCACTTGGAAATCTTGTCGACCGGATTGCTGTTGCTTGGAAGTCACACCAACATGGGAAAGCTTCGCTGGCTGTTGCTAGTTCCGCTACTGCTCTATCTATCTATGGTCGGTCCACAAGCACCGCTGGTTCGCACTTTGATTTTTCTGCTGCTTTCGGCTTTGGCGTGGAAATTTCGCTGGGGTTGGAGTCCACTCTTCACTTTGATGATCGCCACCTGCCTGAGCTTGGCATTTGATTTCGAGTGGTACTCCAGTCTGTCGCTACTGCATTCATCCGGCTGCGCCTTGGGATTTCTGCTGGCCCGGGAGATCGTATCGGCGCGCTGGAAACAGTTGCTATTCGCCTTTTTGTTCACGCTTCCTTTTCTTTGGGGCTGGGCCAATATTCATCCGCTGACGATGTTGATCAATTGGACCTTGGCTCCGATTCTGCTGACGATTTGGTTGAGCTTTTCGCTGATCAGCTTCATTTGGCCCGACTCTCACCCGCTGGCGGATTGGGTGATCATGAACAGTATCGACTGGTCGGCGAAAATATTAGAGCCCATTCCCGCGAACACGGCCGAAGACCACATCCCGCCCCACTGGTTGTGGCTCTTTTTTTGGTGGGCGGCTTTGAGTGGTTGGGCCTGGAAACTTTGGCGAGCCCGAAATCCCCCCAGGGTGATTCATGTCTGAATATCGGCAGCAATTTCTTTTCGTGTTTCTGCTGATCACATTGAGCGCCACGTTTCTGCGCTCAGAACACGAGGTGACGGAAAGTGATCGCTTTGTCGTCTGGAATATCGGACAAGGCCAATGGACGACCTTGATCACCCGGAACTATTGCGATCATTTCGATATGGGTGGTGAATACAATATCTCTAGAAAAATCCTTGGACTATGCGGACACCGACAACATCGCTTGCATCTATCCCACTGGGATTGGGACCACATGGGTTTACTGCAGAATTTTCGGCGGCGAAATATTCCCATTTGCCTATGGAACTATCCACTGGGCCCGGCATCGGAGCGCAAATTGGCATTGCTGGCGGGAATTCCCAAGTGTGAGACGACCGAACCACCGTTTCAATCTATATTTGCAGGAGACTCTTCCGTCCACGCGACCTCCAACGACACGTCCCAGGTGGTGCAAACCCACAAAATTTTGATCCCAGGCGATTCGACCAACAAAGAAGAACGCACTTGGAGCTTAAAAACGGAACTTGCGCAATCTAGAGGATTGATTTTAGGGCATCACGGAAGTCGCTCCAGCACTTCGGAGCTTCTCTTGGAACATTTGCCTAAACTTAAGTGGGCAGTGGCCACAGCCCGGAAGCACCGCTACGGACATCCCCACGCGGAGGTCGTTGCTCGCTTGAGAGCCCACCGGATTCCTTTGATTAAAACCGAAGACTGGGGAAATTTGATGTTCGAAATCGAATAACCCAACGAGAGATTTTTCACTCTCGCTGGGCGAAGATGAACTTATTGTTTGAAAGGTTTGTATTCCATTCCCAGATCGCGGGCCACTGGCTCGTAGCACACGTGACCACCGTACACATTCAGACCTTTGAACAGTGACTTGTCTTTAGCGATCGCATCTTCAACACCCATGGCAGCGATGATGGAAGCGTATTTCATAGTCACGTTGGTCAGTGCATAAGTGGAAGTTCTGGAAACAACTCCGGGCATGTTAGGAACGCAGTAGTGAATCACTCCATCGACTTCATATGTGGGATGAGTGTGGGAAGTGGGCTTACAAGTTTCGATGCAACCACCTTGATCCACGGCCACGTCAACGACGACAGAGCCTTTTTTCATACTAGAAACCATGGCTTTTGAAACCAGGGTCGGAGCTTTGTGCCCAGTGATCAAAACACCACCGACCAGCAGATCACTTTCGGCGACACAGCTTTCGATGTTGGCTTGATTCGAATAAAGTGTGGTGATTTCGCCACCGAAAATATCATCCAAATATTCCAAGCGCGGAGTGCTGACGTCAAGAACGGTCACATCAGCGCCCAGGCCCACAGCCATTTTCGCCGCATTAGTGCCGACGATACCGCCACCGATAATAGTGACTTTACCAGGCTTCACTCCTGTCACGCCACCCAAGAGGATGCCTTTGCCGCCATGATCTTTTTGCAGATAAAAAGCTCCAATTTGAGTCGCCATTCTTCCGGCCACTTCCGACATCGGTACTAACAAGGGCAGGCTGCCGTCTGGAAGCTGAATGGTTTCGTAGGCGATGGCTTTCACTTTTCGCTCGCACAGAACTTTGGTCAATCGCGGTTCCGCCGCCAAATGCAAATAAGTGTAAAGAATTTGATTCTCGCGCATCAATTCATATTCGTCGGGAAGAGGCTCTTTCACCTTCACGATCATGTCGGCTTTTTGATAGACCTCGGCTTTGGTTCCCAAAATTTTCGCGCCGGCTTTTTCGTAAAGCTCGTTGCTAATACCGCTTCCAATGCCCGCATCTTTTTCGACAAATAGAGTGTGTCCTTCTTTGACCAACTGCCGAACGCCAGCTTCAGTCATACCCACACGATTTTCACTGATCTTAATTTCCTTAGGAACGCCTATGATCATAAATTTCCTCCAAGCTCTGGGATATTGCAGAATTCAGAGGCAAAAGAGAACAAAAATTCATCCCTGCGCAGGGCGCAAATCCGGGCCGGAGCGTGGGAGAGTTTTCCGATGTTACCCAGTTCGGTAATTTCAGGCCCTTTTTCAGGTATTTTAGAGATGAATTCAAAGCCATGTGGCAGGGAGGTCAAAAAAACTGAACTGGGTAAGACTGAAAAACACCCTAGAATCCCGAGCGGAATTTGGCTTCGTCGGTGATGTCGGCACCTAGCTCGACTAATTTGAAGCAGTCAGGGGTGCTGATGATTTTGCGGACCAATTTGTTCATGATGTCGTGACCAGCTTTGTACAACACTAAGTGACCCATCATCGGCATGCTGAGCGTGACCAAATCTCCTAGCGCATCCAAGGCTTTGTGACGCACGAATTCGTCGGTAAAACGCAGACCCTCGGGATTCAAAATCTGAGTGTCATCTAGGCCGATGGCATTGTCCAAACTTCCACCCAGCGCCAAACCGCGACTTTTTAAATCTTCCAGATCCTTCAAGAAGCCAAACGTTCTTGCCGGAGCAATCTCGCGAGCAAAAGAGACCTCATTCACGTCCAAATCCAATTTTTCCCGGCCAATTTGCGGATGCGGGAAATCGATGGTCACCGTCAGGCGCAGTCCGTGATAAGGAACCACGTAGGCTTGCTTATCGCCCTCGGAAAAATACAACGGCTGAGTGATGTAGCAATATTTGCGCGGTTGTTCTTGCTCGATCAAGCCGACGGATTGGATGGCTTGCAAAAAATCTTTGGCGCTGCCGTCACAGATGGGGATTTCGGGCCCGTCCAACTCGATGAAAAGATTGTCCACGCGTAAGGCGGAAAGCGCGGACAGGCAGTGCTCCACCGTAGCGATGGAAAAATCAGGGCCGCTCAAGGTGGTGGCATAACCAGTGGCGGAAACGCTTTCGGCTTGCACTTTGACCGAAGGCCGGCTGGGCAAATCCGATCGGACAAAGTGGACCCCGGAATTCGCCGGGGCCGGGACGAAGGTCAAGGAACAAGGCTGGCCCGAGTGCAAACCCACGCCTGTGACCTGTACTCTTTTTCTAAGTGTCTTTTGTAAGAACATGAACCTTAAACATTAGCAGCATTATTCCGATGTGTAAATAAATAGAGGGATTATGTTCCGTCGCTTTTTGTTGATTTTGGTGGCTTTTCTGGCTGGGTGTTCGTCACCGAGCTCGCGGGATCATATTGAGTCCGTCAGGGACTCGGCTCACCCTCATGTGGCGGCCATTGGCATGGACAATTTCTGGACCGATTATCGAAGTCCGGCCGATCGCAAAGTCACACACTGGGAGTTTTACTACAAACACTGCATCGAGGACGAATTCAAACCCTACCCCGACCACATCAGTTTCATGTGCACTGGTCCCTTCTAGTCGGCGCTATTGTCCCAATTCAGGACAGAAAATGGAAATTTATCTAAATTTCATAAATACCATTTAATCTGTCCGCATAATTTCCGATGTAAGTGAGTAACTGTAAAATAAGGAGTTGGCTCAATGGGTATGATTGATCGGTACAAGAAACGCGGCGGCTTTGTTCAACTGGTGCAATTGATTGAAACCACCAGCAGTCCTAAAAAAGAACAATTCCTGAAAATGATCGCCGACGAAAATCCCACTTGGGAGGCTGCGGTTAAGCAGCGACTGATCACTTTAGAGCGAATGACCAAATGGAATGCCGCCATCTTGATGGAGTTTCTACCATCCATTTCCCACATGGCCATTGCTTGCGCTGTGCACCCACTGACCGAAGAACAACGCACATTTTTTCTGTCGACTCTGTCGTTTGGCGATCGCAAAAAGGTCGAGGACATCATCAAAGAACACAAGCCGAACTCTGGAGAGGTCGCCAGCTCTCAAATGAAAATCATCGGCGAGGTCCGCAAACTTGCTGCCAATGGAAAACTGAAATTCGAAAAATTCGATATGGAGCTTCACATCCCAGAGGACATCGAGGAAGACCTTAAGTCCGGCGGTGGCGTCGGCGGCGGCAGTGCTGCTGCTGACATTTTGGCCGATATCAAGCCTGCGGCTGCAGGTGGAGGCTCTGCCGCTGCGAATGAAGAGGCGGCCGCACTTCGCCGCAAGTTGGTGGCGCTCACGCAGGAAAACTCGCGTTTGATGAAAGAAAATAAAGACGTCAAAGACAAGTTAGAAGCGATCAAATCCGCTGTATTAAAAGCTAGCTAAATGCGCCCGAGCGAGGTCGGTCACTGTCCGGCCTCGTGGCGTTTTTTGCAGCAGCCCTTCTTGAATCAAGAAAGGCTCATACACTTCTTCCAAAGTTCCCCGATCTTCACTGAGCGCTGCCGAAATGGTTTCCACTCCCACGGGACCGCCGCTGAATTTAGTTTCGATCAGTTGTAGAATCCGACGATCCATGGAATCCAACCCCAATTGATCCACGCCCAATTGATCCAAAGCAAATTTGGCCAATGGCTGATCGATGATGCCCGTGCCCTTCACCTGCGCATAGTCACGCACTCGCTTAAGCAATCTCTGCGAGATTCGCGGAGTACCCCGCGAGCGCCGAGCGATCTCTTGCAGACCTGCGGGATGGGCCTCTACCTTCATCAATTCACTGGAACGCACCAGAATTTGTTCCAAAGATTTTCGATCATAGAACTGCAGGCGCTCGACAATTCCAAAACGCGATAGGAATGGCGAGCTCAAAAGTCCTGCGCGAGTGGTGGCGCCCACCAACGTGAATGGCGCTAACTGAAAGCGCATGCTTCGTGCACCCATGCCTTCACCGGTGACGATGTCCAGGTAATAGTCCTCCATGGCGGTGTACAGATACTCCTCCACGGTGCGACTAAGCCTGTGAATTTCATCGATGAACAAAACGGAAAATGGTTTCAAACTGGTCAAAATTGCAGCCAAATCCCCTTTTCGGTCCAGCGCCGGCGCCGAAGTCACTTTGATATCAGCACCCAAATCTTCGGCGATGATTCGCGCCAGAGTGGTTTTCCCCAGTCCCGGGGGACCGCTCAGCAGCACATGATCCAAAGGCTCTTTTCGCTCTTTGGCGGCCTTCACGAAAATACGCAATTTGTCCTTCACTTGATCTTGCCCGGCGAAATCGGCAAAGGAGTGCGGGCGAAGAGTGTTCTCCCAGGAAATATCGGCTTCCATTTTTTCGCCAAGAATCTCTTCGCGGCCGCCGGATTGGACTTTGGATTCAATGATCACAATTCCCCCTAAATATTCGTCAAAGCCGCAAGGCCTTGGCGAATTCCTTCTTCCACAGAAAACTTGTCAGCGACAAAATCCATGCTGCTCATCACTATTTCCACATCTTGGGAGCGGAAACCCAAATTGATCAGGGCCGAACTGACTTGCGATTGCACTGTGCTGACGGCTCTTTTCATGGTCTTGCCGTTTTCTTCCGCCAAAACCAATTTTCCCTTAAGACTTAGGATCATTTGTTCGGCGGTTTTCTTGCCCACTTTGGGCAGCTTAGAGAGCGCCTTCACGTCTTCGCCTTCGATCATGTTCCAGATTTGATTGACCGTGGCGCCGCCCAAAATATTCACGGCACTTTTGGGACCGATGCCGTTGACTTTGAGCAAGGATAAAAACATGGCTTTTTCCACGGTCGTGGTGAAACCAAAAAGTTGTAAGGCGTCCTCACGCACGTGCGTGTGCACTTGCATGAGCACAGGCTTGTTTTTCAATTCCTGAATTTCTGCTAAGGTGGACAAAGAGCAATGCAGCTCATAGCCCACCCCACCGCACATGAGAACGCAAGAGTCCTCGTTCACTTCGACCAATTCACCGTGCAATCTTGCGATCATAGTCCAACCTCTTCCATTCTTTTTATCACCGCTTGTGCTGAAGCCATTTGTGCATGGTACAGCGCCAGCGCTAGCGCATCTGAAGCGTCCAGACGATCGACCTCGGGCAAACGCAAAAGTCTTTTCACCATTTCGCGCACTTGGAATTTATC
>Ga0206924_1041_pt1 | contig 32440 bp, 38 predicted proteins | sample Alteio_BWOrgHeat_61_FD_152947 | JGI IMG/M metagenome (GOLD analysis project Ga0206924, IMG submission 152947) | Enriched cells from forest soil in Barre Woods Harvard Forest LTER site, Petersham, Massachusetts, United States -... | ecosystem: Environmental > Terrestrial > Soil > Temperate forest >...
GCCGCATCCGTGCTCATCATCCTTGGATTTTTTCCAATGAACTCTCGCAGAGCCCCAAAGGACATCCGCCTGGTGCCCCTGTGCGCCTGGTGGACGCCAAGGGAAATTTCGTCGCCAGTGGTTATGGGAATCCCCATTCGTTGATCGCCTTTCGCGCCCTGAGTTTTGATCCGCACATGGAAAATCCCTGCGACTTTGAAGAGCTGGTCAGCCACGTGGTCTCTTGTTGGGGACATCGCTCGGTGTTGGGATATAACAAGAGCTTTCGTCTGGTCTATGGTGAGGGTGATTTTCTTCCTGGTCTGGTGATCGACCGATATCTGTGTGAGCAAAATGGAAAGGCGCTGCAGGTTTTTGCGGTGCAAATTCTGACCGCCGGAATGCAGGTTGCCCTTGGCGACAAAGTGGAAAGTTTCTTTCGTCGCTTGGTCGAAGAGATATCGATGGGAAACCTTTCCGATATTCCCTGGGAGTCCACCGCCATCGTGCTTCGCAACGACGTGAATGTTCGCAGGTTGGAAGGACTTGAAATCGAAGAGCCCAAAGTCGTGCGGTCAGTGGATGCAGTGAATTTGTCCGACATCGATATTTTGCTGACTCCGGTGGCTGGCGAAGAGCCTGTCAAGATGGCCTGTGACTTGTTCGAGGGTCAGAAGACGGGATTTTTTTTAGATCAAGCCCACAATATTTCACAGCTGTGTGAACAGTTGAAAAAATCCAACTCCTGGGAAGGTCCAGTGCGAATTTTGGATTTGTGCTGTTACGTGGGCCAGTGGTCGACACAAATAGCACGGACTCTGCGACAGATGGGACTGAAGGTCGAAGTGACGGCAGTGGATGTTTCTGATGCGGCATTGAAGTTCGCGGCAAAAAATATCACGCGTGAGGGAGCTTTGGCGCTGACTCAGAAGTTGGATGTGCTGGATCAACTCTCTGTATTGCCCGACAAGCACTTTGATATCGTGATTGCTGATCCACCGGCATTCATCAAAGCTAAGAAAGACATTCCCACCGGCCGACATGCCTACTTGAAACTGAACACCAGTGCCTTCCGCCTGGTTCAGCGCGGGGGTTGGGTGGTCAGTTGCTCTTGTTCTGGGTTATTTGAGGAGCAAGAACTCATGGAGGTCGTCGGTAAAGCCATACGACGAATGGATCTGCAGGCGCGATGTCTAGTTCGTGGTGGCCACGCGGCCGATCACCCGAACATCATGTCTTTCGCTGAGGGATTTTACCTGAAGATGTTTTTACATCAGGTGGTTTATTAGAAATGAGTCCAACACTGAGCTATTTGCTGATAACTCGGCATAGAAAGTAGTCAAGGACCGCCTTCTTGGATATGGATTCCAACTGAGGTTTTAATATATTCGTGGCGTGAGCAGCCTCTTCGGTGATGTCTGCATCTTCAACAACCTCAATGGAAACGATTTTGCCTGTGTACGAAGTGTTAACATAAGCGGTGAGCGTTGTTTCGAGATCAGGTGACGGACCACGGATAAAAGTCAATGCCGGCAGAGAGACTTTGCCATTGCCGTCCTCATTCACATCAACCTCTTGGGCGCTATCGATAGCCCTTGTTAGGTTTTGACGAAACCAAATCGCCTTTTCCTCTGGTGATTGCTTGGCAAGCCATTCACCGATTCTATTATATTTATTCTTCTTGGGAATAACTCGCGCACAGTCTAGATCCGAGGCATCGAGGACATCATCCACCAGCTTTTTCTTAGACGCCACTTCCTTGGCGGTGGTTACGGGAATTGTATCAGCCATGGCGACACCGGCTGTCTGGAATAAGAGCATTGAAAGTAGAAACCATTTCATAAATATAGTCCTTCTGTAAGTTAGCTATGCAAGCCGATGCCAGCGATTTTAGCTCTATTTATTGATTAAGTTTTGAACGATGGGCGTGTTCGAAAATTATTAACAGAGAAAAAACCAACAGTTATGAGCGTCATAAAATCTTGGCTGCGACGCCCATTTGGGCGCCGCCAAAGCTTCAACTCAAGGAGCTTCGTGCGCAGGAAAGACCAGGACTCTGCTGACTTCGATGGGCAATCCCGCCGACCAATCTAGCTGTGTGGTCATGACTTTCGCAGAGCCACCTTCGTGCATCACGGTTGCGCCGATGCGATTGAAGCAGATGGTAAGAGCTTCTCTTTCGCTGCCGGCAACCACTGGATAGGCCTGAATGCGAGTGAATTCCACTCCGCGCTGAACGGGGATGTCGAAGCGACATTGATAATCCCTCAATCCGGCCTCTTGCATGGCGCGAATGGTGCCCATAGAGTTATCGCCGGCGTGAGCGGCTAAACCCAAGAATGTAACGAACGCAAAAACGACTGATATTTTCATGCACTGATTTCCATTCCGAGGTTGTGAGATGAATTTCCCATGATTCAACCGGAACGGTCCTTCAGCGGCAACAATATGCAAGGGTATGCCAAGATGGATGCCCTGGGAGAATTCGCCGCCAGCGAATCAGCGATCCGAATCTCGGAAAAATTATTTGTTGGCGGAAGCTGATAAAGCTGTGAGCTTGCTGATGTACTCTTTCAGCGCCTGATTTTCCTGTCGCTGAATGGAAACTTGGCTGAGCGCCTGCTGCAGATGACTGTAGTAATCCTGGGCCTCAGCGGTTTTCTTATCCAAACCGACTTTGAGTTCGATGATTTTTTTCTCGGCAACGCCGCTTAAGTTTTTGATCAGGCCCTGCTGTTGCACCGAGTGAGCTTCGAACTCGGTCAGGGACTCGGCCAGCTTGCCGACTTCTTCTTCTTTGCCGTTCAGATCAGCGGTGAGCGCCGTGCACTCACTCGAGCGTTTTTCAGCAAGTTCGCGCATTTCATTCAGCATGGTGGTCAGGCTGCTTTTTTCCGAGAGCCACTGAGAATGATCTCCCTGAAATTTATCGCGCGCTTTCCCAAGCTCCAACCGCGTGTCCTGGCAAAGCGCCTGAGACAACTCCAGTTCGTGAGACAGGGATTTATTTTTGTCACTCAGATATTGATTGTGTTTCTTTTCTTCTTCCAGAATCTGATTGGCCTTGCTGCGAATCTCTTCAATCTCGAATTGCAGCTTTAGGTTCAGCTCTAGTGCTTTTGCCAAATCACCATTCAATTTGGAATTGGTTTGGCGTTCGGATTCCAGTTGGGCGCTTAAGCGGCTGACCTCCACACTCAAGTCACTGTCTAGAATGGAAAGATTTTCCAAACTACCGATTCGGGTTTGCAGAGTTTCATGGGCGGATAGAAGTTCGTCCTGTGATTTTTTAATCTGACTTTGCATTCGTTCTAATTTTTCGGTCCATCCTGCTGTTGCCATTTCATCCTCCGGGGAGTGTTGCTGATGTTTGTGACTAAGCTCCGCCAGCTTTCCGCAAATTTCATCAAAGAGTCGTTCATGATCGGGGGTCGATTTCATCACAAGAGATGGTAAGGGTGGGCCCGACCAAAGTCATTAGGCGCTGGATTTTAGTCTAGGTGAGTGGTATTTGTGCAATCGATGAAAATCGACAAAGACAAACCGTGGACTTGGATCCGTTACAAAACTGGAATGTGTGAAAACTGCTACGGCAGTTGTTGCACGATGCCTGTCGAAGTTCGCGCCGAGGATTTGGTGCGGCTGGAGGTGGCCACTCAGGATGAGGTCGATCGCTCCGTGAAGAAAATGGCGAAACGTCTGATCAAAGACGGTGTCGTCGCTTCGTTTCGTGACAGCACGGGATTGTTCACTCTGACCTCACGCCCGAATGGGGATTGTCTTTTCCTTCACGAAAAAACCAGATTGTGCACGAAATATCAGCAGCGCCCGGATGTCTGCCGCAAATTCCCCGAGATCGGTCCGAAACCCGGTTTTTGCCCGAAGCTACCGAAGTTGACACAATGACCACCTCAGAAAGTTGCATACCTGCAGGTATGCAACTTTCTGAGGTGGTCTCCGAGTCGCCCTGCGCCTCTGTCTCATTCTGAGAAATCTCAAAATGAATGCCTATAGAGTAGTCATCCGTCAGCCGCTCAAGGTTATTCGCAGTTAAAATCAATTTGAAAATCAATAGGTTGTCCCCCATTCGGCACGCTCAGTGAAATAGCTTCTGGCAACAAGGAGTTTCTCATGGAGCAAACATTATCAAAAAACGGAATGGCCATCGTCTTGGGACTGGTTTTGATGTTTGGACTTCGCTGGGTGGGACAGCATTGGATGGGGCATGCAGAGGTTTTGAAGGCTTCATCATACTCGTATGAAATGCCGCGACCTAAATCCTACGTTGGAGGTTTTGATCTTTCTGGCCGCGAAATCGATCGTGAAGTTTTGAGTGACGAAGAGCTTTTGGCCAAGGCGGCAAAAAGCGGTAAGACTTTGGATGCTGTAAAAAAGGCGGCGGCTAAAAAGGCCATCGCTAAAAAAACGACGGCTGCGAACGCGAAATCTAAATTGGATAAATCCAAATTGACTGTTTCCACCACGGACACCTCTAGAAGTTTCGGATCTTTGACTGTTGAAGATGCTACCGTACAAAAATCGGAAACGACGGCTGCGGCAGGAAGTATAACGGCGGGCGTGGCTGCGGCTCCTGCGACGCCAAACAACAGCGATGATCAGAAAAAATCAGCCGCAGAGTGGATGGCGCTTTTAAGCAACCAGCCCACGGCTGCAGTGGTGGCAGCATTTGATGCCGCTCATGCTCAAGGAGATGTTTCCAATGCTGATTTTTATAATATCGCTTTTGAGCTTTTGAACAGCTCAAGCCAGCAGAGCCAGTTGGTGGGTGCCGAAGTGATTCAAGGTGATACTTCTCCGGCGGCGCTGTTGTTTCTTTCTGCGAAATACAACCAAGAGTCGGTCGCCGATCAAGCCATTCTTTGGAAGGTCATGATCACATTTGCGCAACCGACAAAATTTCGTGGGCTTGGTATGGCGCTATCAAGCTCTGACACCAATGTCATCCCTTTGGCCTTGAAAGTTTTGAGCATTGCGGTTCAGGCGGCACAACAAGGAGTCGGGATTTCCAGTGGCTCTGGCCGCGGAGTTGCCGGCTCAGTTCAGCCCCAGTCGTTGTTGCAGTTCGAAACGGATTTGGCGCAAATCGCCAAAGCTGGCGGTGCCAATGGACAGACGGCGCAAGCACTGTTGAACCAAATTCAGAATATGAATCAGGGCGCGTAAATCCTTGGATTTTTCGTCCGTTTCCTAGTTAAATCCTAAAAGTGAGTAAATCGGTATTCCACTCTCTAGTGATTTTTATCTTTGGCGGTCTATTGCTGGCGTCGGCGCAGGCCTCGGCGAGCTTGCGGATTCCGACAGCGATGACGGCCTCTGACCGAAATCGAGCATTGGATGTTCTGGGATACGGAAGTGCGACAAAAATTTTGGGAGATCCCTATCCTCTGGGAGGCTACGACGGCCTTGAGGTGGGAATCGCTACAGAGATCATGCAGACCGATCAAATTTCAGCCTTGGGAAATAAGGCCACGTTGCAAGGGCAGACGACCTATAACACGATCACCATAGGTAAAGGAATTTACGGCAACATCGACACGTTCGTCACCTTTTCGCTCATGGGACAAAATGAAAATGTCAGTGATGTGGGCGGGCAGCTTCGCTGGGGGTTTTATCAAGCCAGTTATCTTCCGATTTATCTGACGGCGATTTTTCATGGCAATTTTTTCAACTGCGAAAATCTGGTGGTCACCAACTCTTTCGGCATGGACATCATTGCCGGCTTCAAAGAAGGTGACGTCACACTTTATTTCGGTGGTGGGCCCATTCAAGCCTCTGGCAACTTCAGTGGCGGCAGCGGCGGAGTCACCAACACCGGCCAGAACAGCGGAAACTCCATCAGCGGCAGTCGCTTTTTAGGTGGCTTGAATATCAAAGTCGGACGGTATTTCATCGTCGGCGAAATCGACAACTATGATCAGCCGGCGTACGCCGGGAAGTTGGGATACAGATTCTAATTCTTCGAAAAAATGAAAGGATATGAGATTGTCACGTCACCTCCCTTAGGGGCTGGTGGGAAAACGATAGCTTTGAGTTTTTCTAGAACGCAGGATTGGACGCCAGTATCTTTCAGCGTGGTCTTGGGGGAATTGACTGAAATTTTTGTGACAGTTCCGGTGTCATCGACTTTCCAATCTATGACAATTTTGCCGTTCAATTCGGGATTGAGTGATAGTGAGGCATCGTAGCACGCTTTCACATCTTTGAGATGTTCTCGGAGCTTTGCGCGAATTTCTTCCCGGTCTACAGCTAGCGAGATCGTAGGTACAATAAGTAGGATAACTAAAAGTATGTTTACGGGTGCCTTCATCATTTTTTGCTTTTGGCAATTAAGTTCGTCGTAGATTTTCCTTCTACAAACTGCAATGAGAGAGTCTGGCCGCCGTAACCTTTTACTATGTCGCTTCCGACGATTTGTTCGGGCTTCCAGTCGCCGCCTTTGACGAGAATATTGGGGCGGACCACCTTGATCAACTCATACGGTGTGTCTTCGTCAAACAGGACCGAGTAGTCGACGCTGGTTAAGGCTGACAAAATTTCGGCGCGATCAGCTTCGGTTTGTACTGGTCTTGTGGGGCCCTTGAGTTTGCGGACACTGGCGTCGGTGTTGACTCCGACGACCAGTAAATCGCCGAGTGCGCGGGCTTCTGTTAAGTAGCGGACGTGGCCTACGTGCAACCAGTCGAAACAGCCGTTGGTGAAGACGATTTTTTTCTTTCCACGAAGTGGAGCCAATTTTGCTTCGAGTTCAGACCACGAACACACTTGGCCCATCGATGGCTAAACTTTCTTGAAGAGTTCGACACCCATGGCTCGGCCCAGCCAGTCCCGGCGAGAGATCATGGAGGTCAAAGGAATCAGTACAAAACCGGTGGCCAGAACTAGCACGGACCGTAGGGCCACCTTCAGACTGTAGTTCGCGGTTCCAAGTTGTTCGGGTTGACCCAGGCGTTGATCAAAAACCCACTCGCCCGGAGTGAAGCCTAGGAACATGCGATTGGCGACTAGGTAAACCCAAGTGATCATGGCGAACATTCCGAAAAGACCGAAGTAGACCATGCCCTCTTCATCGGCGTTCAAAAGATTTCCAAATAGATCTACTTTCGTCACCACTAGCAGAATGATCATCGCAGCCAAATAAGCGGCGATGATCAGCATTCCATCCAACAGCGCTGCGGAAAATTCGAAGCGGGATGCGACGAAAGTTTCTGTCATCGGTGCGCGGTAGATATCTTTTGCCGTGGTTTTTTCTTCGAAATCATATTTGCGACGCTCGCCCAGGGTTTTCAGTATTTCATCGACCGTGGAAGAGATCGCGGGCGGGTTCGCAGGAATTTTTGCCGTGTCAGTTCTTCCGGTCTCTTTTCTGGGCAAGGCCGGTTGGATCTGAGGATTGGTCAAGGTTTCCGCCGTGTCGGGCGCCATCATTTCCAAGGTGTAATCGAATTTCGCTTTTTGAGTGGGAGCGGCCGTGTTGCCACGCTGATGAAATCCAAGACCATCGGTGAGAGGCTTAAATTCAAACTCTTCGAATGGATCCATGGGGCCCTCCTCAGTGTGTACACCTACTATGGCGTAACAAGTTCATACTTTAGGATGGCGGTTAGGGTGATGCAAGCCGTTTCGACTCGCAAAACTTGGTCGCCAAGGGTCACGGGGTCCATTCCCAATTCTTGGAATTTTTGAACTTCCGAAGTTGAGAATCCGCCCTCACTGCCCACGAACACCCAGATTTCTTCCAACCCATTTCGAGGGATGGTTCGCAATTGCTCGCGAATGGATTTCTGAGTGCTCCCTTCATAAGCAAATAGACCCACACGGCCTTTGGTCCGGTTAAAATCAGCCCAGATATTTTCTAATGCAATAGGTTCGTTTACGCGTAGAAGTTCCCCGCGCCCACATTGCTGGGTGGCGGATACGACAATCCTTTGCCAGCGCTCCTTCTTGTTGTCGGGAACACTGGAGTTTTTGCGAACAAAACTGAAATCACTGAAGAAGGGATGGATGCTGTGGACTCCCATTTCCACCGCTTTTTCCACAACGGCCTCCATCACCGGAAAGCGCGGGATGGAAAGGGCCAAATGGATGTGCGGCCTTGGAAGCGGCGGGATTTGGCGTTTTTCCAGGACCTTAGCCTTGGCCGATTTTTTGCCGATCAAAAGCACTTCGACAAAATGGGCGATCGAATTTTCGGTGATGAGCTCAAACTTGCTGCCCACCTCTTGCCGACAGACATCGAAGATGTGGTGAAAGACTTCACCATCAATTTCAGCGATGTCATTTTGAATTTTATCCGCCGAGAGCCAATAGCGTCTCACGCTTGCACCCAGAATCCGACCCACTCATCCTCTTCGATGCGACGGATGATTTTCAGATCGCTTTTTTCTAGGAAACCTTTGAAGAAAGTTTCTTCGCGTTCGAGCAAAATTCCGGTGAGGAAAAGTTGGCCTCCGGGTTTGAGTACTTTCAGCAGATCGTTTTTGATCTGGATTAAAACTCCGTCGATGATGTTGGCCACGACGATGTCGTATTTTTCGCGGACCTCTTCTAGAAGTAGATCTGGAACTTCAATGGAATCTAGGCCGTTGAGTTTGATGTTTTCGCGCGCCACTCTGCGGGCCTCTGGGTCGATTTCGATTCCAATGACTTTGCCTACGCCTTGCTTTTTAGCCAGCATGGCAAGAATTCCGGTGCCAGTGCCCACATCGATCATCGTCGCGTCGGACGGTCTTTCCAATTTTGAACATAATTTTTGCACGAAGTAGGAGGCCATCTTCGTGGTTGCATGAGTACCGGTGCCGAAAGCCATACCTGGATCGATGGTGATGGCGTGTTCTTTCTGGACGGGGGAATCCATCCATGACGGAACCACCCAGTAAGGACCCGCCAGTTGAAATGGGACAAAGCCTTTTTTCCACTCGTGCAACCAGTCCCGGTGCTCTTCTTCTTTGGTTTCATGTTGCTGATTGGGCACTAGATTTTTTAGGCCCTCAAAGAACTCTCGCGGGGGAGCAGACTCGAAATAGACATCCAAATCATGCGCGCGTTTGTGAATGATATCGGGATCGTAAGTCAGGTCCGGTTGCGAATAAGCCAGCGCTTCGCTGATGCCGGTCGCACCGCTTTCCATGCAGTGGTAGGTGATGTCATCTTCTTTGTTCGATGGAACATTGAACAGCCGCACGCGGAAATAGGATTTTGGCTGGGACGTTTCGGACATGACTTGAGCTTTCTCCATTCAGAAAAAGCATCAAATAGCGGCGTCCTCGACAGCTTCCGCGGTCTTTTCGACTTCGCCTTCAGGAGACGGAATATTTTCCGTCGTCTTTTCCACCGCTTTTTGTTCCGTCGGAGCAGGTGCTGCGGGCTCGGGTTTAGCTGTAGCTATGGGCGAAGCTTTGGGCTCATTCACTCGTGCTTTTTCAGCGGATTTTTGACTGGGAACCTTGTGATTGTCAACGAAAGACGCCTTCAAATCCACTTTGTCACCGATCATGATTCCAGTTTGTTCGATCATAGGTTCATCTTCTCTGCCGATGAGTTTAACCTCGCGGGCCACTGCAAATTTTTCACCGACGAAAATCACTTTCAGCTGACCTACGGGAACCATCATATCACCATAGGTTTGTGTCCCAGTGGCATCACGCACAGTGATTTTACGAGTGGCAGTCACCACAAGGTGTTGTTTCAATCCCTGATTGCTGCCGGAGTTGATATAGTAGTCGTGAAAGACCTGGTCTTTTTCCGAGAGTGGAATATTGCTTCGCACTTCCACCACAGTCAGATCCTCAGCACATGCTTCCCAGGCGAAAAGCGCCAAAAGAAGAACAAGTCCTCCGAATAATAGAATTCGAGCAAATAATTTCTTGGTCATGACAATCCCTCGTCAGCAAGTGGGACCATCCTGGTACTCATTTAGGGCAGCCATCCTGGCTACTCATAGAATGTTTCGGAAAGAGACAGGGGAAACTTAAGGCGCTTCGCGCCTGTCTGAAGTCTGGTTTTCGGTCTGGTTTTTCGTTTCCGGCCGATAAAACGCGTCTAGTAAGACGCCAATGAGGACCAGGGCACCGCCCGCCAACTGCAATGGGCTAAGAATTTCATTCAACAGGAAATTCGCAGCTACAGCGGCGGTCACGGGTTCAATCATAACTATGACGGCAGCCTTGCCGCTCTTCATTTTCTGCAGGCCCGCTAGGAACAAAGTCAGCGGAGCAATCGTGGACACCACTGCAATTCCCGCCACCAGGGCCCAAGCTTTCCAGCCGAGTCCTATCACATGTATAATATTCGGTTGATTATAAAGATCTAGCACCAACGCTGTCGCCGTGATCACGTACAGACTGCTGGAGAGGGGCGCAACCTGAGCCTGCACGCGACCAGACACCAAGACATAGATGGAATAAGTCAGCCCTGAACCCAGCCCGAAAAAAATCGCTGATATTTTCTGCACCGAAAAATCACCCCAGAGCAGCAGAACCAAGCCCAGCGTGGCTAAGATCAGGCAGGCCACTTGCAACTTGGTCATGCGCTCTTTTAATACGAAATGCGCGCCCAGATTGACGAACAGTGGAAAAGTGAACAGCAACATCGCAGCCAGTGGCACCGAAATTCCTTCGATCGCTTTGAAATAAAATGTCGAAAAAACCGCGTAGCCAAAGGCGCCGAGGGACAGAGAAATTAGGATTTGTTTCACACTTAGGCGTATAAGTTTTGGTTGGAACAGATACAGTCCCAGCCACAGAAGCAATGCCGCTAAACTGAACCGCAGTGCCAAAAGCTCGCCGACGTCGAGGCCTTGTTGCTGGCCAAGGCGCGCGAAAATGCCTAGGAATCCGAAGCAGATTCCTGAGGCTAAGACTTGCAGCGCACCGACAAAGTACTTCATCGAGTGGCTGGCACAGCTCGCGTTTCGCGTTTGGTGGAGTTGGTTTTTGCGCTTTTGTAGCTCTTTTTGAATTTGACGGTTTCAGGCTCATCCGCCAAGAACACGCGCTGAGCGGCGACGTCGTTCAAGAAAACCAGTTCGCCGCGTTTGAGGGCCCCTAGGCGAAGGCGGCCAACGGCCACACGTTGAAGTTTCATTACATCTAAGCCCACTTTTTCAAACATCTGTCGAATCTGACGATTTTTTCCCTCAGAGATAATGATTTTGATCCAAGGGTGTTCTTCGCGTCCTCGTGGTACTTGTTCAACGTGTTTGGCTTTCACTCGGCCACCGACGATGGGAACTCCGCGCAGAAGCTTTTGCAGTTGTTCTTGGCGTGCTGGGCGGTTCAGTTTTACGAGATAAGTTTTGGTCACTTCATCTTTGGGATGCATGACTTGATTCGCATAATCACCATCGTTGGTGAGAAGTAGCAGACCTTCCGAATCCCAATCCAGGCGGCCGATGGGGAAAACTCGTGCCGGTAATTTGGCCATATAATCATTCACCGTCGGGCGATTTTCTGGATCACTCATCGTCGTCAGAACTCCGCGAGGTTTGTGAAACATGACATAGATGTGTTCGAACTTTCGGCGCAGAGGTTTGCCATCGACCACAACGCGATCATTTTGCGTGTCGATTTTGATGCCCATCTCGTAAACTTTTTTGCCATTCACTTGAACGCGACCTTCTTCAATCATGCGATCGGCTTTACGGCGTGAAACCAATCCGCTATCGGCGATCAGTTTGTTAAGTCGGGTTCGCGCGGGTGAGGCGCTAGCGGCGCCTGGGTCCATTGGCGGGGCTGCGCTTTGGCTAAGTTCTTCGCCGGGTTTACGGTGCGTTGATTTTGACGTGCGATTGTTATTGGTGTTGTTAACCATGTGTCTTCTTCCTTCTGCTTCACAGCAGTAGTTTTTGGTAAGTTCACCACTGGCGATCCCGCCATGGTGTATTGCAGATCTCTTACCAACAGAGACAAAAGTTTGTCACCGATAAAGACATGTTCCAGAGCATTTTGGGCCTGTGACAGCACATCGGGAGCTTTTTGCAAGAACTCGTCATCGCCGATTTTCAACATGCGGATGCAGTGCTCAGTGCCGTCAACGATGGCCTGGTAGAAAGGATCGCTTTCACGCTTGATAAAATGCTGCTCCAGACGGCGAATGGTGTAGAAAAGCTTCGGCGAAGAACTCAAATCGATGCCGCTGAAGGAGTTCAATTTTTGAAAAAAATACCCACGCGCCACAGTCCCGAAGAGCTGCCCATCCTGGGCCAAAAAGCGGGCGGTGGTGAAGGGGGCGGTTTCGATCTTCTGGGCAACTTCGTTTTTGAACTCCAAGCGGGAGTTGTAGTGAAGTTCTAGATCTTCGCGAAGTGGAGCCAGGGCTCCGTTGCGCACGGAAAATTTTCGTGAAAACTGGCGGATAGAAATCTCACCGTTGGTTTTCAGAACTACTGCAATCAGGCGCTGCGCGCCCTCGTCATGAATCAGGCGAAATTTTTCCTGAGAGTGATGTTGGGAAGTCAGGTAAGAACTGACCACATCCACCCAGTCCGGCAAGTGCTCAAGCTCAATGATTTGCATTTGTCCGGGCCACATGACGTCAGAAAAATCAAAGACCTCGTCTTGATGTAGGCAAATGGCCTCCAAAAAATGACGAACCTCTTCACCCAAGGATTTTTTCTTCTGCTGCCAGTGGGGATATTCCATGCACTCTTGGAAGAACTGACTTAAGAGCTCGGCGGTCATCAGATCTTGAGTGTCACAGGAATAGGACAACCAACTCAAAAAAGCCGCCACCGAACCGATGTCGGCAGGGTCCGTCGTCACCGATTCCGAGAATTCATACGAAGATGGTGAAATTGACTTTAAAATTCGTCCCGCATTGAGCATACTGTTTATGAGAACATACTTGCACCAGGAGGAGTCAATGCAAAAGGAGCTTAACCCAGAATTGTTCGGCACCGGAGCCACGGGTTCGACGCGATATCGCGAGGGCGATGGTCCTACCTCCCAGCGGCAAACTCTGCAACTAGAGGAAAAAATTGCCGAAATCCGCGCCCAGGTCAAGTTCACCATGGATCAGATGGCCAATCTGGCAGCGCAGGTGAATGAGTTCATCAAAAGCTCTAACAGTAAATTTGAGCGCCTGCAGGCGGGCCTCAAGGCCGTCGACACCTCGGGGAAGACCAATTATTCGGAAATAGGCCAGCGCATGTCGCATGTGCATCAGCGCTTGAACGAGCGCAAATCCTGGGACGCCAAGGTTCAAGAAATGATCGACCGGCAAAATGGCGTTCTTAAAAGCTACGAAGTTCGCATGAATCACTTGCAGAGGTTGATGTCAGAAAAAGATGCGCAGCTGGTTTCGGCCCAAGCTGCGCTCAACGAAGCTAAAATGGAAATCTCTAGGCTCAAACGATTATAAGTAGCGTGCGTTGGACGCTACTGGTGGGCGTTCAGCGGAGTGTACGCGATGTTGATGCTGGCTCCCGCTGGTGGAACCGCTGTGCCGTAAAATGCCACAGAGTTAGTGCTAGCCGTGTACTGCCAGCCATTGGTGGCATTCTGTGGAACGGTGACGCCATTCACTGTCACCACGATAGTGGCAGGATTCGCTTGAGAAGCCAAAACGAAAACGCTCGCCAGCTGAATCACCGATTGTGAAATCGTATTCAAAGTGGCTGCGAAATTGCTGCACAGACTGGCAGAGACTCCGCCGGTCAAGGAAACAATCTGTGGATAGCGCTGGCCCACGACACTGGTCGAAGACAGGCTGCGTGCACAAGCGGCAGTATCAGTATAAATGGCGTTCACTGAGTAGTGGGTATGGCCTCCGGCATAGGTGTCCAACCAGCTAACGTAGAACGAAGCGGGTTGCAATTCTGGAGCAGGGACATTGTAGTTATGGTCGCCAACAAAGTTCGCCGCACAACTGGACTGAAAGTGATCGCAGAAGGAAGCGTTGCCAGAGAAGTCGTCCTCGTCGCTCAATATAATGATCGACAGGAAAGCTCCTGGACGACGAAAGCCTGAAGTCGCATTCGTGGGATCGCTCAGCGCTTGCACGAAGCTAGAGAATGCTCTTTCATCACCGCTGCCGTCAGTTCCTTCTGACATGTTTTTTTGGAAGATGGAGGCCGTGGTGTTACCCGGATTCATCACTGTGACACCCGATAGACCTTGTCCATAGGTTCCGGTAGAGCCCTGACGAAACTGCGCCGCCGTTGGTGAGTAGGCTGAATAAGCATTGTTAAAATATGATCCCGCCAAGTACGCATCAGTGGTAGTGACGGCCATGTGGTAATCTAAACCCAAAGTTTGAAAATTTTGAATGAAGGCGGCGAAATTGGTGGCCAGATTGGCTTGCGAAGTTTGCATCGAACCCGAATTGTCCACCACCCATAGAATATCGACCTGTTTCTGTGCGAAAGTGTCGGCGCCTTGTTGGAATGATTGTTGAGTTCCAAGGATTGAGAATGACGGGCTTGATCCTGAGCAACCCGTCATCAGCCACGCTGTACTGGTAAGCAGGGCGATGAGAAATTTAGGGGTCTTCATAAACAATCCTCCGTGTTAGTAGACGCTGCTGAATCCGTTTATCAGCTCACTTACATAGTTTAAGTCGTTCCAATTAAGTTCGCTGAAAAGTGGCTAAGTATTTGGGAGAACTCAGGCTGTGGGCCGGAATTCTCAAAATGAGACTTATAAGCCTTTGAATGTCGGGGCATTCTCATTTTGAGCGCCCGCGAAAAATAATTTGGATGTGCAAAACATGGACGATTCGAATGGCATTTTCGGGGGTTTCATTTTTTTGTCCATTCTTTCGGCACCATCGTGCAGAACTCCTCGACAATCCTGTCCAACAACGTTAGATCCTTTGGATATGAAAATACAATTTCTGAAAATAGGCGTGTTGGCGATGGGATGTATTTCAGCGTTGGCCCAGGCTCACGAGCACGGCGCCCATGTGCACGGTTCGGCCAAAATGAACATCGCCTTTGATGGCCTTCAAGGCAAGGTAGAACTCCATGGCCCGGGAGATTCGTTGATCGGCTTTGAGTACAAAGCTAAGTCAGCGGCCGACAAGAAAAAACAAGCCGACGCACTCAATATTTTGGAGACCAAAATGGGCGAAATGGTCGTTTTTGATTCTGCTTCGGCTTGCTTTTGGCAAAAAGACAAAATTGAAGTGGCTTTCGAAGAGGGCGGTCACAGCGACGTGAACGCCAGCTGGCTGGTTCATTGCCAGAAATCGCTGATGAACACCAAAGTGATTTTCAACGTGCAGAAATTTTTCCCGCGAGTGAAGGATTTGGACGTTCAGCTTCTGGTGGATACGGCCCAAATCAGCGTCGAGGCTAACAAGGTCGGCATGGAAGTTCTAGTTAAATAGGATCATTAGATGACCTGCTTTTCATCTTCGGCCGTTGTCTCAGGTCGGGCGCGCACGATAAACTTTCTTGCCTTTTTCTCAATAGATTTAAGTTCTTTGGATTTTTTGAATTCTCCGTTGGGGTAAAGAAACACCGTTGGATGAAGTCCGAAAGTCACGGCAAAGACTTCGGCATAATGCTGGGTCATTTCGATTTTCCCGTTTTCGATAGCACTGAGATGAGACTCTCGAATTCCAGTCACTTCTTCAACTTCCTTTAGCGTCATGCCCAAACCTTTGCGAAAAATTCGCACTGCTTCATTTGGGGACGCGTCATTGGCTCCTAGCTCCCGCAGAAGTTTTTTGAATGAAGACATAATTAACCTCGCTTTCGATAATTATGATTGGCTGTGATGCGCACGACCATCACAATCAATCGCTCATTTTCGACTCTGTAAATGATTCGTCCTCGCAATGAAAAACTGGCCGAGCGTAGGCCCACCCATTCGGCCTCAAGCGCATGGTCATTCCAGTAGTCGGTCTGGACATGGTCAAGACCATAAGTCTCGATCTCGCTAACCCACTTTGCCAAAGCTTGCAGATCATCCTTGGTGAGGACTCCTTGGGTGAGCTGGTTTTTTATCTCAGTTTTTATATGAGACTCGTATCCAACCTTCCAACGCATACCTAATTCCCATCATGAATATAACTTACATAAATATGTAAGTCAAGGAAGATTGATCCGTAGTTAGATAAGGAGTGCAAAGTCCAGGAAAGTCCCAGATACCATAAAAAGAATATGGCGAATGTGAAGGTGCGAAACACGGACAGAAGGTCAGTGGGTCTGATCCATCTTCTTGACCAATTCCGGTGCTTCCAGGAACTCAGTGGTGGTCAGCTCTTTCCGCCATTCACCTTTGCCGTCATAAAAAATCAAAGTAGGAAGGCCCACGATGGAGTATTTCTGACGAAGAGCCTGCAGCTCATCCGTTTCATTGGTGGCGTCGAATTTCAGCAACACGAAACTTTTCGCTGCCTGCTTGAAGCTGTCTTTGCTGAATGAGTACTGTTCCAGTTCTTTGCAGGCTCCGCACCAGTCGGCCCAGAAATCGATCAACACAGGTTTGCCTTCTTGCTTGGCTCGGGCCAGTTCGGACTCTGAATAGTTCAGCCAATGTGCTTCCTGAGAAAAATCAGCCTGCACGGTCGCCGTGTTTTGAATTTGTAAATAGGGACGCAAATCGAAAATTCCGATAGTGACGAATGCAGCCCCGATAAAAATCAAAGTCTGGCAAAGACCTTTGCGAATTTTTCCTAAGGTGGAAAGATTTTGCAGGGACTCGAAGGCGCCGAAGTAGCTGCCACCCAGCACTAGGGCCGCTCCCAAAGCTCCGTCCCACCAGCGCTGAGTCACTAACAGGCCCAAGTAGTAAAAGCTGGTGGCTAGCATCAGCACTCCGAAAAAATGCTTGATCGTGTCCATCCATGCGCCGGATTTCGGCAACGCTTTGGTGATTTGGCTGGAATAGCCGATAGCGATGAATAGCACTCCCATGCCCACAGCGAAATCAAAGAGCAGCCAAAATCCCAGCCAAAGATTTTGCGACTTCGCCACGAAAGTAAGAATGCCGACCAAAACGGGGCCGACGCACGGGCCAGCCACGACTCCGGCGATGACTCCGTAGATGAAGGCGCTGTGATAGCCCTGCAGTTGCAGATCCCCGGAAAACCTTTGGCGAATGAAAAGCGGGGCCTGCAGTTCAAAGAGCCCAAACATACTGAGCGCCATGGCGGTAAAAATCACACAAATCGCCGACAGAACCAACGGGTGGTTCATGAACGAGCCAAACAATGCGCCGGTTCCTGCCGCGAAAACTCCCAGTGCCGCATAGGTGATCGCTATCCCCAAGACATAAAATAGCGACAGCACCAAATTCTTTTTGTGCGAGTGCAGATGCGCATGCCTGCCCAGCACCGCAATGGTGATCGGAATGATGGGAAAGATACACGGAGTTAGGCTGGTTAAAAAACCCGCTAAGAAAACCACCAGAAAAGTCCAAAACAATCCCTTTTGCATGGCTTGCTCAAACGAGAGTCCCATGGGCAACGCCGCTGAAGCCGTGCCCTCCATATTTTTCACTTCTTCTAAGAAGGTGAAGGGAATTTCCAAATGCAGCTTGGACGGAAAAAGACAGTAGGATTTTGTGCAGGCCTGATAATTAATGGCAATCCTGAGCTTGTGTTCGCCGTTGGGTAAATGCGCCGGTGCCTCCATCGGAATGATCAAATTCGCAGATCCAATGATGCCCATTTTTTTCATTTTGGTGTTCTCGTCAAAAAATGGCTGTTGTGGTTCAATTTTTAGAGAGTTGTAAGCAAAGCCGTCGGGCTCTTCGATCTCTAAATTGATTTTGTCAGAGTAAGCACGATATCCGCTGGGAAGTGAAAGTTGCACGCTGAGAGTGAATGGCTTTTGTGGTGCCAGTTGATACGTCGAAAGCGTCGCAGTCCCGCTCAGTGGATTCTCGCGCGCTTGGGGGGAGTCCGCTCGACTGAAGTCCAGCCGCAGAAGCGTGAAGGATAGAAATAGACCAAGGGCCAAGGAATTCCTCATTCTCAATTTCTACTCTTCGTCGACAGTCGGATCAACCAGATTTTGGTCCAGGACCAGCGTCAGGCACAGCGAAATGACTCAAAAAGATTAAGTCTTTGAGGCCTCTTGCCGATGGTGTGACTGAAGAGGTGCAATCATGGGATTTATCGGAGTGGTGATGGTATTCGTGCTGGTGTTTGGGGGCTTCCTTTGGGAGGGCGGCCATATGCGCGCGATTCTGGGATCATTAGCGCCAGAGATGATGATCATTATGGGTGCCGCGTTTGGTGCTTATGTCATAGCAAACCCAATGAAAACCATCAAAATGGGAATCAAGATGGCGCTGCACGCGATGAGCGCGAAGGGACCGCAAAAACAAGAATACATTGAGCTCTGCCAAATGATGTTCCAGTTGTTTCAGTTGCTACGAAAAGACGGACCTCAAGCTGTGGAAAAACACATTGAGACTCCGGACAAGAGCGAAATTTTTACTGCGTATCCAAGCTTCATGAAAAATCATCACGCCGTGCATTTCATCTGTGACACGATGAAGATCACTTTGTCGGCGGATCTTTCTCCTTATGATGTGGACGATCTTTTGGATGGGGACATCAAGGCCATTCACTCGGAAGAGCATTTGGCCCAGCACGCGATCCAGAGTATGGCTGACGGTATTCCGGGGCTGGGAATCGTGGCGGCGGTTCTAGGTATCGTTATCACCATGGGAGTTTTGAGTGAAGGAACTGAAACCATCGGGGAACACGTTGGTAGCGCCCTCGTCGGAACGATGTTGGGAGTGTTCTTTGCCTACGGCCTAATTGGTCCGACGGCGACAAAAATGGCTGCCGACATCGAAGCTGAAGGAAGATATCTGAGTGTGATTAAAGCCGGAATGGTGGCTCTGCAAAGAGGCGCGCCGCCGATCGTTTGTATCGAGTATGCTCGACGAAGCATTCAGCCCGCTGAACGTCCAAGTTTTGAAGAGATGGACAAAGCGACTAAAGAAGCCAAAAAAGCCGCATAAGCTTAAGGAAGTAAAATGGCAGCAGAGAAAAAAGGTCAGACCATCGTTATCAAAAAGATCACCATCGTGGCCGGCGGTCATGGTGGATCTTGGAAGGTGGCACTGGCGGATTTCATGACAGCCTTGATGTGTTTCTTCCTTTGTATGTGGCTGACGAATCAATCGGCAGAGACCAAAAAAGGCGTGTCTGACTATTTCTCTTCTCCGAGCATCATCGAATACAGCTTCAGCAACTTCGGCGTAGAAATCACTCTTGAAAAATTATTTTTAGATTTAGTTAGTGAACCTTTGAAGGCCTTTCAATCCTTTATGGAGCCTATGGACAAGACACCGAATGTTTTGGATTTCGGTTCCGAAGCCATGGCGACGAAATTCACTGCGGATAAATTAGGTGATAGCGCTACTAATTTCAAAGTCAGCACTGACGGCATTGAGTTCGACATGGTGGACAGCACACTATTTATTCCTGGGACAGCGAACCCCAACGATCAATACATCACGGTCATGGAGCGGGTCAAAACGGTCACCACCGGTCTGAAAGACTCCAAGCTTGAAATCAAATCAGAGCTATTCAACCAATCCGTGCGCGACAGCAGTCCGACGGAAGCCACCAATGTGGCGCAAAAACGCTTGGATCTAGTCAAGAACTTCGTGGATGCCTCGTTCACCCACTCATCGAATGAGTTGCACGGTTCTATTGACGTCAAGGATCAGAAGAGTTTCGTTGAGGGGCAGTCGAAGCGTCCACCGGGATTTTTGCATTTCAGCATTCGCCAAAAATTAGATCCGAAAGAACGCTCGGATGGCAAAATACCACGCAAATTGGAGCATGTTTCCTTCGGTGGCAGCGATGCTTCAATGTCGGTTTACGACAGCTTTGTTAAACAAGCTGTCGACAGTCGTGGCGGCAAGTCCAAGCACTAAGCTGCGGATTTAAAGGCAGCGAAATCTAGGTGAGTATTGGCCGTGGTCGAAAACAATCGCACTACCAGAACCTTGGATGCGCAGATAAATTTTGCCATTCACTTCATCAGCCTTTAGTGCCACCGGGTGAAAGTTTCTGCAGATTGGTCCGCCGCAGGATTCGCCCGTCATGGTAATTCCTTGAGTGTTCCAACCCTTCGCGACCGTGATTAAACCACAAGATCCCTCAATTTGAGCGGAATCACCAGAAATACTAAGACCCATTGTACTGCTGTTCCACTCAGATGCCTCTTGAGCAAAGGCTGACAATCCTGCCATAACCACAGCGACAAAAATCATTTTCTTCATACTATTCTCCCTTTATATATTGTTGTTGATCGAACAAGCAGCTGTTTGCATGTGTTGGACCAAGTTCACGAACAATACAATTGGGATCGAGGCTGGACGGATGTAATAGTAACACGATTGTTGGGACTAACACCCATTTTGGAACTTAGTTTAGGGATTGATTTGGGCTGCCTTTGCCACGAAAGCAACATCTAGCTTTGCGATTCTTAGATAATAGGACATCGTCAGGGTCTCCAGAGTGTCCCCACGAGCATCTTTAAAGGGATTCTGCTGGTTATCTTTTTCAGAAGGGCAGACGCCACCGTCAACGCCTGTCATGACGTTAGCGTCATCGCCAATATTACCATAGAAATACTTGGGCCGCAGATCTGAATAAGACTTGATAGTGTCATCCAGCACATCCGTCATCTCACTTTTCTGCTCGGCACCATCAACGTAGACGTCAATTTGGTTGCCGTCATTGGTAGGACTGAGCCATCCCGACTGATCGAAATCGATGGTCCCGGCAATTTTAAAGCCCTCCCACCTAGCAATTCTGGTGATGTAAGATCCATATTCTCGATCTCCACTTCCCGTGTCCTCTTCATGATCTGCAACGACAAACCGGATGGTTCGGGACAATTTTGATTGATAGGGCGCCAAGAGTTTTGCGGTCTCCATCATAATTGCTATCCCACTGGCTGCGTCGTCAACAGCAGGATTGTTCGCGACCCCGGTGCTGTCGTAGTGGGAAACAACGATGATGCTGTCTTTACTTCTGCCTTGCAGAACAGCTTCGACATTTGTGCCGATGGTACCGGCGGTGTCTGTGCCATAGGGCTGCTCTTGGACTGGAATGCCCAAGGCTTGAAAGTAATTCACAAAGAATTTTCGAAACAGTTTTTTATTTTTATCGTTGTCCCGTGTGGGAATTGCGAATGTTTGACCGTCGATCGTGACGGGGTCGTATCCCGTCATCATCCGCAGATTTTTCACCATTGGATCTAACTGAACGGCATCGAAAAGATCTTTGTAGAGGTCAGAGCTTGCGTGTGCGGCAAAACTCATCAGCAAAACTGAAAGACCGAGAATGCCAAAGTTCATAGAACCCCCTAGGGGGAACATCAGACTATGCTCGGCCGTCCGAGTTCAACAAAATAATTCAGTGAAGAGCGTCAAAACTTAGTGGTGAGGGTGAGCCAGAACGCCATGGCCGCAGTTCCGGCGAATTGGCCGGCATTGGAATTGAAGTTGGTGAGAAGTTCGTAATTGAAATCTTGATATTTGTAACCCAGTCCCGTTTGTACTCCGAAGTAGCTGGTGTAAGTGGAGGCGTTAGAAAGCAAATATCCGGCTTCCAATTTGTACTCGAGGCTCCAGGGAATCTGCCAACTGCGTTGATAAGCCAACCAATAGCCACTTTGACCAGTGCCATACCAATTGGCGTTTTGCTCGATGATGCCATGCTGACCGTGCACATTCATATCCAGGCGAAAAATATTTCCGTTGCGCTGGTTGGAGGCAAAATACATGTCCAAATTGTACTGCGCTTTGAGTTCAACGCCAGATCCGAAGACAAACATGTACCAGGCGAACGGGCGGACATTTAAACTTTCACCGTTGTCGGGATACTGCACGTTGGAAGTAAAGATTCCAATCTGTGCGTGAGGCCACACATATCCCAACGTCGGTTGAACCGCGAAAGAATTATTGGTTTGGGAAATGGCTTCATTCATGTAGTTGGAGGTCACCTCAAACGTACCGAAGAATCTGGCAGCACTCAGCGCCGTGGTGTTGGCGCTGTCCTTGGATTCCTGCGCGCTGACGGACATGGCCATCGCGGTGACGAGAATGAAAAAAATTCTATGAAGTCGCATCTCTTCATCATACTGACAATCCATTGGAAATGGTAAATGCCCGTTGCTGAATGAAGATGCTCTCTGGACTTTCATCTTGTCCGATGTTAATTCCAGGTCATGAACACAGATCTGCCTTGGTCCAATTTCACCTTCGTGGCATTCGACACTGAAACCAGCGGTGCCTATCCTCTAGGCGCTGATGTGGTCGAATTCGGTGCCGTCAAATGGCAGGCTGGCCAAGTGATCGGAGAGATTCAGACTCTTTTAAAGCCCAAAGAAAAAATGTCCGATTTCATCATCGGCATTCATGGCATCACCAATGAAATGGTGGAAACCGCTCCGCTGATGAAAGATAAAATTCAAGGCATCGCCGATTTTTTTAAGGACAGTGTGGTCATGGCTCACCATGCTCCATTTGATCTTGGCTTCATGGCTGTAGAGTTTGAAAAATATCGGGTTCCCCTTCCGACAGAGCCTCCTCTGTGCACCAGTTTGCTGGCGCGGCAGTTGATTCCGGAAAGTGCGAATCACAAATTGCAGACGCTGATCAAAACTCTGAATTTGCATCAAGGGACTGCGCATCGGGCGTTGGATGATGCCAAGGCTTGCCTTGAAGTGGGATTGGAATGCATGCGACGAATGGGCGCACTGACACCGCTTTCAGAAATTATTTCGAAAATGGGAAAGAGCTTAGATTGGAAAAAATACGAGCTGCTGTCCCATCATCAGCCCAAATATCAAATGGTCGTAGAGGCTCTTTCCACGCGCAAAGACCTGGATTTGGTGTATGAAGGTGGCTCGGTGAGGGGAAAATCCCGCCGCATCACGCCCCTGGGAATCGTGCGCAATCCTGATGGTGATTTCGTTATGGGTGTTTGCCATTTGGATCGGGCCCAAAAGCGCTTTTACTTCGAAAAAATTACGGATATTTCAATCGTTTTTTAGGCGTTCGATGGGTAGGACTTCGCCACCACCGGATTCATCGACATCCGGAGCCAGCTTTAATTTCACCGCGTGAGCCAGAGTTTCTAGCTCCATAAATTCATCCCGTGATCGCAATTTGAAAGGGCGAAGGCTCGATTTCTTCTCTTTGGCTTCTACAAGATCGGACATGTACTTTTCAAAGGCATAAATGGGCCCAGCGATTTTGTGAGAGATAATTTTTCCGACGGTGAATAGCCCCACGCAAAAACCCACGCTCACCACGCCGAAGGTGATCAGATAGGGCACTAAAAACTTATCGACGATTTGCGGGTTGGGTCCCACTAGGTCCACCATTGCCACCTGAAAATAGGTGTAAGAGAAAACTGTGGAAATTAGACTGATGCTAAGGCCCACTCCGGTCAGTAAATAGCAGTACTTAAGCTGGAACGTGGGGTTGATCCAAAATTGTCGTCGGCTGTTTTTTTCGGGCCAAATTTTTTCGCCCTCTTTAGCGATGGCAAAAACCACCATGGCATAGCCCACCCATTGGACCGCATCGGCAACATTGAATGCCGGTGATAGGTGCGAGCCCGCACTCATAATAATAAAGTCAGTGACCTGACCGGAAAGAATTCGATCTGTGACGTTGCCCAAAATGCCGCCCAAGAGGATCGACATCCCACAACGCAGAGTCATCGAGCGAATGGGTAACAAATATTGAATTAGAATATAGATCACCACCAAAAAAGCGCCGCCGGTGGAAAGGCTCACCACACGGAGTATCGAGGGTAGATTGGCGAAGAGCCCCAGCATGGCGCCCGGGTTGTAGTGCAACGAAAAATTGATAAAGCCGAAAGAGTGATAGCCCTGAAGCGTGCCGGCCCAGGATTTAGTGATTCGGTCTAAATACCAAACCACGATGAGAGGCAAAAAAATGATGATCCAGTCCTGTCGTTTCATAGAGTTTCAGCTTAGGGGATCTTTGTAGGCTGGGCAACGATCGTCTGATTTTTACCGTTTCTTTTGGCCTGGTAAAGCGCCTGATCCGCTGAATCGATCAACTGCCTAGACCCGACATTCTTACCACCAAGACTTTTTAGAAGTGAAAGTGCAGAAACACCAAGACTTAAGGTGATCTCACCCACTAGTGTAGCCTTGGATTTGTTGCATTCGTTGCGAATTCTTTCCGCAACTTCGCGGGCCCCGGCAAAATCCGTTTGTGGCAGGATGACGGCGAATTCGTCACCCCCGTGGCGGCAGACGATGTCGATCGTGCGCACTCCATTTCTGATGATCTGGGAAACCTGCTTCAGCAGCTGATCTCCCAGGGAGTGCCCCTTGCTGTCGTTGACGTTTTTAAAAAAATCCACGTCAATCAGAGCCAAAGACAGCGGCTGCGAGTAGCGCAAGGCGCGGTCCAGTTCAATTTGCAGGCTGTTTTGAAAATGCCGATGATTGAAAAGTCCGGTCACGGGGTCTGTGATCGCCAGTGTTTCCAGTCGATGCTTCTCTTTGTAAATTTCTTGAAGTTTTAATACTTCCTGCATTTGAAACAATAATAAATCATTTTCCCAAGGCTTCATCAGCACTCGATGCAGAACATTTTCTTGCATCGCCCTGGTCAATTCCTCGGTGGCCAAATGTCCAGTGAGGATGATGCGCATGGAAGTGGGGGATAGCAGCATGGCCTCTTTCAGGAACTGAAGACCTGTCATCTCTGGCATAATGTAATCGCTGAAGATGATTTCTGGTGTTGCTCCGCCGCGCAGGATATCTAGTGCTTTCAGCGGAGAACTTGTTTCGGTCACTTCAAATTGAGAACGAAACAGTCGGGCCAGCGCTGCTTGGGTGGACGGGTTGTCCTCGACCAGTAAAAGTAAGGGTTTTCGTTCAGACCACATTTACAATTAATATTGTGACGTGTGGCGGGTTCTTTGCACAAGGGTTTGCCTGTTAAATCATGGAGTGTCATCATTGAATGATGAAAAATTTCGGTGTTTTTTTACTTTTCTGTTCTTTGCTCACGATACCTCTTGGCTCAAAGGCTAGTACTGACGCGGCTCTGTGGAAGAAGCGGATGAGCAAAATTCTGCAGAATTCGAAAATTTCGAAAGGCCATATGGGGATTTTCGTCAGCGCTGATCCCAGCGGCAAGAATCCGATTTTTGCTTTGAACGAAAGTTTAAAGGTGATGCCGGCTTCGGTCACCAAGCTGGTCACTTCGGCGATGGTGTTAGAGCAGATTCCTCCGGGCTCAAAGTTCAAAACTGAACTGTGGTCGTCTGGAAAAGTGGAGGGCTCTCATCTCAAAGGTGATTTGTATTTGAAGGGCGGCGGCGATCCGTCTTTTGTGTCAGAGAATATGTGGGTTTTGGTGAACACATTTCTGCGCTCTCAAATCAAATTCATCGATGGCGATATTGTCGTCGATGATAGTCTTTTTGATCAAAGTCGCTTCGATTCCAGTCGTCAGGATGTTCGCGTGGACCGGGCTTATGATGCACCGACTGGAGCCATGTCCTTCAACTGGAATTCCGTGAATGTTTTTGTTCGTCCAGGGAAATCCCCCGGCGAGTCCGCCTTGGTTTTTGCCGATCCAGAAAATGACTACATCGAATTGAGAGCTGAGGTCAAAACTTCCGCGCCGGGGACGGGCAACTCAGTGGTCGTAGAGCGCGATTCCCGCACCGGCAAACAGGGTGATGTGGTGATCGTGAAGGGAAGAATTGCCGTGGATTCAAAAGAAGTCACGGTTTACAAAAATATCACCCAACCTGATCTCTGGTCGGGAGCCAACTTGAAAAGTTTTCTGCGACAGCGTGGCATTGAGACCACTGGAAAAGTGAAGACAGGAGTGACCCCCGCTGAGGCCAAGCTGCTGGCGGATGTGGACAGCAAGCCCATCGAACTGATCTTAAGCGACATGAATAAATTTTCGAATAATTACATCGCCGAGATGTTATCTAAAAATGCGGCCGCCAAAATTTCAAAACCGGGTACGATCGCCAAAGCGATGGGGCTCAGCCGTGATTACTTGAAAAGTATCGGTGTTAAGGAATCTGACTTTGAACTGAAGAATCCATCGGGTCTTACGCGTGACAATCGACTGACTGCGTTTGGACTTTGGAAAGTGCTCAATGATTTGAAAAATCGATTTCAGGTGCAGCCGGAGCTGACTATGTCCCTGCCCATCGCTGGAGTCGACGGCACTCTGAAAAAGCGTTTCAAAAATGGACCTGGTCAGAGACAAGTGCGGGCCAAAACCGGATCGCTGGATGGAGTCGTTTCGTTGGCGGGATATTTAGCTGGACCTGATGGTTCGCCGATTCCCTTTGTCATGATGTACAATGGCGGCGATGATGAAACCAATGTCCGCTCGCTGTTTGATCAACTTTGTTTAGCTGTGATCGACGAGGAAAAATAAACGCGATGAAATTGATCTCTGGCCTATTCATTTGTTTTCAACTGTTATCGTTGGCTGCTCGGTGTGAGGAAGAGGCCGGAACCACCGAAGACACCCCGGTCGTTCTAGAGGAAATCGCCGGAGAGCGAAACCTCACCGGGGCAAGGAATTGGCGACCGCCGGACTATGTCAACGAGCAGGGCGCGCTCGGCTGGACACCGGGGGCTTTTGATGTCCCGAAAGGATTGGAAATTAATTTTCAGTTTTGGCTGGATATCTATACCAAATATACTACCGATCAGGGACTTTTGCATGACTCCGAAAACATAGATTTGGTTTACGAAATTTTGGATTTCACCCATATTTCATCGCGAACCGATTTGTCCGAGGGGAAAAAGAGCAGCTTGCGAAGTAAAGCCGTCAAAGAGGCCAAAAAGCGCATCGTAGCTTTGCTCAAGAAGTTTCAAGGCTACAAGGCAGAGCCCCCGGATCTGCCGCAGGAAGAAAAAAGAATTTGGGATTATTTTCAAAAGGTATCGGGCAAGAAAAAATTTATCGAGGCTTCTTCCAAAAATCGACTTCGATTTCAGTTGGGCCAACGTGACCGAATCGTGCAGGGAATATTTTTCTCTGGCCGGTATCTAGAAGATTTTGAGAATATTTTTCGCGAGGCGGGTCTACCCATTGAGCTCACGCGTTTGCCGTTTGTGGAAAGCTCTTTCAACGTTTTGGCTAGATCTAAAGTGGGTGCCAGTGGGCTTTGGCAAATCATGAGATACACCGGCCGTCCCTACATGATGATCAACAATACCATCGACAAACGAAACTATCCGAACGATGCGGCCCGCTTGGCAGCAAAGCTCTTTCGCATGAACTACAATATGCTGGAATCCTGGCCCCTGGCGGTCACGGGTTATAACCACGGCCCTGCGGGAGTTCTAAAGTTAACCAAACTTTACAAAACGCGAGAGCTCGGCGAGCTAGTACAAAATATTGGGCGAAAAAAACACCTGGGTTTTGCCTCTAGAAATTTTTATGCCAGTTTTTTAGCAGCACTTGAAGCCGAACGGAATGCACCCAAATATTTCGGACCCGTTTTTTGGTCGAAGCCCTTGGATGGATCTGAAGTGAAGCTGCCTAAACCCGTGCGCTGGAAAGATGTGCTGCGCTGGTTTGATGGCAATGATCAAATCGCGCAGATTTACAATCCCCAGGTGACAGCCATGGCACGAAAATTCGGCAACCCAATTCCAAAAAATGGCGTGATCTATATTCCGAAAAATAAGAAGGATCTGGTAGAGAATGAATTTTCGCCGCCACCGGCGCATTTGCCTCCACCCAAAAGCGAAGACGGTGATTTGGAGCATCCAGCAGAGACTATCGCTAAAGTGGAGGGACCGCATGTCTACACGGTTAATCGAGGTGATACACTCTATTCCATCGCCAGAGACTTCGGTGTCAGCTTGAAAGAACTTATGGAAGCTAATAAAATGGATTCGCCCGGTGAATTGAAAGCCGGCCAAGAACTTAAAGTTCCTTAACGGACGACCTCAGGAGAAAAACCGATGAAACTTCGTCGATCTAAAGAGCGTGGATATTTTGAAAATCAGTGGCTAAAGTCCTATCACAGTTTTTCCTTCGGTGAATATATGGATCCTGCTCACATGCAGTTTTCTGATTTGCGTGTGATCAATCATGATTTCATTGCCGCTGCCACGGGATTCCCGCAGCACCCGCACAAAAGCATGGAAATCATCACTTATATTCTGCGCGGGACCGTCGAGCACCAGGACAGCATGGGCAACAAGGCACAAATTCAGCAAGGTGAAATTCAAGTGATGGGCGCTGGCACCGGGGTTTTTCATTCCGAATACAATCCCTCTGCGAACAGTGAGCTGGAACTGTTACAGATCTGGATCATCCCGGCAAAACCCGGTGGCGATCCGCATTACTCCCAGAAGAAGTTTGCCAAGAGTGAAAAAAATGGAAAATTGCTGAAAATTATTTCCGGAGACAAAGACGCGACGGCACTTCCGATCCATCAAAATGCGAACATCTATGCCTGCGTGCTCGATGAGGGCGGCCAGCTTTCGACGCCTCTGGATTCGACAAAGTCTTATTGGCTGCAAGTGGCCAGCGGTAACCTAGAAATTTTTGATCAAACGTTAGAGAAGGGTGACGCCCTCAATTGGACTCCTGGAGAGAAGGCGCAGCTCACGGCGAAGGGTTTGCAAGAATCTGAATTTTTACTTTTCGAGATGCGATGATTCAAGAACTTTGGGATTATTTCACGACCTCTTCGACTTCCAAGGCCCGCGCCAATGGCTATCTTTATCACAGCATCGCCTTAGCGCATCGGGCCCGACGTTGCCGGCAGCATTGGTCAGAGCATTTAAGAAATTGCCACCAGCTGCTGAATTCGAAACTTCCCAAGGCTTCAACACTAGCAGTTCTGGGAAGCGGCTTGTTGCTAGAAACTCCCCCACAGATTTTGGCTCAGTCTTTTGAGAAAATTGATCTGATCGACGTGGTTCACACAAAAACGGTGCGTGAGCTTGTCGGCAGATCGGAACATAGGGAACGTTTTCGCTTTGTAGAGCTAGATCTGAATCAAGACGATCTAGGAAATCATTTTGATTTCATCATATCGGCCAACCTGCTTTCCCAGCTGTCCTACGTGCCGGGAAATCGCCTGCGAAAACAAGGGCAGGATGAGGCTCAGATCTCAAAGCTTTCAATGGAACTGCAGGACAGGCACTTGAGGCAAATCCGGCAGGCGGCGACGCGATATCTTTTGTTCTCAGATTTTCAAATCAATATTCGTGATTTGAAAGGCGAAATCTTAGACAGCAGCAGCACTGTGTCCGAGCAGCTAGAAATACCATGGCAGCAGAAATGGAGTTGGAACTTAGCCCCAGCACCGGAATTTTCCAGGCTGCACTCGGTGGAGCTGATCGTTGGTTGTACCACCAACTACTAATTGAGCGACTGAACTTGCGCGATATAAGGTAGATTGCGGTACAATCCCTGATAATCCAGACCGTATCCGACGACAAAATCATTCGGAATTTTAAAACCCACGTAGTCCACTTCGCAGGGAACCTTCAAGGCATCTGGTTTTTCCAGCAGAGCCACAGTCACCAACGACTTTGGTTTACGAGAGAGCATCGCCGATTTCAAATAGTTCATGGTGATGCCAGTGTCGACAATGTCTTCCACTAAAACCACATCTTTGCCCTGTATCGGATGGGCTAAATCCAAAGTGACCTTGACCTCTCCAGAAGAAGTCATGCCACCATGATAACTAGAAACGCCAAAAAATTCGCACTGCACATCGTTACTGATACTGCGAATAAGATCAGAGAAAAAAACAAAAGAGCCTTTAAGAACGCACACAGCCACCAAGTCCTTGCCTTTGTATTTGGCACTGATGGCCTGACCGATTTCCGTGACCTTTTTTTGAATTTGCTCTTCAGAAATATAGGTCGAGAGTTTGAGGTTGCTCATTGTGTTCTCCTGGTCCTGTCCTAAACAAAAGAATTATTCATGATTTCGCCGAAACCACCGCCGCCGGGAACGATGTACTGTTTTTCATTCAGACCTTTTTCCTGATCCCAATGAGTTCCTGGCGGAGTCTTAATTACTGCCTCAGAGGAAAGTCCCCGGTCAAGTCTCAAAGCATAGATGACCACATCTGGATGCGCGGCCAGCACGGCCTTGAGGTATTCCGGCGTGATGATCAAATGTAAGGCCAGCATCTTTTGAGCCCGGCCCGCTACTTTGGATTTATAATGTTCGATGGCAGAAATGATCGTGTTGCCAGTGGCTCCCATGGGATCAGGGAACAGTACAATGGCCCTGTCCTTGTCGCCGCCAATTTTTGTGGCTCCTAGTTCTGTGCCGGTCACATTGTTTTTCCCATCCACGGTGCGCGCTGCAAAAACGTGATCTTGGCGCATCACCTCGTAGTGAAGCGCATAGTGAAGTGTGTCGAAGCAGACGTGGGAGGGGTAGGTTCCGGCTCGGGCCAAGTTGACGACAATGGCGCGCTGGTCATGGGCTAGCCGCTCGCCGCGCAATTTTTGATTGGGATGCATGGCCGTCATGCGCGTGGCGGTTTCAAAAGTCTCCCGCGGGAATTCTTGATTCATTGCCGTGATCAAAAGTTGGTTATAAAGTATCTGCACCAGATGGTTGATCTCTGGTTGAAAAGTTTCCGGGGCACACAGTCGAGCCAACAACCCTGTCAGAAAATGATTGTTCAGAATGTGAACTTGCGGGCCATACTTGTGTTCAACTTCGGAATTTGCCGCGACTTTATTCATTGAGAGTTTTTTCCAGCGTTTTGGTTGCTGGAAGTTTTATCAAAGTCGAAGAATAAAGTAAACTCTGTCTGTCTGGATTTGTACTGGGGCGACTGAAATATTCGCATCACGCCCTCGGCAGAGGTGCTTTCGGGATCTTCTTGTGCCGCCGTTGGCAAGTTCAGAGTCACCATCCAGCCTTGTCCCGGTGTCAATTCGAAGGTGGTGGACGGGTACGTGCGACGCACAGGTGGATCATTCAAGTCTTGGGACTCATGAAAATTTTGCAAGACTTCGATCTCTCCAGAGATAGATCCCGGTTCGATGTGGGTGAGGTTCACGCTGTAAGTGATCCCCAGAAACACTCCGTCGGATTTGGACTCTCCGGCGTTGGCGGAAAAACTCATGTGTTCGTGATCTAATTTTTCGCTGGTCTTGAATAGCACTCGGACGCCGCGCTCGTTGGCAGCGCGGCGGTGGGCGGGAAGAGCGCCGGCTTTGAAATCTCCGAACTCGGTGAATTGCCCAGTGGCGCGACTGTCTTGGCGAAGAAGTTCCATAGTTTGGTGATCGACTTCGGCGAAGGACAAGCGCATTTGCACGGCATCGCTAAAGGCTTTTGCATTTTCGTCTGGAGTTGTGGCTTCAAAAGCATGGACGGCATTCACCGTCGGTGCAGCCGTGGGGGGAGGCGGTGGTGCCGCAGGCATACTCTGAGTATTGTTCTTCATCAGCACTCCAGGACGGGCCACCATCATCGGTCCACCCTTGAGAAACTGCATGCGATTGGCCATTTCCTCTTTCGAATGGCGTCGCACAAAGACGATAATCACGCAAAAAAGTAGAAAGGCCAGGACGATGTAAATAACCGGATTGGAAAAGATGCGCTGACCCACAGAGGGCGCGCTCTTTTTAAAATTTTCCATGTCAACACCACAGTTCGCACAATAGCGATCCTGCGGCTGTGAAAACCCACACCTGGGGCACTCGAGCATCATTCGAAAATTCTAACATGTGGAATTCTTGAATGTTGATGCTAATGTTTAAAAGTCCTCGACCTAGGTCCTTGGTGGTAAAAAAAGACGGATCAGTTGATGTCAGTCCAACAAATTTTCGTTTCAATGAGTGGATGGCACAAGCACCCCTACATATTCCAGTGATGAAGGATCAGATTCTGGAGCTTTTGGCTCCGGTATTAGAAGGTGTGACTGGTGCCAGATATTTTGATGGAACCTTTGGGCGTGGTGGCCATCTGCGGGCGGTTCTTGAGCGCTTTCCGAATGTCAGCGCGCTAACGATGGATCAGGATCCTGAGGCCATTGAATTTGCTCGGCAGGAGTTCCATTCAGAGATTCAGCAAAATCGACTTCAGATTGTGCACGCCAATTTTAAAAAATTTGATTTCAAGCAGTATGGAAACTTTCAGGCGATGCTGATTGATCTTGGCGTCAGTTCTCCGCAACTTGACGAAGGTCGTAGGGGATTTAGTTTTTATCACGATGGCCCGTTGGATATGCGCATGAACACCAGCGAGGGAGTGACTGCCGCCGAATTGATTGCTACGGCCACGGAGGATCAGCTCAATCAAATTTTTCATCTGCTAGGGGAAATTCAAAAACCCTACCGTGTGGTGCGCGCCATAGTGAACGATCGTGAGTCCGAGCCCTTCACCACCACTCGGCAGCTGGCGGCATTAGTGGAGCGCGTTGAGGGTTGGCGCAGAAAAGGTTTTCACCCGGCCACTCAGTATTTCATGGCGCTGCGTCTGCAAGTGAACCG
>Ga0206924_1043_pt1 | contig 32263 bp, 24 predicted proteins | sample Alteio_BWOrgHeat_61_FD_152947 | JGI IMG/M metagenome (GOLD analysis project Ga0206924, IMG submission 152947) | Enriched cells from forest soil in Barre Woods Harvard Forest LTER site, Petersham, Massachusetts, United States -... | ecosystem: Environmental > Terrestrial > Soil > Temperate forest >...
CACCACATCGCCCTCTGACTGATACACAGTTCTGGCCAGGCGCTTAAGTTCTTTTAGAATCACCGCATCTTTCCATGCAAAGGTAGGAATCAAAAAGGTGCGGCCAATGAACAGGCGGTAGGACTTCTCCAGATCAGTCAGAAACTCCGCCTTACTTTCGCTCGGCGCCTCTGTTCGCTCTTGAAGAAATCCGTACTGTCGCTGCATCCGACGCAAAGACTGGTTGAACTGAGAGAACGGATCCATGGCAGCGCCCTGTTCTTCTAGGTCACGAATTAATTTTCGGCGCTGCTGCCAGCGACGAACGCGCCGATACAGCAAAAACAAAATGGCCAAAATTAGGGCCATCCAAATTCCGTAATACCACAGAGGCAAGGATAGGCCCAGAGGATCGCGAGGGCCAAAGGGCTCTGGCTTACCTTCTGTGGCGTCGATCACGGACTCTACCTTGAATTGAACTCCGTGAAGAGTTTTGCTGTCACTGCCACTGCTCAGAACTAAATCGCCGAACTTGTGTTCGCCCACTTTGAGGCTGGTCACCCGCAGCTGGGCTGAAGAGGCTGACAGCTGGGCCGACTGAAATTTAATTTTATATAAATCTTCTTTACCCAACTGAAACTGCGCCTGCTCGGGCTTGAACTGCGACCAATCGCCATCACATTGAAGTTCAAATGACTGACCGACGGTCAGCGTGGCAGCACCGTCGGACGAGTTTTTAATTTGAACCTGGCAACTGGCATCACTCATTTTTTCATCACCGCCGACGATGTCTCATCTTAAAAAACTGAATCAAAGGGTCCACGTACTCACCATTGGCATCAATATCAATGCGGTCGACCTGAGCCTGCCGCAACATGCGGTCGCGCTTCTGCGACAACTCTTGCCGAGTCTGTTTCCAGTGCTGACGAAATCCAGCACTGCTGGTGTCCACCGAAATGATCTCTCCGGTTTCCGCGTCTTGCAGATCCACCACACCCAGATCGGGCAAGTCGACCTCGGCGCGATCGTTCACTACCACCGCCACCACATCGTGCCGACGACCCAATACGCGCAGCGATTGATCAAATCCATCATCAAAAAAATCACTGATGATAAAAACCACAGCGCGTTTTTTTAAAATTCCTGGCAGATATTGAAATGCCGTCGATAGCTTAGTGCCCCTAGATTTCGGCTGATGGTAATAGAGATCGCGCAGAAGACGGCGCACGTGCCCCTGTCCTTTCGCCGGCGGCACGAAGTGCTCCACCTGGTCTGAAAACAGCAGCAGCCCCACTTGATCCTTATTGCGTGCAGCGCTGAAGGCCAACAGTGCCGCAAGATGGGTCATGACCTCACCTTTGAAATTTTCCCCAGAGCCAAAATCGGAAGAGCCCGAAATATCCACCAGCAGCATCATGGTGAGCTCGCGCTCTTCATCGAATTTTTTGATGTAGGTTTTTCCGGTGCGCGCGGTGACTGGCCAAGAGATGGTGCGCACGTCGTCGCCAGGAACGTATTCGCGAAATTCGGAAAAAGTCATGCCTTGGCCTTTGAAAGCCGTGTGGTACTCGCCGGCGAAAACATTGTTCACCAATTTGCGAGTGCTGATCTCTAAGAGCTTGACCTTTTTGAGGATCGCGTCTGGTAGCTGGTGCATTAAGGCACCTCGATTTGGCCCAAAATCTCCTTGATGATTTCATCGGACTTCATGTTTTCGGCTTCCGCTTCATAGGTTAGAATTAAGCGATGACGAAGCACATTGTAAGCCACTGCCTTCACGTCCTCTGCCGTGACAAATCCACGTCCCCGCAGAAATGCATTGGCCTTGGCTGCACGGATCAGCGAAATACTGGCGCGCGGTGATCCACCAACGGACAACAAATTACTGATGTGAGCCAAGCCGTACTCGCTGGGCTTTCGCGATGCCATGACTAACTCGACAATGTAGTTTTTCACTTTTCCATCGACGTAAATTTGATCGACACGACTGGCCGCTCGCAGCAGATCTTCCTTGGAAATCACCGGTTGAATTTCATATTTCTGATTGGCACTCATGCGGTTGACGATCTCTAACTCGTCCACCTTCGTCGGGTAAGAGACATCAATCTTGAACATGAAGCGATCCATCTGCGCTTCCGGCAATGGATACGTGCCCTCTTGCTCCAGAGGATTTTGCGTCGCCAAAACTAGAAATGGATTTTCCAGACGATAGGTTTCATCACCGATGGTCACCTGTTTTTCGGCCATGGACTCGAGCAAAGCGGACTGCACCTTCGCTGGCGCACGGTTGATTTCATCGGCCAGAACGATATTGGTGAAGACCGGTCCTTTTTTAGGCGCGAACTCTCCCGACTTGGGATTGAAAATCATCGTTCCAATCAGATCCGTGGGCAATAGATCTGGGGTGAACTGAATGCGCTGAAAATCCAACGAAATGGCCTGCGACACAGAGGAGATCGTCAAGGTTTTCGCCAAACCAGGCACGCCCTCTAAAAGCACGTGGCCGCCCGTCAGCAAACCCATGACAATTCCTTCGACCATTTCTTTTTGACCGACAATCACCTTACCCACTTCGGCCATCATTTTTTCGACGAATTGGGACTCTTGTTTGACCGCGGCGTTGAGAGCCATGATGTCAACTTCCATTGATGCCTCCTGGGGAAATTCCGTGAGCGATTCTAATCCCTCCATTTCACCTTGCGCTCTCGAAGGAATCAAGGGCTAAGGCTACTGCGCACTGCCAAAAACCTTGCTTGCCGAGCGGGATTTTGTTGAAGTGCGAGCGATGAATAAACTGCCCCGTTCGACGAAGGTCTGGCTATTTCTTGTCGGAGTTTCACTCTTGCTGATGCTCGTCGGTTACCACTTCGCTGGCCGCCCCGGTCTATTCGCCGGCTTCATTTTCACCGTGTGCTTCCATTGCCTGATCTTTTTTTATGGTAACAGTCAGCTGGTCACTTTTTTAGGGGCCCAGCTTTCAGAGGGCCAGGATCCATGGGGTCTGCAGAATCTTTTGCGCCGCCAATCGATGCTGTTACAGATGCCCAAACCTCACCTTTACATTGCTGACAGTCCGGAAGCCTTTGCTTTTTCGCAGGGCCAAAGCTGGCAGAAGGCTACGATCTGTGTCTCTACGGGATTGCTGAAACGCCTGTCCTCCGAAGAGGTCGAAGCCGTGGTGGCCCATCAAATTTGCCACATTCACCGCCTGAACACTTTTGGTTTTGGCGTCGCTCACGTGGTCGCGTTTGCTCTGGTGGGCCTTGGCCGAATTCTGGATCAAGCATTCGTCCCCGTGGCGAAAATACAGACTCGCGTGCGCCGCCCGTTCAGCGGATTGATCTCGCCGCTGGCATGGCTGATTCTGAAATTTTCCGTCACCGACAAGGTCTATTTTCAAAATGATGAGAAGGCCGCACAGCTTTTGAAAGACCGACGATTTTTGGCAGAGGCTCTGTGGAAATTGGATGGGCTGTGCACCTCTTATCCGCTGGACTTACCACCATGTAGCAATCATTTTTTCGTCGTCAATCCCATGGGACTTAAGGAAAAGAATCGTTTTTTATTGGCCCATCCGAAAGTTGAGATACGAATTAAAAAACTGATTGGATATTTTCCACTATAATTTTTCAGTCCAACCTCCGGTTGGGAAGGAGACCCTATGAGCCAAAATTCTCAGGAAGAACTGAAAGCCTCTTTGAGTGTTCTTGCGATGAGCATCGCCAGCTCCGCCGCGGTGGCATTGGGAATGACGCCCAACCCGCAGGACGGAAAAACTTCGACGGACAAAACTATGGCGCGCTTTAACATCGATCTGCTTTTGGTTTTGCAGGAAAAAACCAAAGGCAACTTGGATGCCGATGAAAGTGGCTTTCTAGAAGCTGTGCTGAATGATTTGCAAATTAAATACTTAACTTTGAAATGAGGCCATAAAATGAAATCCTTGCGATTTTTTTCAATTTCTTTTCTTGGTTTGCTTTGCTCTATCTCGGTTTCTGCAGGGAATCCTGTACTTAAATTGGGAGAGCCCCTGCCCGCCAATCTTTTTGTGGAACTGGGCCGGGTGGTCAATCCCGCCGTGGTGAATATCTCTACTAAGATTCGGCCAAGACAGATGCAAATGTATCGCGATCCATTTTTTGACATGCTGGAACAGCTCTATGGAATGCAGGGTATGCCGAGGCAGCAACTGCCACAAAACAACGTCGCCCGCCCACACAGCCTGGGAACCGGCTTCATCATTCGCGAAGATGGCCTGATCGTTACCAATAATCACGTCATCGCCGGTGCCGATGAGGTCGAAGTTCAGATCAACGAGAAATCAGAGAAGCTTTATAAAGCCAAAATCATCGGAAGCGATGACCGCACAGATATTGCCCTCATAAAAATTGAAGGAAAAGGATTTCCGTTCTTGAGCTTAGGCTCTTCAACCGATTCCCAAGTTGGGGAATGGGTGGCCGCATTTGGTAATCCCTTCGGCCAAGGTCACAGCATGACCAAAGGGATTATTTCGGCCAAGGGCCGCGACCTGGCAGAGATCAACCGTTTTCCGATGATTCAGACCGATGCTCCGATCAATCCGGGAAATTCTGGCGGTCCACTGGTCAATTCACAAGGCCTGGTGATCGGCGTGAATGCCGCCATCGATCCACGCGCGCAAGGAATTGGTTTTGCTATTCCCATTGATGAGGTCAAAAATCTTCTGCCGCAATTAGAAAAATTGGGACGAATCAAAAAAGGATATTTAGGAATTGAGCTGGCAGACCTGGATCCACAGGCGGCCAGCGCGCTAGGCTTGAGAGACCTTCAAGGAGCCATCGTCGCGCGAGTCATGAAAGGCTCTCCGGCGGCCATTTCGGGACTGCTTCCATATGATGTGATCACCGATTTCAATAGCACCAAGATCCACAACTCGATGGAGCTGCGAAATTCCATCGCTGACACCGCGATTGGATCCACCATCAATCTCAAAGTCCTGCGCGAGGGAAAACCCAGGGCGTTGTCCGTAACCGTGGGAGAGCTGCCCGATCATCGGACAGCTCCGGTGGTCAAAGAAAAGTTGAGCCCTGGAACTGCAGCCCCTTTCGACGTGGGTTTTACGCTGCAAGATTTAACCCCGCAACTGCGCAAAGAGTTTGAAATCGATGATGACGTAAAAAAGCCCGTGGTATTGCAGGTCAATCCACAGTCCCCGGCCGCGCAAGCGGGATTGCTTCCTGGTGACATCGTCTTAGACGTCAATAAAAAAGAGGTCTCATCGGCGGCAGAGGCCACCAGAGCCATCAAGAAGGGCCCCAACACTTTCCGCGTGGCCCGACAGCAAGCAGTGGTTTTTGTAATGATCGACGTGCAGTGACCGGGGTGGGATATTTCCGATCTTTCCCAGTTCGGTTTTTTAAGCCTCGCTGGGAGATCTATTTGATTTCATCTCGAAAGCACGCAGAGAAGGAGCCCAATTTTCCGAACTGGGAAAGATTGGAAATATATAAGCCCAGCACCAATTTGTTTCCGCCATGGAATTGAAATTGCAGATACTCTTTGGGAACTTCCCTGATGCATGCTAAATTTTTCCAATAGGAGCTGCGATGCCATCACAAAACCAATTGCTGGAACGCTTTGGTCTTTCCCAATTTCGACCGGGACAAAATGAAATCATCAGCTCTGTTTTGTCTGGCAGGGACGTCATGGCCGTCTTACCCACCGGCGGAGGCAAATCGCTTTGCTACCAATACCCGGCGGTCCAGCGCCAACAGCTGGTGGTCGTCGTATCGCCACTGATCGCCCTCATGCAAGATCAAGTGCGCGGCCTGCGCGAGCGCGGGATTCCAGCCGGCGCCCTGTACTCCGGGCAAAGCCTCGATGAAAAACGCCAGATCTTTGCGGAAATTAAGGCCGGCGGGGCCTACGTGCTTTATTTATCACCCGAACGCGTGCAAAAAGAAGGGTTTCAAACTTGGATTCTGACACAAAATTTAGCCCTGTTCGCCGTGGATGAGGCCCATTGCGTGTCTCAGTGGGGGCATGATTTTCGCGCGGAGTACGCCCAGCTTTCGGTACTTAAAAAATTGCGACCTGATATTCCAACTTTGGCGCTGACGGCTTCAGCCACTCCGCTGGTGCTCGATGATATTGCCCGGCAACTGACTTTGAACCAGCCGGAACGTCGGGTCCACGGATTTTATCGTCCGAACCTGTATTTCCAAGTGGAAAAATGCGAGGAAGACGACAAATATTCTTTTCTACACTCGGCGATCAAAAAATTTCCCACCGGCAGAATCATTGTCTACTGCGGAACTCGCAAAACCACGGAAGAAGTCGCGGCTCGGGCCGCGCAAGATTTTTCCGGAGTGGGCTTCTACCACGCGGGACTGCCCTCAGCCCAGCGAACCTCCATCCAAAAATGCTACTCCAATGGAGAACTGCGAATTCTGGTGGCCACCAATGCCTTCGGTATGGGGATCGACCAGCCGAATGTGCGCCTAGTGGTGCACTATAATATGCCCGCCAACTTAGACGCACTTTCGCAAGAGATGGGCCGTGCTGGCCGCGACGGGGAAAATTCTACTTGCTTGCTTTTACACTCTGGCAAAGACAAAGGGCTGCAGTCTTTCTTTATTCAAAGTTCGGACGCCCCTGAGGCCATCAAATCGCTTCGCTGGCGGAATCTGGACACACTTTTGAACTACGCCGATGGTGGCGAGTGCCGCCACGCCGAGATCCTCACCTATTACAGAGATGCTCAACGCTTGCAACGTTGCGGACATTGCGACAGCTGTGATTCGGCCTCTGAACGAAGAGTGCGCAGTGAAACTCCGACCTCCATTTCGGTTTTGGTCGAAAAAACGGCCCGTATTGCTGGAAAAGCAAAAGCTCAACTACGTAAGAAGCTAAAAATGGAAGACGACACCTTAACGAAAGAGCAAAAGATCATTTTCGATCAACTGAAAAAGTGGCGTCTGCAGAAGGCCCATGAGTTGGATGTCCCTGCCTTCGTGATTTTTGGCGATAAGACACTCCGACAATTGGCTATTCAAAAACCAACTTCTTTGGGCGAACTCGAAGGAATTTACGGCATCGGTCCAGACAAGCTAGAGCGATTTGCCACCGACGTGCTTCGCACCATCACCGAACCGGGGGCCCTATGAATCACTCTGACCGCGAAGCGCTTCGACGACATTTGGAATCTTTAGGACTCTATGGCCGCGATTTAAAATACAAAGACGTGGAAAAGCTGATTGATGCCCTGAACCGCTCGGGCGAACGAGGTTTGGCGGATCAGATCATCAAGCTGGATCACTTCACTTTGGTGACCGATTTCATTCGTCGCCATGTGGGCTGACACTTATTCAGACATTGTGTTAGGCGGTGGGTGATAATAAACTCATCAGTTCTGAAATAATTATAGATAAATTCAAATCGTCACCCAAAACAGCGCTTCGCGTTAGTTTCCGATTTTAATGTGGCACGCTAACTGCTATATATTCGTCGTGGACACAGAAAACACCATTTTCAGTGTCAAAACAACACCACTTAACAGATCAAGTTAAGGAAAACTAAGGAGAACCGATGAACAACAACACTTTCAAAATTGCCCGGAGTGTGGCCTGGAGCGCGGTATTCGTAGCTTCTACCGCCTTCGCTCAATCAAGTCTCAACGAAAGCCTTTTGCCAGGCGCAGCTGCTCAAGCTGAAGGCAAAGTGGTCAAAAAGGATCCACCGGCTCCTAAGCCAAATAAACCTGAGCCTAAGCCGCCTGTGACAAAACCACCGGTGACTAAGCCTCCCGTTACAAAACCACCTGTGACCAAGCCGCCGGTTACAAAGCCTCCCGTTACTAAACCGCCTGTGACTAAGCCACCGGTAACCAAACCACCAGTGACTGAACCTCCGGTGACAAAGCCTCCCGTCACTAAACCACCAGTGACTGAACCTCCGGTAACTAAGCCTCCCGTCACTAAACCGCCTGTGACCAAGCCACCAGTAACTAAACCCGTGGTGACAGAGCCTACGGCTCCTGTTTCTGATCATCAGAAACAGCAAAACAAAGACAAAGCTAAACAGGAAGCTCAGAAAAAAACTGAGGAAGCGAAAGCCAAACTTCCAAGCAATGTGGCTCAGAAAATTCCTGCTGGTGGATCTGCTAAGTTGAGCAAAGACAACAAGTCTGTTGCCATGAAAGATCCTAAGTCAGGCGTGACCAAAGTTGTTGACGCTAAAACTGGAAAACCGTTGATGTCTTACAATAAGAGCACCGGTGCCAAACCAACAGCTGCTCCTGCAGGCGCAAAAGTTGAGAAAGCTGCCGATGGATCGAAGAGAATCACAGCTCCTGGCTACAGCAAGACTGTTGATGCCAAAGGCAACGCGAAAACTGTGATTCGCAACACCACGATCAATGAGCGAATTGTGAATAACAAAACAGTGATCGTGAACAAAACAGTTGTGATCAACAATCGTACGGTTGTGATTCACGAAGATCGTCCTATGATCCGAACTTTCAATCCATACCGCGGTGGTTATGTGGCTTTGTACACTCCCATCTGGTGGGGAGCTCCGGCTTTCATGGCTGAGGGTTGGGTGATCACTGGCAACATTCACGTTTACGGATTGTTTTTCAGTCTTGGTGGCTACTACCAAGCTGGATACGAATCCCCTTGGCGCCCAGGTTACGGCTTTGTTCGTTGGGGCAATCCATACATCTGCCGCGAAGACCGTTGGCACGACTACTACCACCGTTGGGGCTGGGGTTGGGTTGACGAAACGTTTTACGTTGGCTACTACAGACCCGTTTATTCTTACCCTCATCTTGGATGGTGGATTGCGGACTACTGGATCCAACGCGAACTTGAAACTGAACGCTTAGAGCGACTGGCTGCTTACGAAGACGCAGAGTTTGCCCTGGAAGAAGAGCGCGAATTTGCGGAGAACCAAGCGGCTCTGAACGCTGCCAACGAACCAATCAGCCCTGCTGTTATGGAACGACTGGCCGATCAAGCTGAACAAATGGTTTCTTCCATCAACGCTGGTGAACATGTTTTTGCCTCTGAAGAAGTGGAAAATAATCACATCTTCACAGTGGAAGGCACTTTGCACGAGACTGCGACCATCGACGGCCTCACTTACAACTGTAAGCTGAAATCCGGCGACTTGATCGAAGCTGACCGCGATGCTGAGCAAGATGTTGAGCCTGTCCTAGACGAAGCTGGTGAGCCAGTGGTTGACGACTACGGCAACATTGAAACCAACACTTTCGTAACTATGAAAGTAGTTGCTTCTAAAATGCACAGCTGCGCTATCAACTCACGAGTTGTTGTGCAAATGGACACTCTGCAAACTCTGTTGGGTGAAGAGAAAGCCCGAATCCAAGAAGGTATGGAGCAATCTATCCTGGTTGGCGCTCAGCCTTAATCGGCGCGAGTGATCGAATCTAGAATGCAAAAACGCCCGGCTGAAAAGCTGGGCGTTTTTTTTAGAGTTTAAATTTAAAATCTGGTTAAGGTCAGATTGGTTTGCAGTCTTTCTTCACCTTTTTTTCTACGGTCAAGTAGTCCTTGCCGTACATATCTATAACCGTTTTTTCATAGGCTTTCTCTCCCGTAACTCCGGATTTGAAGTTGGCTATAGCTGCATTCTTCACTTCCGTATGTTTTTCCAATCCAGCCAAATCGAATTCGGAGGTATCTGCTAAGAGTTCACCTTTGAAAGCGTCGGCCGCGAGCTGATCATTCTCACTTAGATTCAGGCGAATTTCGATAGACCGTGAAGCTAAAGGTAGAAACCGGATATCAGCTTCATTGGCGTCCATCATTGCTTTGAGCCGAGGGGTCATGCCCTTGGTCGCAGCCTTATTCATAGCCTGTCTTGCCATCAAAAGTTCGCGAGCTCTATCCATCACTTTATAGGTTTTTCCGTCCAATATGATCTCTCGATCCAAAGCCAAAGATAACTCCTCATGATTGATTCCTGAACTGTGTTCCATCAATTTACCAATCACTCCACTTTTTTCAGACACGGTATTCATGTCATTGACGCCTTCGATGACTCCTCTTTCTTTGGCACGGGCTATGGATTCCCTCACAACATCACGAACCTCAACATCGCCCATCAAGGCGGCCTGTGCGGTCACAGCGTATAAGCCCATCAACATCACCAAACTGGCTAACTGAATCTTTTTCATGTTCTCTCCTCTTTTGTCTAACTGTTATACATCCATCAGTCTTTTCGGCACTTTTTAGCTCTTAAAACCTCTGGAGGTGTTTATAATCTTACGATTTTAAATATTTCAAATTCCGTTCCAAACTGGCCCAGAATTATTCCTTACAACCCTCTTTATTAGTTCTTGTAAATTGCATGCCATTGCTGCCTCCGCTGCCCTGAGGAGTGGTGCATCGGCTCGGTGCCAATTCTCCGTGGTTATTGAGCAATTCACGATAGCTCACTGAATTTGCGATCTCGGCTGTGGTGACCATTTCCTGCACCACCGCAGAAATATTGTCCAGGCACAGCTTAGCGGTTTGCTGCTGTTCTGGTGTCATACCCAAGGAGGCCACTAGTTTGGCCACGATATCCAATGTCGTCTGAATCTCTTTTTGCTTGGCCTGAAACTGCTCATTGGTCACTTGTGAGGTCAACACTTCCAGTTTGCCTCCATCATTCAGTACCAGCGAGCGGCCTGTTTTCATCTGCTGAGTCAGCTGGCTCAGCTCCCAGTCAATTTGCGTGAGCAATTTATTCTGCCAGCCGAAATTATGCGATTGGGGATACGCCGATGGCGATACGGTGATAAATCCATAGTTCTGGTTTTGTAGCATCGTCTTTAAATCCAGATTGTTATTCATCAGCAAGGACTCGAAAAAGTTCGCGTGATTTCCAGCCACATTTATTTTCGTCAGAGATTCATTGGCATAAGGAGACAAAAGTTTGCGGAGCACATCCACTTGACCGGCTTGATCCAGATGGGTCTGGATCAGGCCACCCAAAGTGATCGCATAAACTTTCCATTCTTGGATCGCGGCGTCCATTAACCCCGGGGCAATATCTCCGCGATTAGCGCTGGATGTTTTGCCGGTCCACATTTTTTTCGTCAATTGAATCACGATGTCCTGATATTTATTTTCATAGTCGGCCCATGCCGTCACATAAGAAGTTTCTGGATATTGCTGCCACCAGCGAGAAAAAGTCTCGTCGTTGACCAACTCTGGTCGTATGCGATGGACCACCAAATCCAGTGGGTTGTCATAGGTCGTTCCATTTTCGCAGAAGCCAAATTTATCCAGAGAAAGATTGGGATTGTTCGGACATGTTTCGGCCGTGTTTGGAACCAAAGGCATACGTGGCGCCAAAAACTGAGAATGAAATCCGCCGCCGTCCCCATTCATAGTCTCTCCTTTGGGAGCATCGGGCCCCCATACTAAAGAGGCCATCAGCCAGTCGGACATGGTATGGGCGTATGTGTAGGTGAAGTGATTGTACCAGTATATCGAAGGATGGCTAAAGTGCTCTGCGCCCGACCATTTAGGTCCCATTAACAAGTAGTGCACGTATCCTGCTGATTTTTCCCAAATAGGTTTTGGCTTTCCAAGCTCGTTTCGAATGGATTTAAGTATTTTGTAGTAACTACCGTCGAGACTAAAAATGGACTCATCGTACTGCTGAATGCTCAAGTTGAGTAGATCAATGCTCTGACCGATGGCCTTGACATCGGTCGAACGCAGGCCTGCCAAAATCTCTTTCATCTCGCGGCGATTGTGGGCACTGAGTGTGGCTAGAAATGCTTCGTTACCGTATTCGTGATCCGCCCATTTTGATATGTATCTAACCGTATCCAGTTGCATTGAGAAAACATCGTCGGGCTGGGCAAAGAAAGGGTACGGCACTTTCTCTTTATTCCAGTCCTTCAGCTTAATACCATTGAGTGGAAAATTGCGATCTAATGGGGACGAATAAGTGGGATCTTCTTTCTTCTTAACTAGGTCGCTCACGATGTCTGTGTAAAATTCGTGGGAGACGTTATAAAGACCTGCGAAGTTATTTAGGTTTTCTATCCAGTTGCTTTGAGCCATGTTGACGTCGGTCAGATTCATCGCCCGCCACGCCTTCATCGCCTTTGAAAAAGTGGACAAGTTGTCATTGAGATGCTTGCCTTGCCAATTTTTTTGCGGAAGTAATGAAAGATCGGTGACGATCGATTTTTCAAGCTCGTTAAATGCTCCACTCTGCCAATAGTTTTGTGTCATCATCGTGTAGTAAGACTGAACAGCATTATTGATCTCAGTAAATACGGCCATATTCGCAGCTGCCATGGCAAAGCCAACCGCGCGAACGGCGTCGACCTCAAATCCGCCAGGAACTAACAAGGTGGCGATATCAACAGCTGATATGGTGATCACTCGATCGGCAGCGGCTTGACCTACGGTCATAATCATCGATGTTGTTGCCAAGGCCGCAAGACCTGGAGCCCACTCTTCCAGGAAACCGAGGGAACCACCTTTTTCATGCCATGAGACCGCAGCGTCGTCGCAGGCTTTACTACTGAAACCTTGAGCCGTAAGCACCTTTCCAGTGCACGCTAAGAAATTCGGGGAATGCAAAGCTTCACCGACGATATTGGAAGCTAGCATACCCACGCTCATACCCATATTTTGCAAAATGAATGCCCGGCGACGGCTAAGCTTTCCATTCTTTTCGAATGCAGATTGAAATGCCTGCGTGGTTCCCTGATTGGCCAGCATAAACGCAAAAAATGACACTGTAGAGACCGGGTCTGATTGGTTATTGATCAAATGGTCGACCGCCAGTGGATCTTGGGAGTAATTGAAGATAATTTGCTGAGCCACCACCGCGCCCAGAGCCAAGAAAAAACTAAAGCTTTCCACCGGCAAACGGATGAGCTGTTCAACGATCAATTTTCCGGCCTTGCTACCCAGAGATTTTCTTTTTTCGATGATCTGTTCAGCGATCTTAGTTGGCAGAGCCGCATCGGAAGTAATTTTCTGCCCTATTGGCACAAAGATCGTGCGTGTCACATTGCCGGCCAAATCCACTAGCTCGACAGTGGTACCCTGTTTCAGCTTATTGGCTCCGAAGGATGTCAGAACCTTGAATTCCTTGCCGGCGACCTTCACCAGCTCCCCAGCCAGTCTGAAGTTGGGGCCCGCCACCGCCAATTGCGGTGGCAAGGCCACCGACAGCGCTAATACAAAAGACAGCAGATGCGAGAAAATGGAGCTTTTCATAACCGTAAGCAGTGCAAAGGAAATACCGCCAAAATGTCCTATAGCGCGTTTGAACACGAATTCAGAGCCCCAGAACGGGGGTCTACCAACGAAATGACTTTTTGGAGACTACAGCCGTCTAATGTTTGGTCTGCTCTGTTCACTGAGTGTCTCAAACTGAGACGCCAGTATTTAGACGGCTGTTCACAGTTTCCCGGCCCAATGGCGAAAACTGAATCTGCCACCACCCGCACCTCATCTATATCCTCGTTTGGCCGGACCGATTTTTGCTCTGACTTATTTATAGATATGAAATCCATGTTTTGCATTTTGACATTCCTGCTCACCATTCACGGCTCAGCATCAGCTTTCGCTGCGCCATCTTCAGAGTCTGAAAAGCCAAGTCTGATCGTCGTTTCTGATATTGACGACACGATCCGCCTGACCATGGTTCATCATGAGGGAAGCTTTCTGCATTATTTTATGGGTCTTTTTCAGCAGAAGGCGTTTATTGGAATGCCTGCACTGTACAGTTTTTTGGCCGCCAAGGGCGCAAGGATAGAATATGTATCGGGCACCCCTACGTTCCTTCGACGCATTTTTCCGGCCAAATTTTTGGAGTTGGCAGGTTTTCCCGTTGGTCAGCTTTACACTCGCGATGATTACTTCGAACCCATAGAGGATTACAAATATCGCACCATCTTAAAGCTCATGCGGGAAAATCCCGCGGCCGAGTTTTTATTCCTTGGTGACAATGGACAACGGGACATCGTGACCTATGCTCGGCTGATGGCGAACCCTGAAGTGTCTGATCGAATTCGCGATGTTTACGTTAGAAAGCCTTACGGCGAGCCCGACGCTTTAGAGTTGGCGGAGGGCCAGATTCCATTTTACACAGCGGCAGATCTGTCCGTGTCACTGCACATGAAGGGATATTTAGAGGTGCCAGAAACCCAAGTCATTGTGCGCTCGATGGACAACGGCCTACGGCATTCAGAGTCTTCGGTGCGCGAACGCGCGCTGCCACCGTTCACTCCGATCAGCATCAATGCGGTGATCTATTTAAAAAGGCTTCTTGATGGAATCACCGACTCTGTGACCAAGGCGCTTTTCGCCCGAGTGATCTCTCAGTCGGTTCAACAGAACGGCACACCCCTGGCGCGTGTCGGAAACGACAGTTGCCAAGGGGCCTACACACACTAATGCTTTTTGCTGCTTTTTCCGCGAAGTGCGAAAGTCAGAATACTTCCTGCCACTGCGCCGACGGCTGCTGCAATCGCCATTCCTTTGACCGGATTTTCTTTCACATAGTCACGGCCAGAGCTGTACAACTCGGTGGTGGTATCAGCCAAATCAGAAGCCATCGCTCCGACTTTATTCTTAGCGATCATCGCCTTTTTTTCCAGAGCTTCTTTGCTGGTTCTGAAATCTGGTACGATACCGTTTGCATTACTTAAAGTTTCATTATTCATATTTGCCATAGTTTTCTCCTGTGCGCTTGACCAAGCAAGATCCTGGCCACCACGGTCCTGCGATGCTGTCCCTAAGAAATCAAAGACTTGACCGCCGTTTCTATGGTCCGGCGCACGAGTACTATTTTCCCGTACGGGTATTTTCTCACCACTCATTTCAATTAGAAATGGTTGCTGTGGCCATTCGGCCTCTGTGAAACCTGGCGATTGATTTGCATTAAGAGGATGCAACAAGTTTATTTCTTGAAAGGAAATGATTATGAAAAGCATCCAAGGACTATTGTTGACGACTCTGCTGATAGCCCTAACTGTGACGGCATCGGCGCAAACTTCTGTCGAACCCATGCAACCTTATCGGTCCACATTGACCAAAACTGACGATACAGGTGTTGGCCTTAAAGTTGGCAGTCTTCCCGGCGTCAGCGGAAAATATTGGATGAGCGAAACCCGAGCTATGGATGTGGGTTTAGCTTTTTATTCCGCAGCCACTGCGGTCAACGTCGATTATCTCTGGGAGTTCAGAGACTTTTTTGCTGATATGACCAACCGAGGTTACCTGGAACATTTAGTCCCCTACACCGGCGTGGGATTGATCACAGGCTTTGGATCCAACACACAATTTTTTAGCTACCAGAACAATAATTTCGGTCTGGCCGCCAGATTTCCACTGGGCATCGAGTTCCTGCCAAGAAGCGTGCGCCTAGGAGCATTCTTCGAAGCCGCACTGGATGTGGGTGTTGCACCTGTGACCTATGGATTTCTGACAGCGGATATTGGTGCCAGATATTATTTCTGATCGCCATGCTATCTCTTTATTTGAAGTTCCACCGGAGGCTCTGCCTTAGGGTGTGGATCGGTTCCGAAGATTAAGGGATACACGATGATGGTTACAGCGAACACTAGAATTAGGAAGAGTGCCACGTTGCGGATATTTTTATGGGACATTGAACCTCCACAGTTATAAATTTCAGTAGCTGCAATCCCAGGGCCATCTGAAAATGGCAAAAAAAAATCGGCCGCGCTCTATTTACTTCGCTAGTATTTGGTGCGACGATTCTGTACTAATGATCGACAGTATTAGCGACGTCTCTCTCAAAAAGCACACCGGCAAAGTTTGGAAAGACTGGATTCAAATTCTGAACCAAGCCGGTGCCTCTTCCTGGAGCCATCAAGAGATCGTCGCACATTTAAAAAAGAAACATCGCCAAAGCCTGTGGTGGCAGCAAATGATTGCCAACGGTTACGAGGTCACCACAGGAAAACGGATCGCCGGTCAGAGCCTCAAAGGCACGTACTCGGCCACGTTGACCAAGTCGATTTCTGTGGATCAGCTGAAAGCATGGCGCTGGTGCATTTCTGACGAGGGAATCGAAGTGTGGTTGAAGCCGCTTTCTCCTGTAGAAATAAGTGCGGGTACCAGCTTCGAAATCAACGGCGGTGTCTTCGGCGAAATTCGCACGGTGAAAAAAAATCAGCGCATCCGCATGACTTGGTGTGAACCTGAATGGGAAAAAAGCACCACGGTACAGCTACATGTTTACAAGAAGGCCAAGGGCAAATCGCTGTTGGTGATCCAGCATGATGGCCTGAAGTCCGCACGGCAAAAAACCGAGATGCGAACTTACTGGCGCAGTACCATCGAAAAGATGGCACTGCTGATAGCCGCTCTTTAGAAAATAAATCCTACGCGAGCTCCAATGGCGGTTCCGCGGATTGCACCCGTAGTACCCAGCGAAGTCGCAGTGGAGACCGTGGTTTGAGCTTCATAGAAGGCCGAGATTCTGAATTTAATAAGATTCAGATCAATTCCCACTTGCGGTGAAGTGAATGTGGAATTATCCGCGAAAGTGGTCGCCGTATAGCCTGAAGAGGATGTCGACATTTTGAATCCCAGGTCGGCACCTGCGTAGAAACTAAATAGGCCTAGGCCCAACCCCACCATCACCGGCACGTCGAGACTATTCATAGTATAAACCAGGTTGACGCTATTTCCCGTGTTCACCTGATAAGTTCGTGGAACATACATAAGACCTGAACGAAAAAAGACCAGGGGTAAGTTGAAAGACGCAAGGATGCCACCGCCGAATGTTGTCGCAGTTCCATTGGTAAAATTTTGTGTATAGACAGAGGCATCACCGGTGTTACTTCGGCCCTCAGCCACCAGCGCATACTCCAATGCATTCGCTCGAAACGCTAGTAAGGTCATGGTCGCAATTAATATTTTTTTCACAGAAAGCTCCTTTTGTTAATATCTGCAGCTAATGCTGAAGGTACGAGTTAATCATGTCGCTAATGTCTTGAACAAATTTGGGTGTCGCTACAGTTTTCGCTTGAACGGCGGCGTCCACAAGCTCGAACAAGTTCGACCAAAGCGCCTCTTGGCCCGAGGGGTTGACGAACTGTAAGACAGGATCATTGGCACGAATACTGGTCCAAACATCCTGGACTTTTTCCCACCCCGGTTGATTTTCATTCCACCAGGTGCGAGCGGCCTGGCACTGACTGTCGTCGACACGCGTGTAGGTGTTAGTGCCGGTTTCATGAGCCACCTTGGTGACATTGCCTTGTTTGTCCACGATCAATTTCAGATTGTCCTCAGATAAAATCCAGCCATTGGCGGTGATCTGGTGAGCATTGCTGCGGGAAAGAACATTGTAATCATGGCGAACGGTGGCTTCACGACGGGGGATGGGACTCCAGGCGTTGGCGCAAGACCAGATTTTAGTGGACTCGCTCCACACTCCAAAACATTCGTTGCGAGGGCTGTCGTCCACTTGAAAAACTCGGCGTTGCCAAGTTCCTTGAACGTTGGGTTCGCTCGCGGATTTCCACAAATAATTTCCGAAATACGTGAGGTGTGAAGGCTCTTCCGGCAGCCATTCTTGCCGCCAGTGTTTTTGTATTTCACCGCCGGCGATTAAAATATGCTGTAGGGAAATCCGTTGATCCTCATCGTGATCGATCGCCACCCACTCCATGGCCTTTTCGTGATACGGTTTGGAAGTCTTGGGATAGTTGGGAATAAAAACCTGATCTTCGACAAAATCCCAAGCCACGTTGAAGCAACCAGCTTGGGACTTGATCATTTCCCTGGGCGTGGCCGCAAGGGCTGGAATCATGAAAACCAAGACGAAAAGTGGGAGAAGTGTGTTCATCCGCAAAGCCTACTTGATTGAGCAGACAGGTCACAAGAAGATTTGATGCCGTTAGATCATGAGTGTCATAAATTTCAGCGAAGTGACAAGCACAGGAAGCCCCCATATCCTAATAGCCATCCAACGCCCCATCGACGAGGAAAAATACCATGAAATTTCTGTTACTTTTGTCACTACTTATGAATGCCACCGAGGTCCTGGCCACTGGCGGATACGACCAACCTCCGAAAAATATTCTGGATGTGTTGCACGCGCCATCCATGCCTGTGCCCAACGTCAGCCCGACACAAGACATGATTTTACTGACCTCCTGGGAAAGCTACCCACCGATTGCCCGTGTGTCGGCCACCTACTTGCGCCTGGCGGGCGTCCGAATTGAACCCAAAAATCACAGTCGCCATGACACCGACGGCGGCTATGGAATTCCACCCTGCGCAAAAAGTTTTGAACTGGTGCACGTCGCCGATGGCGTCACCAAGAAGGTCGTCCTTCCTGCACGGGCCTGTCCCGGCGATGCGATTTGGAGCGCTGACGGAAAAAAATTCGCCTTTGCAAATACAGCTCCCGAATCCGTCGAACTTTGGCTGGGTGATGCAAAAACAGGAAAAATCCATCGCGTGCCCGGCGTTCGCCTGAATCCTATGTTCGGTGACGAAATCCACTGGATGCCGGATCAGCAACGACTCTTGGTAAAGATGGTGCCCATCAAACTGGGCCCACCGCCACCGGAACCGTTGGTGCCCGACGGCCCCAGCATCCAAGAGACCACGGGTGAAAAAGGTCAAAGCAGCACTTACGAAAATCGCGACACTCTGAACAACAAGCATGACGAAAATGTTTTTGATTATTATGCGACTTCGCAGTTGGCGTTGGTGGACGCCACTACGTCGGCCGTTTCCGCGATTGGCAAACCTGCGAATTACTATGAGCTCGACCCGGCGCCGGACGGAAAACATTTATTGGTTAGCTCTATTCACCGCCCCTACTCCTATGTCACCACCTACGAACGTTTTCCACAGAACGTCGACGTCTGGGAAGTCTCTAAGAACTCTGCGAAGGTCGTGCACACTGTTGCGTCCCTGCCTCTAGCAGACCGAGTTCCAATTCATGGAGTTCCGACAGGCCCTCGCGATTTTTCTTGGCGCGCCACTGCTCCGGCCACTTTGGTTTGGGCGGAGGCTCTGGACGGCGGCGACTGGAACGTGAAAGTTCCTGCACGGGACAAAGTTCTTTTTTTGAAAGAGCCCTTCAGTTCACCGGCCACCGAGGTTCTGCGAACAGAGCAAAGATACCACGGGTTTTCCTGGAGCGAACAACCCAGCGTCGCTCTGATTCACGAATACGATCACAACCGCCACTGGAGAAAAAGTTTTCTGCTGGATGTGGATGATCCGTCAAAAAAACAGCGCTTAATATGGGATTTGTCGACCGATGAAAAGTACACCGATCCGGGAAATCCAGTGCGGCGTCGTCTGGCGAACGGATATTCGGTGATGCGCCAAGAAGGACACTCCATCTATCTGGCTGGAACCGGAGCCTCCATCGAGGGCGATCGACCGTTTTTAGATCGATTGGACCTTGATTCTCTGAAAACGGAACGACTTTTTCGCAGCGACAAAAACTCCTACGAGCAATTTCTGTCCTTCACCGGTCCCGACACTCACACGTTTCTGACTTGGCACCAATCCCTGATGGAACCGCCCAACGCTTTTTCTAGAACATTAGGAAAGCCGGTAGAAGTGCCTGTGACCGGAGAAGCCACTTTGGTTTCCAGCGGCGTTGCCATCACCCACATTCCCGATCCCACTCCAGAAGTGCGAGCCATCAAGAAAAGATTGGTGAAGTACAAACGCGCCGATGGACTGGATCTTTCCTTCACACTTTACACACCACCAGGATATGTGGAAGGCACCCGAGTGCCTACCATTCTATATGCCTACCCACTCGACTACGCGGATGCTTCAAAAGCTGGCCAGGTCACTGGTTCACAAATGACCTTCACACGCTTGCGACAGTACAAATTATTACTTCTTGCCGGTTACGCGATCATCGACAATACCGCTTTTCCAATCGTGGGTGACCCCAAGAAAGCCTATGACACTTACTTGGAACAGTTGGTGGCTGACGCCAAAGCCGCCGTGGACGAAGCCGTCCGCCTGGGTGTCGCCGATCCCGAACGCATCGGTGTCACTGGACACAGCCATGGTGCTTTGATGACCGCCAATTTGGTAGCACACTCTGCATTGTTCCGCGCCGGTGTAGCCACCAGTGGATCCTACAACAAAACACTCACACCTTTTGGTTTCCAAAACGAACGACGATCCGTCTGGGAAGCACCAGATGTGTATCTCAAAGTTTCTCCATTTTTCACCGCGGACAAATTAAAAACACCGCTGCTGATCGTGCACGGAGCCGACGACGCCAATCCAGGAACCACGCCGTTGCAAGCAAACAAACTCTTTGAGGCCATCCGCGGAAACGGAGGCACCACCCGTCTAGTGATGCTACCCCACGAACCACACTGGTACGCAGCCATGGAATCCAACGAACAGTTGATTTATGAGATGCTACGCTGGTTTGATAAGTATCTAAAAAATGCTCCAGCTGCTGGTAAGTAAACATGGGTTTTTCATGACGTACCGCTTCGCAGGCCCTGGAAAACTACCTGTCGTGCGACAGGCAAATCTCAACCGAGCCCCCTCTACATCCGTCCAGTCATCATGCCGTTCCAGTACATGGGAGGGAGAAGATCTTTTTTCAAAATCCACATGCTTCGGCGTTCTTTGGTCATGTCCATTGGAAATGACGGCATTAGTTTTCCATCATATCCAAATTCGGCCAAGATCACTTTGCCAACCCCAGTGATCAACGGACAAGAAGCATATCCGTCGTACAGAGCTGTGGGCTTTTGCCCAGCGATGACCGACAGCATATTTTGCGCCACGACCGGAGCTTGTTTACGAATCGCCGCGCCAGTTTTCGAATTTGGCACACCGGTGACATCTCCGATGCCAAAAATATTGCCATGATCTTGATGTTGCAACGTGAACTGGTCTACTTTGAGCCAACCCGTCTGCGGTCCCGCGGTAAAAGCTAAGTTGGATTCACGAACATAGTCATACGCACTCATCGGCGGCACCACATGCAGAAGATCGTAATGCTGAGAGATCAACTCGGTCGAAGTTTTAACTTGGCCGTCCACTTGAGACTCTGTGGTTTTTTCAAACACAGCCATGTGCTCAGCGGCTTTGACTTCCACTAACTTGTGGGAAAATTTCAGATCTATTTTTTTTCGAGCCGCCACTTGCATCAGTGGCGCAGCAAAACTGGGGACGCCAAAGATCACTTTGCCAGCCACTGCAAAAGTGACTTTGGAATTGGCGCGCACACCGTTTTTTTGAAAGATCTCTTCCGCCAAATACATGATCTTCTGAGGAGCACCGGCACATTTGATTGGCACCGGAGGCATTGTGAAGATGGCCTCCCCGCCTTTAAAGCTCTGAAGCATTTGCGCCGTTTTTTCGGCGTCCTCAAATTGATAGATACTGCAAAGTCCATCTTTTCCTAGATGACCTTCGACGCCCTTAATCTTATTCCAATCTAGTTTCAGACCTGTGGCCACCAAAAGAAAATCGTAAGACAAAATTTTTCCGGATTCGCAGGTCACTTTTCGCGCCGGAGCATCAACGTTTTTTACGCGATCTTTGATCCAGGAAACTCCGCTAGGAATCACTTTGGACATCGCTCGTTTGGTTTTTTCTTTTTGCACGATTCCGGCGCCCACCAGGGTCCACAGGGGCTGATAGAAATGATTTTCAGCGGGCTCTACAATGCCTATATCTTGAGCACTGATGGATTTTTTTAAGCGAGAAGCGACGGAAACTCCGCCGGAACCTGCTCCCAAAATAAGAACTTTAAAATGATTTTTCGACATGAATTCTCCTTCAGCGCCATCGTGATAGCTATTTTTTGAGGGAAAGCCAAGCCTATTGACAGATCGCGGGAAAAAAAGGAAAAACCAGGGCTTCAACAAGTGAGGTTTTTGATGAACGTAGTGAACAAACAACTACTGGCCTGGGTGAACGAAATTGCTGCGCTGACCAAGCCCCTCAACATTCACTGGTGCGATGGATCTGAAGGCGAAAACTCTAGCTTGCTAGAACTAATGTGCCGCCAAGGAACTCTGCGAAAACTCAATCCTGAAAAACGTCCCAATTCTTATTTGGCTTGCTCGAGCCCTTCGGATGTGGCCCGTGTTGAAGATCGCACTTTTATCTGTTCGAAAAATAAAGAGGACGCTGGTCCCACCAACAACTGGTTAGCGCCCGATGAAATGCGCGCAAAGTTAGCGCCGCTATTCAGCGGCTGTATGCAAGGACGTACGATGTACGTGATTCCTTTTTGCATGGGCCCCATAGGTTCGCCCATTTCTCAATTCGGTGTAGAGATCACAGACTCTCCTTACGTGGTCGTGAATATGCGAATCATGACCCGCATGGGAGCCCCAGCGCTGAAAGCTTTGGGCCAAGGTGAGTTCACCAAAGCGGTTCACTCTGTGGGCATGCCTCTGAAGCAGGGACAGTCCGATGTCACTTGGCCGTGCAACTCAGAAAATAAATACATTGTTCACTATCCGGAAGAAAGATCGATCTGGTCGTTTGGCTCCGGTTATGGCGGCAACGCACTGCTGGGAAAGAAATGTTTTGCTCTGCGAATTGCGTCCAATATGGGACGAAACGAAGGCTGGCTGGCCGAGCACATGCTGATCTTGGGAGTCGAAAATCCCCAAGGAGAGAAAAAATATATGGCCGCTGCATTCCCCAGTGCTTGTGGCAAAACCAATTTCGCCATGCTAATTCCGCCGACACAAATGAAGGGCTGGAAAGTCACCACTATCGGTGATGACATCGCTTGGATCAAAGCTGACAGCAATGGTGTTTTACGCGCGATCAATCCTGAGGCCGGATACTTCGGTGTGGCGCCGGGAACTTCGTTAAGAACCAATCCCAACGCACTCAAGACCGTGGCGTCGAACACTATTTTTACCAACGTGGCTTTGACCTCGGATGGCGATGTCTGGTGGGAGGGTCTCTCTGAAAAGCCCCCGACAGAGTTGACCGACTGGCAGGGCCAGCCTTGGACGCAGGGTTGCGGTCGACCAGCGGCCCACGCCAACGCCCGCTTCACCACTCCGGCTCAGCAATGCCCGTCACTGGATAAAGAATGGGAAAATCCTGCCGGTGTGCCGATCTCTGCATTTATTTTCGGCGGCCGCAGAGCCGACACCATTCCACTGGTTTTTCAAACACAGAATTGGCAAAGCGGAGTTTACTGGGCATCGACGATCGGCTCAGAAACAACGGCTGCGGCCACCGGAGCCGTCGGCGTCGTTCGCAGAGACCCCATGGCGATGCTGCCTTTCTGCGGTTACAATATGGGAAATTATTTCCAACACTGGCTGAGCATGGAAAAACGCGTGACACGACCACCAGAGATTTTCGTGGTGAACTGGTTTCGCAAAGACGAAAATGGAAAATTCATCTGGCCAGGTTACGGCCAAAATATGCGTGTGCTCAAATGGATGTTCGAGCGCGTGGATGGAAAAGCCAGCGGGCAAAAAGGCATCTTAGGCACGACGCCCACCTATCAGGATCTGGATTGGTCCGGACTTGATTTCACTCCGCAACAGTTTGAAAAGGTCACCAACATCGATCCGACGAAGTGGCAAAAGGAATTGGCTTCGCACAAGGATTTTTTCGCAAGTTTCGAACAGCACACTCCGAAAGATTTCTTAGGCATGCAAGACGAGGTCGCGGGACATTTTCGAACCTCTACGTGAGCGCTCTGTTGGCCTTGAGCTGAAATTTTGGAAAATGCAAGAATGGGTTTTTAAAGGATGAACTCAGGGCTATGTTTTATTCTGAGAACGGCCGGACCTAGCGGCTGCACGACTCAAATTGTTCCAGCGTAATTTTTCCGTCACCGGCAACTCGAATGGCTTGGTCCGGAGAAAATCCCCGCCCAAGGGCCACTCTGTAGGCCTTGTAAAAGTCTCTCGCAGCAACGTTGTAATCTAGAGCAGCAACCTTGATCGAAAGATCAATGGCCCAAGCCAATCTGGTTTTTTTAAGTTGTAGGTCTGCAGCCGAAACGCTGACAGAAGACAGAGACAGCAGTTCAATGGCCTTGGCTGCGATGCTTCGTTGTCGGGGCGTGGCCTTTGGATTTTTAAGTGTGGCCGTTAATTTGACGATTTCTGGCAGCGCCCGTGACGAATCAACCTTTAGCAACTTTATCAAGGAGGATCTGTCTGGGGAAACCTGCGTATTTTTAAACGCCGAATCCAATTCGGATTCTGGGGAATTCGAAACTCCGACTATTGGCAGAGTATAAGCAAGCTCGCAGGACATTCTTTGGCTTGCAAGGGCAGTGACTGATGTGACTGTGATCACAAAGCCAAGCGCTAAAAAAATATTTTTAAAAAATGTGCTCATATTATTTTCTCCATGCTAGTAGCCAATCCATTTCATCAATGCCTCAGCCTGTGCAGAGCTCAACCGGGATATTAAATCTGATTCTGTAAGACTCATTTCTTTAGCCACTGTGGTAAAAAATTTCATCACGGCTTCTGCACGCGTGGCTTTTGACCAGCCTCCGGATACCGATGACTGAGGTACCTTAGAGAAAAGTGCCAAAACCTCATTAAAATTTGGGTCGTCACCAGTCCCATCAGCGACACGCAAATTCTGTACAAAAGCCATTAAATGAGCCGCCTTGGCCTGATCCAACATTTCTCTAGAGATTTCAGTTCCGACCATTTCATTTTTGAGTTGGATCAGATTGTCTTTGGCCACGTGGTTCCCCTTGGATTCATCAAATTGGACCGCACTACTTTCCAGTAACTGCAGCTTCGATTGCGCATTCATGATGGACGCGACCTCTTGATAGTCAATATGCTGATGGCTCATGACTCCCAACTTTCCTTTACCTTCTCCGCCCTGAAGTTCGATTAACTTTTTCACGTCATTGTTGAGGTCACCCATAGAAATTGCGTTGAAGCGAATATTGACTTTAGGTCCGACCTGCTTTCGAGACGTTTCAATTCTATTAAAGTCCACGGGAGCAACTGCATCTGTGATTAATAAAATATTGGCCTGATTGAGCTCTCCAGTTTCTAGTTCTTTTTGATGGATGAGATTAAAAACTTCGGCCACGGCTTCAGTGATGCTGTCTTGGCCGCCAGCACCGATGGGTGATGCCCTCAGCTTTTCAAAATAATTCTGAGCTTGTTGCAGATTGTTCATTTTTTCCGGTGCGTGGGGCCGCCCGTCAAAGGCCACCGTATAAACCGAATGATCTGCTTTACCCGTAACGACTTCAATCTGACTTCGATCAAGGTAAGATGCAATCAAAGCATTTCGAAGAACATACTTGTTTTGGTAGGACATGGATCCGCTAATGTCGTACAAAATAATAGACACTTTTTTGGGCTTAAGAATTCCTGGATGGTTGATCTCTCGTGGATCATGAAATGTATTTTGCAACATATCACCTGATATAAATTTGAGAAGATCTGTCTTCAGTGGGGCACCATCTCGGTAAAAGAACTGGAATGCATCGAGCTCTTCTGCTGTGTTTAGTATGGGTTCCTGTTCGTTGATTGGTACTCGATCGCCGTCAGGCTGAATGGTCGTCTTAGGAATAAATGATTCGTTGAGAAGCATGTTCATATATGGCTTCAGTTTTGAATAAATGAGTAGATCATTGAGCCTTCCGGATCTAATGTCCTGGGCCAACTGAGACCAATTCATTCCGTCGGCATTGGCTTCGGATCCATAGGTGGCTTTAATCACTTTTCTAGAGAGTGGGCCGGTCAGTTGCGCGACAAATGCTTCACCCAGCTGTTTGTCAGTGGGAGCCGCTCCGCCAGTGAGAGCCTCTAACAGACCCTTAACTAGGTTCAATAATCTTTCCTCTTCTGAAGACAAAGAGCCTCTGACCTTTAGCTCGGTGAACAACGTATCGATAAATTTGAGTTTGCGGGCGATGTCCAGATTGCTGCCGTCCATATTTCCGACCATGGACAGACCTAGGTTTTCAAATGAATTGTAGCTGACTTGCGCACTGTCCAGCTGCTCTCTGAGAGTTTCAGCTTGCACTGCCATCTGCCTTAGAAAATCCATACTGGGATTTTCGGAAGCAATGGTCATTAGCGTGGTTTTATATTGTCCCAAGGCCGTCATCAAGGCATTGGAGTTTTGATAGCTTTTTAAAATTTGTAAGTAGGAGTGCTCTGCCAGGCGTTTCAAAATTTCTGATTTTGCCGTGGGTGTCACCGCAGCCAATGGTTTCCGTTTATCTTTCATCTCTCTCGATTTTTCTTCCAGTTCGTCTAAAGACTTTTTGGCTTCGGCCGCAGCTTTAGGCAAAGGCATATCTTTCATTGCATCTTCAAACTTCTTTCGTGCCTCTTCCGTTCGATCGCTCAATTCCTTTTGCGCGGATTTATTGTCTTCATTCACCGGCGGAGCATCTTTTTTCTGATCAGCAATTTTCTTCTTTACGTCTTCCATGATATTTTTGAAAAAGTCTTTCATCTTATCCGTTAAATGTTGACCCTCGCTGGAGCGTCCTTCGTCCAGTCCATCACCGCCCGATTTTTGCTCAGCGTCTTGTTCCGCTTGGCTCTCTTTACCTTTTGAGTTTTTAGAGTCCTTCGACTGCTTGGAGTCTTTAGAGTCTTTGGACTGCTTAGAATCTTTAGAATCTTTAGAATCTTTAGAATCTTTAGAATCCTTGGAATCTTTAGAATCTTTGGAATCTTTGGAATCTTTAGAATCTTTAGAATCTTTAGAATCTTTAGAATCTTTAGAATCTTTAGAATCCTTGGAATCTTTAGAATCTTTGGAATCTTTAGAATCTTTAGAATCTTTAGAATCTTTGGAATCTTTAGAATCTTTAGAATCTTTAGAATCTTTAGAATCTTTAGAATCTTTAGAATCTTTAGAATCTTTAGAATCTTTAGAATCTTTAGAATCTTTAGAATCTTTGGAATCTTTAGAATCTTTGGAATCTTTAGAATCCTTGGAATCCTTGGACTGCTTGGAATCTTTAGAATCCTTGGAATCTTTAGAATCTTTGGAATCTTTAGAATCCTTGGAATCTTTAGAATCTTTGGAATCTTTAGAATCTTTAGAATCTTTGGAATCCTTGGAATCCTTGGACTGCTTGGAATCTTTAGAATCCTTGGAATCTTTAGAATCCTTGGAATCTTTAGAATCTTTAGAATCCTTGGAATCTTTAGAATCCTTGGACTGCTTAGAATCTTTAGAGTCCTTGGACTGCTTAGAATCTTTAGAGTCCTTGGACTGCTTAGAATCTTTAGAGTCCTTGGACTGCTTAGAATCTTTAGAGTCCTTGGAATCCTTGGAATCCTTGGAATCCTTGGAATCCTTGGAATCCTTGGAATCCTTGGAATCTTTAGAATCTTTAGAGTCCTTGGAATCTTTCTCAGGCTTCCGTTCTTGTTTCAGATCCTTCTTCGGAGATCGAGGCTCCTGTTCTCGATATTTCGGAACCGGCTTATCTTTATTATTAGCATTGTTTGCGGAGGACTCCCTATTGGAAGGATCTTTAGCCGATTTTCCGTCTGAGCTCTGATTTTGGTCTTGCTTCTGAGGATTGTATTTTCTCTCTAATTCTTCTTTAGAAACATTATTTAGACGGCTCGCCTGATTCATCAGCAATTTGTACGCTTCTAAAGATTCTCGCTGGCTTCGTGTGAGTTTCGGCTTAGACAACAAATCGTTCGCATGATTGGCCACCGATTGGGAAACTTCGCCAGCCGCCTTTAGGGCTTCTTCTCTGGTCATTTGGTCCCCTAGAAAAGCCTTTTCAATCTGTGACAATCTAATCCAATCCTCTTTCATGTCCTGAACAGAACCCAAAAGAGACTGCATCGATTTTCCATAATTGGAGTAATCCATTTTCATGGGAGGCAGCTGATTCAGCTCTGTCAGTACCTTTTGCTGATCGACATCTGTGAATAAGTTGCAGGCCGCCGTATTAGCGACGGCGACTGAAGAAATCCACAAAATTACCAACAATATCATCGAGCGCACGGGTTTCCTCTCGTTCTAGAAAATCTCACGGAGTGCTATTTTTAATTTTTACAAAATACCCGCGCCAATGGCCATTGCCGTCACAAGCCGCTAACATTCCGTCGCCAAGGTTTCTGATGACTCCCATCCACCCTGCCGTGCCGATGCCAAAGGCGCCTTTCATTATCTGTGCGCCATTGGTGCCGTCGACCACTTCAAGTCCAGAGCTAGAGCCCGCAAGAATAATTCTGGTGCCTGGCAACACGGTCACACCTTGAGTCAATTGTGCAGTTGGACTTGCATTCATTAATTCGTGAAATGCGGGCTCTTCACCACTGAGATCAAAGGTTAAAATTCTATTGCTGACAACGCTTCCGATGATATTGTTGTCCGCATCCGCCAGAGTGCCTGAATTACCGTATTTAACCATGTGGATTGTTTTCTTTTCAAAATCAACTTTGTAGTAACGAGAAGAACTTGGGTCTACCAACAGGGCATACTTGCCATTCTTAGAGACCTCGAAGGTCCGAAAACCTCTTGCGAAATCTGCTGTGAACTGAGTCACCTGATCTGGGACCATGGAAAATACTTCATTGGAAGTCCCAGATGCACTGGTCAGTTTGACCTTAAAAGCTTGAGGATCGATGGTGATCGCCCGTGCTCTTTGGGCATCAACGGTGGTCATCACATTCTTCATGGACCTGATGTCAGTTTCTACGACCCTGGTTTTTGTATCGAGTGTGTGTACGGCTTTTCCGGTCTCTGTGACGAAATGAACCGTTTCAGCATCTGACATAAAAATTCGAGAGATATTTTCGAATTTTTCTGTGCCCAAGGCCGGATGAATCTGTGAAATCTGTTCTATTTTATCATCGGAAAATTTATAAATGGTCATCTGATCTGCCGCAGGCGCGTACACACCAATGATATCTTCGCCTGGAACCTTGGTCATGAGCAGTCCGTGGTTGCGGGGATCAACGCCACCGAGTTCCACAAATGCGACCTCAAATTTAGTTCGGTCGCTGAACACGGCTTGCATCTCTTGCTTCATCTTTTCTGCCTTCTCTGCGGCGAGCTTTTCCTCATACGCGGCCCGTGCAGCGGCCTTTTCTGCAGCAATTCGTGCGGCTTCGACCCGCTGTTGCTCTTTTTGTATGGCGGCAATAGCTTCGTCTTTTTGCTTCTTAATTTCCGCTATTATGAAAGAGTTTAAGTCTTTCGCCTGCTGTGGAGACACCATTCTTTTTAAAAGAGAAAGTAGATAATTTTTGACATAATCATGTCCAATATCAGAACCGGACATTTCTGATTGTTTCAGTTGATCATTTTTTTCAGTTTCGATTTTAGTCAGAGTTCCGACCAGCATCTTAACAGCCTTGTCTATGGCTTCTGGAGTCTGGGCTTCACCAACAGCGTGGTATATATCAGTCAATGCGTACTTCACCGAGGCTGCGTCCATTTCTTCGATGATCTTGTTTAGATTCCGCTGAAATATTTCGCGTTCTTGGCGGATGGCCATTAACTGTGAGCGTTCGTGTGGATTCGAAGTCCGCTTGATCTCTGCAGTAACAAATTCATCAGAGGGTCCATTCAGAGTGAAAAATTTTTCCAGCAGTGCCAAATCCTGAATAGTAGCTTCCAGACGACGTTTTCCGCCCTTATCCACCCAGTCCTTAACCACAAACGCCTGAAGAATATTAGCCGCTTTAGCAATAGTTCGGGGAGAATGGAATTTGGTGGCCCGATAAGGGATAGACGCGTCTTCACCGTTTTTCAGTTTTTCTTTGTAGGATTTAACAGAACTAAGCTCCAGAGCTTCTGTTTCTGCTTTCATTCGATAAGACAACAATGCAAGAGCCTTGGCCACGGGTTCGGAAATTTCCACCTGCCCAGTCAATTTGCGAAGGCTATCAACATCATCAAAAGTGAGCTCCGGAATGGCCTTTAATGGAGAGTTCGAACGTCGGATAAGCTTTACATACGAGCCGGCGTGTTCAAAAGTGGCCGGCACAAATGAAGTAAAGGCAAAACGATCAAGGAGCGCTTTAGGTCCATCATCCCCGGCTTTTTCGTAAACTTCACTGATATATTTATTGGTCGCGGCGATCACTGTTTCGATGTCACCGGCGACAATATTTGGTCCCTGCGCGTGTGCCCTCTCTGCCAACAGACCCAAAATATTTCGTTGGGCATTGGCGCGGGCATCAAAAATCTCATCGATAAAAGCGTTGCGGGAATGAAGCATACCCTGAGTATAAATCCGCTCTTGCTTTCCGGTGTCGTTCAGCTTTTTGAAATCCATTGGACCGTGAGTTTCAGACATAGTGGTTTCCGGGGTCATCTGAATGCGGAAATAAGAAGGTTTGCCGCTGCTATCTTTGATATTGCCCAAAAATGAATCCGCGATTTGTGATTTGGCGGTTCCAGGGGGTCCCACCAGCAGCAGATGTTCTTCGGCAATCAAGGCCACACTGGCCAGATCCAAAAGATCTTTTCGTTCCAACATACGGTCATTGAGCGCATCAAAATAAGCCCTGAATTTGGGTATCGCCACTAAGGCTAGGCGTCTGGCTTCCCGGTCAATATCAGCTGATCGCGGGTTAACCACAGTACTACGGATGGCGTCTGACTCTCGATAAGCCTGCGAACAAGACTGCGCGCCTTGAGCATTCACAGCGAAAGTTGACATGGCGACATAGATTAAAAGCGATCGGCGTAAGTCCATCGGAACACTCCCTTTTTAATTTCAATTGCAGTAAGTGCAAGTGACAGACCAGAAACTACGAAGATTTCGTGATTTGAAGAAAGGTTCTAATTGCTTGAAGCCATTCAATAATTAAAAAATACTTTAAAGAGACTAAAAAGGCCTATGCTCTATTTTGGCAAAGGGGTGTTCACACGCTTTACAGCTCTGTGTCTCATTCTGAGAATCGTGGGACCCTTTTCGGGTGCGGAATAGTAAAATTGAAAGTGCTTCCCTCACCAGGCTTTGAGCTGACCCACAGACGCCCCTCATGCGCTTCGACCAGCATTTTAGAAATATAGAGACCCAAGCCCAATCCGACTCGATCATTCACCTTCAACTGGGCGTAACGCTCAAAAATTTGGAGTTTCTTTTCTTCAGGAATTCCCGGTCCAGTGTCAGAAACAGAAACCTGCACCGCATCTGTACTTAAAACAGCGCCAACGGTAATGGCGCCGCCCTTAGGTGTAAATTTCAACGCATTTCCAATCAGATTGGAAAGCACCTGCCCAACCCGGTCTTTGTCACAAAAAATTTCGCTGGATAGATGGGATGAAGCTATTCGTAATTCGATGGATTTCGTCCGTGCGAGCGGCGCAAAACTTTCAAGGACCTCTTGCAGGATCTTTCCGAGGTCATACTTTTTCAGCACCAGCTGAAGCTTACCGCCTTCAATGCGCTCCATGTCTAGAAGATCCGCGATCAATCGCAAAGAAATATCAATATTTCTTTTGATGAGTTGAATAGAGTCCCGTGCCTTGGTTCCCAACTCTCGAAATACGGGATCGTCCAATAGCATTTCCGCGCACAGCGAAGCCACGCCAATCGGGTTTTTGAGATCATGGCTGACGATCGCCAGAAACTCGTCCCGCGTGGTCAAAGAAATTCTAGTTTTAGAGTGTTCAGAAATTTCATCAGAGAGAAGTCCCGATGTGCGGTGCACTTCCGCGTCCGTTCTTATCCGCTCAGTTGAAAGGTTATCGTCGGTCAACCTTCGCTCTTGCTCAAGCACTTGGCTGGCTAGCACGCTCTTCAATTCACGTTCCTTTTCAATCGCAAGATCAGTTTGCGAACGCTCTAGTTCCATCGCCTTGTCAGATCGATCTCTTTCATCGACCAGCTGATCCTTGCCGATTTTTTTCTCGTCCCTTGGGGCATATCCGGCCTCTTCTCGTTTTTTGTTGGATTCGAGATCCGCCATATCGCGGGACTCGGATGCTACCTGATCGGCTTGACGTCGTTCACCCTGAACTGTCTTGTCAGTTTGACGTTCGGCGGTGGTTTTTGAGCTTGATAGCGACTTGTTGGTTTTGTCGCGTTCGGCGACCAAACTGTCGTCGGTCTTTTGTCGCTCATCTTTTAAAAACGGTGTAGATCCCGAATCTTCCATGTAAACTCCTAAACGTTCGCCCTAGCGAAGAACGGTACCACATGATCCCACCGATAACCATACAGTCCCCGCCCGTGTCAGAATTGCGCGGTGTTCGCTACGTAAATTTTTCTTAGCATCCAAATTGATCATCACGACTGTGCTGCCGAAGGCGGAGCCAACTGCGGATGATTTCACACCTTCACGTTTTGTGAAAAAATGGCTGTTCAA
>Ga0206924_1046_pt1 | contig 32199 bp, 28 predicted proteins | sample Alteio_BWOrgHeat_61_FD_152947 | JGI IMG/M metagenome (GOLD analysis project Ga0206924, IMG submission 152947) | Enriched cells from forest soil in Barre Woods Harvard Forest LTER site, Petersham, Massachusetts, United States -... | ecosystem: Environmental > Terrestrial > Soil > Temperate forest >...
GCGGATGCCGCCCATCGATACATTTCTTTACAGGGTGTTCTTCTACTACTCCACCGCCCACACCGCAAACGAATTCTGGATCAGCGAAACCAAGGACTGGGAAAAAGATGTCGATAAATTCGCTGAGCCCTCGAAAACGATTCAGGACGCTGTAAATGGGCTCATTGCTCCCTCGGACAGCGATCTCGACAAGGCCAAGAAACTGTACGATGCAGTCCAAGCCCTCGACAACACCGACTTCTCCCGCGCGAAGAGTGCGTCTGAGCTAAAGGTTTTGAAGATCAAAGAAGCCAGGAATGCCCAGGACACCTGGACGCAAAAGAGCGGATCGAGCGAAGACATCGCTATGCTCTATCTGGCGATGCTGCGTGCCGCCGGACTGACCGCCTATGCAAACAAGGTTGTCGACCGCGACCGGGCTACCTTCGATCCTAGCTATATGAGCCTCGACCAGCTTGACAGTACGCTTGTTGTTTTGAGCACCGGCGGCAAGCTCATTCCCCTCGACCCTGGCGAAAAGATGTGCCCATTTCAGACCGTCAGTTGGAGGCACTCGTTTGCCGGCGGCGTCGGTGAGAGCGCACAGGGCGGGTCATTCACCGTTACCCCGGCGCAGAAGTACAAGGAAAACACCATCACTCGTCAGGGCGATGTCTATGTGGACGCTCAAGGGGGAGTCACGGGCCGCATCAACATCATCATGACCGGCCAGCACGCGCTCCACTGGCGGCAGGCGGCCCTCGAAAAAGATGACACCGAATTAAAGAAGCAGTTCGACCGCGAAGAACTGGACCGGATCGTGCCCGACGGCGTCGAGGCGCACGTCGATCACTTCCTCGCAATGGACGATCCCTACTCGAATCTTTTGGCCATAGTGGTCGTCAAGGGCTCGCTCGGAACGGCTACGCCAAAGCGCCTCATTCTGCCGGGCTTCTTCTTTGAAGCGCGCGGCCAGGTGCCTTTCGTCAGCGAAGAAAAGCGTTTGGAGCCTGTTGATATGCGCTACGGCGAGAACGTGACCGATGACGTGACTTATCACTTCATTGACGGAGTGACCGTGGAGGGCCCGCCTGAGGACGCAAACATCGCATGGCCAGGGCACGCACAATTCGTGGCCAAAAGCATGCAGAAACCGGGCCAGATCGAGATCGCCCAGCAACTGTCGGTTGCATTCACTTTTTCCAAGCCGGATGAGTACCAGGACCTGCGTGGGTTTTATCAGAAGGTTGCGGCGGCCGATCAGGACCAACTCGTTTTGACCACATCCGCAGCACCCGTGGCAAAGGTGAACTGATGCGCGTGGGCCGGGACCAATCCCGTATTCTCCTCGTCGCAGCGTGCGTCGGAGCGGCTCTCGCCGGCCCACAGCTTGCCGCGGCCAAGGAGAAACAGCAGCCCGCGCCGCAGTGGGCGCTGGATGCTGCAAACATACCGACCCCAGCTAGCGTCGGCGACGCCTCAGCTGTCATCCTTTTCGACGAATATCTAATTACCGTAGATGAGCAGAATCATGCCGTCGAGCGTGAACGATCGGCGGTACGCATCCTCAAGCCACAGGGCAGGGAATACGCCGATTGCGAGACGGAGTATGACGTCGACGAAAAACTGAATTACTTTCATTCCTGGACCATTGAGGCCGATGGCCGCCAAATGCAGGCGATGGATTCGGACTTCGCGGATGTTGGAGCCTATGGTGATGCAGACATGCAGGCTACGGAGCGCTTCCGTATTCTGAAGCCTCCCGGCAGCGATCCCGGCGCCGTAGTGACTTGCGAATCCGAGGTCCATTTACGGCCTTACATGAGTTCCGAGGATTGGCAGATTCAGGCGCCGATTCCCTTTGTAAACGAAGCCCTCGAGCTCGCGCTGCCTCCCGGGGGCCATTATGCGGACTCGTGGGGCCACTTCACTCCCGTTAAACCAATCGAAACAGCAAACGATCATCTCCGTTGGGAGATCAATGACGTGCCGGCGCTCGATCTTGAGAACCTCCACGCCACGCCGCCGTGGGAGGCGTTGGCTGCGCGTATGACGGTCACGTGGGGTGATTTGGCCGTCAAGGGCGCCGACGATCAGTGGCGAGCGATCGGCCTGTGGACGGATCAATTAGAAGCGCATCGCCCCGATCCCACTCCGGAGATCACGGCCGAAGCACAGCAACTCGTCGCCGCAGCACCCGATCTCTACACCAGACTGAGCCGCATCACGAGTTACGTCCAGAAAAACATTCGCTACTTTGTCGTCGAAAAGGGCATCGGAGGCATGCAGGCACATTATGCGGGGGAGATTTATCGTAATCGCTACGGCGACTGCAAAGACAAAACAACATTATTGATCTCGATGCTTCAGGCCGTCGGTATCCGGGCCTATTACCTGCACGTGAACAGCGAGCGCGGCGTCATTGATCCAGCTGCGCCTTCGCTCATTGGCAACCACATGATCACGGCCATCGAGTTGCCCGATGGAGAAAGCGATCCCCGCCTGTTGGCGCGGGTCAAGACCGCGACCGGCAGAACCCTGCTGATCTTCGATCCCACCGACGAGGAAACGCCGATGGGCTTGATCCGTGGAGAGTTGCAGGGGGCATACGGCAACCTTGCCGACGGGCCCGATAGCCAGGTGCTGCGGATGCCTGTACTTCCGCCCCAGTCGGCCACCCTTAATCGCAAGGGCTCCTTTGTCCTCACCGCCGACGGCACACTGAACGGCGATATTACCGACGTTTTTTCTGGCGTGGATGCGGCGCGCGAGCGCGAGATTTTGAAGGAGAAGGACACCAAGGAAGTGCGCCAAGGATTGGAGGAGAGCCTGAGTTCCGATCTGCCCAGCCTCGACTTCAAAGGATTCGAGTTCCACCAGACTGCCGACCTGGACCAGCCTGTCACCCTTGATTTGCATGTGAGCAATTCAAGCTACGCGCATGCAGCCGGCCCGTTGCTGTTGCTGCGTCCCCGCATTTTGGGCGACGATGCGCAACCCGTTCCGGAAGTGATGGAGAGCAAAGTGCGCCCCTACCCGATCGAGATCGGCCGCCCCGGTAATTATCCCGGCCATTGGCGCGACAGCTTCGATATCACGCTGCCGCCCGGCTATGTCGTGGATGAAACTCCCGATCCTGTCGATGTGGACACTGACTTCGCCAGCTACCACTCCTTAACTACGGCCAAAGGCAACGTGCTCCACTATGAGCGCGATTATGTCGTGCGGCAGGTGGAGATTCCCCCGGAGAAAGCGGCCGACTTCCGCAAGCTTGAAAGCGCCATCCTGTTCGACGAAAAAGGCTCGGCCGTGCTCAAGAAACAGTAGAGTGTGCATAGGCCGCACTCCGGCGGCGTTTATCATTCGCCCTGTTTTCCTCTGCCCAGTTAGGTTCAGCGCGCGATTTTGCTTCCCAAAGAGCAAAATGCGTGTCCTATACTGCGATTAGAGCGAGAGTTTTCCCCGTGCGATTCGGTTTTCCTCGCCAAATTTTATGGCTACACAATCCAACCGGAAACGCGCCTACTCGCCACCTGCAATTCCTGATCGCCTCTACTTTAAGATTGGAGATGTCGCCGAACTTTGCGGCGTGGAAACCTATGTCCTGCGATTTTGGGAGTCGCAGTTTCCGCAACTGAAGCCGAATAAAAGCGGAACCGGCCAGCGGCTTTATCGCCGTCGTGACGTCGAGATGGCCATGGAGATCAAACGCCTCGTTCACGCCGAGGGCTACACTCTCTCTGGCGCGCGCACGGTTCTTGGGCAGGAGCTACGCAGGCCTGACCGGAACAAGAAGCCGGATGTGCAGGCCGCATTACCATTGGCTGCGGGCGAGAGCAAGCGGCTCGATGCAGTGGCAGCGGTCATCGGCCACGCCCGCGCCGAGTTGCGCGAGATTGCGGGGTTACTGGGTTCCGCGACCATTCAGCCGGCGCGCCGGCGCAACCGCCTCGCTCCCATTCGCGCCGCCTCCGGCTCGCTGTTTCCGCGCTAGCTACTCGGCCGTCGCTTCTTCCGCCGCCTGCTCGGCTGCTTCGGGCGCAGATTCAGACACAGCAGCGTTTGCGGCTGCTACTTTCTCTTCCTCTGTGACTTCCGCCTGCACCTTCACCGTTACGCGCGCAGTTACTTCGCGGTGCAGCCGGATGGCCACCTTGAAGTCGCCTATACTCTTGAGCGGATCGCCCAACTGAATCTTGCGGCGATCGACCTCGTGGCCCTGCGCCGCCAGCTCCGCGGCAATATCGGCTGATGTAACCGAGCCGAATAGATGCCCCCCCTCGCCGGACTTGCGCGTGAAGCTGAGCACCAGCGGCTCGAGCTGGGTGAGCAGTTCCTCGGCCTGCGCCTTTTCGCTCGCGGAGCGTCGTGCGGCGGCGGCCTTCATTTGTTCAATCACGGCTTTGTTGGCCGCGTTGGCCTGCATGGCCAGCTTACGCGGCAGCAGATAGTTGCGCGCGTAGCCGTCGGCCACCTTCACCACTTCTCCGCGAAAGCCCAGGTCGGCTACGTCTTCCTTCAAAATCACTTCCATAACAAACTCTCCAAATCTCAAGGTCGCGTTGCTGGGGCGCCGTGGGCGTTCTCCTCCTTCGGAAAAAGAAAGCCAGTTCGCAAGCAGTGCCGCGCAAATTTTGCGATCGGCCGTTCAAACCATTTAGTGCCTGGTGGCAAAAGGCAGTAGCGCAATGTTCCGCGCCTGCTTGATGGCGCGCGTCAGGCGGCGCTGGTGCGTGGTGCAAACGCCGCTCAGCCGCCGCGGAACAATCTTGCCGCGCTCGGCTACAAACTGCTGCAGCAGACGTACATCGCGGTAAGGTATTGCGTCGATCTTCTCCGTGCAGAACTTGCACACCTTCTTGCGGCGGAAGAACTTGCCGCGTCCGCCCGGACCACCGGCGCCTCGGGCCGGACCACGCGGGCCAGAGCCCGGTCCGGATGAGCCGCCTGGCCCCGACGAACTATGTTGACCTGCGTCCGATTGCGCGGACGCTCTCGCTTGGTTTTCTTCAGGCATCGTATTTCCTCATTCCATTTCTTTGTTCCGGCCCCCGCCGGAGGATTTTCGAAGGGGTCAGGTTTTCAGGGGTCAGGAATCAGAAAAACGAACTTCGCGATCCGCGAATTCAACTTTCTTGTTCCCCCGGTCCCTTGGTCCCAGTCTTTACGCGCTGGCCTGCACTGGCTCGGCCGGCTCCGCCGGTGCGGCATCGGCAGCCGGAGCCGCCGCCGGTGTGCTGTCGGTGGCCTTACGGCGCGTCCCGCGCAGCGCCTTCACCTTGGCCAGGCGCTTCTCTTCCTCGTCCACGCGCACGGTGATGAACTTGATCACCGGCTCGGTAACGCGCAAGCGGCGTTCCAGCTCCAGAACCACCGCGCCACTGGCCTCAATGGTCAGTAGCACGTAGTTGCCGTCGTTGAACCTGCGCACCATGTAGGCCAGTTTGCGGCGGCCCAGCTTCTCCACCGACTTCACCACGCCTCCGCCGGAAGTAACCGTAGTAGAAAAACTCGCGATTAGCTTCTCGGCTTCGTCGTCGTCCACATCGGGACGGATAATGAACATCACTTCATACACACGCGACATCGTTATTCCTTTTCCGCTGGAGCACCTTGCACCAGCTCACATCTATCGGCTCTCAGTTCCAATTCCCTGGTCCCTATGCCCCTAGTCCCCGGGGCCCTGATCCCTGTCTTCCTTCCGGTTGAACTCATTCATCGCGGCCGCCGGTCCCTGTTCGAGAATGCGGCGCGTGGCCGTCGCAACTTTGTCCAGCACCTCGTCCAGCACCGCCAACTCCGCCTTGCGCATGGACGAAAGCAGATAATCCCTGCCCGGCCGCTTTCCTCCTCCGGCTGCGATCGCCTCCCGAGGTAAATCCGGCGCTACGCCAATGCGCAAACGCAACCACTCTTCCGTTCCCAGAGCATCGGTCACGCTGCGGGCTCCATTGTGCCCGGCCGGCGAACCGCGCTCCCTGATCTTGAAAGTGCCCAACACCAGATCCAGCTCGTCGTAGATCACGAGCAAATCCAGCGCCGGGTCCACTTCAAACTCTTTCAACAAAGCGGCCACTGCAATGCCGCTCAGGTTCATAAATGTCTCCGGCTTGGCCAGAACCACCTCGCGTCCTGCGATTCGGCAGGTTGCGGTAGTGGCCCGGCATCGCCGGTTCTGCACCACAACGCCCTCCTGTTGAGCGATGCGGTCGATGGCCATGAATCCCGCGTTGTGCGGGGTCCACAGATATTCGAGGCCGGGATTGCCAAGCCCCACAATCAGGAAAGGGCTGCGCGGAGAACCGGTCTCGCTTGCTTCAGCCAAGGCTTACTTCTTCGCCCCGGCGCCAGCATCTTTCTTCGCTCCTGCTTCAGCTGCTTCGCCCTTGCCCTTCTTGATCACCTCAGGCTCGGCCGGAGCAGCCGCATCACCCGGCGCAGCAGCCGTACCCGGCGCCGCCGCGGCACCTTCCACAGTCTCCGGCGTCGCTACCACTTCCTCGCGGATGGTCACAACGTGTGCGACGGTTGCATCTTCCGAAGTCAAATACTTGATCTTCTCGGAGTGGGGCAAGCCGCTCACGCGCAACACCTGATGCATTCCCAGCTCGCTCACATCCACATCGATATGACCGGGAATATCTGCCGGCAGGCACTCGACCTCAACCTCGCGCAGCACTTGGTCCAACACACCACCCTCCGTCTTCACGCCGATCGGGATGCCCAGCAGCTTTACGCGTACCCGCACATGCAGAACTTTGTCGAGCGCAATGCGCTTCAGGTCGATGTGAATCAGCTTGTCCTTGATCGGCTCCCGCTGCCAGTCAACGATCATGGCTTTGGTTGCGGGCAGGCCTGCCACTTCGACATCCAATATGGTGTTATGGCCGGTCTCGGAGTAGAGGATCCGTGAAATCTGCTTCGGATCCACCTCTACTGCTACGGGATCGTGTCCCGAACCATAGAGCACCGCCGGAATCTTTCCTGCGACGCGCACACGGCGCGCGGCGTTCTTGTTGAATTTGCCCTCGCGGGGCTTTGCTACCACTACTTCTGCCATTTCGCTTCTTCTCGTTTCCTTAAGAATCGGGCACGGAGTGTTGCTCCGCTCCCTTTGGTGAAACCAGGTTTCAATGTTGCGGGTTAGTGATCCCTGAAACTTGATCCCTGACCCAGTTAGCTAAACAGCGTACTCACGCTGGTTTCCAAATGAATGTTTTCGATCGCCGTACCCAGCAATCCCGCGATCGAGAGCACCTTGATCTTGGGCAGCTTTTGTGCTGCCTCGCGCAGAGGAATGGTGTCGGTAACCACCAGTTGCTCCAGGCGCGATGCCGCAATGCGGTCGATCGCCGGGCCGGAAAGCACGGCGTGGCTGGCGCAGGCGTAAACCGCTGTCGCGCCGTTGGCGTAAAGCGCGTCGACCGTCTTCGCCAGCGTGCCGGCCGTGTCGATAATATCGTCAAGGATGAGACAGGTCTGGCCCTCGACGTCGCCGACTACGTTCATCACCTCAGCCACGTTCATGTCGGTGCGGCGCTTATCCACGATCGCCAGCGGTGCACCCATCTTCTGTGCAAAGAATCGTGCCCGCTCCACTCCGCCGGCATCCGGCGAAACCACCGTTAGATTGGGCAGATTCAACTCGCGGAAGTAGCTCACCAGCACCGGGCTGGCAAAAATGTGATCGACAGGGATATTGAAGAAGCCCTGAATCTGCGCTGCGTGCAAATCGACAAACAGGGCGCGGTTTGCGCCCGCAGTCGTTAACAGGTCGGCGATGAGCTTGGCGCTGATGGGCACGCGCTGCTTGTCCTTGCGATCCTGGCGGGCGTAGCCGTAGTAGGGCACCACCACCGTGATCCTGGCCGCCGAGGCCCTCTTCAGCGCATCGATCATCACCAATAACTCCACCAGATGCTGGTCAACCGGATAGCAGGTAGGCTGCACCACAAAAACATCTACGCCGCGCACATTCTCCAGCGATTGAAAGTAGACTTCGCCATCAGCAAAGCGCTGCAGCCTGGCCTCGCCCACCTTGACCCCAATATGCTCGCCGATGGCTTCAGCCAACCGGGGATTCGCCGTACCGCTGAACAGCTTGAAGCGCTTATCCTCGCTCAGCTTCGCGGCCTTCCTGCGCTCCGGCGCGGGAGCCGGCTTCCCGTCCTTCGCCTTGGCGCCTTCACTGCCGGCCCTCGGCCCGTTCTTCCCGCCATCCTGTTTTTCCGGGCCTGTTTCGCCCGGTTTTTTTTCGAGTGTCGCCGTCAATGTATCCGCTTCCATTTTGAGAGCACCTCCATGCTGGTTGGCTATGGCTGCGTTCCTAATGCAAGCTCCTAGCTTCTAGCTACTAAGAGCTGTTCTTCTGGCTGGGCGACCAGGATTCGAACCTGGATAAATGCCTCCAAAGGGCATTGTCCTACCATTGAACGATCGCCCAGCATGTCGGTCAGCCGAGGGTGAGTCTCGCTTGCCCAACGGTGGACTGTCAATCAGCTTCTTTTCAACATTTGATCCCAGTAAGCGGATCTCGGAAGGGTGCGCGTGATGGTCGTTCTCACGCTCAGTCCTTGCACCTGGTTTCCGATCCGTTCCTGCGCCGCTTCAGCATCTCCGCGGGTCAGGTACAACCCGAAGAGCGCCGAACCGGAACCCGACAGAGAGGCAAAGAGGGCTGCCTCCGGTTTGCCTGGAGCCGCAAGAAGACGCTTGATCTCGGCAAGGGAGGGATGCTGGGGAAAGACGACTCGCTCGAAGTCGTTCTCAATCCAGCTCATGATCCCGGTGCGGACAAGCCCAGACCCGAGTGTCTTCTCTTGCGGTCCGGCCAGGTCTTCTCCCAAAGAGAAGACACCGGAGGAGCCTGCTCCAAACCCACCCTCGGGAACTTCTCCCCGAAAGGCACTGGCGTAGTCTCGGCTCAACTTTTCTAGTCTAACGGCACCTGCCTTTGAGGTCAAACCTTCGGCCGCGAATAGTGCGTCCCAATCGCGAAAGGCCTGCGGTGTCGAAACGCCAATCTCCGGCACGGCGACTACGCACCATGTCGGCTCGATGTCGTCGAGCGGATAGACCTCCTGCCCACGGTCCACTCCCAGAACTGTTCCTCCGACGAGAAACAGAGGCACGTCGGAGCCAACTTGGGCGGAAAGTTCAAGCTTTTGGGTGAACAGGGTGCGGAACTGCGTGCCAAGCTCAGCGTCGAGCCCGACCAGAGCCGCCACCGCGTTCCCCGAGCCGGCTCCGAGGCCGCCCTGGACTGGAAGACACTTATCAATATGAACTTCAACCTCTGCGGTCAGGCCAAGCGTTTTGAGCGCGAGGGCGACCATCTTCCAGGCGGTGTTGCGCTCGTCGGTGGGCACGCGGTGGGCGTTCGAGGTGATTCGCAGTGACGTCGTGCCGGAACGTCTTGCCGTAACCGAAACCAAATCATGTATTTCCAGCGTCTGATACACGGTGGTAAGAGCATGGAACCCGTCCCCGCGCGGGGGGCCGAGAAACAGCCCTAGATTGATCTTCGCGTGCGATCGGACTTGGGTTGGCATACCGGTTCATTGTAGAGGGATTCGGTGTATGCGACCCGCAAGTGGGTCAATTGCCATTCCTACTTCGGTTCCCGGCAGGCGGTGCGCCTCCCCACGTGCGTAAGCCGGGCTGACGTTTGCGCGCAAACCGATCGGATGCAGGCCCTTAAAGGGCCTGCGGGGCCTGAGTTGGCTTCGTTTCAATCCTGATGAGGGCTAAACTTCCCGGTAAACCGAGGCACCGGCGATGGTCCCGAAAAGCACCTCGACCAGCCCGCCAAGCGTCGTGTACAGCGTCAGGTGGTTCGAGAACAGCTTCGCAGCGTACATGAAGCCGAAGTTCGGGAACAGAGTAGACAGAATCCACACGACGAGCCCTGCATAGAACGCCGTCTTTACGCCCGCGCCGAAACGCGGCCGGATCGCCGCGTATACCCAGATAGCCGCAATCCCGGTCAGAAGTCCAAGCACGTTGAACCAGATCAACTGCACCGATGAGAATCCGGTCTTGCCAAGCAGGGCCATTCCATCGGTCCAGCGCGGCCCAAGCCAAACGCCATCCACGAAATAATCCACCAGATCGATGGCGATTCCTGCAACAATTCCGCCCAGAATCAGGCGGCCAACATTGATCTTTCCCATGATGCGCTCCTTGGGGGAAATTGGGGGACGACGGGAGTATACGCACGGGCAAACAGGCGCGCAATCAAAAATAAATCTCGCGTTTTCATAGAATTAGCGGTCTTATCGCCCGAAACATGGGAACTTCGGCGGTAAAATCTCCGTAACAGCCATCGTTGCGACATCAGCGGGAGGCTCTATGCATTTCCTGATCTTCGGCGTCGGATTTTATTTCCTGCCTGCCATCATTGCGGCGGTGCGCCACACGCACAACTCCATGGGAATCCTGTTGCTGAACCTCTTCCTCGGCTGGACCATGATCGGCTGGGTCGTGGCGCTCCTGATGGCGATCTTTTCCATGCCCTATTGCGCTCCCTACTCCTATCGTCGCGGATGGTGAGGACCGCGGCGGGACCCTCGGGGTCCGAGCCACCTGATTCCGATCCGTCGAAGCCACGCTGGGCCCCGCGCGACTGGGTCGCCGCAGCCATTCTTTTCGCGGCCACGGCCGCCGTCGTACTTTGGCAGAACTCGCACGTCGCTGTCCTCTTCGATCTCAGCTATATCCTCAACACCGCTGAACGCATCGCCGCCGGCCAGGTACCGTACCGCGACTTTCCCCTCGCGCATGCGCCGCTCACCTTTCTCGTTCAGGCTGCCATTATTCGCCTCACCGGCCGCGTCGTCTTTCATCACGTGCTTTACGTCGCGCTGATGGGCGGCCTCGGCACGGTACTCACATGGAGAATCGCGCACGCATCGCTGCGCGGCCGCGCGTCGGCTGCGTGGTGGCTTGCTCTGCTGGTCGCCGCGCCTCTCTCCGTCCTGGGCATCTACTGCATCGTGCCCAATCCCGAGTACGACTGCGACTGCGGATTCTGGCTACTAGTTGCCCTTTGGATGTTGCAGCGCTTCACGGTGAAGGCGAATGTCTTCTTTGGATTCGCAGCCGGAGCGGCCTTGGTCATCCCGCTTTTCTTCAAACAAAACATAGGCCTGCCGTTTCTTATGGCGGCAATCGGCGCGGTCCTGCTCGTATTTGCGCTTAAACTCGCAGGGCGCCGGCACGATTCATCCGAAGCACTGGGCACTCGAATGCTGTTCGCCGTTTTGGCCGGCGCGTGCGCTGCGCTGCTCGCCGCCGCGCTTGCGCTGCACTGGACGGCTGGCTTCGGCAACTATCTTCATTGGACCATCGAATACGCCGGCCATCGCCGCTTGCCGGCACTGAGCTTCATGCTTGGCGTCTACCACGACCCCACGCTCCTGTGGACCGTGCCGTGCGTCGTAATCGCGCTTCTCCTGTTGCGCGTCGCTCCTGCGAAATACCTCTGGGTCCGCATCGCAGCTTTTGCTCTGCTCGCCGCTCCCTTTCTCTTCACACTCGCCTCGCTGCTTATGTACGACGACGCCGATGAGCGCGGCGACAGCCTGCTCGCGTTATGGCCGCTGCTGCTCCTGCTCGCGGCTGTGCTGGCCATAGCCAATCTGCGCAGTCTGCGCCGAAAGGCGTCGCTGCACACACTCTTTCCGCTCATCGTCCTCGCCGCCATCCACGGCACGTTCATGTCGCAGCAGCTTTGGGGTTCCACTTATGCCATCTGGCCGCTGCTCGCACTCCTCGTGGCTGATCTGCTCGCATTTCTCGACGGCGTCTCCTCGCTCCGAGCGCGCTCACGCCGGTTCGTTTCCTCTCTCGCCTTGCTCATCTCCGTCACGCTGCTCGTTTGCGGAGGGTTTTACACCGCGAGCGAGGAACGTCTCTCCTACGCGAACTTGCCCGACGAGCCGCCCGCGCACTCTGCGTTTCCGCAGCTTGCCGGTCTGGCCACACCCGGACCGTACCTGCCGGAGATTGACGAGCTGCTCCGCTACGCCCAGGCCAACATTCCCTTCGATGACGGAATCGTGCTGATTCCCGGCGAGGAGCCGTTCTACTTTGCTACCGGCCGCGTGCCGCGCTTCCCGGCCCCCTTCTTCGATCCCACAATCGATCCCTACTCGCCCGAGGAGACCGCCGCGTTGGTTGGTTCGCGCAATATCCGCTGGCTGATCGTGAAGACCGACCTGCAAACGAAGATGGACCCGACGCCCGACCGCGCCGAGACCATGACTCTGCTGATGAACGAATTCACCCTAGCCGCGCATCTGCGCGGATACGACGTCTATCGGCGCTAACGGAACATTCTGCCGGTGCGGGATAGGAATTGTGCTCTCACAGACCTCAAGCGCCAAACCCCACCGCAGCCTGCGCATCGAATCCGGCCTGCTATTCTTGCCGCGTTATGCCGTTTGGTTCGCCACCGATACAGCCTTCCGCTCCGCCGCCCGTGTACTGCGCGGAATGTGGTTGTCAGGTTGATCCCACCGCGTGGCTTTGCGCGAGTTGCGGCTGCAAACTGCATGAGCCCGCCGCAATGACATCAACCAGCCCGTACAGATCCGGAAATTTGACGGGCCCGAAGCCGGCTCACAGTAAAGCCAGGGCGGTCTTCAGGTTTTTCCTCTATTTGGGCTCGTTTGTCATGTTCACGGCGCTCACGTGGGGACAGACTTCTCGCGATGACGATCCGAAGTCTTCCCTCGTTGCGCACGCTGTTCTCATTTGCATAACCCTCATCCTAGTGATCGGCGAAGCGATTGCCTTTCACTCCTACCACGCGCTCGCAGCGGGGAATTCGGTGCGGGATCAAAATCTGGGCGAGGAAATCTTCGGAATTGTTTTGATCGCTCTTTTTTGGAGTTTGTACTACGGATTGAGATGGCATTTACTTCCCGCAGGAGTATACGCCAAACATCTCGACGTTTCGCTTACGGTCGTATTTTGCGCGATGCTCTTGATCATCCTCTGGTCCGATGGAATCTTCGACCGCCGCTAGCAATGATCATCGCGCGCTTGGTTTACTTTTTCCTCTGCCCGACCGCTTGAGCTCTTCCCAGTCTTTTCTCGTCTGCTCGGCATACACGACGCCGAACTCCGCAATCGCCTCGGCGAATGCGTCACCCGATCCGATGTAGCCCGCGATCACCTGCGCGTCGCCCGAGCGTCCGTGGCCGCGGGCGAGCAATTCGCCGCAAACCTCCGCGTACGCCTTGAGATTCGCCCCAGCCAGGTCCTCAATCGCGATGGCCCCTTTGTGGTCGTTAAGCTGGCGCACCAGAAATTGGCGGTTGCCGATGTGCGTCCAGCCAAGAAACGGATCGGTCTGGATCTGCATGTACTTCTGCCCCTCGGCCGTGCGCCGGCCATTGTGCGCGGCGGGCCGGGCGTCGGGCAGATACGGCGCATAGGCCGACGCAACCTCTTCTTTGATCTGCAAAAAGAGCGGATCGCCTGGACCGTTGCCCTCCATATAGACACAGAAGTCGCGCAGACCCACTGAACCCGTACCGACCACTTTGAACGCCACGTCAACGGGCCGGTAGAAGTCCAGCAGGTGCTGCCGTTGCGGCTCCAGCATTTCGCGATAAGGCCCCAGCGAAGCCAGCACAGCGGCTGCCCGGGCGCCGGTAACGCGCCAGAGCATCGGCTTCAATTCCTTGAAACGGCGGCGCGCTCCCGGCCGGGATGAATTCGCCGTGGTGAGTTGCTGGAATGTGTGTTGCGGCGTGGCGCGTTCCGCCTTGCTCAGCGCGTCGTGCACCGGTTTGGCCAGGTCGAGGCGGTGCACCTGAAACCGGTTCACTTCAAGTTGCGGCATGCGGGCAAACGCGCGCATCTGCACCGAGTAGCGTTCGATGCAAGCCTCGGCAGCCCTGCGCGCGGTGCCGTCTTTGTGCCCCGCGGCGCGACCGGCCAGCACAAGCGAGGCCGCCATGCGCTTCAAGTCCCACTCGAAGGGGCCTCGGACTGTCTCGTCAAAGTCATTGAGGTCAAAGACCAGTCGCCCGTCGGGCGCGGCAAATGCGCCCAGGTTCCGAACGTGAGCGTCGCCGCAAAGCTGGCTCACAATGCCGGTCGACGGAAGCTGTGCCAGGTCCGCGGCCATCACCGGCGCCGCGCCGCGAAAGTACCCGAACGGCGACTCCACCATGAGCTGATATTTGAGCTGGATCAGATCCGGAACGCGCCCGCGCATCGATCGCGCCACCAGTTCCAATGCTGTGGCCGGCCTCGCCTTGGGATGCAGCGCTTCGTGCTGGTGGCGGCCCACTTGCTTGCGCCGTGCCTGGCCAAGCGCGCGTCGTTCTTCAGGAGTTGCCCAGTGCATACAGCGCAACATACACTGTCGACCCTTGCCGCAACAAACGGCGCACATGGTGATTTAGAATTCTCATGCAAGCCTACTTCTCGCGCCGCCGCTCCGGGAAACCTCCGGTTTGGGTTCCGCTACGAATATCATCTCTGGGAGAATCCTCCTCTTGCCGCGAGCCACCTTACGCCTGTTCTCAATCGCTTTTGCCATACCTTTCGCCATCCTGGCCGCGCCCGCGCAGGCGCCGGAAAAGCCGCTAACGATCGACGCGATCTTTGCCCACGGCCCGATCATCGGCGTACCGCCCGACCAGCTCACCTGGTCGCCCGATGGAAAGCACCTGACCTATCTCGACGGCGGCGAACTGATGGATGTGGACCCCGCCACCGGCAAGACGCACGTATTGGTCAGCGCGGCCAAGATGGAAAATTTGAACGGCAGCAACGGCTCCGAACGGGATCGCGACCATCGCCAGCGCTACAAACTGGCTAGCTATATCTGGGCACCTGACTCCGCACACATTCTCTTCGACTCCAACGGCCGGCTGTGGCTTTACGACCTCCACAACGGCACCGGAGTCGAACTGGGCTTTTCCGGCCTGCTCTCCGGCGATGATCCCAAGTTCTCTCCCGACGATTCCTATGTCTCGCTGGTCCACGATCACGGTCTGGCCGTGATTCCGCTTCGCGATCCAGGTATGCCTATTATTCCTCTCGCACCCGCGCCCAATCCTTCCTCGGTTGACGGCCAGGTATTGGTCAACGGCGAAGTGGACTGGGTTTACGAGGAAGAGCTCGATGTGCGCAGCAATTACTTCTGGTCGCCTGACTCAAAGAAGATTGCCTACTTGCAGATGAACGAGACTCAGGTGCCGCAGTTCCCGCTCACTGACTGGATTCCCATTCACGCCGCGATGGATTGGCAGCGCTATCCCCAGCCGGGCGACCCCAATCCGACGGTGCACCTCGGCGTGGTATCAGCCAAAGGCGGAAAGACTGTCTGGATCCGGCTCCCGCTTCGCGACGGCGACGATTACGTGCCGCGCTTTGGCTGGGTCGACGGCAAAACCCTCTGGGTTGAAATCCTCACCCGCGATCACAAGCATATCGCGCTGTTCTTTGCCGATGCCGATGGCGGCGATGTGCGACCGATGCTCGAGATCTCCGACAATAAGTTCCTCGACGAAAACTACGATGTCGCGGTGCACAACGGAGCTATTGTGCTCACGAGCTGGAGCGACGGGCACAATCACCTCTATCTTTACAGCTACAACAACCAGAAGCCGCTCTCTTCGGATGCGAAGCTCGATCACCAGCTCACTAAAGGAAACTTCGAAGTCGGTGAAGTGTACAACGTGGACACAGCCCGCAAAGTTGTGGACTATGCATCCAACGAAGGCAATCCTTTGGAGCAGCAGATTTGGCAGGTTAACTTTTCGGGCGAGCGCAGGCAATTGAGCGCCGGCGAAGGGTTCCATCTTGCCACTTTTTCTACCGACGGCAACGCGTTTACAGACAAGTTCTCCACGCGCATGACGCCGCCTGTGATGCGCGTCTGCCTTACGCCCGACCCATCCGCCGCGACAGGCCAGTGCCGCGTCTTTTGGGAGACGCACGCGCTCGATTCTTATCCATTGCGCCCGCCTTTGCCGCTCGAAGTGAAGGCGCGCGACGGAACCACGCTCTACGCCACGCTGCTGCTCCCTGAAGGCTCAACGAATCCAGCCGGCACTCCGTTGATTGTGAATCCCTACGGCGGGCCTCACGACCAGCTCGTCGCGAACCAATGGACAGGCAGCCTGCTCCTTGATGAGCTGCTCGCGCAGCACGGTTTTGCCGTGCTCCACGCCGATAATCGCGGTATGGGCAGCCGCGGGCGGGCCTTTGCGCAGGCCGCTTATCGCAACTTTGGACCGATCCAGCTTGAAGATCAATTGACGGTAGTGGACGCGGCGCTCGCCGCGCATCCGCAATTGGATCCGAAGCGCCTCGGTTGGTGGGGATGGAGTTGGGGCGGCACGTTCACGCTTTACGCCATGACACACTCCGACCGCATCCGTGCCGGCGTAGCCGTTGCGCCTGTCACCGACTGGCGCGACTACGATTCGATATACACCGAACGCTATCTGGGTCCGCTCACTGAGAATTCCGCCGGCTATCGCGACTTCTCAGTGGTGAATTCCGCATCGGACCTGAAGGGCCGGCTCCTTGTGGCCCACGGAACCGGAGACGACAACGTGCACTTCGAGAATACCGTGCAGTTTGTACAGAGGCTCATCGATGCCGGCATTCCCTACGATCTCCAGATCTTCCCGCGCAAGACGCACTCAATCGCTGGTCCAGAGGCCCAGACACAACTCTTCAATCGGATATTGGCGCAATTTGAAACTTATCTGAAGCCGGAGGCTTCAGCTGCGGGCGGGAACTAATACATCTCTAGACTTCGTGACGGCGGAAGAGTTCGTCCTTCTTGCTCTTCGGGCAATGCGTGCACTCGAGACAGGCGACAAGCAATACAGCTACTCCCACCGTGACCAGCACGGCAAGTACGCTCCCATACGCCGCAATCCAATGTGCAAGGGTCCGCATCTTCAGTCACCATTCCGGGTTATGATCCGGCCATCCGGATGGACTTGGGGTCAACAAAATGCTACCCAATCTCTATATTAGACGAAATACACCCCTTCGGGGGATGCCCTCACACTTTAGAGTCACATCCGTGCCCGAAACGACCCAGATTCGACTTGCAAAATAGCGAATAAATAACGAAAATAAGAGGTGTTGGAAACATGGCTGCTCTGCCCATTCCGGCCCCCTCCCTCACTTCCGATGAGTGGCCGGAGGAACTTGCCAATCTCCGCTTTGCCGCCGAGGACGCCGCCCCGGATTTAGAGCCGCCTGCGGTCGGCGATCCCGCCCGAGAGTCCCTGCTCAACTGGCTCTTCGTCGACCTGAACTCCTATTTTGCCTCTGTCGAGCAGCAGGTCCGGCCCGAGCTTCGCGGCCGGCCCGTAGGCGTAGTGCCCATGATGGCAGACACCACCTGTTGTATCGCCGCAAGCTATGAGGCCAAGACCTTTGGCGTGCGCACCGGCACCATCGTCGCCGACGCCAAACGCATGTGCCCCGAGATCGTTCTCATCGAAGGCCGGCACGAAATCTACACCGAGTATCACCACCGCATCGTAGAAGCAGTTGAAAGCTGCGTACCGGTCACCGCGGTCTGCTCCATCGACGAGATGGCATGCCGCCTCATCGGCCGCGAGCGGCCCCTGCGGGCTGCCCTCGATCTTGGCATCCGCGTCAAGCGAACGATCCGCGAGCGTGTGGGCGAGTACCTGCGCAGCTCCGTCGGCCTCGCTACCAACCGGTATCTCGCCAAAGTGGCCAGCAACATGGAAAAACCCGATGGCCTCGTTGCGCTACCACTCGATATCCTGCCTGAGGCGCTGCACCAGCTCACCCTGCGCGATTTGCCCGGCATCGGCGCGCGCACTGAAAAGCGCCTGAACGAAAAAGGCATTCGCACCATGGACGATCTGCTTGTCCTTGACCGCGAAAAGGCCGGTGATATTTGGGGATCGGTGTGGGGCGAGCGTCTCTTTCACTGGCTGCAAGGCGAAGACTTTGACCGCTCCGAGGCCGAGCACCAGAAATCCATCAGCCATTCGCACGTGCTGGCGCCCGAGATGCGTAACGCGGAAAAAGCCTGGTCCGTGGCCCATAAGCTGCTGCACAAAGCTGCCATGCGCCTGCGCGCCGCGGGCCTTTGGGCCAGCCACATTGGCCTGGCGATTGGTTTTGCGGTTCCGCGCGGCGAAAACTTGCCCGTCTCCCGCTTCGGCGCGCCCACGCGCGGCTGGCGCAGCGAGCTTAAACTAAGCGAATGCCAGGACAACCAGACGCTCATCGCCGCTCTGCGCCGTCTGTGGGAGTCGCGGCCCTCCGGCGCGCAATATGAGCACCCGTATTTCATCGGCGTGCAACTGAACAATCTGGTTCCCGATCGCCTGCACACGCTAGCTCTCTTCGACGGCCTCGAAGAGGTACAGAGCCGCACGCGCCTGCTCGCCACCATGGATCAGCTCAACGACAAGTACGGCATGAGCACGCTCGCTCCCGCCGCCATGCTCACCGCCTACAAGGCCGCGCCCACACGCATCGCGTTCAACAGCATCCCGGATTTGTTTTGAGGTAGCGTCGGTCTCCTGACCCGCGCCGCGTTTTAATGCGCACCTGGCGCCAGCGCCTTCGGATTCAGCTTGCCAATCCGCCCATGCGGGCCGACGACGAAGGGAAGTGACAGCGCGTTCCAGTCGCGGTCTGCATCCGGCGTCTCGTGCGACGCGGCGTCGGGATGCAGCGCCCGCCAGTTCATACCGTCGTCGGTCGAAATGTCCGTGCCGTTTGGTCCCACGGTGATCCAGGTCTTCGCGTCGGCGTCGTACGCAACGGCAGAGCGGAAACCGTGGGGCGGGGTTTGGGATGTGTCGCAACGGAGGCTAACCCCGACGAATACCCCTGGATCTCGAAAGCACGCCGCAGCTGTCCCTTCCCTATTCTCGGGGTTTGCGTAGTCGCCGCCGACTGCGACCAGCTTCGGATCGATTGCGTTTTCATCCTGGACCGCAATGGAAAACACGCCTGAAGTCTTGCCGGACTGCAATGGAACCTTACCTCCGCCTGTCATTGTGCATGGCTTTTTGCAGATCATCTGGTCAGGATGATCGATAAACTCCAAGACGCCGATTGACGGCATTGCACCACCCGTTGCATAAACGATCCACCGGTGCCCTGCAATCTCTAAAAGAGAAGAATTGCTGGCCGCGAAAATGGATTCGGCTGGCTCGCCATCTTTGCCAGAAAGAGCAAAGAGGTCGTTCTTGTCGAGGCGCATCCAGGTATCGCCCGCGTCAATGGTTCCATAGAGAGGGAAGTGAAAGAAGGTCTTCACTTGGAACCGATCCAGTTCCCTACGTGGAACTGCGTCGCCGATCATGAGACCGGTCTTCGCGCTTGTGATCCGAATCGCATCCCAAAACCCATCCTTATCCGGGTTCGTAAACACCAGCTTCCACGTATGGCAGCCGTCCGTCGTCTTATACAGCCGCGACAGATCGCCTTTGCCGCTCGACATCACGATGGCCGTGTTCGCATCGAAGGCCTGGATGCCGCGAAAATCGAGATGCTCGGCGCCGGGCGGAATCGTGCACGCGTGCCACAGATTCCCGCCGTCCTCGGTGCGCAAAACAGTCCCGTTCGTGCCCGAAGCCCACGCCACCCCTCCGCCCACGTTGTCGATCCCGCGCAGATCGGCCGTCGTGCCGGAGTTCTCCATCTCCCACTGCGCCCGCGCCGGACTGAAGGCCAAAAACACAAATGCGAGCAACCAGGCCAACCGTTTCATAGCGAACAGTCTACGCCGCCCGGAACCCCTCGCAATGAGACCCCGCCTCTTCGCTTCCATTCCTCATTCCTGAACTTTTTCTAAGCGATTGCGTAACTCTCTGCATCCCATTCCGCACTCTCGTGCGGAATAGAGGGTAGCAGCGAGAATTACGGCGGTTCTCCAGTTTGCGTGGGATCTGTAGCGCCGTGCAATGTGGCTTTTTCTTGATGAAAAAGCCACCTGGCGGTAGCGGCATCGCCTTGCTGTAACTGGAGAACCGCCGTATGGCCGGCGATTGGCAGCCCGACTTCGAACAACTCGTCGACGAGCACCAGTCCATGGTCTTTTCGCTTGCGCTGCGCATGACCGGCGACCGTGGCCTGGCCGAAGAAATCGCGCAAGATACTTTTCTGGCGTTGGACGTGAACCTGGGCAAGATCGAAAGTTCGCAGCACGCATGCCTCTGGCTGCGGCGCGTCGCCATAAGCCGGTCAACGGATGCGCTTCGCCGGCGGCACGCGCGAGGCTTCGGCCAGTGGGCCGAGATCGACGAATCCCACGGCGCGCGAAAACTGGAACGCGGTTCGGCGCTCGGTATTCGCATTGAAGCATTGCTGGCCACCCTGCCCGAGGCGCAACGCGCAGCGATTATCCTGCGCTACCAGGAGGATCTTTCGCCGGAGGAGATTGCGGCTACGCTCGGCGCGCCGCTGGCCACGGTGAAGAGCCAGCTGCAGCGCGGCTTGAAGCTCTTGCGCGCCAAGGCCGAGAGCCAGTTGAAGGAGTATATCCGTGCAGTTTGAAGTGATCGACGAATTCGAGCGCGAGATCCGCGAGAGCCTCGAGCGCCAGCCTCCGCCTGCAAGCCTGAAGCGCAAGGTGATGGAGCGCCGCTGGCAGAATCGCGCGCAACTCGACCCAAGTCACACGTCCGCGCGGCAACGCAGCCGCATGATCTGGTTCGAACGTATCGCGGCCTCGCTCGTCCTGGCCGGCGTGGCAGGCAGCGCCGCGATTGGCCATTATGCCGTCGAGCGCCGCAAAGGCGAAGAAGCCAAGCAGCAGGTCTTTACCGCGCTGCGCATTACCAATCACGCGTTCCAGGTGATGAACGCGCAGTTGCAGCAACAGGGCAAGGATTCGCATTAACAAAAATTCGCAGTAAGCAAGAAGGAGAATCAAGCATGAAACATCGCATGATCGCACTCATTCTGGGAGCCGCAGCGCTAATTGCGCCCGCGTGTGCGCAAACCTCGTCTTCGCCGTTCCCGTTGCCCACACCCCTTGAAAAGGAACTGGCCGCGCGCGCCGCCAACGTAACCGAAGTGACGCTGGGCAAGGGCATGCTCGACTTCGCAGCCAAGATTATGGACAGCAATGACAAGGACCAGGCTGCGGCAAAGCAGTTGATCGAGGGGCTCGACGGCATCTACGTGCGCGACTACGAGTTCGACAAGGAGGGCCAGTACTCGATGGACGACATTGAGAAACTGCGCCAGGTTTTTGAGACTCCCGAGTGGTCGCCAATAGTGCACGAACGCGAGAGCAAAGGCTCTGAGAGTACCGACGTGTTGATGAAGATGGTCAACGGCGAGCCGCGCGGAATCTTTGTACTGGATGCTGAACCGAAGGAGCTGACGATCGTGCTGATCGTGGGTCCCATTCGTATGGACCAACTGAGCGAATTGAAGGGTCTGAGCGGACTGGGCGCCCTCGGAGACGTCGAGAAGAAAACCAAGACCAAAGACAAATCCGATGACAAGCCGAAAACAGGAGGCAACTAATGAACCGGCATTTCTGGATCCCGCTGGCTTGCGCGGCTCTGTGCGTCCTCATCGTGGTTCCGTGGGTTGCTCTTGCGGCCGGCGGCGAGGGCGGCTTTGACGGCGTGGTTGGCTCTATCGAGAGCCGCTATCACCAGCACGCCATGCGCATTCCGCTCATGGGCCTGGCCAGCGTGGTGGCGGGCGCGGCCACACATGGAGGCGTGGACGGCGTACAGGTTGCCGAGTTCGAGCATTTCTCCGCGCCGGTTGACGGCGAAGAGCTGAACCGGCTAGTCGAGGAGAAGCTCGGCCAGGGATGGGAGCGGATGATTCGCGAGACCGGCCGCCATGGCGGCGAGCAAACGCTCATCTTCTCACACCCAGAGGGCAAGCGGATGGGGCTTTTCATTCTCGATCTAAACGGCACGGAGCTCGATGTCGTGCAGGTCTCCGTCGATCCCGACCGTCTCAACGAGACCATTCTTAAATACAAGCATCACGATGGAGGCGAAGATTCGTCGGATTGATGCACTCAAATGGCATTGCACGCCTGCAATATGAGGGGGCCACAGCGCACGCTCTAATACTGCGTCACGCTCAGCACATTTCCATCGGGATCCTTGAACCATGCAACACGCGCCCCGCCCGGTGCAGTCCAGATCCCCCTCGGATCGCTGTCGTTCATTCCGGGATAGCGCTGAAACTCAACTCCCGCCGCTGTCAGCCGATCCACGGTATCCGCAATCGACGCGACACTCCACCCCAACACAGTGAACGGCGCTGGATTGTGCTCGTTTACGGTCGTCACGCGCAGCATCGTTCCGTTCGCGTCGAAGACCAGCGCGAACGGCTGCTGGTCTTCCACCAGTCGAAGCCCCAGCACGCCTTCATAGAACTCCCGCGCCTTGGCCGAGTTCTTGGTGGCCGCAAATGCCACCAGTTTGCCTGTTCCCAGAATCGATCCCTTGGTCATCCTGCACCTCACACGGGAAATTTCCTTCTCGTCGCCTACCTTGCTTCAGTCCGCGTCATCAGATCGACAAATTCCTTCTGGAAGCGCGGCAAATCCAGATCCATCTGCGCGTGGACAAGCCGAACTCCGGTCGCCGGCTTCAACGCCACAGGCCACGCGAGCGTATCGCCGTAGCTCGGTCCATGGCTCAGATCCACATCCATATATGCGTCCACTTCTTTGGTAATAATCGCGGAATCGATCCAGGCGCACGCTTCTAGCTCGTCCCACATCAGCGTGCGCCGCCGGCTCCATGCAGCAATGTAACGCGCGGTGGGCGTTTGCGACTTAGAAATCGCATCCAGCATCTGCTGCGTGAAAGGGGCCTTAACTGAGACATCGACGGTCGTGGCTTCAATACGGGGCCAGTCCGCGCGCAAAACGATGTGCGCGGCCTCGGGATCGAACCAGAAGTTGAACTCGTGACGCGGGTCGGCCGATTCGGGATCGTCGGTCTGCGGGCTGAGGCTTCCGCCCATTACCACGATGCCCTTCGTGAGCGCGGCAAACTCCGGATCGATCGACACGGCCAGCGCGATGTTGGTCAGCGGACCCGCAGCGAAAATCGTCACGTCGTGCGGATGCGCCCTCACCTGGCGGATGAGAAAGTGCGCGGCATCTTCGTCGAGCGGCTTCGTCGCCGGCAAACCCTCGGGCATTGGCGGAATCTCGTAAGGCCCGTGTGGTTCAGGGTTCGCAGCCCCGGCCGTTGTTGCCGCGGCCCCTCCCCAGGCGCCTAACCACGCTACCGTGCCGTCGAGCGCTTCCGCCAGGCGTGTTTGCTGCTCGTTGCGGACCAGCGGCAATACAGCGCCGCGAACCACGGGAATACTGTTGTGCCCAGTCAGCTCCAGCATGCGCAGCGTGTGCAAAGTCTCTTCGTCGCGCCAGGCATCGCCGGTAACCATCGTGATACCCAGCACTTGCACATCCGGCGCCTGCAACAACACGAGCATCGCCATCTGGTCCGATCCGCCCGGGCCAGAGCCGTCCTGATCGATCAGCACCAGACGCTTTTGCGCCGGGCACATCGTTACGCAGGCAAGCGCAACAAGCGTCAGCAAGGTTTTTTCCGTCATCTGGATTGTGGCGCAGCGCGTCATGCTGTAAAAAACAACAGTCTGCCTTCGCTCTCGCCCGGTCTTGATTCTTCGGTCCCTTGTTCCTCGGTCCCCATTTCAGCGCCTTCCAAACCCGCGCGGCTTGAACTGAGGTTCGACAGGCAGGTTGGTTTTGCCTTCGGGATAGACCACAAGGAAGCGGTTTGACCCTTCTCCTACGCTGGCCGTCTCAACGCCTTGGAGCGACCGGCAAACCAGGTGCAGCATGCGCCGCTCCCGGCTGTTCATCGGCGGAAAGCTGTAGGGAACTCCGGTCTGGCGGACCTTCTCCGCGGCGGCTTCTGCGGCCAGCCGCAGCTCTTCGGCACGCAAAGCCTTGAAGTTGGCGGCGTCAAAGCTCACCATGTGGTGCTCGTGGTGGTCCAGGCGCAACATCTGCGCGGCAAGGGTTTCCAGCGCCCTCAGCAGCTCGCCGTTGTGCTGGATCACGAGAGGCACGTCGGGCCCGGCCAATTCAACGTTGATCTGCCGCATCGCGGCGGCTTCCTCTTCGCTCGTTCCGTCAGTCGCGCTGATGCGGTACTTCAGGCGCATTCCGCCCAACTTGTTCAGGGTATTCAGGAATCCGGCAATTTTCTGTGCAGCGTGCTGCAGGTCGTCAATGGGCATAACAAACAAGTATCGCAGAGCAGGGGGCGATGGCGGGAGACCAGCTCGCCGAATTCGATTGGCTCCGGCGCGGGGTGGCCGCGCGGCCTTCGGCCTCCACCAGAGGAACCTGTTGCGCAATCGGGTGTTACCCGCGTTACTCCCATGAATTCAACCCACCTGAATTGCCACCGTACCGAGTATCCTTCTGGTGTGACTGGATGGCTCAACCTTGGCGGCTGGAGGGGGCGCTGCGTTCAATCGCCGGCAGGCGCATTGATCTTTTTCCTGATCGGGGTTGCGGCGGCTCTCCACGGCCAATCGCAAAGCAACGATGCTGCCGCGGACGCTACAGGCGGCGCCAAACCTGTTGCGGTCACACTGGACGACGCCATTCGGCTGGCGCAAGCGAGTGAGTCGGGTTTTGCCGCGGCGGCGGCAGCGAGCCGGACCGCGGGACTGGACAAGTCGATCGCCGTCGCCGGGCTGTTGCCCAATGTGTCTTACTACAACCAGGGTCTCTACACTGAGCCCAACGGTGCGCACGGCCAGGTGGGGCAGGTATCTGATACAGCAGACCTGCCGAAATTTATTGCAAATAACGGTGTCAGGGAGTACTTCAGCCAGGCGATCGTGAATGAGACGCTGGGGTTGGGGCCGGTGGCTGCCTTGCGACATGCTGATGCTGCTGCGGCCATGGCGCAGGCGGAAGAGGAGATTGCCCGTCGCGGGTTGGTGGCCGCGGTGACCACGTTGTTTTACTCTTCGCTGGCGGCGGACCACAAACTGGCCGCGGCTGAACAGGCGCACCAAGAGGCCCTCAATTTTACCCGGCTGACCAACGAACGGGAGCAGGCGCGCGAGGCCGCGCACGCCGACGTACTGAAGGCGCAATTGACTGAGCAGCAGCGGGGACGCGACTTTGAGGATGCAAAGGTGGCTGCCGAAAAGGCACGCCTTGAACTGGGTGTGCTGCTGTTTGCCGACCCGCGAACCTCCTACACGCTGAGTGCGCCGCAGGCTGCGCCGCCGCTGGCATCGAAAGAGGAAGTTGACCAGGCCGCGGCGCGAAACAACCCAGAGCTGAAAAGCGCGTTGGCTGCGCTGGCGGCCAGCAATGCGGACGTGCAGGCGGCGTGGGGAGCCTTATTGCCCAACGTCGGGCTGAACCTGACCTATGGAATCGACGCGCCGCAGTTTGCCGCCAACGGCCCCGACGGCGTGCGTAATCTCGGCTACTCGGCGAGCGTCACCGTAAACCTACCCATCTGGGACTGGCTTGCGAGCGAGAACAAGGTGAAGCAGAGCCAGATCCGCCGCAGTGCAGTGCAGGTGGCATTGAGCGCCACGCAGCGGCGGCTCATCGCCCAACTGGAAGAAACCTACTCCGAAGCCCAGGCGGCGCGCGATCAATTGGCTTCGCTTGACCAGAGCGTGGCGGACGCGGAACAGAGCCTGCGATTGACTAAACTGCGATACAGCAGCGGCGAGGCCACGGTGCTCGAGGTGGTAGACGCGGAAACCACGTACGTCGCGGCAGAAAACGCGCGCGAAGATGGGCGCGTGCGCTACGAGACCGCGAGAGCGGCGTTGCAGACCATCACGGGGACGATGTGAGAAACACGGATCGGAAGACAGTGAACGGTACGATCAGCGAGACGATGAACTCGAATAACACCCGTTTGGCACGGGCAATGGCGTTGGCCGCGCTCGCGCTGTTGGTCGCCTTTTTCCCGGGCTGCAAGAAGGCCGCAGAGCCCGTGCCGCCAGTGACAGTGCAAGCGCAGCGACCCGTCCAGGGGCCGATCTCAGAGCAGATCACGGCTGACGCTATTCTCGCGCCCATTGCACAGGCTGCCATTGCGCCCAAGATCAGCGCTCCTGTCAAACAGTTCTATGTAGAACGCGGTTCGAAGGTGAAAAAGGGCGAGCTGCTCGTCACGCTCGAAAACGCCGACCTGGCGGCGGCGGCCGCTGACAACAAAGGATCGCTCGAAGCCGCGCAGGCGGCCTATGACACGGCCACCAAAGCGCAGGTACCGGAGGAAACGCTCAAGGCGGAGTCGGACCTGGCCGAGGCCAAGGCCAATCTTGATCTGAACCGCAGCATCGTGGAAAGCCGCAAGCAGTTGTTCGCCGAAGGAGCAATTCCCGGCCGCGATCTTGACACCGCGCAGGCCGCGTTGGTGCAGGCTCAGGCCGCATACGACGCTGCCGCAAAGCATCTGCAGTCAGTACGCAGCGTAAACCGTGCGGCCGCACTCAAAGCGGCGCGAGGACAACTGACCTCAGCTGAAGGCAAATACAACGGTGCCCAGGCGCAGGTTAACTACTCCCAAATTCGCAGCCCGATCGATGGAGTGGTCACGGACCGGCCACTATTTGCGGGCGAGACCGCAACCTCGGGCGCGGCGCTGATCACGATCATGGACACTTCGGCGCTGCTGGCAAAAACCCATATCGGGCAGAGTCTGGCGCAGCAAATGAAAACGGGCGAGGCCGCGCAAGTGCACGTACCGGGTCTCGCCGATCCCGTTCCCGCTACGGTGAGCATGGTAAGTCCGGCGCTCGACCCCGGAAGCACGACCGTAGAAGTGTGGATCAGGATCGATAACAGGAACGGCAAGCTCAAGGTTGGCACGCCGGTGAAAGTGTCCATCACGGGCAGGACTGTCGCGCAGGCGATGAAGGTTCCAGATTCCGCGATCCTGACGGACCAGGACGGCAACAAGTCGGTCATGGTGGTGGGCAGCGATGGCGCTGCACATAGCAAACCCGTCACCCCGGGCATCGACGACGGTACCGACGTACAGGTGACGAGCGGTCTCGCGCCCACTGACATGGTGATCACCACCGGCGCCTACGGGCTCGACGAAGGCACCAAAGTGCAGGTAGGTCCGCCGCCTAGCGGAGGGAACGACTGATGCCGGGCGAAGCGCCCGAAGGGCGTTTGCATGAGCGCAAGCCCTTCTGGCTGGCCCGTTCCACGCGCCCCATCTTTTTTTTCGCGGTCATGCTCACGCTGGCCGGCGTGTATCTCGCTTATCAGGTGCCTATCTCGGTCTTCCCCGAGACCGACTTTCCGCGCGTGGTGATCGGCGTGGATAACGGCGTAATGCCGGTCGAGCAGATGGAAGTAACCATCACCCGCCCGATCGAAAATGCGGTCAACTCTGTTCCTGGGCTCGCCTCCATCCGCTCCACCACCAGCCGCGGCTCGGCCGAGGTAGACCTGTCTTTCAACTGGAACGTGGATATGGTTCTCTCGCTCCAGTTGGTGAATGCGGCGATTGCGCAGGTGCAGCAATCTCTGCCGTCCACGGCCCAGATCACCACCAACCGGCTCACGTTCGCCACCTTTCCTGTTCTGGGCTACAGCCTCACCTCCGAAACGGTTCCGCAGACTCAGCTCTGGGAGATTGCCACCTACGACCTGAAGCCGCCGCTGAATCGCGTGGAGGGAGTGAGCTCCGTGCTGGTCCAGGGCGGAGATGTGCCGGAGTTTCATGTCGTTCCCAACACTGCGTTGCTGCAGAACTCCGGAGTCACCATCACTGACCTGGTGAACGCGATCAACGCATCCAACATCGTGCAATCGCCCGGCCTTTACGAAGCCAATCATCAGTTGATCCTCGGGCTCGTGGGGGCGCAGGTGCACGATATCCCCTCGCTGCGCCAGCTTGTGGTCAAGACCACTCCCAGCGGCGCCCCGGTGCGACTGGGTGACGTGGCCGCCGTCGAATCGTCCACCAAGCCTGTCTACACCGTGGTCAATGCGAACGGAAAAAATGCGGTGCTTCTGAGCATTACGCGGCAGCCGTCGAGCAATACTGTTGCCGTGGCCGATGCTGTGGCCCAGGAAATAGCCCAGCTCCAGCAAAAGCTTCCACCGGGCGTCAAGCTCGAGCTCTTTTACGACCAGTCGCAGTTGGTGCGCGACTCGATCGCCAGCGTGCGCGACGCCATCTGCATCGGGCTCGGTCTGGCCTGCGTGATTCTCTTCCTCTTTCTGCGGGACTGGACCTCCGCGCTGATCGCTGGACTGGTGATTCCGGTGACGATCGCGATCACGATCCTTGCGCTCTGGGTCATCGGCGAGAGCTTCAACCTGATGACGCTGGGCGGAATGGCCGCGGCCATCGGCCTGATTATCGACGACGCCATCGTAGTGGTTGAGAACATCGTGATGCATCGCGATGGCGGCGAGCACCGCGCCGACGCCGTCCGCAAGGCGCTCAAGGAGCTCACCGTCCCGCTCCTCGGTTCCACTATTACGCCGGTGGTGGTTTTTCTGCCGCTGGTTTCGTTGAGCGGCGTAACCGGCGTCTTCTTTCGCGCGCTGGCCATCACCATGACCGCGGCCCTGCTCACTTCTCTGGCGCTTGCACTTACCTGGACGCCGGGTCTCAGCTACCTGCTGCTGCGCGAACCGAAGGCCTCCAGCGATGGGTCTCCCTCACCGGAACCGAAGCACTGCCTCGACGGCGAAAGCCCTGAACCTGGCGCCGGACGCCTGCTGCGGCGCGTCCTTCAATTCCACGCCCGCGTTCTGGAGCGGGCGCTTGCCAGGCCGCGCTGGGTCGGTGGAATCTGTGTGCTGCTGGTTCTCGCCACAGTCGGCGGGTACCTGTTGCTGGGCACCGATCAGTTGCCGGAGATGGATGAGGGCGGTTTCATTCTCGACTACTTTATGCCGCCCGGCAGCTCGCTGAGCGAGACCAATCGCGTACTCCTTGACGTTACGCGCATCCTCCAGTCCATCCCCGAAGTGGAAAACACCTCGCGGCGCACCGGCCTGCAGTTAGGCCTGGCCACTGTGACCGAAGCGAACACCGGCGACTTCACGGTAAAGCTCAAAGCCAAGCGCAGCCGCACGGTTTGGGACGTTATGGATGAGGCACGCGCCCGTATCAAGGCAGCTGAGCCGGCACTGGACGTTGAGCTGACTCAGGTCCTCCAGGACAACATCAACGACTTGTCGAATACGCCCGAGCCGATCCAGATCAAGCTCTTCTCCGACGATGCCGTGCTACTCAACCAACTGGCCCCGCGCGTGGGCGACGCCATCGGCAAGGTCCCCGGGGTCGTCGACGTCGCCAATGGAATCGACAACACTATCAGCGGACCGGCAACCAACTTCCTGGTCGATCCAATCCTGGCTTCCCGCCTTGGCTTTACTCCCGCTGAGGTTTCCGACGACGCAACGTCCATCCTGGATGGAATTACTACCAATCCGCTGATCGCCAACGGGCGCGCGTACACCATCCGAGTGCGCCTTGGAGACGGGCATCGCAGCTCGCTCGACGCCATTGAAAACACGGTATTCAACAGCGCTTCAGGGCATACCGCGACCCTGGGCTCGCTGGCCGATATCCAGCAAATGCCGCCGCAGAACGAAGTTCTGCGCGAAGACCTGCAGCAGCTCGTCGAGGTGACCGCCGGCCTTGAGGGCTCCAATCTCGGCGGCGTCATGAATAAGGTGCAGCAGGCGGTGGCGGCCCTGCATCTTCCGGCGTCGGTTCGCGTTGTCTACGGAGGCACCTACCAGGAGCAGCAACAGTCCTTCCACGATTTGCTGCAGGTGCTCGTGCTGGCGCTCGGACTCGTCTTCGGCGTCCTGCTTGTCGAGTTCCGCAACTTTCCGGCGCCGATCTCCATTCTCACCTCGTCGGTGCTCTCCATCTCGGGCGTCATCCTTGCCCTCTTTGTCACCAATTCCACGTTCAATGTTTCCTCTTTCATGGGACTCATCATGGTCATCGGCATCGTAGCCAAGAACGGCATTCTGCTTCTGGATGCCGACGAGCGCTTCCGCGCGCAGGGCGCCTCTGCCCGCGAAGCCATGATGCAGGCCGCGCAGCGCCGCCTTCGGCCCATCGTGATGACCGCACTTGCCGCGGTTTGCGGCATGTTGCCGCTGGCCTTCGCACTCGGCGCCGGCTCGCAGATGCTGCAGCCGCTGGCGATTTCTGTCATCGGCGGTCTTACCATCTCCATGGTGCTCAGCCTGGTCATCACGCCGCTGGTGTATTTCCTGCTCACGCGCGATCGCGACGCGCAACCCGAGGAGTCCGCGTAATCCACGGGCGTCTGCATCGCTCCACAGGGAAGTCGGCCGAACTCTAAGCCGGCTCCTTCACGGCAACTCGCCTCACGAGAACCGCGCCACAGATCAGCAGCTCAATCGCCAGCAATGTACTTGCGGTAATGCCCGTATCCAATATGAAGTACATGACTGGTCGAATGCTCATGCTCGGAACGCCGCGGTCCACTAACGCCCTGAGAATTCCGCCGCAGACCGCAATCGCCGGCGTCACCAATGTGATGACGCGAAATTGGGCCGGAGTATAGGGCTCCGGCGTCGGCAATTCAACCGGTTTAGTCTTGCGATACCACAGCAACACCCACACCGCGAGTACAACAATTCCGAACACTGTGCTGGCGTATTGCAGCACCTTGTACATCCCCATTTCACCGAGAACGGGGACGGGCACCATCTCTCTCAGGAAGCTCCAGTGTCGATAGGGCCAATAGAACGAGTGCGTGAACGAGTCCCATAGAATGTGCGTCGCCGATCCAATCACGATGGAGATCGCGATCGCCGCCAATCGCGCCGCCGGCATGAAGGCGTAACGATCCTCGCCGGGTTCGAGTCTCCTGCGAACACCGATTGGCAGCAGCATCAGCAGGGGCTGCTTCATGTACGCGTGAAACAGCCAAAGCACAATAAAGCTCAATGGCAGATCGAAGATAAAAATGCCGGGCAGCGTGTGACCGATGAATCCGTGCGAAACGAGCAGCATGAAGTAGGGGAAGTCCGGGGCAAAACATCCGGTCACCAGGGCCGGCATGTCAAGGCGCGTTCTGCGAAACGGCAATGCGGCAGCAGCATGAGAGAGCGTAAAGGGCATTGTTTTAAGTATCTCGCATCGCAGCCAATCGAGGTTCCGCGGTTCTGTTGCTCAGGTCCTTACCGGCAAGATAGGATGCCTCTGAAAAAGTCTTCAGGAGATTGCTCCCGTGCGATTTCATTCTCTATTGTCCACCAGCGTTCTTGTCCTGGGCTCCGTCTTCGTTGTTGCGCAAGCTGGGCCAAAGGTCATGAAGAAGCCTGCTCACAAGCCCACCTCGCCGGAGGCGCTGGCCGCAACGCCGCCCATGGGCTGGAACAGTTGGAACTTCTTTCATCGCGATGTGACTGACCGTGACATTCGCAATGCCGCGGACCAACTCGTCGCCAACGGCATGAAGGACGCCGGCTACGTTTACGTGAATATCGACGACACCTGGGAAGGCGGGCGCGACTCGAACGGCGTGCTCCAATCGAATAGCAAATTCCCCGACATGAAGGCGCTGGCCGATTATGTCCATACGAAGGGACTCAAGCTCGGTATCTACTCTTCTCCCGGTCCCAAGACCTGCGCCGGCTTTGAGGGCTCGCTCGATCACGAAGTCCAGGACGCCGAGCTTTACGCATCCTGGGGCGTCGACTATCTCAAATACGACTTGTGCAGCTATCGCGAGTCGGTCATGTACGCGCAAGCGCCTGGGGACCCGGCCGCACAGATGCGACTGATGATCGCGGCCTACGAGAAGATGGACAAGGCGCTTAGAACAACCGGCCGTCCCATCGTCTACTCGCTCTGCCAGTACGGCTGGTATGCGGTGTGGGAGTGGGGACCGAAGGTTGGCGCGAATCTGTGGCGAACCACCGGCGACATTCAACCCAACTGGCAGAGCATCTATTCCATCCTGAACGAGCAGGCGGGACTTACCGGATTCACCGGCCCAGGCCACTGGAACGATCCCGACATGCTGGAAGTGGGTAACGGCAAGCTCACGCTGGCGGAGGATCGCACGCATTTTTCCATGTGGGCCATGTTGGCTGCGCCGTTGCTTGCCGGTAACGACCTGCCCAACATGACGCCCGATATCCGCGCCATCCTCACCAATCGTGATGTAATCGCCATCGATCAGGATCGCCTGGGTCGCGAAGCC
>Ga0206924_1045_pt2 | contig 32167 bp, 35 predicted proteins | sample Alteio_BWOrgHeat_61_FD_152947 | JGI IMG/M metagenome (GOLD analysis project Ga0206924, IMG submission 152947) | Enriched cells from forest soil in Barre Woods Harvard Forest LTER site, Petersham, Massachusetts, United States -... | ecosystem: Environmental > Terrestrial > Soil > Temperate forest >...
ATCCGAAGAGTGATTTCTTGCGACTAAAAATTCAAGTTCAACAGGCAGAGATCGATCGCATCACCGCCGAAAACGAATTGAATCAATCCGCGGTGAATTTGCGCAAACTGGTTGCTTCTCAGCAGCCGTCGCAATTTACCCCCGTAGAGGTGAAGCGGGCGCTGAAGCTTGCGCCTAAGTTTCCCAGTCAAGCGCCGCCACAAGAAGATTTTTATGATTTTCGCTTGGCTAAGATTCAGCAGCAGATCTATGAAAAAAATGTGTCCTTGGTGCGAAGGAATTACTGGCCGCAGATTGCCTTCACCGCCGGGGCCTCCTACACCAATCAAAATTACATCAATTCGCCCACTCCGTACTCTGATGGCAACCAGCTTTCTTGGAATGCACTGATCACCTTGAATTACAATTTGTGGGACTGGGGCACTAGAAACCGCGATGTTTCAATCGCGGAACTGAATCGTGACATTCAAAAAAATACACTGGATCAGAACTTGATCACCACGAATGCCAGCGTTCAGTCGTTGATGGTCAATATTGGAAAAATGGATCAAAGTTACAACTTGAATCAAGAGCTTCTTAATCTTCAAGAGGAAAGCAATCGCGATCTTGAAGAGAAATACCGCGAAGGAAAGGTCAGCTACCTGGACTTGATCACCGGTTTGAACAGTCTGCTGGCGGCGCGGGTTCAATTCTACACGGCGTATTTTGAGGTGCTTTCGGGCTTGGCCCAGTACAAATACTATGAAGGAAAAATCTATGAAGCAATTGCTGAAGAATAAATATCTGTGGATCGCAGTGGTTGCCATGTTCGTTCTGGGATTTCTTTTTTCCCGAGGCAGCGAGCCCTCGACGGGCAAGACCAACGTGGGCAGCGTTACCAGAGGCGATTTGATTCAGCGAGTGACCATCGCGGGTTCGGTGACTCCCAATCGAAAAACAGTGATCTCTGCTCCGTACAGCGGATATGTGCGAAAAATTTACGTGCAGATCGGTGATCAAGTGAAAGAGGGACAGCCGATCGTCAGCGTTGCGCAGTCTTTGCGCGGAAGCAGCGAAGACGTGTATCCATTGCGCGCACCCTTCTCAGGAACCGTGGTGCAGATTCTAAAAACCGAAGGCGAATACGTCGACCAACAAAACACCGCGGGCACAGGAATTGCGATGGTGCGAATCGATGACCTGACCCACATTTACATCGAAGCCAGTGCTCCTGAAATTGAATTTGCCAAACTGAAAGTCGGGGAGGACGTGGTCATCAAGGCCTCTGCCATATTGTCGCGCTCTTACAAGGGAAAAATCGTGCACGTGCATTTGGCCGCGAAAGAGCAAAAGGATTGGGACAAGTCCCGGGTGGAGTTCCCCGTGATCATCGAGGTCTTAGACAGTGACGAGTCCCTTCGCCCTGGAATGTCCGTGCTGGTCGACATCATCACCAATAAATCCGCGAATGCTCTAATGCTACGGCAAGAGTTCATCCAAAAAGATGGCACGCAATATTTTGTCCAGACAGAAAAGGGCCAAAGAAAAGACATCACCGTCGGACTGCAAAACGAGGAAGCCTTCGAAATCAAAAGCGGTTTGAATGAGGGCGATAAGATCCGGCAGGTGGACTATCTTTCCATTCTGAAATCACGATAGGAAGATGTCTTGTTTGAAGTAAAAAATCTTTCTTTCCAATATCAGGTCGGCACCCAGCGGGTGGACGTGCTAAAAAACCTGAACTTCAAGGTCAACGCCGGGGAATTCGTGGGCATCCAAGGTCCGTCGGGATCTGGAAAGTCCACACTGTTTTATATATTGGGATTCTTGCTGAAGCCGACCTCGGGCACGGTGATCTTCGACGGCGTCGACATCACCGAACTGAGCGATGAAGATCTCACTGTGGTTCGCAACCAAAAAATAGGTTTCGTGTTTCAGCAATTTCATCTTTTAGCCAAGGCCTCTGTGCTAGAAAATATTCTGCTTCCCACTCGCTACCCCAGTGAGTTCGCTGACACCGAGAGCGATCATTTAGGTAAAGCAAAAGCTTTGGCACAGCAAGTGGGGCTGACAGGTCACCTGCGGCATCAGCCCAACCAACTCTCCGGAGGACAGCAGCAGCGCGTAGCCATCGCCCGAGCCCTCATCAACGACATTGACTTAATCTTGGCCGATGAGCCCACGGGAAATCTGGACAGCCAGAACGCCCAGCAGATTTTGGATTTATTGACCGAGCTCAATCGGCGGGGAAAAACCATCATTCTGATCACCCATGATTCCGACGTGGCCAAGCGCTGTTCGAAGGTTCTGCATTTGAAAGATGGTGCTTTCGAGCGCACGGTGGAAAATTTTGCTCCGCCGACCAATACTCGTGCGGCAAAAACCACCAAGATTTCCCGGTTACCAAAAATTTATGATCTTAGTATGTATCGCAAGATCGCTAAATCGGTTTTTCCGCTGGTGCTGGAAAACCTTTTACGCAACAAGGCCAAATCTTTGCTGACCATGTTAGGTGTGGTCATCGGTGTCGCCGCAGTTCTAGCGATGGTCACACTGGGACAGTTTTCCAAAGAGAGAATTTTGGAAACGTACGAAACTCTCGGCGTGAACAAACTGATGATCCGCGGTTATCAAAACTGGAGAATGAAAGCCACTGATTCCATCGGTGTTCGTTTTCGGGCCTTTGACTGGGAACACGACATCGTCGCTCTAAAAAAATTATTTCCCGAAGTGATGATCATGTCACCATCCATGAGCACCACCCGCGTTCGCGCCGTGGCAGGAGGTGTCGAGGCCGGTGATCAAAAGGTATCAGTCTATGGAGTGACCCCAGAGTATCTCGACATCACCAATCGCGGCTTGGAGGTCGGAAGAAATCTGACCCCTTACGATGTCGAAGGCCGAAGTCCCGTGTGCCTGATCGGTTTCGAAATCGCCGAGCGCTTATTTTCCAGAATCAATCCACTCTCCCAGGTAGTGACTATCACCGACGGTCAACGAATTTCCTACTCGTGCCTGGTGATTGGCGTGCTAAAATCCACGACTAGCAACAAAGATTGGTCGCCACCCAATCTGAATGTTTTCATTCCCTACACCTATTTTCAGTCCGTCGCCGACAACTGGTGGAGCAGCCAAATTCACGAGGTCGCCCTGCAGATCGCCCCCGACGGCGACGTCGAGGCCACCGGCAAAAAAATCCAATCCTATTTCGAACAAAAATACGGAAAATCAGGAATGTTCAACGTGGACTCTGACAGCACGTTGATTGCACAGATGAAGAAATTCCTAAACATCTTCGAAATTCTACTAGCAGCCATAGCCATGATCGCCCTGGCTGTCGGCGGAATCGGCATCAACAACATGATGTTGGTATCGGTCACCGAGCGACTCAAAGAATTCGGCATCAGAAAAGCCTTGGGCGCCACCAATCGAAGCCTACGCCTGCAAGTGTTGATGGAGTCCGTCGCCCTCTGCGTGGTCGCCGGCCTGATGGGAGTGATCATAGGATTTACCTCGTACGAGTCGATGATCTTCTTCGCCACGAAGCTGATTCCGTCACTGAAGTTTCAGTGGATCTTTGAGCCCGTGGCCGTCACCATGTCGCTATTTTCCATTTTGGCCGTGGGCATCGCCAGCGGATTGGTTCCGGCGCTGAAGGCAGAGAAGCTTCAGGTGATTGAGGCGTTGCGGTCGGAGTGATTGTTTAAGATTCAGGAATGAAATCAGGACGGGGCAGATGAAGCTTTTCCGAGCTGGGTTTGCGATCCTTAAGCTCCATCTCCAAGTTGAGTGCTGCCTTGGTTGCGCTTAGACATCTCGAGTATGCTGCATCATCGTGGGCAAGCAAGAATCTGATATTGCAACCTAGCACCTCATTTATGTAGGTGCCTTGCTTGAGACTGATGCCGTCCAGGAGTTCCGCTGAGGCGGAAAAGGGAGCGTAATATTCTGGGTGCATTTTTTTGCAGGGAACGCCGGTTACGTCCAGGTCCTCACGTTTCACGATCGAATAGCAGCTCAAAGAATCTCTATAGAGTTCGATAAGAGCTCGCTCTTCGGGATCTGTTGTGCGATCCAGCTGCTCGTTGACCATTCCTACAAATTTCATTTTTTCCTTCCCGCTGGGCATATGACTAAGGACGTATGAAATATGCTCGCCGCGAGTGGATTTTGATGTGCATCCTAGGACTAGGAGTCCGAGAACAAGAGATAGTGCTGTGAGCGAACTTATTTTATTCAAGATGCTCTCCTGTTAGTTTTGTGTTCCGGCCCTACCTGTATCCGGATTGACATTTCCTTTGTGAGACCAGTTATCTTGTTTGGTTCTGTTTGGTGCAGTTCGTCTGTAGGAATGAACGTATGTACCGTTCTTCTTGGTATAGCCCTTCACTTGGACGGGATGACCAGATCCATGTTTGGTCCGCGCTTCCAGAGGAAGTGACGCGAGGGAAAATAGTAATAGGAAAACCAATAGAATTTTCATTAAATTCCCTTCCTGTAAATGGAAAGATACTTAGTCGTCATGGTTGCCGTGACCTGTACGAGCCTTACACCTGGGCACTGCTGAAGGCGAAGCTGGGGTGTATGTCCACTTATATCCTTGGGCTTTCATTTTCTTACAATAGTCAAAAAGTTGTTTATGTTGCTCCACTCTTAGAATCTCAGCTTCAGCCGGATATCTCGTGGAGATACTTTTCATATCTTCAATTAGTTTATCTAAATCATTTTTTGTGGTCTGATGTTCCTCGCAATTAAGATTTATGTAGGAACTAATGAGAGTATCTCCAACCTGATCCATATTCCTGCACATGTCTGACACCCACTCATTACACATTGACGGCAATGTCTGAATCATACCTGCCCAGGCCGTAAAAACTGCCCGAGTTCCTTTTGTGGAAAATTTGATTTTTTTGAAATAAGAGTTAACGACTACGAGATCCTGTTGCAAAGAATCTTTCTTTGCTTTGCTGCAAAGGGAATCTGAGGCCTCTACAATCGTAGTTGACGACGACGTTGCAACTTGAACAATCTGAATCAGATTGGTCGCAGACTGTTTAAGTAATTCATCAGATGAGGCTGAAACCTTTGTAGCAATTGCAAGAAATCCATCAGACATCAATTGGGCCTGAGCTTTATCCAGTGCATGGGATTTAGGTATGAACACAACCAGGAGCAATAAAATTATGCCGAGTTCATTTGCATGAGTCGTAGCAAGAAACCGCTTTAATCGTTTCATTGCTGAACCTCCTATAACAATCCTCGTTGCATTGGTTGTACTGATTATTTGAAGCAGGGACCCTGAGCGAGCTTGATGAGTTTGACACTTCACTGCACGAGTAAGTGAACTCTCTCCATTGTCGAACACCATTTTGAGTGACAGGCACTTGCTGAGTTTGGGAACCAGATGCATAGTAGAAACCGCCTGGTCCAACCACTTGGGCACTTGACTGGGTATTTACATTTTGAATTGCCGTGTACTGATATCGCTCCGATTTTAGATCATCGGAAACCATCGAGTAAGATGGACAAGGGATTAGCTGTCGAACATCTTTGGTGGCACTTTCAACCGAACTATATCCCTGATACCCTACGACGCCACCATCTGGACGCTGACTAATGACCCAAGCGTGACCGCATCCCATCAGAACAAATGAAAATATAATAAAAATGCGTCCGATACTCATAGGTCCACTGCCTCTAATTTTTCGCCGATTTTGGCTTAACGGGATTCTTTGAGTACTTATCAAAAAGTGCCGCTATCGTTTTATCCTTAGATCTTTTGGCGTAGTCGAAAACCGTCACCTTGTTGTTGGACGTCGATTCGAAAAGAAGCTCTAGGCTTGGGCTTGCTCCGAATTTGAAAAGTTTTTCAATCAGAACGGGATCTCGCGTATCCACTGCCCAAGCGAGTATTGGCTTTCCATGTTTGTCGTACTGATCTGGAGATGCTCCCGCGGACAAAATTTTATCAACAGCGTCGACAGCATGAAGTTTCACCGCCAAAATAGCCGGGGTATCGCCAAATTGATTTGTCTGGCGAATCAGCTCTGAGTTGGAAAAGTCAAATTTTAATCCATGAATTAGGTCAGGCTTACCTTTCAAATAGTTCAAGGCCGAATCGTCGCCTTGAATGTATTGGATTCTTGGATCAGAAATTCCCGTGAAATATTTAAATTGCCCACGTGAGTCTTTGCCAAAGAAATTAGAAGAAAATGCAGTTACTGCGGCGAAGTTCAGCCTTTGATCGGAGGTCTGGCCGTTGCTATTCACGGTCAGTCTCCAAAATGGCTTCTTTCTGTCCGTTGACCGTGCATTGACTACAAATTTTCTATTGTAAGAAACTTCAGTGACTGTGTGGATCATGGTTTGCCAAGTGACACTGGTTGTACTTGCATACCCACTCGTGGAGGAACTTGAGTTTCCATAAGCGTTTAATATTGGGGAACTAGAATTTGGGCTATAAAATGATGTGGACGAGTGGCCACTAGATAATGCGCCCGAGTTCGTCCAAGAGTAGTTACCAACGGGTACAAGCTCACTTTGTATTTTGTTTTCCTTTTGTTCAATGACGCTAAATTCGAAGTCCATAACTGCATCTGCATTTTTTTGATCTTTGGTGGTTTTGATACCAGCCAGGGCGAGAGCTCGTTCGAGGCAGGTTGTGTAGTATTGGTAATAAATATCGCTAGTAAGCTCGTCAGATAATTTGATGAAATAAACTTGAGGCTTGGCCCCGCCAGCATTGATCGCATCAGCTGAAAATGAATAGCTACCAGTGATTTTGTGCGAGAAGAAGCCCTTACGAATGACGTCGACATAACCGTTATATTTTAGAAAAGTTTCGTCATATCCTTCTTCGATGGCCAGCGGAAAGCCCTCAAGCCAGAGCACTTCCATCACGTTCATTCCCTTTTCGGCGTACTGTGCAGGTGCCGTTGGCATTGTTTGGCAGGAGGTCAGAAGCGCTCCAATAACAGTCACTGAAATCAGGTTATGGATGACACTGGTGCTACGATTCACAATGCTCCTCTCATTTGGTCTTTGAACATTCAGCTAGCGGCTGTTCAAAGCTATCTATGAATCAGTCGCACATCCGGTGGCATCTCTCCGGTTTTTACGTAGTTCGCGAATATACGTGCATTGCTTTCCGTGAGATCTTTGACAAACATATTTGAGGCGAGGCACTTAACCGAAATTTTAAATTCCTTACCCATTGGGGTTTTCGTTGCTGAATAGCCCCAGCCGGCGTCTCCCATAACTGGGTTATATGTCTGAATCACAAAGTCGGTGGCTGTTTGCAATTTCATTGACGAATATTGCCCAACATAACTTTGGGCACGACCCCAGGCGTCCGTAACTTCTTCCTTGGAAACATTGAATTCAAGTGGGGCAGTTTTAACCTTTTCCAGGAAGGCTTTCTCCTCTGGATTTAATTTCATGGGAGTCACGCAACCTGCGACGAACAAGACCGAAAGGGACCATATAATGTTTCTGAATAGTGGTTTCATCTTTTTCTCCTTTAAACTTTCCGCTTCAAACGTTTGGCCTCAATCATAAAAATTCCGCTGAACATCGGATCATTCTCCATCTCGAAGAGTTCAGTCAGGCTCACTTGCTTTGCAGTGATCTTGTCCTTCGTTCCCGTCAGCAACCACTGGAAATCGCACTTAAGCTCGTTGCAAAGTTTCAGAACTTTCTGGATATCCTGGGGACTGGTGCCTTGCAGCCAGCCGTGAAGCACTGACGGCTCGACATCGCAGATGTTGGCGGCTTTGCGTAGAGAAATACCCCTAGCGTCCAAAATTTGTTTCAAATTTTGAGCAAATGGCGATGAGCTTTTCTTTCTGGATGGTTTTTTCTTTTCGCTCGTCATGCCACAGATCCTTCGGAATAAGGAATGTTCTGCATTAAAAAATTTACTAATCAGAACACCGTTCTGATATCAGAACGCACCAAGTTAAGGCGCATTCATCCTGCGAAGATTCGGGTATTAAAATAGCGAAGAGTTCGGCCAAAGTGTGGAGCGGCACCTCGCACAGGCCCTGTTCAAATCGTGAAATCAGCCCTTCCGAGCGGAAACCCAATCGCTGAGCCAATTCCCGCCGCGACATTTTATTCTTAATCCGGGCATCGCGGATCATCTTGCCGATTTCTTTATTCAGCTTATTCCCTCTACCCATGCTCCCCTCCGCTATTTCCTAATAAGATATACCAACATTCCCTATTAGGAAAGTGGCAATAAATAAAAAGTAGTAGTCTTCCCGCATGGCAAAGGCGCGGACGGTCAAAGCAAAGACAAAATCCAGATCTCGGTACAAGAACGACCCGTTCTTAAAGGCCCTGGGTGTGCGCTGCCGCCAGCTGCGGCTGGAAAAAGGATACTCCATCGATCGGCTTTATAAGGAATCAGAGCAGCTTTCGCCGGCCAGCATCGATCGCCTGGAAAAAGGTCTAGCTGATTCTCAGATTCTGGTTTTGGCCAGGTATGCAGAGACCTTGCAAGTTCCCTTAGTGGAATTATTTTCTTTCACCACCGAAGACACTGAAATTAAGCAAGATCAAAGAATCATCCCCTACGACGAGGGTGAACGTTCTTTGTCCGGTCACGTTCCGGTCTATCCACTGAAAGTGGCTGCGGGAAAATTTGCTCAGCCTCACAGCACAGAGTCCATCAAGCCCAGCGGTTGGGTGGATGCCCGAATTCGTGCCAATGAAGAGCAATATTTTGCAGCGGTCGTTCGCGGGGAGTCCATGGAGCCTCTGATTAAGAATGGTTCTTTGTGCCTGTTTAAAAAATACACCGGCGGAAGTCGCCAGGGAAAAATTTTTCTAGTTCAGGCGGGTGGATTGCAAAATCCAGAGACGGGTGATGCCTTCGTGGTGAAAAAATATCAGCGGCAAACTCCAGCTAAAACTTCCGATGACGAAAGCTGCGCCGTGATCCATCTGGTTTCTGTGAATCCACTTTATCCACCCATCGTATTGGTGGGCCTGGACGATGATTCTGTGAGCACCATCGCCGAATTTGTACGAGTGCTTTAGAGTGCGACGGGCACCGCAACCAGTGGTGCGATCAGCGTCGAATTGATTTGCAGTGACAGTAAAGCCCCGCTAGCGGAATCCCGCAGAGATGTCTTAGAGTAAAGCGCTTCACCACCACAATGAGAGTAGCTGCTGGCCACGACATCATTGGAGGTTGCAGTCACCATAGTTACGATCACGGTTTTTGGCGTCGGATTGTCGGCGCATGTCTGGGTCATACCGACCTGCGTTCGATGAACGAATGCGCCGACTTGTTTCTGGTTCTTAAGAGTGTACTGCGCCGTCGACCATTGGTCGGCGTTGCCCGGAAATTTTGGAATCGCGCTGAGCTGGCAATCCGCACTTTGAGTTTGCGACTGGCGAAGCTGTTGGCTCAGTTCATCCGAGAGCGGGATATTGGGCTGCGAACATCGCTCTAGTGCTGAAGTCGCATCCAAGACCACGCACTGGCGAGTCAAATTTTCCGTATCTCCATCAGTGGTCGCGCCATGAAAACCCGACAGTCGCAGATTTTCCAAAGACACATTGTAGACCAGTGGTGCAGCAGCGGCGGGCAGGGCCGAGAGTCTCATGTCATAGGTCATTTCGAATTTAGTATCACCACGTAAGCCCGTTTTTTCGTTGATGACGAAGGCGGATCCAGCAGCCAATTTAGGATGTAGTTTTAGAACTGCTTCGGGCTGGCCGACCTGCTTGCAGCCTTCGGTGTACATGGCTGCTTTCAGCTGGATCAAATCAGCGGGAGCAGAAGCTTGTTTTTCTTGAGTGATTGAAGTGGGGCTCTCTGAAAGATCTTGGTTCATGATCGCGGCAGGAGACACCGGCGCGTCCGGCGTGACTGGTTTACAGGCCGCTGCAAGGAAAACAAGTCCTCCGAGGGCGAGGGCCAATTGGAGATTTTTGAATTTCGTCGACTCTGCCGTTTTCATACGAACATAGCTACTGCGAAACCCATTCCAAGAGCTGCTGCAATTAAGAGGACTTAGGGGTCCTTTAGGTGGCTGATGTTTTGACAGTACGACAATTTCGGGAGCCGCATTTATGGAACCACTGGATCGTGAGAACCAGAATGGCCAACAAAATCAGGGACGAATAACCCGTTCCCAAATCCAGCCCTCCCTTGTCCGCAGTCTTGGTCAGCACGTCTCCGAATGTGGCGCCGAAGGGCCGGGTCAGAACGAATGCGACCCAAAACAAAAATACTTTATTGAGTTTTGTGAAGCGAGCGGCCGCCAAGATGGCGCCCAAAATTCCGCTGATCAATAACCAACTTCCGAAAAATCCAAGTCCTGAATCGTCGGCCAAAAAGTCTCCGAGCGCTGTTCCCAATGTATTGGAAAATAGAATCGTGATCCAATAAAATAATTCGGCTTTGCGAGAGCGAACGTCATTGACGTTGAGATTTCCAACAGTGAAACGCCAAGCTGCCAATAGGCAAAGAAGAATTGTCACAAGAATTGCCGCGCCCTTGGTGTATCCAAGCCCCAGAGTTCTATCCATGTAGTCGGACATCGTGGTGCCAGCTGTGCTGGTGGCGATGATCACGGTCCAGTAAAGATAGGGGTGATGCTTTTTAGACATCAGCTGGGCAGCGAGTGCCACAGCAAAGATGGCAAAGAAGACCAAAGTGCTCACTAGATAACCCACGTTCATGGTCATGGACAACCAGTCACCGCCGGTTTCACCAAGAGTGGTGGCGGTGATTTTCATCAGCCAAAATGCCGCAGTGATGGCAGGAAGTTTGTTGATAAAGTCAGGTTGGCTGCGTTCCAGAGTTGTGCTCATAAACCTTTGTCCTTCCGAAAAAGTCATGCGTGCAATGCCGTTTAAGCGGGCTCGGGAAAGTCGGTCAATCAAATACGACAATTAATGTCCTGGAATTAAACAATTGGACACCAGGGCTCCCTTATTTAACCCAGATTCGATTTGAAGCTGGCCTTGATTTGGCATGTTCCTGTGATTATGCGTTGGATTCAATGGACACTCCCTTTTGTTTTGATGAGCTCACTGGTTCTTGCCCAGGATTTGCGCCCGTGCCAAGTCGGGAAACTGGATCCGGCTCCGGCATCGCCTCCAAATATTTCGGACGATCCAGGAACTACGGATCCTCAGTGCTGGGAAATCAACAATACTTTCAGCTTTGATCACGCCACAAATCCGGATGGATCTCACAGTGACTTTGAGGACTTTGCTCTGGACATGAACTACGGAATCAAGCCAGGTGTTCAAGCCAAGATGGTCATTCATTACGACTCTCAGTCGGTTCCAGGTTTGGACACGCAGGCATCAGCCTTTGGAAGAATCGAAGTGGGTGTCAAACAACAGCTCTATAACAATGAACAAAAGCAACTGACCATCGCGTGGTTTCCCACCATCGATTTTATGACTCCAGGATCTGCGGCGGTCAGACACGGACTGCCGGACACGGGCACCAACTTGACCCTCCCTATTTTGGTTTCTAAAAGATACGGACCAGTCGCACTGGTCAGCAATGCCGGAGTGATCTTGTCATTGAGTGATCCATCGAAGCCGGCACAGGCCTTGATGAGCTTTGGTGCTGGGATGAATGTCACTGATTCGACGATTGTTACTGGTGAAGTCTATCGGACCTCGGCGTTCAATTTGCAGGATCAAGCCACTACTGGTGTGGTGGTTGGCATGACCACCAAGGTTTCCAACAATGCACTGCTGTACATGTCCCTTGGTAAAACCGTTGGAGCAACGGCCGATGGCTCTGCACATTTTTATGCTTTGACAGGAATCAAAGTTCTATTCGGAAAAGGCTCTGCAAGTCCGCAAGATGTTCAGATCAACTTCAAACGTCGTGCTAGCACCGACAACTAGAATCCCTAGTCCACTCCCAAAGTCACCGGTACGACAATACTGATAGCCAAGGCTTTGCTATTGCCGGTGCATCGGTAGGAGTGGGGTTGGTCTCCTGGAAATGCCAACATGCTGCCATCTTTCACCACGTAGCGATCTCCGGCAACGACGACGGTGACTTCGCCGTGAATGACCGTGAGATACTCTTTGGCCCCGCTCAAGTGTGGGTGGCCGCCCATAGTTGAACCTCTTTCCATTTCCATTCGATCGACGTCCAAACCTTTGATTTTATCCGGAAGTAATTTGAAAATCCGCACTTTGCCCTGACCCCGCTGGACCATCGGGATAAGGTCAAGACTTAGCAGTTCGCATTCGTTGCGCGGTCGGGACAGAAGCTCCTCGATGCCCACTTGAAGTGCTGCCGAAATTTTCACCAGATTCTGCAAGGACGGGTTACCAGAGCCTGATTCAATGTGAGTTAAAGTTGAACGAGGAATCTCTGCCAACCGTGACAGCTGATCCTGACTCAGTCCTTTTTTCTTGCGTAGATCAATGATGTTGTCAGCTAGATAGAGGGAAACTTTCACGCATTCGTCCATTCGGTGAGCATTTTGACAATATATTAGCATAAATGACCGTAAAAGGTCAATCCCACCTATATTGAATTCAGGGAGGTCCAATGAAGACCGATAATTTCTGGAAAAACAAAAAAGTACTAATTACAGGTGGAACCTCGGGGCTTGGTTTGTCGCTCCATCGTCAGCTCACAGACATGGGAGCGCTCACTGCTCTTGTTGCACGGAAAGAAGCTTCCGGGGTCATACGCGGGGATGTCTCTGACAAAAGACAGATCCACCGGATTTATGCAGAGGCCATCACTGAACTTGGTCATATCGATGTTCTTTTCAACAATGCCAGCAGCCTGGGTCCCACTCCTCTGCGGCTGTTGATGGACACGGACTGCGAAGACTTCGAGCTTGCGCTGCAGACAAATTTGATAGGACCGTTTCGATTGACGAAGTTGGTGGCGGCCGACATGATTTTAAGACGGTCCGGAGTCGTGGTTAATATCTCTAGCGATGCGGCCGTCAATGCCTATCCAAAATGGGGAGCTTACGCAGCCTCGAAAGCGGCGCTGGATCACATGACCCGAATTTTTCAAGCGGAGCTGGCGGAAACTGGAGTTCAATTTTTGGCTCTTGATCCCGGTGATATGAACACGCCGTTGCATCTTTCTGCGATACCAGATGCCGAGGTCTCTGCATTAAATTCACCGGAGGACTCAGCGCGATTGATTCTGGAACAGATTGCGGCCGGGAAGTTTCAGCCGGTGCGAAGGAGGATCCGATGAAACCCGCGACCCAGGCTAAGCGCTACTTCGAAAATACCAAAATGATGATCGTCAGTGCGAACGATCCCAACAAGATCTCACATAAAACAGTCGCGGCGTTGCCCGACATCCTGACCGCCGGAGACCTTCTGGTGGTGAATTCCTCTGGCACGTTGCCTTCCAGCTTCAGAGGAATTATTCGTCGCCTGGGACTTCCGATAGAAATCCGGCTGGCCGCCTTCAGAGGCGAAAACACCAACGATCTGCGCCGTTGGTCGGCGGTGTCCTTCGGCCATGGTGATTGGCGCTGGACCACAGAAACAAGGGGACTCCCGCCGCCATTGATCGTCGGTGACGAAATCGAGGTGAGTCCCACCCTGAGGATTTCAGTGACAAACATAAATCCTGGGGTCTCGCGTTTGTTGCAGGTGGAATTTCACTCGCAACAGTTGACCAAAGATCTTTACACCTTCGGTCAGCCCATTCAATATTCCTATCACGAAAAAGCGCTCGAGATCTGGGATCAACAGACTTTGTTCGCGGGGCCTCCCATTTCGGTAGAGCCGCCCAGCGCCTCTTTTCCGCTGACCTGGGATTTGTTATTGAAGCTTCAACAGCGCGGAGTGCGCATCGTCCCGATTCTTCACAGCGCCGGAATCTCCAGCACGGGCAGTGCAGAGTTGGATAGGCTTCTGCCCTTGGAAGAATATTTTGAAGTTCCGTTGTCCACCATGGACGCCATTCAGTCCGCTCGACAAAATGGTGGCAGGATTGTGGCCCTCGGAACTTCGGTGACGCGCGCAGTGGAGTCGGCCTTCGCCCAAGAAAAAATGAGCGGTCTAACGGATCTTAAGTTGGGTCCGACCAGTAAAATCCGTGCCGTGGATATTCTGATCACGGGAATGCATGAGGAGGGCTCCAGCCACTCGGAATTAATGAAAGCTTTCTGCGGTTGTGAAATGCTCAGTTTATCTGAGACTCAAGCGGACGAGCGGCAATATCTATCGCATGAATTTGGTGACTTAACACTATTGGATTGCGGAGAGCCCAAGGATATTTTTCCGAAGTTTCCCAGTTCGGTCATTTAAGGTTCTTCTGCGCCTGCGTTCGATATGAAATCAAAACAATCAACAGCAGACCTCCAATTTACCGAACTGGGTAAGATTGAAAAACCCCTATGGTTCGTGGCAAACGGCTTCGATGTTGTGTCCGTCGGGATCCAAAACAAAAGCCCCATAATAGTCTTCGTGATAATGTGGGCGCGGTCCCGGAGCACCATTGTCTGTTCCACCGACAGCAAGCGCAGCTTTGTAGAAAGCATCAACCTGCGCGCGATTTCCCGCACGAAACGCGATGTGCACTCTGGGTTCGTTGGGCTTTCCTTCGCTCATCCAGAAATCTGGTTTGGGCGGAACTCCGTATCCAATGACTAACAAGCCTTCGGTATATTCCTTGGGAATTTCCATGATCATTCGATATCCCAAAGGCGCTAAGGCGTGCTTATAAAAATTTCGGCTTTTGCCGCCATCGCTGACTTTCAAACCTGTGTGGTCGATCATTTTCGGGCTCCGTTCTTATTGAGGGATTTCAAGCTGGGCTCGCACCAAGTTTTTTCTTCGGAGGTCAGTTGGGCAAAATAGATTTGAGCTTGCGCCGTCGCTTCTTGAAACGCAGTTTCGTTTTTGCGAGCGCGCTCCACCACGGCCAGGCCTTCGTAAGCATAGAACATGTCGACATTGCCGGCTTTGTGTTCCTGGCGTTGACGAAGACTGTTTTGCGCGTGCTGCAAAGCTTTGTTGAAATCTTTGGCTTGTAAATAGGTCATCGCTAGCCGGTATTCCGCTTTGGAAATGTGCAACCAGGTTCCCGCCAACTCCCAATACTTGCGACCTGTTTGAGCGGCCAGGATCATCAATTCAGTTTCGTCAGAATTTCGATCCAGCTTTTCTTCTAGGGCGCAGGCCAGATTATTGCCAGTGACTGCGAGGGCGCGATTCGCCGGATCTTTTTGATCAATTCCGGATTTGGCCATTTCCAGCGCACGATTCAAAAGTACTTTTGCCTGAAGAGGATCTTGTGAACTCAAAGCAGAAGCTGCCGTGGCCAGGATTCTGATTTGGTCAGAAACACTGAACGAGTCCGGCTTCGACGAGCCATCGGCACAGAGTTTCAAGATGGCGATCGAGCGTAGTCCGGCTTTTTCAGTCTCACTTCCGCTGACGAATTTGGGATGTTTTTGTAACTGCTGCAAAATTTCAATGCCGTCATTCCACCGGCCCAAATGTTCACCCATCACATGAGTGACCAAGACCATGAACTGTTCTATTTGCGCACTGGTCTCTACAAGAGTCATGGCAGTGGTAAAGCCGCTGGCTACCGTTGCTGCATCAGTGGCGTGGTTAGTCCAAGCTTGTTCTTGATATTCCTCAAAAGTCATTTCGAAACTCCGTGAATTGTGCGAAGGGCTTCATCGCGGCTGACAATTCATTATTTTGGCTATGCGGTCAAGCCAGGGTGACATTGACACGCATTTCAAACCTTGATAGCCCAGTCTTTCAACGAGGGGGTTGAGATGAGGGTTTTGCTGTTTGCCTTTTTAGGTTCATTGGTTGTGGTCGGTTGTACGAAGGCACCACGATTTCAAGATCCGGCGTTCGCACCGGCAGCGGCCATAGACTCTTCCTTCAAGGTGATCAATAGCGAGACCGCGACTCCGGCCCCGGATCTGCAAACGGATCACGATCAAATCTCCATTCAAAGATCGGCTTTGGAAAAAGAATTCTTGCTTCAGGTAGAGATGATACCGCAGGCTATGGCGCCACGATTTAGCGCACTGGAAAGCCGAATCGTTTCTTTTCACCAACAAGACGGGCAGCTCTACTTACTAGAGACCTCGAAGGGTCATAATTTAGCTGCCAACATGCCACAGACGATTTTGCTGGCCCAGTTTCCTATTTTGAGTGAGGACGTCTCTGCGATTGTTTTCGACTTTAACAAAGGCATGAGCAGCATCTTCGTTGGTGGCGATTGGCGCTCTGGGGATCACGGACCAAATCTGCCCGACGCTGGTATGCTGGCGTTGAAAACCTCTTTCAGTTATATCGAAAATGCGGCGTTCACTAGCAACCATTTAATGATCAGTCAGGTGGCCCACGTCGAAACCACTCAACCGGACTCGGCGTATTTGGGTGCGCAAACAATTAAGGTTCTCTATTATCTGAGCCCGTACCTGGAGAACGCGGGCTTCAAGCCCACTGTTGCGCCCGCAAACATGGACCGTGTCGGATATTTTGAAATTGCCAGCCTCGTCAATGATCAAAGTGGTACTGTCACTTACGCCTCCAAAAGGGATTTAAGCAAACCCATCGTGTACGCCATTTCAGCCAACACTCCGGATGAATACAAACAAGCTGTGAAAGATGGAATTTTATATTGGAATCGGGCGCTGGGAAAAGATCTGATCACGGTGATTGAGGCTCCGAAGGGCGTCACGGCTCCCAGCATGGACTATGACATCGTTCAATGGGTGGACTGGGATTCCGCAGGATTCGCTTACGCCGACGCGCAAATGGACCCACGAACTGGAGAGATCCTGCATCAGCAGATTTACTTCACCAGTGCGTGGGCAAAGATTGGTAAAACTCAGGCCGACCGTCTTTCAAAAATGCTGAGTGCGGGACACCCTGCGAAGAAAGCGGATTATCGTGTCGGTTTAGCTGGATTTAATATTCAACAGCTTTGTGATATGGATGTGAATCAAGGCCTAGAAGACCAAGTTAGCTCGATTTTGACAAAACGTCTGACGCCGCAACAGATTTTGAAAGCCTCTCAAGATTTACTTCGCGAGGTCGTGGCCCATGAGGTGGGTCACACTTTGGGCCTTCGGCATAACTTTTCCGGATCGCTGGCCGCCAATTACAAAGTGTCAGATCGGGATAAGCTTTTTAAACAGTATTTACAGACGGGATCGGCCCCGGCGGATCTGGTGACCTCAAGTTCGGTGATGGATTATCAATTTCCTTTGGAATCCATGCTGAACGGAGACCAAATCGCGAAGGCCTTGCCCGCCGCAGAGTATGACCGCAAGGCCATCCAAACGCTTTACTATGCGACACACTTCAAGCCTGACGAAATACCGCTGTTCTGCACGGACTTTCATACAGAACACCTACCAGATTGTCAGCGTTACGATGCCGGAAACTCTATGGCCGAGTGGGTGCAGTATCAAACACAGTCTTTGATCACAAATCTGCCCTACACTATTTTGTATGCTTACCAAAATGCCAAAGCGCCTGCGTTCGGCATGCCACCAACACCCATTGAACTGCTGTCCCCGGATGCGCAATTCATGGCAGGACAGATTTTACAGTTAGAGAACGCTTTTCTTAGGGCGTATGCTTCGTCGACGCAGTTCTTGTCCATATCTAGAACTTTCAACTTCGTGAATAGCACCAATGAACAAGAAGTTCGCGCGAAGTTAGAGGATTATCTTCTGAGTGAAACGAAAAGATTGGGTGGTTTAGATCGAATCTTGCTGTCGTTCGATCAAGGCTTTGCAGCCCGTGAATATGCCCGTTTTGAGGCCGTGCTGGCAGATCCTGACAATATGAAAGCGGTCTCTTTTTCTGCTGAAGAGATATCGATCATGATGCAAACAGTTCGGAAGTACTACCAAGCTCTGCAAAAAGAACTCATCAAGCAAGAGGCCGCCATGCTTGCTGGCAGCAGCGACGACGGCAAGATGCAAAAAGGCGACCTAGCAGATTCATTGGCAGTCTATTTGGCCGAGCAAGCCAATGAAGTTCTATTTGCCACCACGAAAACGCCGACCATCATTCAGAAAATCAGCGGCACAGATATTTGGCTGGGAAGCAGTCAATCCGCACCTTTGCCGATCGTGACCACGTACACGTTGCCTCAATATGCGTATGAGTTTGACGTTCGCCAAAAGGCTGCAAGCTTCTTAAGGTCTGGACGTTCCACTGACTTGGCTTGGGGATTCACTCAAAAGGTCATGTTAGAGAACAAATATTCAGACATGCTAGTGAGCGCTTTCCCACCGATCGCCAGCATGGGGCCGGATACGAATGCGGAGATAAAAAAATACGTCGCGGCACCGCCATCTTTGGTCAGTTGGTTGATGGACGTGCTGTCGATCAAAGCGGCACTGTAAGGATAGGTGAGCTGCCTCTTTTGAAAAGGGGCAGCCTTCTGCGAGTGTTAAGCGCGGACTGAATTTTCGGTGTTGAGTTCACCTTTGAATTTGCTGAAATCCACATTTTTATAAGCATCACAGCGAGAGCACAGATTGATCGCGGCACGGTCACCAGCGTCTAGGAGCTTACGCAGAGATTTCAATTTTTCGCCGTTCCAGATATCGATGATATTTTCAGTTTTCACATCACCGACCACTTCGCGCTCGGCAGAATCCCAGCAGCAGAGAGTGACACGGCCATCGACGTAGACGAAAGTTTCATCGGCAACTTTTAAGCATGGTTTCTGAATGGCTTCAGTTTGCGCTTCCCATGGATAGGAATACAAATCAGTGAATACGACGTTGGCGCCGCGCTCTTCCCAATATTTTTTGAAGTCCTTTTGTTCGTCTTCGGTGCCAGGCAGGCGAATCATGCGCACTTCAATTTCCACTGGGTGTTTCAGTTCCTGGGCGCGCTTCAGGAAATTTCCGACGTTGGCGTAAACTTTATCGAAATTAATTCCACGAGTTTCATCGAAAGTTTTTTTGGTGATGCCGTCGACGCTAAAGCGCATGACGTCAACTCCAGCTTCAAAAAGTTTTTCGGCCACGGCGGGTGTGACCAATTCGCCATTGCTGTTGAACTCGACGCGGGCGGTAGGATCTGATTTAATTTTTTTCACGATTTCTGGCATGCGCTTGTCGGCGAAAGGCTCGTTCAAAATAAAAGGGCGGTAGGTGATGCCAAGGCCCCGGGTCTCTGCCAGAATTTTATCTAGGACGGCCATGTCCATGAACAGTGGACGACGGGTGGCTTTTTTCTGGGGGCAAAACCAGCAGCTGGCCTGGCACACGATCGTGGTTTCGATTTGCATATAGCGAGGCGTCTTTTGGTACTGCTGAATAAAACCGCTCACGGTAACTCCCTTAATATATTTTCAACGCAAATATACGTGGCGCCTTTGGATTTTTCAAGGAACAGCCGGCCTTTTTTACCGATTTCCCGCGCCATTGGAAAATTTGCCATCCAAGACTCAAGCAGCTGATAGCACTCATCAATGTCAGCCACAGAGGTAAATATCTTGGCATGGACCATAGCGATGGCCTCGGGCGCATTGTGATAGACCGGGCGAAATACCACGGGAAGACCCCACGCGGCGGGCTCCATAGTGTTGTGAACTCCACCAACTCCGGCGCCAACGAAGGCGCCATCGCCGATGCGGTACAGGTCCGCTAGCAGTCCCACACGATCGATCACCAACACGTCGGCCCCAAGCACACCTGGCGTGGCCTGCAGATACTTTTCCAGGCGAAGATGCGACAACCCCGCTTTTTGGCAGAGATCTTCATTTTCGGCCAGGTGCCTGGCATTGGGCTCATGCGGGGTCAAAATCAGCAAAGCCTCGGGATGTTTCTCGCGCAGTCGCTTCCAACACGGAAGAATTAGAACTCCGTCCGCGGTCCAAGCACTTCCCACCACCAAAATAAATGAATGAGCTTTGCGCAGCGCTTGCAAGTGTTCACTCAGTGGCTTTTGCGCGGACAGTTCCTGGCGCTGAAGTACGGAATCGACGCGTGTGTCGCCAACAACGCGCAAATCGGGGTGCCGCGGATTGGTCTGCCGAAAGAGTTCCAGATCCTGTTCACCCACACAAAAAATATGGTCGATTTTGGCATAAATTTTCTGAAAGAAGTTTCTTTTCCAGGCAGAGTTATGCCTTTGAGAGTCCGGCGTCAGTGTCGCCGAGATCAAAAAAATCTTCAGCTTTTGCTGCTGGGATTCCAAAACCATGTTCGGCCAAATATCAAACTTCACCAACAGCAAGATTTTAGGCTGTAGCAATTCCAGCCAGTCGCGAACGCTTCTACGGCTGTCCACCGGTCCATAGCCCACAAAATCAGCCTGGGCATAATCCTTCGCCCAATTCATTCCCGACGGAGAAATAAAAGTCAGAGCCACAAAGACTTCTGGACGCGCGGACTTCACGGCCTCTATCACTGGCTTGGCTTGTAGAAATTCACCCGCCGAAGAGACATGCACCCACAGGACTGGTCCTTTGGGTTTTTTATCTTTCAATTTTTCCCGCAATTTTTGATGGGCCTGGCGTTGGCCTCGCAGAGTTTCAGCAATTTTTCCGTGCCCAAAGCGGGACACGAAGAAGGAAAGAAATCGTAACAGGGGCAACACCAGCCAGTTGTAAAGAAAAAACAAATTTACCTCACAGCCAGTTTTTGAATTCCAGAGGCCACTTCACCTGCAGAAATATCGGCCAGACATTTTTGATAGACAGAGTTCACACACGGACCTTGTCCATGCTTGCTGCACGGTCGGCACTCCAGTTCTCTTTCTTTGATCAGAGTGGTGGAGCGACCCGGATGACCGAACGGAGCCGGTCCCAACAGCGCCACACAGGGTTTTCCCAATTGTTCTGCGACGTGCATCAGTCCTGTGTCATTGGACACCAACAAGTCCGCCGCCCAAACCATTCCCGCACTCTGCAAATAGCTCAGTTTTCCAGCCATGTTCAGACAGCGCTCGGGCGCAACGGCGGTAATTTGTTCGATGAATTGATCGTCAGGTCCGCCCAGGGCCACGAAATTCCACTGGGGATTTTGCCTCACGAGCTCTTGCCAATGACTGACTGGCCAACGTTTCAGTTCGTAGGAAGCCGAAGGGGACAAGGCCACCACCACCGAATTTCGCAAACCTGATAAGCGCTGCTGGCACTCCTGCTGAATTTTCTGTGGAATTTGCAACAGCGGCGGAGGCGGCAAAGTCAGCGGAACCCCCCAGCGTGCCAGTGGTTCTAGCAGTGCCCACTGATGCACGAATGGTTTTGGATATTTATTGATATGAAAACGAAACAGTAAAAATCTTCTCCAACGATACTGGGAACGACGCAGAAATTTCAGTGGTCCACGCAAACGCCACGACACCCAGTGCGAGCGCAAATTATTGTGCGCATCGTAGACGTGGGTGAATTTTTCCTGGCGCAGTTGAGTGATGATTTTTTGCAGGCCTGCAAAACCTTGTTTTTTGTCTACTGCCCAGACGCGATCCACATTTTTCCCGGCGTTGGCGATCTCTTCGAAATCTTTGCGGGTCAGCCAGTGAAGCTCTGCTAGAGGAAATTTTTCATGCAGGGCCGCGAAAACACTAAGCACCGCTAGTATATCGCCAAAACTAGAAAAGCGGATCACTAGAATTTTCATTTTTTGCGCTTCAGACATCTGGTCGTTTATACGAAATTAAGTGGATGAAATCAAACCAGATATGCGCGCGACCACTTGGCGATGATCATGATGCTCTCGCACATATGTGACGCAGCCCTCTTGTTTATTGGTGATTTCTTCTGGGTGCGAAATCAGCTGCTCTAATTTTTGACGAAGGTGCTCTATGGTTTTTGGAGGAACCAACCATCCGCGCTCTTCGTTCTCTCCGATGAGGTCGGGCGTTCCACCATCATCTGTGGACAAAACAGGAACTCCGACAGAAAAAGCATGGATGATCAAGAGGGAATAAGTCTCTTGGTAGCTAGGCATGACCAAAACATTCATGCACGCCAGAAGCGAACGAAAATCTTTTTGATAGCCCAGCTGAAGAATCCGTTCTGAATGCCCGGACTTTTCGATGAGTGCTTTTAGCTCTGCTTCATAGGCCAAAGAGTCCTTCTCGTTGCGAGTGGCCTCTCCGACAATCAGTAACTTCAGACGAGGAAATTTCTGCAGCAATGGAATCGCCGCTAGCAGAAATTCTTTCACCCCTTTTTGGCGGTCCAATCGGCCGAAATATCCAGCGTGAAAATCACCGGCCTGCAAATTCCATTTGGAAAAATCCTGCTTGGGCGAAGCATCGGTCATATCCAATCCATAGGGAATAATTTGGATCTGACGGGGCTTCAGGGGAAGATTTTTTAGATAGATTTTTCGAGCCCTTTGACCGGCGGCAAAAACCAAGTCCAGTTGTCGATATGCCAGGAAATGAAAGATGTCTTTTTTGCGATAGGTGATAAACATGTGCGGATGAAAAATCACTTTCACGCTACAGAAATATTTAATTCCGGCGAAGGTCATCACTCCGCCGGACCAATGAAGTTGCAGGTGTGTGAAGCCTGCACTGCGAATGGAGCGCGCCAAGCGCGGCAACCACCAAAGCGCGCGACGCCAAGGCACAGGATCTGTCAATACTTTGAGTCCGCGCTTCTTGGCCTCGAGATGAATGGGCGAATTTTCTTTGCACCAAACTGTGACGTCCAGGCCGGCTTTGTGTTGCCACTCTGCCAGCTGCACCAAATAGATTTCGGCTCCGCCCCAAGAATCATTGGGTAGAACGTGGGCCATGCGAATGGGCTGGGCAGAAAGCACGGAGCCTCCAAAGGACTTTTTATACACCGGCCAAGGATTGACGAGCAAGCCGATCCGGACAAGCACTGCGCTTATGAAAAGTGGCTGTCGCGCGACAGGTGAATGGACTCAGCGTTGACGCAGTATTTCGCAGGGCCTGGAGTTTGGCCTCTGTCCAATGTTTAGACAGGAAATTTTATGCGGTAACATTTTTCCGTATTCATGCGACTATTTTCGCTCCATCTGAAAGCTTCGTGAGCAGTATTTGCCGGCGGCTTTTAGTTTAATGAGATTTGACGTCTTCGGCCTTCAAGGTTCCGCACGGCCCAATTGTTGTAACAGAGAAACACAGATCGAATGTCGGAGGCCCTGTGATTTCCCCAAAACTGATGATTGTCGTGTGTTGTATATTTGGACAGTTGGCTTTTGCCGGCAGTCCACAGGTGCCAGCCGTGCCCGTTCCTACGAGCTCAACGAAGTCTTTTTCGGAATGGAAAAAGGACAAAATTCAGGCGGCAACCGATCAGCTAACCAAGGCCCGCGCGCCTGGAAAAGATGTATCGCAGCTCGAATTCAATCTGGATGTGGCTGAAAGCCTATCGGTCACCGACTATTTAGTGCTCTACATTTCTCCTCAGGCGGGGACTAGTAAATATCTGGAAGCCGCTTCTAGACTGAGTCCTGGCGAAACGGCAAAAATCATGGAGGCCTATCTTAAGGCCATGCAATCCCAACGGGATGCCGAAAAACAGACAGAGATTCGGTCTTCGGCCACGGATCTATTTAACTAGCCTCCTCCACCACGCGTGCATAGACAATTTGTGCGGTGAGTCAGGCCAATCTATCCATGCTTAACCTTGACAAGAATTGGGCCCCCTCCATATTGGTGTCGTTGTTTTAACAATGAACTGACCAAATAAGGAGAATTTCTATGCCTAAACACGAAGTGGGCGTTCGCCCATTGCACGATCGAATCTTGGTTCGTCGTACTGCTGAAGAAGAAAAAACTGCTGGTGGATTGTACATCCCAGACACTGCCAAAGAAAAACCTCAAAAAGGTGAAATCATCGCCTGCGGTAAAGGCCGCGTGACTGAAGATGGAAAAATTCTTCCATTGGAAGTGAAAGTTGGCGACCGCGTTCTTTTCGGAAAATATTCTGGAACAGAACTTAAAATCGAAGGCCAAGAATTCCTGATGATGCGCGAAGAAGATATCTTGGGAATCGTTCAGTAGCGCCCGGAGGGCGCTACTTGCTATTTTCTTTCTTAATTTAAAAACTAAAACACAGGAGCTTAAAAAATGTCTAAAGAATTATTATTTGCAGAGCACGCACGTTCCAGCATCTTGCGCGGCGTGAATACTCTGGCTAACGCAGTGAAAGTGACTTTGGGACCTAAAGGCCGCAACGTTGTTATCGAAAAATCTTTCGGTTCACCACTCATCACTAAAGATGGTGTGACTGTGGCTAAAGAGATCGAATTGGAAAACAAATTCGAAAACATGGGCGCACAAATGGTGAAAGAAGTGGCTTCTAAAACCAACGATCAAGCTGGTGATGGAACTACGACTGCGACTGTACTTGCCCAGGCCATTTATCGCGAAGGCGTTAAAGTGGTGACAGCTGGACACAATCCAACTGCCATCAAACGCGGAATTGACTCTGCTGTAGCAACCATCGTTGCTGAGCTGAAAAACATGGCGAAACCTGTGAAATCTTCGAACGAAGTCGCTCAGGTTGGAACTATCTCTGCTAACAATGACAAAGAGATCGGACAAATGTTGGCCGATGCTATGGATAAAGTTGGCAAAGAAGGCGTGATCACTATTGAAGAATCAAAAACAGCAAAAACAGAAGTGACTGTTGTTGAAGGTATGCAATTCGACCGTGGTTACTTGTCGCCTTATTTCGTGACCAATGCAGAGCGAATGGAAGCTGTTCTAGAGAACGCTTACGTGCTTGTTTACGACAAAAAAATCGCGTCTATGAAAGACATGATCGGTATCTTGGAAGGCGTGGCAAAATCGGGCCGTCCTTTATTGATCATTGCTGAGGACGTTGAGGGCGAAGCTCTTGCAACTCTGGTTGTGAACAAATTGCGTGGAACTATCCATGTAGCTGCTGTGAAAGCTCCTGGATTCGGCGATCGCCGTAAAGCTATGTTGGAAGACATCGCGGCTTTGACTGCTGCGAACGTAGTTTCTGAAGACATCGGCCGTAAACTAGAACAAGCGACTGTGGCTGATCTGGGCGTTGCAAAACGCGTAGTTATCGACAAAGACAACACGACCATCATTGATGGCGCTGGTAAAAAAGCGGACATCGCTGCACGAGTGGCTCAAATCAAGTCTCAAATTGAAGAAACGACTTCTGACTACGATAAAGAGAAACTCAAAGAGCGTTTGGCTAAACTTTCTGGTGGTGTTGCCGTGATTCACGTTGGCGCTCCTTCTGAAGTTGAAATGAAAGAGAAAAAATCCCGCGTTGAAGATGCATTGAATGCGACTCGCGCTGCGGTTGAAGAAGGTATCGTAGCTGGTGGCGGAACTGCCCTACTGCGTGCTTCAACTAAAGTTGAAAAATCCAAAGTGAGCGAAGAAGAAGCTTTTGGTGCACAAATCATCAAGCGCGCTTGCGAAGAGCCTATCCGTCAAATCGCGGCGAATGCAGGTCTTGATGGTGCGATTGTTCTGAACAAAGTTTTGGACAGCAAGTCTGCAACTTTTGGATACAACGCTTACAGTGACCAATACACTGACTTGATCAAAGACGGCGTTATCGATCCTGTAAAAGTGGTTCGTTGTGCTCTAGAGAACGCAGCTTCTGTTGCCTCTTTGATGCTGACCACAGAAACAATGATCGCTGAAGCTCCTAAAAAAGACGACCGATCTGCTGGTGGCGCTCCTGGTATGGGCGACATGGGTGGAATGGGCGGAATGGGTGGCATGGGCGGCATGATGTAAGCCAGCCGGTGCTTGCACCGGCGTTACGCTAGCAAGTCGCAGGTCACTGCGGCGTTACGCTACTCTCTTAAGAACCCCGGTAGAAATATCGGGGTTTTTTATTTTCACCTGTCGCGCGACAGGTGAAAGAATTCAAATAAATCTCGATATTTTGAAATGAACGACTTTTGTTGGCGCACAGCTTCGCAGGGCCTGGAGTGGACTCGGAGTCTTTGTCCGGCGAGATCCGGACGATCTAGATTTTCTCATAGAGTTTGCGATCTTGCCGGGTTCAATTTTGTGCAAATGATTTACCTGTCGTGCGACAGGTGGATTGGCTAGCAGGGGCCTGGCTGTAAGAATAGATTCATGCTTTATATTTCTTTTGTATTTCAAAAGTAATATTTTAATGAATTTTCAGACCTAATTGCGCCAATGAAAGAGCTTATCGCCATGAAAGGTGACCTAAAAAACCTACTTCAGAGGGAAAGGAGCCATCAGAAGTTGAACTTCAGCACTGACAAATTTCATGGCAATGTCGCGCCAGTTAGCTTCCGAACCTATCAAGGTGTTGCGGACGATTTTCGCGCATTCGCAGCCGGAATTAAAGGCATGAAAAATCAGGAGTTAGTCGCCCAGGCGCTGATCGAATTTATGGAAAAATATGAAACTCAATCCCTGCCTACGATCAGCCTTATCTTAGGTTCAAAGTTGTGTAAGTTGGAAAAGCAGGGCCAGAAATTTTCCAGACTTATCAAAGAGGCTCGCTCAGAGTTAGTGAAAACCCAAGCCATTTCAGCGCCACAGATTCGAATTTACGATAACCAGTTGCTCGAGGAAGACGAGTTTATGTTGAAGACCGATGACGGTAGAGAGTTCTCGGGATTTATCAAAAGCGGTGCGACAGAGAAGTTAAAAGCTCAGCTCAAGAGTTTGATGCATGAAAAAAGCAAAACCTAGCGCGGTATGCTGTTAGTTTCTGGACTTAGGGCGAGTTCAATTATCTAGATTTCGCATATTAGAATGTCGGGATGAGAATCATACTTATCAGCACTCTGGTCGCGATCACTGGGCTCATTTTCCATTTCTCAAAATCCAAAGTCGAAATCTCCATGCGAGAAAGCGGCGACAGCATCCGGCTGGTGGCACCTGCTATAAATAAAAATGAACCAAAGACTCAGCCGATACTTGCTCTATCTAAAGCGAACCTGAGTCCAGAGGTTGCGGTTGCGTCGAAAATGATCGACGCGAATGAGTCCTCAGATGACGATGAAAAAAATCAGAATGCGCGACAGGAAGCTCTCATGGATGAAATGGTTCAAGAACTGGGACAGGTGAGGGACCTGTGGGATCAGACCAGAGCTCAAACCTATATGGATATAGGGGTAGCGGAACCGGAGTATCGGTCGCTAGAAAATATGCGATCATATTACCAGTCCAGTTTTGATGAACTCAGCCAACGGTTTCGGCAGACAACCAACCCTCAGCAACAAGATCAGATTCTAACGCAAATCCGAACGCAAGCAGGCGATTTTGACAAAAAAGTTCATCGGCTGTTGGGCGACGACAGATTTAAAACTCTTGTTGGAGTTCTTTCTCAATTCAACGACGATTTGGACGAAACCAATTTGCGACCCAGAGTTCAAGGTAATTGGTGATTACACTACGGCTAACTTCAAGGTGTCCGAATTTGCACAACAGGATTAAAGTGATCGGGACTTTCACCTGTCGTGCGACAGGTGAAACTTCCTAAAATAAGAAATCCACACCAAAAGCAAAAGTCATAAACGACTGCGATGACGACGATGACTGAATCGCGCGGGATCCAGCGCCAGAGAAGCTGGCGCTCATCGAATCCAGCATAACCTCACCGTGCAGATTCATGCGTTCGCTCATGCGTTTGTCACCGAAGATCGAGAAGCTGTTGACTTGAACTCCACCACCACTGCCTGAATTGCCGGGTGATTCGGACTGATTCGGAGCAAAGAAATAATCCAAGCGGCCGCCCATGATGAACGGAAATTTTTCCGCACTGGTGACTGGCAAAGAGCCCGCCAGGCGAATATACAGGCCGCTGTAGCCCGTGGATTCAAAGGCTGTTGAGGCATCAATGTTGGTTTGCGTGGTGGAATATCCCACTCCGGTCTGAAGCTTTGGTCCGTAAAAATCATCATTCATCAGAAAACTATAAGTACCGTCCAGCGCAGCCTGTTGCACAGAGAAATTCAGATTTCCACCAGTGCCATTGCTAACACTGCCGACGTAATCTCGGATGTGTAGATCCATAGCCCAGTTGGGACTGAACCAAAGCTCGCCGTTCAAATGCAAGCTGGGGACGGCAGAGCTGCTTCCGGTGACAGCACCGGTGCTAAGGCCATTGCTGATGGAGTAAGTTCCCAGTCCAAACATCAGGCCAAATTTTCCGAATGAAGGCGGAGTTTCCGGAACCCACTCTTTCGGATGATCGCCGAAAGCCAATTGATGATCGGGACGATCGGCAAGATCCGTGATCAGTTTGCCATCGGACATGACGTTGGAGTCTGGATACTGCACCGAATTTCCTAGGCTGACCTTAGCGCCGGCGACGATGACGTTGGCCTCGCGCTCGCTGGTGATGGTTCCAAAACTTAAGTAGTCATCGACTTTGTTGATCTGAACTTTTCCCAGAACAAGATTGTCGGTGGAGATGATAAAGCCAAATTTAGGATGGCGATGGACCTTGATCACTTGCACGATGGCGGCTTCAACCCCTGGTCGCAGCCCAGAGGACGCCCCGATGTTCATGGTTACTAGCTGGCCTTTGCGGCTGATGACCTTGCCGTGAAAGGGCAGCTTGGCGCGCAGAAGTTTTACCAGATTTTGTGTTTGCGTTTTCAGATCCGAAATTTCAAAACCAGAATAGTTGCTCAGAGTTTCGGAGCCCACGGGCAATCCGTCAGAGCCAGAGTAAAGCGTTAGCTTGATGGTCACGCCGTTCGGACCTTTGGAAACCCGGCCTGAAACCAGTGCATCACCGCCCGATTTTTTAACGGCTGCCTTGACAGAATCAGCAGACGCCTCGAACTCCTCAGGTGAAGAGGTGATGGATTTGTCGAGGGGAGTGGTCTCCCACTGATGGGAGAATTCCAGTGAAGATTTCAAAACGTCATTCAGTGGATTGGCATAGATTCCAGACACGTTATCCGCCAGGGGCGCACAGACCAATGTTTTGAAATTAAGATTTTGGTCCACGTCGCTGACGTATTTCACCGCCTGGCCATAGGTCGAAAAAGTCCATACGGTGAGAGACAAAAACAATAGAAGTGAAAGCCAGCTGCGTCCCATGAATATTAGTATTCATCTTTCTAGCGAAGAGGTCAAATCAGCATCAAGAAAACCCAGAAAATGCCGATCAATGAACAGCATGAAAATCGTCCTTCTATTCACTCTTTTTTATTTCTGCACGATGAGCTCTGCTCCGGTGCAGGCGGACCCAGCCACAGAGTCATTGTTGCACGCTGGGGTGAGCAGCGAAGACTCTTCCGTGTCTGGACTTCAGTCAGGGAGATATCAGGCGAAGCCTTCCACACCCGATGACGAGCCAGTTTATAAGCCGAAACCCAAGAAGAAGATGAACTCAAAACGGCCGGCCTCTGTCGAGCCCGCAGTTTTGGCCGAGGTCCCCGAAGCGGCTCCGCAAGAATTGCCACCCAAAGCAGTTCCTGGAGTGGGCGAACAGGTCGTAGACATTCTAAAAGGTGGAACAGATCGCACCGGCGAAGTTTACCGAGAACAAATTCATCCTGACGACATTCGCAACAATCGAGTGGAGTTGGATGTCGGAACCGGAATGATTTACAACAACTCGACGGCGAATTTGGCCTACCGAAATTACTATTCGTTCGCGCCCTCGATGAACGCTGGTGCACACCTTTGGCTAACTCCACTGGCAGGCATTTCCGCGCACTATCTATCGACGTATTCAGAGACCGTGCCTTCGACAAGTGCGTTGGCAACGTCGGTGAATGTGAAGAGCGAGTGGGCCCAGTTGTCCTTCGATTTTAGGAAATTCTTTGGAATGTCCAGGCGCGCGAACAGTTTGAACTATGGTTTGATGTACAGCCAGTACAAGCTGAATGTATCGGCGTCAGAGCCCACCAGGCCAGGCTTGCTAACCAGCGGCCTTGGACTCTATCTGAACTTGCGAATTCCCACGGCTCCGTCTTACGCCTGGACCTTTGGCGGTGATATTTCCCCTTCGCTCAGTCACAGCGAGACCTCGACAGCTTTAAATTTGCAATCTGGATCGTCGGTGCAGGCCTCGCGCCTAGGATTTGCCCTGGGTGGTGAGTTCAAGCTCTCGCGCGAAAACCAGTTGATCTGGTCACTGGGAGTCAAAGTGGAAAAGGATCAGTTTTCGGGAACCTCTAACCTTTCGGATCCCTCCACAGGATTGACTCCGACGGGCGTGAACGTCACAAATACTTGGACCTACTTTAATCTGGGATATCGCTGGGGCCAGTAGGCTTTCCCGGCAAAAACACTTAAGATAAATCTATGAGAATCATGATCGCCGACGACGCCGGCTTTATCCGTCATATCATTCGCGACGCCTACACCGAAGCCGGGCACGAAATCGTCGCCGAGGCCAGCAATGGCCCGGATGCCATCCTCTACGCACTAGAGAAGCAGCCGGATTTGGTGATCATGGATATCGTCTTGCCAGGCATGAACGGCTTAGAAGCCGCCACAGAGATCTCCACGAAAAATCCCGGGATTGTTTTAGTGGCGATGTCCTCGCTGATCACAGAACAAATTCAGGCGGATGCGAAAAGCGCCGGATGTATTTATTTTTTAAAGAAACCATTCACCAAAGATGAACTGATAAGAGTCGTAGAGTTGGCTCGACTTCAGAAAGGAAGAGATCTCAAACATGGCTGAAGTAAAATTTTGTTTAAAGGCATTTCTGGCGTCCGTTTTAATCGTCCTAGCAATGCAGATCCACGTGGGTCAATTGACCGTAGAGCGCCACACGCAGAACTGGCTAGAGACTTCGCCGATTGCAGGCTACTTGGAAAAGGTGGCCTCTGGGGCGGTGCTGGCGATTCGTAATGCGACCAAATCTATCACGCAGATGACGTCCCAGGCATTGGGCACTCCAGAAACACAAAGAGCCTCGCGTTTGGGAGTCGAATTCCCTCAGCGAAGCTCTGCGGCACTTAAAAATCAAAAATCCAACGAGTAAGGCTTATTTAACGCCTTTAGCGTTTTGTACAGTTGAAGCTGACTGAGTGTAGGTCTGAGTCAAACCAGCTTTTGGATTTACGTCGCGACCAGCAGAAGCTGAGTGCAACAAAGGGCAGGGCTCACCGGCCATAGCGATTTGGGACATCAACATTCCAACTACTACTGTGATTAAGCTCAATTTTTTCATAATCGCTCCTGCGTTACATGTTCTTCTTGAGACTTAGTATTGCGAAGAGCATGCCGGGAAAAGCCTTGTTCTCGACTGGGTTGGCACTAGTGATTTCAGCCAGTTAACTGTGTCTCATTTTGAGAAAGCGCAAAATTGTTAGTCAGTGAAGAAAGGCTTGGGCAGCGGGAAGTCTCAATTTGAGATTGTTTTAACGAGTTTGCAGAGGCGCTGCAGGTGAACGCGGGCGTACCGTCCAGCCCAAGGAACCGCTGTGAGAGTTTTATATATTCGGCCTTAGCCGACGGAAAGAAAAATTTTGCTTATGCGTTGAGGGATTATATCGCCCCTTTTTCGGACGCTGCATTTCCCTGATCATTAACCAAGAGACTATTTTTTGTGGCATCAAAGCGATCGGATACGTCTTTCTGACAATCGCAGCCACCATCGGGACTTTTTCCGGTGGTGCTGAGCGTACCCGCTCCGTCACCCGGATTTTTGGCGACCGCAGCGTCCGGGCCAGCTAATACGACAGATGAAATTCCTACAAATATTAAAGTTACCAATATCGATTTCATAAGGAACCTCCTCAATTAGTTATAAACTTCGGCTGTTGCCGGGGAAATGATCTCTAGCAAATTGTTGAAGGTGCTAGCGACCTGCATAGCCACGGAAGGACCTTCGTTGCTGTTGACCTTGTCGATTTCGCCGCTGGTTTTATAGGTCACATGGATGGTTCCTAAGCCAGGCCTACTGACCACGGCGGGTTTGCCGGATTTTTCGTCGTACTCAATCTTCACGAATTTTTTCGCCTGATCCTTGATGCTAGAGATTCGGCCTTTGGGATCGTAATTCATTTCTACTTTTTGGCCGTCAGTGTTCGCCGCCCAGATCAAGTCGCCTTTAGCATCGTACTTAAATTCGGTCCTCATGGTTTTTCTGACTTTGCCTTTTTCGTCCTTCGAAACGGCCATCACGGTGGATACCTTGTTGTTCTCTTTCGTGTAGTCGTAGGTCAGAGTCGCGTATTTGGTGGCTTTTTGTTTCACTTGTCCATTGGCAAAGTATTCGAAAGTAAAGGTCTCTCCATTTTTTCGAATGGTGACGGGTTTACCGAATGTT
>Ga0206924_1038_pt2 | contig 31883 bp, 20 predicted proteins | sample Alteio_BWOrgHeat_61_FD_152947 | JGI IMG/M metagenome (GOLD analysis project Ga0206924, IMG submission 152947) | Enriched cells from forest soil in Barre Woods Harvard Forest LTER site, Petersham, Massachusetts, United States -... | ecosystem: Environmental > Terrestrial > Soil > Temperate forest >...
AAAATCCTAGCAGAGCTCAACCACCCACAAATCCCCGTGGTAGGACTTGCGAAGGCAAGGACCAAAGGAGATTTCAGCGACAGCGAAGTCTTCGCCAGCGAAGAAAGATTTTTCATCCCCGGTCGCCAAAACCCAGTGATTTTCAAACCCAACACCGAAGCCTTCCACATCCTAGTAGGAATCAGAGACGAAGCCCACAGATTCGCCATCACCTATCACCGAAAACTAAGAGAAGCCACCTCCCTAGAAAGCGAATTAGATTTAGTCATAGGCCTAGGAGAAAAAAGAAAAAGAGACCTACTCAAACATTTCCCATCGGTAGATGCCCTAAAAATGGCCACAGTAGAAGAAATCGCAGAAGTGAAAGGATTCCACAGAGTGTTAGCAGAAAGAATACTCCTACAACTCAACGAATCCCCAGACCCCAGCTCAGAAGAAGAAACAATTTAACATGGCCTTTGGATTTGAGCTTTCCCCGTCGGTCTAAATGCGAGTTCGGAGCGCAGGCCCAACAAGAACCAACGTTTACAACAAAAGCAAAGGGCCGAGCACCGTATGTCTGAGTATTTAGGGCAACGGGGAAAGTCCAAAACCAAAGGTCTAGTCTAAATTTTCTCAATCTGACTCAAGTTTTCCGGGAGAGTGCCGATTCTATTTCCACGATGGAAGTTTTTCGTTTTTCGATACTACCGATGGAAGAGCTGGAGCGCCGGCAGGCGTTCAAAGAGGCCGTGAATAACTGTCCTATCTGTGGAACTGGCATGCACTTCAAACACGAATCTGACTATATGACCAACTCCATCCACGAGGTCGCTGAGTGCGACAAATGCAAACTCCAAGTTCGCGAAGAGGACCACCAGGTTCAGTAAATCGGCCACTCGGAAAGTTGCATACCTATAGGTTGTCAACTTTCAGAGGTCGTTTTTTATGGACAAATCCCCGAAACCCACGATAAATCCAAATCCATGCATTCTTACTTCGACTATTGTCAGCAGGTTTTAGGTCTTCGTGAGGTGGTTTGGCCATTTCGCGGGCCCGATCGCGTGCAGGTGCGCTTGGCGCTGCTGACAGAGCCTGCGGAAGACTCTGCGGCGGACTCGCGAGAGCTGCTGGATAAAATGATCTTGGCGTTGAAGCTGCCGGCCGAGGTGGTGGCGCAAGAGTCACTTTCACTCGCGGAAATTCCAGCCGAAATAGAGTGGCTGGAAGGTCTGTCGGCGGTAGTTGTGCTTTCGGAAACGCTCTTTCAATTTCTTTCTAGCAACTATCCGAATATGAAGCTCTTCCAATGTCCGTCGCCGCAGGAAATGCTTAAAAATCCGGCACTCAAGCGGGACGCGTGGGAGACTTTGAAGCTGGCGCTGAAGAATCTCGAAGAAAATAGCTAAAACTCAGGACCATGGTCCGTCCCCGGCAGTCATTCAGCTAAAACTCAGGTCTAAAATCAGGTGGAATGGACACATTGATGAACCACCTGATGTTGTCCTCCATCTTATTGCTGTCTTTTGCGGTCCGAGCGGAAAGCTTTGCGGACCAAGAGTGGGTGCGGGTTCGCTTGGACCATGGGCTCACGCAATTGGAAATTCATGGTCGGGGGCTGCAAGTCCAAGGCGAAGAACAAGTCGCCCAGCCGGTCAGCATTCCCTCTCAAAAGGAAGAGCAGCTCAATATCACCCATGTTCTGAAGAACGGGCAGTGGCTGTGGAAAGTCGTGATCCTCAGGCCCGGGCAACGCAACGAGATCGATACTCGTATCATCGGACATCCTTATATGACCATTCTGGGGTCTTCGATTCAGCGGGGTACGCAGGCGTTGCCGAATCATCTGTTGCTGGCGGGTAAAAAGACTTTCAGTCTGATCGCTGGTGAACATCTGCGCGATTATCTTTATGGCGTCGTAGCCAAAGAGATGCCGATCCAATGGCCCCTCGAAGCACTGAAGGCGCAGACCATCGCTGCGCGGTCTTACGCCAAGGCTATGATGCGGGAACATGCTCATCGCCCCTATCAGTTGGAGTCTTCGATCCTGGATCAGGTTTACGAAAAATTCGATGACCAGAATTTTCGCAATCCAAAAATGGAAAAAGTCATTCGCGCGGTCAGCGAAACCGCCGGCATGATTTTGCTGGGCAAAGATCATCAGGTGCTGAAGGCGTATTACCACGCCGATTGTGGCGGTAAAACCAGCAGCTCCCAGTCTGTGTTCGGCACTCGCGGCCTTGAGGGCGGAGTGGTCGACTCCTCTTGTCCGTTAAACCCCAAAGCCAAATGGAGCTACCACATCAGCAAAGAAAATCTGTCGCAAAGACTGAAGCGCTTCTTCCATGCTTCGGATGAATTTTTGGGTGTGAGTGCTCTGACCTTGAAGTTTCTGCCTCAGGATGAGCGGGTTTCCGAAGTGGTGGTGAAGATCGACGACGGTGAAACCCGCGCCATTAAGGCTCAGGAATTTCGCGATCTCTTGGGGTTTCAGGATCTGCGCAGCACACGTTTTCAAATGCAGCAGACCTCGAAGGAATTTGTATTTTCAGGGACCGGATTTGGTCACGGAGTCGGATTGTGTCAGTGGGGATCAAGGAATTTGGCCCAACAGGGACTCAAGTTCCAGCAGATCCTCACTCACTATTACCCAGGAATGGCGCTAAAAGCCGCCGAAAACCTTTACAGTAAAAAAGCCGATAGTGCCGATGATCATTATGTGTTCGATTGATATTCTCATAGTACACACATCGGTTTTCCTGGCCTAGACTTAAGGTCCATTCCCCTCTTTTTGTAGAATTATTTGAATGAATAAAAGTTAGTCAGTCGTCAGTCCTAAAATGGCACATCCTGAGCGGATCTAATAGAAGCTACGTTGGCGCCGCTCTAGAAAACACACAAATCATTGGAAACACTTCGTTTTGTCAGTTGGCCCGAATTCTCATTTCGGCACGGAACTGGCAATACCTCTGGTTGTGGAACTTTAACTACTAAATCAGTGAGGTGATTTATGAAACGTTTTTATACGAAGACTTGGCTGGCCGGCGTGGCCTGCTCTTTACTCCTACTCAGCACTGTCGCTTGTAATAGCGGCGGCGGCGGAGGCGGAGGAACTCCTCCAGTAGGGATTGGTTATGGCATTGGTGGCATGATCCCAGTGGGTGGCATCACTAGTCCGCAGCAGATCTTCAATGGCCCGGTTCTCTCGTCCTCTTATTATGGCGATGCGCAGATGAACATGGTTCTTTACACTCAAAGCGGAGTGCAGCAGACGGGATATTACTCGGCGGTGGCTTTCGCGGGAACTTTGAATTTGATGCAAGGTAATCTATCTTTCTGCGGTGCTCCTGCGGGAACTTACAACTTGAGCACAGTTCAGACGGGAATCATGAGCGGTGGCTCATTAGGACCTATGCAATTGCAAGCGACGGGACCAGTGACAATCACCATGAGTTCGGCTTACGGCATCCTCGAAAACATGGGCGCACGAGTGAGCTTCAACATGAACGTGTACATCAACGGCCAACCTTGCGGACAATTGATCACACTCTAAGCATGTCGATGAGTTGTTAGCCTCATCTGACAATTTCTTACAGCTTTGAAAATAACAACGCGGAGTCTTAGACTCCGCGTTGTTATTTTAGTCGTTGCCAAGTCCCTGATATTTTTGCAAGAATTCGAACACTATGAGTTTACCACTTTGGATTGAGTTCTTCGAAGACTTGCAACATGTTCGTGGTCGTTCATTAAACACGATCATGGCCTATCGTCGTGATCTCGAGTTGTTCGTGCAATTCAAAGCCACTGACAAGCCGGTCACTGCATTCTACGAATTCATGAAAAAAAGCAAACTTTCCACGCGCTCTCAGGCACGGGTGATCTCTAGCCTACGCACCTATTTTCGTTTTATGGAAAGCCGTGGGGTCTCTAGCCCTGAATTAGTGGAGTTGCGTCCGCCGAAAGTGAAAGCCGGCTTGCCAAAGATTTTATCCCTGGAAGAGTTTCGTAAACTTCTGGTGGCTTGCCAGGCGCAAGATCCCGATCGAACTCTGCGCAATCGCATGACTTTGATGTTGCTCTATGGACTTGGCTGTCGCGTGAGCGAGCTCATTTCTTTGGATCTAGAGGATTTCAAAGAGACCGATCGCACCTTGAAAATCCTAGGAAAAGGCAGCAAGGAACGCTTGGTTCCTTTGACAGAGGCTTTGAACGAGGAACTGGTGACCTACTTGAAAACCAGCCGCACCCGCATCAACAGAGACGAAAAAAATCGCTCGCTGCTGATCAATGATCGTGGCCATCGTCCTTCCCGCGTTGATATCTGGCGCTGGTTGGCCGCCTGGTCCGTGCGTGCCGGATTTGCAGAGCCCGTCAGCCCCCATCGCTTTCGTCATGCCTGTGCCACGGTGCTTTTGGAGAATGGTGCTGATCTGCGCTCGATCCAAATGTTGCTGGGACACGCAAGCATTCAGACGACCCAGATTTACACCAGCGTGACCACTCAGAATTTGGTAAGAACCATTGAACAACATCATCCGCTGTCTAAACCAGATCCGGAATCCGTTCTTTAGTTTCTGTCTTTTAAGCTCTTAAGCCACGAACGGCATCGCCAAAACATTGCAGGGCTCTTGGGCCATGCTGATCCAATCTTTTTTTAGTGAAAATCGTCGTCTGGTTCCCATGGAGGTCGAACTCACCCTGTGGCCGGGTTTGCCGTGCATTCAGTTTGTGGGGCTGCCGGACCAGCAGATTCGCGAAAGTGCACTGCGGATCAAGAGCGCGATCAAGGCCCAAGGCTTTCAATTTCCGAAGGCACAACAGATTTTGGTGAATCTGCGGCCGAACACAATGAAGAAATCCTCGCAAGGTTTAGAGCTGGCGGTCGCACTGGCGTACCTCATTGAGAGCGGGCAGATCCCCGTTCCCTCAGAAGAGACTCTCAAAAATACTTTCGTCTATGGTTCTTTGACCTTGGCGGGGGAAATTCGAGCGCCGCTGGATTTGCCCAGCCTTGGAAAAAAGATGGCGCCGGGATCGCAGCTGATCACCGGATTGGTGGAAGATCCCAGATCTTGTCCGACCATGGACTATGCGGGCCTTCCCAGCCTGCAGTCTTTGAATTCGAACTGGAATTTTCGGCGGCCGCGAAATTTTCCGCTCTTCGTGCGTCCGCCATTGGATGAAGAATTTCGGTGGACGGAAAGTGAAGCGCATTTTCTGCAACTGGCTGCCGTGGGTGGACATCATGCCTTGCTAGCAGGGCCTTCTGGTTCGGGAAAATCCACTATGGCTAAGGTGATTCATCAGTTGTTGCCAATGCCCGCTGTCGAAGAAGAAATTTTACCCAATGAAAATTTCTGGCGTCCATTGGCCAGGCCTCATCACTCAGTGACATTGCGGGGATTGATCGGTGGTGGCGCCGACGTGCAAGTCGGGGAGCTCACACGAGCCAGTGGCGGGGTTTTGTTGCTGGATGAGCTTCTGGAGTTTCGCAGCGAGGCCCTGGAATCTCTGCGCGAACCTATGGAATCCGGCGAAATCCATCTGTCCCGTGGCGAAGTCAGCCGAACTTTGCCGACGCGTTTTCAGTTGCTGGCTACGACCAACCTATGTCCCTGCGGAAAATGGATTCCGGGGGTGACTCGCAGCTACTGTCGCTTCACCTTGAGCCGCTGTCGCTCCTATGGATCGCGGCTCAGTGGCCCGTTGTTGGATCGGTTCCAAATCCTGCATTTTGTTTTTGCTCAGTGGGGTTCGAAAATGGAAACTCGGCATGTAAAGACCTCTCGGCTGGTTCGGCGAATTGAGCAAGCCACAGAGATGCGTTTGAAGCGGGGACAGCGGCTGTTGAATGCTCACATAGGTATGGAAGAATTGCGTGCCCACGATCAGGGCATCATCGTTGCCAATTTATTGCCAGAGTCCCTGGGTTCAGAGCGTAGACGCCTTGCGACGCTTCGGGTGGCTAGAAGCCTTGCCGACTTGGCCGGGGAAGTCCGAATCCGGCCCGAGGATCTACAAAAAGCCCTGCACTACACCTATAATAATTTTCATAGCTTGGGCCGGTGGGATTGACAAAATTTTTGAAAATGCCTACTGTGCCGATCTCTCGAGATGGTGACGTGACCGAGCGGTTAGGTAGTGCTCTGCAAAAGCATGTAGGTAGGTTCGACTCCTATCGTCACCTCCAGCCTTCTTAAGGCTGCGGTGTCTATGTAATTGGCGAAGTGCCAATTAGCGGTTTTAAAAACATATCAATTCCAATGAGATAGTCATGAAGGCCAAGATTTTGGGCACAGGGCGTGCATATAGGCTTTTATAATATTCTGCGCCCGCATGGGGAGCAGAACCTTTAACTCATATGACAGGAGAAACTCTATGAAGACCTCAATGATATCTTTGATCACTGGTTTGGCTGTTTTGGCTGGTGCCCAAGCTTTTGCTAGCAGTGGTGATGACTGTATTCCAGGCGATTCACACAATGCCAACAAGGCAATTTTGATCTTGGATAAATATAGCCAGGTGGAAGGTGTCAATGTTTCTAGTCTTGAACAACAGATTTCGGCTGCCGACAAAAGCAATAACACTCAATTTTCTTTCGGCCAGTCAGATCTAGTTCAACTGGGCTTTTCGCAAAAATCGGCCCAGGGTATCATGGCTGAAATCAAATCTGCTGACGATAACAACTAAGTCAAACACTAAAGGAACTAAGCTCAATCCGCCAATGACACCGTAGGTGTCTGTTAAAGATTGAGCTTAGTTTATTTATGAAACTGACAAATACTTTTTTATTTTTACTAATTGCCTTTGTGTTCACAAGTCCTAGCTATGCGCGTGTCTTGATGTCTTTGGCCAGCGCCCCGAAGGGCTGGACTTGGCAAGTGGCAAAAAACGAACAAGGTAATACGGTTGCAACTCTGGTAAATATTAAGACGGGCGAGCCTTCGATCATTCAGTTTGCATGGTCCCCATTCGGAGTACAAATCGTTGGCAAAACTGTTGACGATGCCCACCACCTGATTGTTCCAAAACTAAATCGAACTTCATGGGCCGCCCATCCTGGTACCATGTTCACGTTGGAAGAAATCTACTTAGACTTACTTCGCTCTATGAATTTTGAAGTCCCTTCTGTGCCTTTTCTGCTAGAGGAACATGGCGAAACGACCGTGTCAGGTATGGAGGATTTTTTAGCTCAGGTTAAAGCTCCAAAGAATTTGCCAAGTCTTACCAAGTTCATCAATAGCATCGTCACTCGAGTTCAGGAAACAAACGTTGAAATCTTCGAAAAATTGCTACCTAAAGATCCAAAAGAGATCGACGTCGGCCTTGCAAAACTGATCAAGCATTTAGAAGTGATTGAGCCAATTCGATCCACCAATGATCACGGCGGCATCCGCTATGATGCCTTTAATCTACTGCCACTGAGAGCGCTTGTTCAGGGAGGAGCGGACCTACCGGTTTCGCTTCAATCTTGGTCCAAGAAAATAATCATTAACCCCCTACTTGTGGATCAACTTTTCCCTTATGAGTCACAAGAAGTGCGATTGGCGATGATTGCCCTACTGACCCACAACCATCTGGCTGAAAAAAATTTCATCAGGGCCATTGTTCTGCGCGATGGTGTCAATGAAGGTTGGCTGATTTTTAAAGCTTTGAACGATCTCTACGCCGGAGAACAAAATTTTTGGACTCAGCTCGATAAAAAATTTATTCATACGCAGCCGGTGCTTGAGTCTGTTTTTCCAAGTGCAAAAATAGATTTTTTGGATCGACGTAGGGCCGTGGTCGTGAGCTCGGACGCCATCGACAGGCTCTGCTCCAGTTCAATGATGACGAACACTTTGATTCCTATCTATAAAAGCTATCACCTCTACGGCGGTTTTGTATTGGCCAAGAGGTTGCAACATTTCGTACCGGATTTTGCCTTGGAATCTCTGACCTCGCGTGCGGCAGGTTTTTATAAACTACTTTCAAAAGGGAATAATGTTATCGACCGGGAATACACGATGAATCTTTTTAAGTTGGGAGCCAGTTATGCGCGCCAATGTAATTAGTATGGTCGTTGTTCTCATAGCGCTGGTGTTGACGTCCACTTCCCATGCAGATCAGCTTCTGGTTTTAATTGAAGGGCCCAGTGACAGTTCGCTTTTAAATAGAGCTTTTGACCATTGGACCGAAAAATCAATTTCAAAAAATTTCGCTGGATCCTACCGCCACATATATTCTATGCGCTATAGCGCTGGCGCCAATGCCTTATCTCTTTTTCAGCAAGCCGTGTTTGAGAGACAGATCAATGAACGCCTCGATGTCATCGAAATCACACATGGTCCTAATCGCTCGATCATTCCCGATGTGGCGCCGTGGGATGCTCAAAAACTTCTGGGGTACGGATACGTCCGACGAGTTTTTTCAACAGGCTGTTCCATGTGGGGGCTGATCAATTTTCATGACGAAATCGCTGAGTCCTCGGTTCGCTTTGGATTTCCTGCCCATATTGCGAATTTAGGTGCCGATGAATATATTCTTTTCGCCAACATGGAAAATATCGTTCTTCCATATGCCTCTCAAATGTTGGACGCAATGAAAGCAAGAACAACTTGGAGCGCAGGTCTGGTATCATTGTTTAAATCCATTGATGCCCACGAAGCATTGAGCCTTGAGGCTTTCACCCAGAGTATGAAGGACGGAAGTCGGTTGTCCACGCTTTATGACAAGTATGCTTTCATCAGTCCTTTTGGCAGACCAGTTTTTGGTACGAAAATATCGCAGCTAAATCTTGCGGATCATTCTTTGGTAGAAGCCACCGTGCCATTTAAAAACCAGTTGGGCGATTCCTACCGTGAGCAAATGATTGCATTTTCTCCAAAGCTGGCTGATGCCATTCGCGAGTTCTGCCCATCCTATGTCCATAGATTCAAGCCCGAAAAACTCAATGGACATCTCTTTAAATATTGTCAACCCTAGGCTTAGTTCCCTCGGTAGAATACCTGGATACATGACCTGCGTCGGAAAAGACGGCTACGGTGACGATACAACGGTAGAGGTCGTGGATTCAACTCACTACGGTTTTACTCACCAAGGTTATAACGCTCGCTTTGTCTGGCTGAAGCAATAGCGATTAAACGTATTTTGATAACCAGTAGAACAAACGGCTTTTGATGTATGCCAGCGCCCTTCGCAACCACTGCGTTGGGCGGAAGGAAATTCGGTTCAGGGCATAGACCTGATGATGCGGGGCCCGCGCCGTATTTAGCGAAGCATTGGCGGCCTCAATTTTTTGATCAAGGGCTTTGAGATCAATGGTTCTTAACCAGTTCATGAACATCGCTTCGGTTCGAAACTCTGCCATGAGCCATTTTCGCGTTTGAACATTGCGAAATAGTTTATCCAACAGCGACGAACCGCGGGTCGCGCCCTCCAGATGGGTGACCTGAAATCGGGGTTGGTAGAGCACCTTCCAGTTTTTAAGCCAAGCCCTGATGCAAATTTGTGTGTCTTCTCTGCTGATCAAAAGAGTTTCGTCAAAAGCGCCAATTTCATCGAGCATTTTTTTTCTGATGGCCTCGATGGCGCCGACGACAGCCAACATGTATTTGGGATGATTCAGCTCTGGGAAATTTTCAATCTGTTTTTTCCAGCCGATATGGGAAAATTGAAATCCATTTCTTTTGACGCCGGCGTGCTGAATGCTTCCGTCGGGATAAAAAATCAATGCGCCGACAATGCCTAAAGCCGGATCAGCCGCAAAATCCTGAGCAAGAATCGCAAGAACAGGGCCCGTGAAAACGACATCGTTATTGACCATCAGAACCACATCGGTGTCGGACGAAGCCGCCGCCAAGCCGGCATTGGCATTTTTGGCATAGCCGCCGTTGGTTTCTTTTTGAACCAACCGCGCATTATATTTTTTTGCAATCTCTGCGATGCTTGGTCGTAACTCGAGCGGACTGGCATCATCGCTGACGATGATCTCTTTTAGCAGAGGGTCGTTTTTGTGAAATTTGGTAAAGGAGTCCAAACAGGTCTCAAGAATGGACAACTTTTCTTTTTTGCCAGTGAAGTTAGGAACGATGACTGAAAATTTCATTGGGTTCTAAGATATCTCCGGAAATCCGTCATGGCAACAGCGTGTATTCATAAATATAGCCCGTGTAAGAGCTGATCAACAGATGTCCTGCATCCAGCCAAGTGAGCTGGTTGGGTCCATTGGCATAGGTGATGCCCGCCGGTGGTCCCATGGAAGTATCATTGCACCAAGCTTTACCGCTGGAAATATCGTGGCAGTGCAGGGCTGCATCAGCGGCCAAATACCAAAGTTGAGTGTGATCCGGGCTGAAAATAAAGTTTCTGATATTTTTGTTCTGCGGTTGAGTGAAAAGTGTTCCCAAAATACTATTAGCAGGACTTGATACGGAAGTGATATAGCGAAGGTTCTTGGTGACTTCGGTGAAATAGAGAGTGTCTTGATCTTGACGATATTGGACATAACATCCACCGCCGTTCAGGCATGCAGAGCTGAGGGTCAGTGGTACACCAGCAGGATCACCCGGGGTGTTGTCATCCAGGCTGACGGAGCCTGGAATCGTAGGATCGCCCATCAACGCTGTGATTGAACCTGCCGCAAAATCCATAAAACGAAGGACTGGATTGCGAATGTGCCCAGCCTTACTTGTGCTGCCCATGAGGAAGACACCAGAACCGTTGATCTGCAAATTTTGTTGTAAACCATAACTACCAACGCCACCATTTTGAACGGCGACGCTACCAACGCCAAGGTCTTCCCAGTACTGAGTGGTGGAATTGTCTTGGCGACCCATGAGTTTTCCGGTGGCATCGATGGTGTCGACCACATGGGTGAAGCGAAACCACGGAAGTCCATTGGCATCAAACATCAAAGGCCGTCCGGAGCCGCCTCCGAAAGAGATGCCCAGATTGGTGCCCGGTGAGGCCACTGTGCCAGTGGGATAGCTGGTGACTGCGATGCCGGCTTGATTTCCGGCAATGACAGTGGCTGTCGGGTTGGCATAACCCAGCACGATGCCGTCGGACTCCATGAAATACAGTCCAGCAGGAAATGCCGCCTGATTAGGTTCTGTGGCTTGTTTGTAGTAGATCCCTGAAAGAGATCCGCGGATCAGAGTTTTATCCAAACCATTGCCAAAGAAAGGCAGTGAGCCCGCCACCGTCTGTAAGTTGCCATTGTTGTCTTTGTAGCGAACGCGATAAGGACGATTATTGTTGGCGCCCCCACCGTCACCGAACAGCAGAACGCCCGAGGCCGTTAGGTCAAATCCAATGATGTTGTTCAAGCAGGCAGAGCCCGCCGCCACGCCGTCAGAGGTACAGGTTCCAGTGCCAGTGTTGGCAACAAACACAGTGCTGGTTTCACCGTTGGCGCCAGCTAGGTTGGGGGTCCACTCATCGACTTCGGAATTGGCTAGGTAGAGCTTGCCATTGTACTTATCGTAAAGCATTGGGTAGGCCTGGGTATGAGGCGCAGTGATGGCTGTAGAGTACAGCTGTCCGTTCAGAATTTTCCTGACAAAAGCTCCATAGCCATAGTAGATCGTCTGTCCATTATTCCAAACAGTCAGACCAACATAGGCTGGATATTGGCCGTAATACACCGGATTGGTGAGCGCATTGTTGGGCCCACCGCCCGGTGGTGCAGAATTGGCGCAGTTGCCGGCAACGATAGACACTGTACCGGCACTGCTGTCGGGATTCTGTGTCACTTTCATCAATCGCATGGCATTGGTGGTCGATGTAGTATCCCAAGTACCGGGATTGCAGTTGGCCCAAAAGTACAGAGAGTTGGACTCATCGAGTGCAAACGGTGATGACTGCACAAAAGCATTCAGTGGTCCGCCCGTTCCGTCAATAGCTGTGCCCCCACCCACATAGGTCGTGACTGTTCCATTCGGTGCCACTTGCGCAATCGCGGAACTGTTGACGCCACCGCCACTGGCATTGGCATTCACTAGAACATACAGATATCCATTGGAATCATAGCGGACACTTGACTGGGTCGTGTCTAATGTCGCCGTGGCCACCGATCCCGCCATAGCATTGGCGCCATCTTTGATGTAAGTGGTCAAGATGCCGGTCTGAGAACTTACCTGGCGAATGCCATAAGTAGAGTCCACGGCGACAATGTCGTTAGTGAGAGGATTCGCCGCAAAATTATTGTTGGGTTCATTTTGCACGTAAAGCACCGCAGAGTTGGCCGTCCCGCCGACGCCACGATCATTAGTTCCCGCATAGATGGACCAGTTGGGCGTGTTCAGAGAATCCGACTGCACGCGCACACTGGTACTTCCAGAAACATTGAGCGCAATGGCTTGCACTCGGAAGTAGGAAGCGGTGGGCGCCACAAAAGTCGTGTAGGTTCCTGATCCCGATGTCGGATTCCCGGCAAGCCCTCCCAGCCAAGTGATGTTGGACGGAGTCGTGATGTTGTTCAACGTTGGATAAGAAGGGATGTCGTACCAGTTCACATTATCGGTCGAGTAGCTTAAAGCAATAGGGTTGTTATTAAGCCCCAAGCCATCTGTCGCTGACCAAGAGATACTGACCATGTCGCCCGGGTTGAAAATTGTCGTACCAAAATTTCCGCCAGCTGTTCCATTGGTGACACTGAAGGCGGTGATCACCGGCGGATTTCCCACTTGAAATGAAATCGTGTTCATGTTCACGCCCACGGTTCCAGTGCTGGGAGCCGCGATCACTGAAACATTTCCGGCAGAGTCCTTGGCCCAAGCACAGACGTACTTGCTGCCATTCCCGAAGGACAAGCTCAGCGAATAATTTTGCGGAGTGCCTGAGGTCGTGTAAGCCTGCCAGTTGGTGTCGGCGTATTGAGATTGGCAATCATTGGTGATCGGCGCCGCTTCTTGCACCCGAATTTGCAGCGGACTTGTGTCCGTGGCAGTGACAGTGATGGTGGCAAATGCGGTGCCGGTGTAGACAGCTCCGCCATCGACCAACACAGCCGACACCACTGGCGGTGTGGTGTCGTAGGTCATGGTCACGGTCGATGAGGTCGCATCGACATTACTACCACTGTCCATGAACCAAACATAAATCGGGTGGGCTCCTTGGCCGGCCACGGTGTAAGAGGGGGTGGTCGTACAAGGCACCCAGCTGGGATCGCCACTTCCGGGAGCCGGCCCGATACTTTCATTGATCAAAATATTGCTAATACCTGCACAGCTAGAGATCGACATGGTCACATTGCTAGAGTTCGAATAACTGCCGCTGGTCAGCGTGACGGTGGGCGCGGCTTCTAGAGTCAGTGCCACAGTGTTGCTACTGGCGCTGACATTTCCTGCCAAATCTTTGGTCCACCCGTAAACGGTTTTTGCCCCTGGGGTGGCTGTAGTGGTGTAATTAAAACTAGGTCCGCAAGTCTGCCAATTGACGTCACCGGCCAGCGGTGCGACGCCAGTTTCGTTGAACAAAATATAAGCTTGGTCACCGGTGCAGTTAGAAACTGAAATACTAGCCACATTGAAAAATGTTGTCGCCGCGGAAGTTAAGGTCATCAGCGGAGCGACTGGCAGAGTGCTATCGATCGTAAAGTTCGCGGTCACCGCGACAAGATTGCTTCCCGAAGTCGGCACCGCCGTGACCCGCACTTGCGCCGTCGCTGTGTTCGTCGCCGCCGGCACTGACCACATGTACGGGCTGGAATTGGCGGCGCCGCTGACAATGGTGGTCCAAGAGCCTCCACCATTGAGTGAATATTCCAGAGTGATGGGATTGGCTGCAAGTGTGGCATTGACCGCCCAGCTAATGGGTTGGTTGGCCGAACCGGCGACAGGTCCGCCGATCGCAGAAATGGTGATTCCAGTGGCAAGTGTCACCGCAGCTTTCTTATTGCTGTTCGCCACCGTGCAACCCAGTAGGAAAACTAGATTGAGTAATATTAGAATCCTCACCATATATGTTTATCGGGACCGCGGAACCTGAACTTGAGACCTAGGTGGATAAAATCGTTGAGAGTTTAGCCATTTTGGCACGCTAAATTCTAATTTTGAGATTTTCTAAAAAAGCGATGTCTCAAATAAGAGCTTTAGTTAAATAAGGCTTTGAAAAAAGATGTTTTGGAGCCCTTCAGTACATAGATAAAAAACACCCCGACTTCGCTTTCAGCGTAAGTGGTGGACTTGCTGTTGCGAAATTGTGATGACGCCAAGGTGACGGTGCTTTGATCGTAGCTGACACCAACCCCCAATGTGCCCATCTGCCAATAAAGTCCTCCGTTGAATGACGGCATGGTGTAGTAAGAATCGGTTTGCTGCCCCACATTTCCGGTCAGAAAATCGTGAGTTCCCATAAAATAAAAATCAGCACCCACGTAAATGAAACGATATAAGAATTTGATGCCGGGCCCGACGCCCGTGGAAATGCTAGATTCAGAATTTCCGACGGCGACGTTCGAGTTGCTGAGGCTAGTGAATTTAAAATCAAGACCGGTGGCTATCTCAAAACCCCACTTGCTCCAAAGATTTAGGTTGAAGCGAACCAGGGTTCCATAGCCAGTATAAGTGTTGGGTGTGGCACCCACGGGAGTATAAACGCCCGTGGTCTGACCCAGATTCACTTCGAACGAGCCTGCGCCGCCATCGTTGACCTTAGCTTCACAAAGAGCTGAAAACAATAGTATCAAGAAAAGGCCCAGCCGAAACATTCCTGCCATTATATACTTTAACATCCTGCAAAGTCAGTTGAAGAGCACAAAAAACGGGGCAAGATCTTGGTCCAGAAACTGCTGTTCAATGGTCGTGAAGCGTTCTATACTCTCTGAAAAAGGAGAAATTCCATGGCCAATCCAGCATTGAATGAAAAGATTTTTCGCAGAGTGGACTCCGTCATCGTCGACAGCGACAAGATGAGTATCAATGGCACCATCAACAAAACGGGCTTCTTACTTTTATTTATGGTTTTGGGAGCGATGTTCGGTTGGAATTCCAATTCTGGAGTTTTGATCTTCGGCTCCGTCATCGTCAGTTTGATTTTATGTTTCGCGATCATGTTCGGACCGCAACGGGCCGCCTATCTTTCGCAGATTTATGCAGTGACTGAAGGCGTGCTGTTGGGTTCGATCTCTTCCATGTATGCGGCTCAATACCCCGGAATCGTCAGCAACGCGTTGATGCTGACCATGAGCTGCCTGTTCGTGACCTTAGCGCTTTATCGCTTCAAGATCGTGCGCGTGAATGATCGGTTTCGAACAGTACTCACAGTCGCCATGGGAGCTATCTTTCTGACTTATTTAGTCAGCATGATCATGGGATTTTTCGGCAGTGCCTTACCTATGATTCATCAGTCCAGTCCTCTGGGAATCGGATTTTCTCTGGTGGTGGTGGTGGTCGCTGCTTCCAATCTTTTCTTGGATTTCGACCTGGTGGAACAAGCCAGTCAAAGGGGCTCTCCGAAATACATGGAGTGGTACTGTGGATTTGCGCTGATCATCACCCTGGTTTGGCTGTATATGGAAATTCTTCGATTGCTGGGCAAGCTGAACAAGCGGTAGTTTGGGACCTCAGAAAGTTGCATACCTGCAGGTATGCAACTTTCTGACTGCAAATTTTCCTAAGCCTTAATGCAATGCTTCGCAGGCCCTGGAAAATAAAAAAGGTGGGCTTTTGACCCACCGTCAATTATTGTTTCTTGTTTTTTGCGGTGCCAAAATCTGGATGTTTAGCTTTACAGGCACTCACTACGCTGGGGTCCACAGTAGGAAGTGGCTTTGTCGCAGTTTTTGGTTGTGCTGTGCCTTGCATGATGGGATTGATGCAATCCCAAAACAGACCGTCGCCTTTTTTCGCATCGCCCGCGATGAATCCGGCGTTGGTGCAGGCCATTTTTACTTGCTCACAAGGTCCATTGCCCTTTGCGGCTGGTGGCGGTGTTTGTGCGATCGCAGTAGCTGCGCTCATCATGACCACTACAGCGGCCATTTTCATACGGAAAATCATACTTCCTCCTTAGGATTGAAGCTGAACAGCGTGTTCAGTCTTTTTTAAACGTAACGAGTGGAAATGATCTCGGCGCCCGTTGGCAGCGTCAAGACCAAAATCCAGGATACGACGCGATTAGTAATCGTACTCGGCGCGGAAGCTGATGATGTTGAGCTTGGTCGCCGGGGCGCCGTTGGCTCCGGTGTTCAGGATGACTTGCGGCTGATCCAGAAAATAATAGCTCCAATGTTTTTCACCAAAACCAAAACCGATGTCGGGGGCGAAGGTCACTCCTGGTTCTGTGGTGAACGCCGGCTGTGCGGCCAGCGTGCCACTGGCCGACGAATTCAAACTGCTAAATAGTTTCGCCATTGGAGTTGCACCCAATAAAATTCGATATTTTTCAGAGGCTGAAAATTCAAAATCCAAGGGCACCGCTGCATACATGCTAGAGTAAGCACCCGTGTTGCTGCCGGTGGCGGTCGACTGCTGCAGGTTGAAGCTATTGTAGACCAAGCCCAATCCGCTTTTCAATTTCCAGCTGTCACCCAACCGGATGGTGTAAGAAGCGCCACCCGCAAAACCTGGAGTTATGGAAGAGTTCGACGAAACTCCGGAAGCGAAAGACGACGTATCCAAAGTTTCCGCCATGAGCGAAAACCATTGTCCCCATGAGGTGGCGTCGGATGACGCCACCGATTTTTTTGCCACAGGTTCTTCGAGCGCACCCACTTTGGCGGCCAATTCATGGGTGGCGAATTGGTTGGCTTCTTCGATGCTGGTGATGTTGGCCTCTGCCATTTTTTTGCCGGCAGCGCCGTTGTAGCGAGTGACATCTTGAATCACATTGAGAACCGCCAAGTGTTCGGCTTCTTTCACGGCGCTCAGCATGTCGGCGGACAGGCCGGCGTTGGAATCGGAATTATGCACCGTGGATTCGGAAGTCACCTCATTGAAATCAGAAACCGAGAAAGTCTTCACCGTCGACGTCAAGCCAGAGTGTGTATCGGCAGTGGGAGTGTCGGCCTTGGCCATCACGGCAATCTGCACGACCTCTCCGGTTTTGACGGTGACTTCAGCCAGCCGTGTCGGCGTTTCGCTGGGAATCGGAGTGCTGGGGGTAGGGCCCTTGGTCTCTGGCTGAACATTGACTTCACCACGCAGAACTTTCAGCTCTGTTTGTGAACTGGTGGAATTAAAAGAAACGAAAAAATCAGTGCCGCGAATTCCGGCCACAGCTGATGGAGTGCGAATTTTCAAGCCCGACAGCGGTCCATCTTTGTTGATCACCGCGCGCAGATTTCCATAGAGAATCGTGGACTCTTTGTCCTTGCCGCCCTGACTTTGCGGAATGGTCAGGGCTGAACCTGAGCCGACGACGAACAAATCGCCGTGTTCGAAAATCAATTTGGCTTTGCTGTCGCTGTTGGACATGACCACGTCACCGGCCTGAACCTTGGCTCCGACTTTGGCTTTTTCGGACAGATATTTCTGACCTTCAAAGAGCACTTTGTTGGCAGAGTTATCCTTGCTATCCTTCAGCACATGCAACACCTGCACGGTGCCCTGGATGGATGTGATCATCGCATCGGCGAACGTTTTTTGCCCCAGCGCCAGTAAAACAAGAGTGAAAAAGAATAGTTTCATCCCTCAATTTTGCCGTCCACTGTTTCCGCGAGTCAACTGAAAGATTGGTCCAGGATCTGGTGGACGAAATCCGCCAATTCTGCCAAGATAGCTGCCTATGCAAAGGTTCATTTTCATCATTGTGGTAGCCATCCTCCCGATCTGTGCCCGCGGCGAGTGGGTCAAGGTCAAGGAGGCCAAAGAGGTGCAGGTGTTCGAGCAAAAATCGGACTCCAGCCACCTGATGGTTTTTCGCGGCGAAGGTTTAGTTCGGGCCCCGATCGCTCGGGTGGCCTCGGTGATCTTTGATTCTGAGCGGGCCAAGGAATGGGTCGATGATTTGGCAGAAACGCGCATCGTGAAATGGTACAACGAAACGGACTATCTGGAGTACGATCACATGTTGGCCCCAATCTTCGTCAGCGATCGGGATTTTCTCACTCGTGTGAATATGCAGTTTGACGCCGAAAAATCCCAATTGGTTTTTCAAATGAGCAACCCAGAGCCTGCCGACATTCCCGAAGAACTCAGAAAATCAAAATGGGTGCGCGGGGATTTGAATGGCACCAAGTACACATTGACCTCTGTGGATGACGGCAAAGCCACCTTCGTCGTCGGCGAAGTGCACGGCGATCCAAAGGGCGCGCTACCAATTTGGTTGGTCAATATGTTCCAAAGAAATTGGCCCATCGAAACCTTGGTGCATCTGCGCCGGCAAGTGGCGAAGAACGACGTGAAAGACAGTCCCAAGATGACAGAACTTCTGAGGACAAAACTGAAGCTGCCTTCGCAGCAAATCGCCGAGTAGTGATACGAGATTCGGATCTGGGCCTCCTTCCAGGCGCGAGATTCGGGCGTCACGACTCTGGTCTGAGTTTGCAGGCTCTTTCTTCACCCAGGGCGGGCGAAAGGGACTGAACTATATTTGTATCTGGGCAAAGTGGCTCAAGTTGATACAGAACTTGTCAGAAATCAGTTGAAAACAAACTATTTAATAGTATACTATTAAATAGTACAAATATAATTCCGATCAATGTCATGAAGAGAATATTTGTCGAAGCTGAAGATTTTAGCAGAAAATTAGATGAGCTTGGAGAAGTGCACTTACTTCAGGTGATTCAAAGTGAAATTTTGAAGAACTCTGAAGCTGGTATCTTAATTCAGGGCGCTGGTGGAATCAGAAAATTACGTGCAGGAGCTAAAGGGAAGGGGAAGAGTGGGGGCATTCGAGTGTTTTATCTCGACATACCGCTGAAAGAAAAATGTTATCTCCTTTTTATCTTAAGAAAGTCAGAGGTTGAAAATATCAGCGCAAAAGAGAAGAAAGAACTTAAGGAAATCTCTCAACTTTTAAAAAAGTGAGGAAGTTTATGAAGAAAAAAACTGCGTTAGGGCAAGGGTTAATAAAAGGTTTAAAGGAAGCTGTTGCATTTGAAAATAGGAAATTGGATCTGAGAACGACTGCACTGGAAATTCCGGATATTCCGCCAAAGTTTAGTAAGCGAGAGGTGAAGGAAGTTCGCGAACAACTCAATGTGAGTCAGCCCATTTTTGCGAAGATTCTAGGTGTTTCTGATGATACGGTGAAAGCCTGGGAGCAAGGCGCAAACACACCCAGTGGAAGTTCGGCGCGACTGATACAAATTGCCAAAGAAGACCCACAAACATTTAGGCTAATCATGCAAAGATTGACCGAGTAGTATTTTTTGAGACACTGACTTTCATTTCGCCTCATGCTGAGACACTTAGCCCTGCTAAAGCCCTGTAAGGATGTTCGTCAAAAAAAAGCGACTTCCGATTCAAGTTCAGTGGTGGCGCCACCGATAAGTACCTTAATAAGTATGAATATTTTCATCAGAAGATTCATCAATGCGAAATGGTCCATCGGGGTTATCCTGACGCTGGCCTTATTTTCTTCGCTGTCCTTGGCCGGGAACAAAGCACTTTTAGTTTACTCCGGCCGCTTGGTCACGCCCAGCGGTACTGCCGAAAATGCGGCGGGTGTGATTTTCAATTATCAAATCGTGGCCCCCAACGGCTGCTTGCTCTGGCAAGAGACTTCGGCTCCGGTGAATATGACCAGCTCGGCGGGCGCGTTCACTTCCTACATCGGTGGTACGGCCAATACATCCGGCAATGGTCTGACCTGGAGTCAAGTTTTTCAGAATGGTGTTCCTCTGGCGGGTTTGTCGGGCACCGGTTGTCCGGGCACGTACACTGGCACTGCGACGGATGATCGCACGCTGTTTGTTTCGTTCAACGATGGCACTGGATTGCAGTCACTGACGGGAATGGCGATCAAAGCCAGCGCCCAAGATTCCATGCTGGCGGGTTTTCCGGTTTATATGAACGGCGCCACTCCAGGTGCGGGTATGAACGGACAGATGTTGGCCTTCAATTGGAATGGTGGATCTCCTTATTGGTCGCCGTCGGTAGCGGGTGGGGGCGGACTGACCAGCATCACTTTGAATATGCCAGCGGCGGTTTTTACCAGTCCTCCCGCGATTGTGGCCAACGGAGTGTATTCTTGGACTTTGAATTCACAAGCTGCGAACACCGTTTGGGCGGCTCCGAATGGTGCGCCGGGTGCTCCGACTTTCCGCACGCTGGTTTCGGCGGATCTGCCGACGGTAGGGATTGCTCAAGGTGGAACAGGTCAGGTGACCGCGAATGCGGCCCTCAATGCCTTGTTGCCGTCGCAAGGTGGAAACTCGGGATTATTTTTGACCACCAACGGAGCTAACGCCAGTTGGTCTGCGGTCACCAGTGGAATCAATCAGCTGACGGGTGATGTGACAGCGGGACCGGGCACGGGATCTCAAGCCGCAACGGTGGCCTCTGTGGGCGGAGCTTCTGCTGCTAGTGTTGCAGCTGCGGCCACAGCCGTTGCTGCAGCAACAAGCGCCAACACTCCGAGCACATTAGTGATGCGCGATGGTTCGGGAAATTTTTCAGCGGGTACGATCACTGCTTCCTTGACTGGTGCTGCTTCACTGAATGTGCTCAAGGCTGGCGATACCATGACCGGTCCATTAGTGAATAATTCCAATGTCGCTTCGCCGGCGTTAGCGGTATCTCAAGCCAATGCGGCTGGATATGCTGCGACTTTCATGGGAACTGGTGGGGGTACTTCTGGGCGTGTGGGTATTGGAACTGTGGCGCCAACCGAACTTGCCGAGTTCTCTAGCAGCGATACAAATGTTTATTCTTCCTCGAGCGGTGCCGTAAGTACCCCTTGGACGCTGGGAAATGCCGCTGTCATTAATATCAGAAATACAGGCAATACCACTGGGATTGGATCCTTCATAGACTTTAGTCCCCAAAATGCAGGTGGAGGCCAACAGCGCGCTTGGATTGGTGCCGTTGCTCCTGCGGTTAGCTATGGCTCGAGTCTTGTATTTGGAATGCGCACTGGAGCAAATGCATACAACGAGCGCATGAGAATTGATGGCAGCACCGGTAACGTCGGTATAGGAACTACAATCCCTGCCTCATTGCTCAATGTCAGCGCGGCGCCCACTGCTAGCGCCAATTTCGGACTGTTTTCCTTGGGCAACGGTGGATGGGCGGGCGGCGGAGCACCCAATTTCACAGGCTCTGCGGCAGGAACCGAAGTCGCGGTCAATTCAGCCGCTGGATTCGGCGGCAACCTCATGGATCTGCAAGTGGGCGGAGTCAGCAAGTTCAGCATCGATGCCGCCGGAAATGTAGTTCAAGTGGGAGGCATTAGCTCCACGACATTTTCTGGCACCGGGAATATCACTACGACTGGAAACATCTCGACAACGGGTGCAGGAACCATCACCGCCAATGGCACGATGCTCGCAAGTGCGGGGACTGCGTCGACTTCGCCGACCACGGGTGCTTTGATCGTGACTGGAGGAGTGGGAATCAGCGGCGCACTCAATATCGGGGGCACCGCTCTGTTTCAGCCAGCAGTCAATTCGACCACCGCCTTTCAGGTTCAAGACTCCGGCAACTCTGTGGCGCTGTCTGTGGACACCACTGCCGATTCGGTCACCGTGGGTAAAGGTGGTCTTTATATTTTGCGATCGGATGGCAACCCTCAGTTGGCGCATATTGATGAAAATGCAGCTGGGCAAATCGAATTTTCAAACAATTTGAAATTTTCAACGGCCGGAAAAAACTTCATCTACAACCAAAACACCAACGCAGGCTACATCGACGTCGGCGGAGCCCCCGGCACTGCCATCACCTTCGGGACGGCCGCTTGGACCAACATTGCCGGAGGAATTTCAGGACTGACCTACAATCAGCCCAATATCACTCCTACATTGGCAGGGTATACATATAATTTGGAGACTCTGTCGGGAACTGTGACTTCCACGGCTGCCGTGACACAGAATGGACTGACGGCCACCTTGACCGACAACTCTGCCGCCATTGCTAACACTTTGGTGGGCTTGAATGTGGATGTCTCTGCTGGAACCAATGCCACTGCCACACGATATGCGGCGATCCTAAAAGGTGGAAACGTGGGTATTGGGACTGCGGCTCCGGTGGGACAGTTGAATGTTCTGCAGGCTACCGACAATGCTAATCAAGGTATTCAGATCAGTCGAACAGGAGCCAACACTGGCGCTATGTGGGTGAGTGCTGCAACTAATACCTTTAATTTGGGCCGACAAGTGGCTGGAAATGTGGCCATCGCCATAGATAATAGTCAAAACGTCGGTATCAACACAGCCACTCCATCGGCCAAACTGAACGTAATGACTAGCGCTGGCACCTTCAATGCGGTTTTGCAAAATTCCAATAGCACCAACGGAGACATTGTTGGTTTGGGATTCAAAGATGGAAGCGACACCGGAAATTTGAATTCTCTGAAGGGTGCCCTTCTGTTTGAACGCACAGCTGGCAATGGGCGTGGAAAAATGCATATCGCGATGAATGGTGTGAATGACACCAGCACGACCAGCGTGACCGATGCCAAGCTAACGGTGAACTACGATGGAACAGTGGGCGTGGGAACGACATCTCCCAATGCGGTTCTATCGACCGGTGTGGTCACAGGTGCTGGAGAAAAAACGGCCATTGAATTTCAAGACAGCACGACCGCCACCAATGCTTCCCGCATTCGTGTCGATGGATCGAACGACCAAGGCATGATCATGGATTTGGATTACAACTCCAACTCCAACTTTGATTACTTCCAAGTTCGCCACAATGCCAATCAGTCGATGTTATATATAGATAACAAAGCTCGCGTGGCTGTCGGTACCAATACCAGCCCCACGGCAGCCATGCATTTGCCTGCAGGAACCGCTGCGGCAGGAACGGCTCCACTGAAACTAGATCCCACTGGGGCGGTGCTACTGGGCACTGCAGAGGCCGGCGCCATCGAATTTGATGGCACGAATTTGTACTTTACAGACAACATTGGTCCTACTCGACAAACGATTGCAACCACCACCACCTTGGGAAGCTACGTGCCGTTGGCTGGTGGCACGATGACCGGAGCATTAATCAACAACACCAACAACGCTTCTCCGAATGCGGCGGTGGCGGTCACTCAGTCTGGTACTGGCAATGCGGCCACTTTTATGGGCGGGAATGTTGGTATTGGAACTACGACGCCGGTGGCGGACGGTCGACTGACCGTTAGTAAAGCTGGCGGCACCAAAGTTTATGTTCAAGACTCAACCGCGGCCGTGGATAATAAAAACTTCTTTCTTCAGTCAGCGACGGGCGTATTGACGATTGGCTCAGAAAACGATGCGGATTCAGTGTCGCAAGGTCTATGGACATATACAGGCTCAACGGATAAGGCTTTTTTCAATGTCACAGCACTGGGTGTTGGCACTGCAAATCCGTTGTCTAAATTTGATGTTGCCGGAGGCGTTGCGATTGGATCTTATGCCGGTGCAAATGCTGCGCCTGCCAACGGAATGATTGCATCAGGAAACGTCGGTGTGGGGACTACAACTCCCAATGGCGCTCTGCAAGTCGGAGATGCAACGACCACTGCGGCCACTAGCATGGTGATTTTGGGAAGAACTGCTGCCTCTACGCAAACAATTTTGCCACGGATACATCAAATGAGCTCTGATGGGATCTCGAATGAATTGGCCATCGGTGCAGCCTCTTCCACGGGGGGAATTCACTTCTTCACGGGAAATGTCACTGGTCAGACGTCTCTTTTGGGAACCAATGCGAACACAGAGAAAATGACCATTTTAAATTCGGGAAATGTGGGCATTGGAACTACGGCTCCGGCGGGTGGACTGCAAGTGGGTGATCCCACCACCGTGGCGACGAACAGTATGCTGCTCCTAGGAAAAACTACCGCGGCGACAGAGGTCTTTTTGCCAAGAATGCATCAGTTCAGTTCGAATGGCACAATGAATGATCTGGCCATCGGTGCCGCCTCCACAAGTGGTGGTATCCACTTTTTCACTGGTAATATCTCGGGACAGGGTGGTCTTTTAGGGTCCAACGTGAATACCGAGAAAATGACCATCTTGAATTCCGGGAATGTGGGCATTGGGACTACCGCTCCGACCGCTGTGCTTCACATTGCGGGAAGTAATAATTTTACACCTGCTTCAGGTGGTGCTTCGCTGTTTTTGGTGGGGAACTACACGTCCACTGATACTGCCACAGCAGCAAGTGGTACTGTTCCTACCGTTAATTTGGATAACTTTGCTTCTGGAACTTTGGCCGCTACAAATACAGGTGTCATTACCACTAGCGCCAACGCGGTCCGTATTGGTGGTGGCGTGAGTGCGGGTACCAATGAAACTATCACGAATACCAATGCGCTCTTTATTAACGGTGCGGCCCTCACAGGAGCGATCACCAATTCTTATGGACTCAATGTGATGGCGGGATCGGGCGCAACAAATAACTATGCGGCGACCTTCATGAACGGAAATGTCGGTATCGGAACTACAGCACCCACTTCGACCTTGGATGTGAATGGCGCCATCGTTTCTGAAGCACAAGCCAATGCCGCGGGCGTCAGCAAGATGGTGTTTTCGACAGGTAACGTGCAGACTTCTGCCAATTCGACCCTCAATCAAGCTTTCAAACTCTGTGGCATGCAGCCGGGTGGATCTTATTCTTTGGTTTTAACGGCGCAACCACTGGGCAGCACTCCGACATTCACCGCCTATACAGATGCGGCCTGTACGAATCCTATCGCTAACTTTGATGCCGGCGGTACCGTATTGACCACCACCAGTGCCACAACAATTTTCACTTTCATCTATGCGGGCAATACGGTTTATGCCATGATAGCCACTGGCTTTACGATGTAGAGGTTTGCCGATCATGGGAAATTTGGAAAACAAAAAATGGGATCCAAAGCGTCGCCAATTTCTGTCACAGCTGATGGTTTTTGTGACCACGGCTGGAGTTGGCCGATGGATGGGATTGGCCGCGCTGTGGACTTCCTTACTGCAGTCTTTGAAAGCCAAAGCTCAAACCATTCCTGTGACTTATTGGAAGAAGGGCACCAAACCTATTCAGTTTTTGGCCGTGACCTCAGCGTCCAGCAACGCGGCCACTTCCCCCGAAGGCATCGCATGGACACCGCGCACTTTACCGAATGTGACTTCGTCCACTCCTAATTGGTCTTCGGTGGCTTGGAATGGCTCGGTCTATTGTGCCGTCTGTAACAAGTCCAGCACGGCGGCCACCTCTCCCGATGGAATCACTTGGACGGCGCAGACCTTACCTGCATCACTGAACTGGATTGCTGTGGCTTGGAACGGCACCGTGTTTTGTGCTATTGCTCAGTCGACCAATGCTGCGGCCACGTCACCGGACGGAATCACTTGGACGGCGCAGTCCATGGTGGTGGGTGGAGCATGGACCGGGTTAACCACCAAAGGTTCTCTGTTTTGTGCCGTGAGATCTGGCACCACCACGGCTGCGACATCACCGGACGGGGTCACTTGGACCAATCACACTTTGCCAAGCTCGGGATCCTGGGCAGCTCTTGCTTGGAACGGAACCATCTTTTGCGCCGTGGCCGGAGGCACAACAGCCGCTGCGACATCACCGGACGGCATTACCTGGACGGCACAAACTATGTCATCGGCGGCCACCTGGTCGGCCATAGCTTGGAATGGAACCGTCTTTTGCGCGGTGGCCAATGATGGATCAGCGGCGACGTCTCCGGATGCAGTCACTTGGACCGCCAGGGCCATCACTATTCATACATGGCAGTCGGTGGTATGGAACGGAACTGTCTTTTGTGCATTAGGTAACGGCGGGCAAATAAGTACTTCACCGGATGGTATTACCTGGACCGCTCAAGCCTCTCTCGCTACAGGAGTCGGAGCGGGTTGGGCGGCGATGACTTGGGGTGGGGGTCAATTTTGCGCGGTGGCCACAGGCAGTGGAGCGGGTGCGACCTCAGCTGATGGCATCACTTGGGTCATTCAAAGTCTACCGCCGGCAGTGGTTTCCAATGCTATATGGCAATGTGTCTTATGGAATGGCAGTATTTTTGTGGCACTTCCTTCGCGATCGAGCAACTGTGCCACTTCTCCAGATGGGATCACATGGACCGTCAGATCTATGCCCAATTTAGCTTACTGGCAGGACCTAGTTTGGAATGGAAGTATATTTGTAGCAGTGGCTTCCAATAGTAACACTGCAGCCACATCTCCTGATGGGATCACATGGACTAGCAGAGCTTTACCGTCGTCTGCTGGCTGGGTGGCTGTGGCTTGGAATGGAAGCGTGTTCTGCACGGTCTCTAATTCCGCAGGTTCCACCAAAGCGGCGACTTCCCCTGATGGAATCACATGGACGGCTAGAACTTTGCCGACCGCAGGTTTCTGGTGGGACATTGCCTGGAATGGCACCGTATTTTGTGCCATAGCGAATAGTTCCAATGCGGCAGCGACTTCGCCGGATGGAATCACCTGGACTGCGCAGACCTTGCCTTCTTCATCCTCATGGAGCGCCATCGCTGCGGGTGGCACGTTGTTTTGTGTGATTTCCAATGCTGCTTCCTCGGCGGCTGCGACCTCTTCGGATGGGGCTACGTGGACCGCCCGGTCCATGCCATCAGCCAGTAACTGGGGTGCCATTGTCTGGAGCGGTTCTATTTTCTGTGCCATTGCCTCATCATCAAAAAAGGTGGCGACCTCTCCGGATGGTATCACCTGGGTCGGTACTTCAAGTTTGCCAATCAGTGCTAACTGGACTTCGTTGACCTCGAAGTAGTGATTTAAAGACCCAGGGCTTCCCGGCCTGGCGGGGCCCCAAAACTAACACACTCTTTTTAGTTTTAGCTATTTGGCTAGAAATAATTCTGTCTACCATGTGCTCATAATTTCAAAAAAATGAGCACAATGAAACCTTTTTATCAAGACACTCCAGTGGACGGCTCAATCTGAGCCGTCCTAATCTTCGTCAAAAGAGATGAACCATTCCTAAAGTTGCCTGGTCCAGCAGCCGATAAGTGTATCAATGGACAGGCATATTTCGCCTAAAATTACCGCGCCGAAACGGGCACTGGGTTTTTTCACAGCCTTGGTGTTGCTTTCCTCTTTTGCCTTCGCGGGCAATAAAGCACTTTTAGTTTATTCCGGACGCTTGGTGACTCCCAGCGGAGCCCCAGAAAACAGTTCTGGCGTCACTTTCAACTATCAAATCGTAGCTCCCAACGGTTGCGTGCTTTGGCAGGAAACTTCAGCGCCCCTCAATATGAGTGGATCCTCTGGCGCCTTCACGGCTTACATCGGCGGCGGAGTCAACACCGGTGCCGGCGCTTTGGCGTGGAATCAGGTTTTTCAGAATGGTGCGACGATGGCGGGTTTGACAGGAACGGGTTGCCCGGGAACTTACACAGGTAGCGCGACCGATGATCGAACTCTGTTCGTGTCTTTCAATGATGGCACTGGTTTGCAATCACTGGCGGGAATGTCGATCAAAGCCAGTGCCCAAGACTCTATGTTGGCGGGATTTCCGGTTTACTTAAATGGTGTCACCCCGGGCGCTGGCATGAGCGGCCAAGTTTTATCTTTCAATTGGAATGCGGGCTCGCCGTATTGGACCCCAACCGCAGCAGGCGGAGGCGGATCAGTGACGAATGTCGCCACTGGCACAGGTTTGTCCGGTGGTCCGATCACCACAGTGGGTACGATCAGTTTGGCCAACACGTTGGTCACTCCAGGAACTTACGGATCGGCGACGCAAGTGGGGACTTTCACAGTCGATGCGCAAGGACGGTTGACTTCGGCTAGCAACGTCGCGATCGCGGGAAGTTTTTTGCCTCTCACGGGTGGTACGCTGACAGGTGCACTTGTTGACAATACCAACTCGGCATCTTCGGCCTTGGCGGTGACTCAAGCAGGAACTGGTCCCGCGGCGACATTCATGGGTGGGAATGTGGGTATTGGGAATTCAGCACCGGCAGAGCCTTTGGATATTGTAGGTCAAAGCGCAGGGTTGGATGGAATTCAAATAAAGCTGGCCTCTGTGTCGACAAACAATACGGCAAAAAATGCACGGATTGTCATGGGAAGCTATACCAATGCTTGGCTGCCAGTTTTGCTGATCGGCGGTCAAGGTCAGAATGGCTTGAATCCCGTCTATGTGGGGGGCATTCCCGGAGCTGCTGACGTCAGTGCGGCAACGAGCATTTCATTTCAGACCGCGACGGCATCCAACACCGCTGGTGGAACAACGAGAATGACCATCGATAATTCAGGTAATGTCGGTATCGGAACTACAAGTCCCAATGGTATGTTGGATGTGACAGGATCAATACCTCAATTTGTGATTACAAATACAGGTGACACCACCGCTGCAAGACATGCAGAGATGGATTTTAGACACTCAAACGCCGTGGGTGCAAAAATTCTTGGAACAAGAGCTTCAGGAAATGCCAACGGCATGACCATGCGCTTTTATACTGAAACTATCGGCGCAGTTTTAGCCGAGCACATGCGCATTGATGAATCGGGAAATGTTGGTATCGGGACGATCAATCCAACTCATGCTCTTTCTGTGGCTGCAGGGGCCTCGAATCAGCTGGCCGACTTCACAGGAACAAATACGACGGCTAAAGTAGTCATCAACAATTCAGTCGGCGCCGCCTATGTCTCTTCACAGAATAACACCGCCTTTTTCGGTGCCAATGCCGTTGATACTTCGAATATTGCAGTGATGGCTTCTGGAAACGTGGGTATTGGCGTTTCAGCCCCGGCGACAAAACTGGATGTCGTGTCCTCGTTGACCTCGGCGGCGGGTACAGATGTGGGAATGCAAGTGCTGCCGACCGTGAATGCTTCAGGCACGGAAGGTTACACGGCCCTCTTGGTCAATGCCACCGAAACCGCCACTGGTTCCGGCAGCAAAAATCTTCTTGATCTTCAAGTCAGTAATTCCAGCAAATTTTCTGTGAGCAATGCGGGTTTGATGACCGCCAGCGGAGCCGTCATCGGCTCCGGTGGAATTGCCACTTCCGGTTCCTCCATCTCCAGCACCAAGGCCGGAGGCGCTGCTGCTACTTTACTGAATCTATTTGGCACCAATACAAGAACCAATGCCGCTGGACAATCCAATGTCGTCAGTATCACTCAGACCTACAATCAAGCGGCCAGCACCGCTTCGAACACCGACTTGCTGATCAATCGCACGGAAACTTCTGTCGGTAGCGGAGCCCAATACCTGATCGACGCCCAAGTGAACGGTGTCAGCAAATTCAAAGTCGACAACGCTGGTAATCTGACGCAATTGGGATCTATCAGTTCCACCACTTTTTCTGGCACGGGAAACATCACTACCACGGGGAATATTTCGACCACGGGTGCGGGCACGATCACGGCCAATGGCACCATGCTGGCCGCGTCCGGAACTGCGTCGACTTCCTCGGTCACGGGGGCTTTGCTAGTGACCGGTGGTGCCGGAGTTTCCGGAGACATTTTCGCCGGAGCTTCAGTCAACGCAGGCACCTCGATGACCGTGGGAACCACACTGACGGCTCCGCAAATTTATGGATCCAGTGCGGCCAGTGGAAATATCAAGATTGATGGAACTTCAAATCTGACCAAGGGCAATGTCTTGCTGGCGTCGGTGGGTGGCAATGTGGGTATTGGGACTGCTGCGCCTGGCACAATGCTAGATCTGAATACGACCGGTACTGATGGCCTTCGAATCAGAAATGGAGCTGCTCAATATGCTTATCTGAATAGCCAAAATGGTGGACAACTCAATCTCGGAGATCCCGCAGCAGCCATATCGGAGTGGCCTCAATTGGTGCTTGATAATGGCGGCGTCGGCGGAGCTTACTCGCGAATCCTTTTCAATCAAGCTGGTAGTACAAAAGGTTATATTAGCCAGCAGGGAGCCGGAATCTATAACACAATGGACACGCAAGTTTTTCGTAATAGTGCGGCCACCACTGAATACATGCGCCTTACATCTGCCGGCAACGTGGGGATTGGGACGACCACACCCGGACAAAAGTTAGATGCTTTTTTAGCTGCGGGCGCAACAGGTCTTCCTGCTACCTCAGGAACAACTCAAAATGGAATCGCTCGTTTTGAGGACGGAACCACCACCGCGGTCGATATTGGAGTCAACGGGGCCTCACCATATCAAGGTTGGATTCAGGTATCTAATCCAACAAATTTAGCATCAAGTTTGTCGCTGCTTTTGAACCCTAATGGCGGCAATGTCGGTATAGGCACCGCGGCTCCCGGCCAAACATTAGACGTTGTGGGAACTTCGAAAGTGACGGCCACTGCGGAATCCGGAGGTGCCGGTTGGCGACCGACATTTACAACCGCAGATGCGACTGCAGGTATCACCTCGAATGGTCATGGAGCGCCGCTGACAGTTCGTCTCAATGCCTTGAATAGTGCGACACCAACCACGGCGATTGCGATTAATACCTTCAATTTTAGTGCCGGCAACGGCGGTCAGTATATAGAGTTCAATCGAAGTGCCACTAGTACAATTGATGCGCAAGCGGCGGTTGCTGCTGGTGATGTGATGGGCGGAGTTCTTTTTGGTGGTTCGGATGGAACTGTATTTAAAAAGAGTGCAATCATTCAATCTGGTGTCGATGCAGCCGTAAGCGCCGGAATTGTCCCGGGCCGACTTCAGTTGTTTACCACTAGCACTGCTGGAGTCTCGACTGAGAGAATGCGCATCGACTCATCTGGAAACGTCGGTATAGGAACTACAAGTCCTGCGTATGCACTCGATATATATCAGCCCCTGACTGGCATACAAGGCGTCAACATCGTGACTCCGGCGCGTGCTTACACCAGCTCTGGACAGATCCATATTGCTGATCAAACCAATACAAACCGTGAAATATCTCTGGGCTATGACCCAACACTTGAGGCCGGCTGGATCCAGGCACATAAGGCAACGGTCGGCTGGGAACCATTTTTGCTAAATCCGAACGGCGGAAACGTCGGTATCGGAACGACAGCCCCGGCCACTGCTTTGCAAGTCAACGGAACAGTGACAGCCACTGCGGCTACGGTGACTGGAAACACGACCACGACTCAAGTGACAGAAACGGCCGTCAATCTGGGCGCGGCACTTTCCGGGGCCGTAACGATCAATCTGGCCAATGGAACTTACTTCTATGGAACTGTGACTGGCGCCACGACTTTTTCTGTCACCAACAATGCAGCCGCAGGCAAGGTCTCTTCCTTTACGCTGGAATTAACTAACGGTGGATCACAAACGGTCAACTGGATGGCGGGAACGAAATGGCCCAATGGCCTGGTCCCATCATTAACCGTTGCAGGTACGGATATTCTTGTTTGTTCAACTCGGGATAATGCAGTAACCTGGCGTTGTGTTGGTGCCGAAATGAACAGTCAATAAAATTGGAATTAAGTGTATGAAAAAAAGTGTTGCTGGACGTCTCTGTTTAGTTTTCTTTCTTTTTAATTCGCTGTCGATGATGGCTCACGCGTTGACATTGGCAGACCGTCTGATGTCGGTTTCCTCTGCCACTTCGCAAACATTCACATACACAGGTGCTGATCAATCTTTTGTGGTTCCACCGAATGTGACTTCAGTCACCGTTAAGATGTGGGGCGCTGGCGGAGGCGGAAGCACAGCCGCCCAAAATGGCGGCAGCGGAGGCTATACGATTGCAACGTTGGCGGTCACCCCAGGCGACACCTTAACTATTATTGTCGGACAGGGAGGCCGTGTCGGACCAACTGGTGCGGCGACTTACGGTGGTGGTGGCCAAGGGGGAACTGGCATGGCCGGTGATGGCGGAGGAAGTGGCGGAGGCCGCTCGAGTGTGCAAAATGGTGGTCCTGATTTAGCATGTGCTGGCGGCGGCGGCGGTGCCGG
>Ga0206924_1048_pt1 | contig 30931 bp, 35 predicted proteins | sample Alteio_BWOrgHeat_61_FD_152947 | JGI IMG/M metagenome (GOLD analysis project Ga0206924, IMG submission 152947) | Enriched cells from forest soil in Barre Woods Harvard Forest LTER site, Petersham, Massachusetts, United States -... | ecosystem: Environmental > Terrestrial > Soil > Temperate forest >...
CAATATCAACAAATCCGCCAGAAGTAGGCAATACAAAATCTATAGTCTCATAACGCCTTACCGTATGAGCAATATCACCACTAATAGTCAAAATAAGGGGACATTCTTGCGAGACAAGCAAATTATTAATGCGCTCGTCTGCGTACATAACAACACGACTTTTTTGCGCTATCAATAAATGCTTGATGGCATCATATTCTTTATCACCAAGATGATCAATGCGACCAAATAAATAAAAAGCTGCGATCAAAATGAGTTCGCGAGGAGATTCACGCATGCCAACAAAATAGGGTATATGCTGCACATCAAAAATATCACTCCAATCAAAATTGGTCCTGTCTTTAAAGTAATTTTTATCTATACCAAAACCGTATACACCCCAATAATAAGGTACTGAATATTCATTGCCTGGATCAAAAGAATGATTTAGCAATGCGGGATAAAAATCTTTAAAAAAAGGCAACTCTTCTTTGTTTATTTTTTGAATGAGCCCGTCTTTAACAAGTGGTGGAACCGCATAATCTGAAACCATAATAAGATCATAACCAAGCCCATGAGTAGCTTGCATTTTCATAACTACTTCTTCATTACTTTCTGCGTAGCTAAGATTCACTTTTATATTATTTGCCTTTTCAAATGCATCCAAATAATCAGCATTAATGAGATTTGGCATTACTAATACATTAAGCTCTTTTGTTGATGACCGCCACGTTAAAATAAGTGGTATGAATAAAAATGTCACAAAAAGAACAACCCAAAACAACATCATGCAAAGCCGAACTGTATAAGTCGCAATACTCAATTTATGCATCATTTACCGCTGCCTCCCATATTGCAACCACGAAAATATGCCAACAGAAACCGCACTACTTACCAACATCAGTGTAGAAATCGCATTCACCATAGGTGTTGCGCCAGATCGTATAAGTGCAAATAAATAAACGGGTAGCGTTTGTGCCGAAGGGCCAGAACAGAAAAAAGAGAGTACAAAATCATCAAATGATATGATAAATACTAACAACGCTGACGACAAAAGTGCTGGAAATAAAAAAGGAATAACAATATAAAAAAATGTTTGTGCGCGGGTAGCACCTAAATCATACGATGCTTCCAGCAAATGTTCATCAAGTTCATTGTAGCGTGCGTAAATAATAGGCACCACATAACCCAAACCCATCAATGTATGCCCAGCTATAAGCGTAGTAATACCAAGGGGAAGTGATAAAACATAAAAAGTAGCCAGCAATCCTACGGCTATAACAATCTCTGGAACCGCCAACCCTAAATAAAATAAGGGCAACCAAGATTCTAAGCCACTCGTTCGCCCATAAAAAACATAAAACGCACTCAAAAAAAATGCTCAAAACAACGGATGTTGCCGCCACAATAATAGAATTGGTAAGAGCATCATATACCTCACTAGAAGAAAAAAGTTCGGCATACCAATCAGTAGTAAAACCAAGCCAATACGTAGGGCTATCACCACGATTAAAAGAAAATATCATCAAAATAACAACAGGAACATATAAAAAAAGATATACCGCTGTTACAAAAGCGGGAAATTGCCACTCTTTCCAAACTCGTTGTGTTTGCATTACTTACCCCTTACGGCAGCATTACGAACCGAAGAAATATACCAAGACACAAGCCGGATAACAACAAACAATACACACGCACTTAAACAAGTGAATGCCGCACCAAGATGTTCATTGCCCGAAGAAAGCATGTAATGGCTAATGAGTGATCCAACATAAAAATCACGTGATCCACCCATAATCATAGGAATCACAAACTCACCAAACGCAGGAATACATACCAACAACAATCCCGTTTGTATACCAATGCGAGATAACGGTAATGTAACACGAGTAAATGTCTGCCACTTGGTAGCGCCCAAATCTTGAGACGCCTCTAGCAAATGCACATCAACTTTTTGCAAAACACTATAAATGGGCAAAATCATAAAAGGTAAATAGCAATATACCATAACGCAAAGTACCGCAAAATTATTATGAGCCAATAACAATGGTTCATGAATAATACGCATCATCTTTAATACGGTATTAATCAAGCCATGCCGCTCAAGAACAAAAAACCATGCATAAGCCTGCGTTAAAAAATTAGTCCAAAAGGGAAGAGTAAGTAGAAACAACAATATAAGACGCCACTTTTTCACACGCAATGCTATAAAATAAGCAACCGGATATCCTATAGTCAAACACAAAAGTGCTGTTAATGTAGAAAAAATAAGAGAGCGCATAATAATAAGCGCATGATTAACAGTAAAAAGAGCTTGGTAATGAGCAAGCGTCAACGTATACCATGAAGCGCTTTCTGTAACCGAATGCAGACTTGTATATAGTACAAGAGCAATTGGAATACATAAAAAAAGCACTTGCCAAACTAAGGCAGGAACAGCCAAAAAAAATGCTATTTCTCGTTGCCAGATGGAACGCATACTTACTCCTTGAGCAATACAACTGAATCTTTTTGCCAATGAAGATAAACTGTATCATCATACGTAATACCTTCACGCGCGCTATGCTCTTCATTCTGCTCGAATACTTGAAGAATATGGTTTTTACTTACCCGTATATTATATTGCGTTGATCTACCATGATATACAATAGAAATCACAGTGCCCTGCAATCTATTAGAAAAACCATCAACTGGATATTTTTTTATTTCTATTTTTTCGGGGCGCACACTCATGTAGGCAGTATAGCCGTCAATAACCCATGAGTCATCTTGAGGAGGTATAACTTCTAATAAGCCCAGCTCTTCAACTGCCAAAAAGAGTATTTCTTCTTCTTTTTTAATGACGCCTTGGAGTAAGTTGGATGTTCCCACAAAATTTGCAACGAATGTAGTAACAGGATATTCATAAATTTCTTTGGGCGTACCTACTTGCTCAACATTGCCATCTTCATCAACAATAGCCATGTAATCTGCTACCGTTAATGCTTCAAATTGATCATGCGTTACATACACAAAGGTAGTGCGCAACTCATCTTGTAACTCAACTAATTCAAGAAGCATCTGTTCACGTAATTTAAGATCGAGCGCTGCAAGCGGTTCATCGAGTAACAATACATCTGGCTCGTTAATAATAGCACGAGCAAGCGCAACACGTTGCTGCTGACCACCAGAAAGCTGACCGATTGATTTTTTACTAAAACGAGCAAGCCGCACTTTCTCTAACGTGAGCATAACTTTTTCAGTAACAATATCAGGGTGCATACCATGTAATCGCGGGCCATATGCAACATTATCAAATACATTCAAATGAGGAAACAACGCATAATTTTGAAATACCGTATTCACTCGTCGTTTATCCGGAGGAAAATCAGTTATATCTTCATCGCCAATATAGATGCGCCCTTTATCAGGATGCTCAAAACCGGCAATCATACGCAGCATAGTTGTTTTTCCACTACCGCTCGGTCCAAGTAAAGCAAAAAAAGTACCGTTAGGAATCTCCAAATTAAGATTCTGAATTATTGGTTCACCGTTAAAACTTTTATATACTCGCTCAAACCGAATGCTTCTCATTTTTTCTGCCTGTCTTTAGCAACAAATAACGGTACTACTATATCTGAAAGTGTACATGGCACAACAACCGCACATAACAATAAGGTAAAAATCATACCAATTTGCTTGTGCCAATCAAGAAAACCATGTCCAACTAAGTAAAACATAGATGCAAGAGAACTAATAAATATATGCACAAAATGTGATATAACAGAGTACATAGACTGCCTACCCACATGGTGACTTGCCATAACAGTACCACTTGCTATCCCAACAATCAGAAAAGGAGTTATATTACGAAACTCTTTAAAAAAGCATATGTGCAAATCCATAGGAGCACCTAAAAATCGCCCGCCAACATATGGCATCAAAATATCTGATAACACACAAAAAAAAGTCGCACTGATAGAACCCAGCACAATACCTTTGAACCATTTTTGCGAATAGCGACCGTAGGTAAGCATAACGCCCATACCCGCAAACACAATATGCATAAAGTGAAAATTATGAAATAATGCATGCGATATTTTATGCACAATATGACTATCAAGACCTCGGAAATACAAAAGAGTTAAAAAGCTCAACAAAGCTAAACTCAGAGAAACGGCGTAGATCGCATACGGCAAGTGACAAACCAGCTCATCGTATAGGGTGTGCCCATGGGAATGATCACCATGAGAATGGTTATCACGAGAATGAGGGTGCTTATGTTCCATAAAAAGACCGCCTTATATTGCTAGAGTGAAAAACTACTTGATTAGCAGTAATTAATGATACACCAAAAGTCAATGTTTGCCTATTAAAATGCGTGGCCAAATGTCAAAAACCATGCATAGGAATGTTCCTGACACGCCAGCGTTGACCATTTAAAGCCAATATCGAATCGCAAGGGTCCTAAAGGCGTTTTATAACGCATTCCAAATCCCGTTGCAGCATGAATATCGCTCATCGTTAGATCGCTAAACCGATCTCCACACAAAACACCCATATCTTGAAAAAGTACACCTCCCAATGTGTCCATCAAAGGTATACGGAGTTCAGCATTAATATTAAACATCGTTTTGCCACCTCGCGGAACCCATTGTTCTGATCCCTTTTCATCTACAAAATGTCCCAGCGGAGGTACGCTGTCTGTATCATAGCCTCGCAATGAGCGAGACCCTCCCAAATAATAGCGTTCAATAGGCATAATGTTATTAAACGTCTTATAAAAAATATGACCAAAGCGAATACGAAACGCTGCTACAAAATGCTTAAATGGCATAAACCGAGAATGATCACATAAAAACCGAACAAAAAAACTATCTCTTCCTTGCTGAGATAAAGGAATCATAGTTTTTATAGTACACAAAGTAAATGATCCTGTGGTTGGATCTGCGCGCTCGTCCAAATAATCACCCATACATGACTGTTCTATAAAAAAATAAGGAACATATACACCCAATAATCGAGGCGAAAAATCAATAGCCTTCGAGACTCTTTCTGCAATATCTTTATCGGTAATCGTTGTTTTCATCCACTCAAGTCCGCACGTACATTCAGTATCCCATGCATTGTTATGGTATCGTGCGCCAAGCAAAAAACCATTATGCTCAACGGTATAAATATTAAGCGTACTCCCCATAAACCCCGGCTGCTCATGACGAATGGCATATACTTGCGAGGTGAGATCTATAGGAATATCCCAAGGATATGGATACGTATATCGTGCTACAAGCTCGCGATGCGAAGGAGTGGCTGTTGCATCAAATCGGCATAAATCCATTGCACCCAGTGGATTTTTTGCAAAAAAGCTGCCACCAACACGATACGCAATGCCGGCAAGAGAGCTATAGCTTTGCACATTTTCAAGCTCAATACCTGCCCGCAAACGCACTTCATAGGGATTATCGTCTTGTAGCGTTAATACCATTGTTTTTGATTGATCGTTTCGTATGGTATGCGCTGCACGTAGCGAAACGTGTTTAAAAACATCAAGATCGCATAAACGGCGCACTGTCGCAGTAACTTTTTCTTGCTCCCATATTTCTCCTTCTTGATATCCTAAAGCATTGCGTAAAAACCTAAATGGTATTTTTGAAGAACCACAAAACACTGTTTTGCCAAACATGATGTCATTGTCAGCTAGATGAACATGCCACAGCACTATAGCACCATGATCATCATCTATTTGTATTTCTGGACTCAAGCGCACCACACGATACCCAGAAATAATTAACATTCTTTCCAGGCGAAGCCTCTGCTTATTGATATACCCCGCACAAAAAGATATGTTACCTGACGGCTGCAATTGCGCTTCTTGCTGGGCAAAACCGGGAACTTGAATCTGCTTTACCCAATAACGCGGCCCTTCTTGAATGTGAATAGACAGAAGATACTTGTCATCTGCATCCACATATTCAATCGCAGGTTTTTCAATACGTATATCTGTAAAACCTTCTCGCTCATATATAAACCGCACACCCTGCAATGCTTTTTCAATTAACGCTGCATTTGCGGGTTTATTATAAATACTTTTAAAAATACGCTTTATACGAACAATCGGAATTGCCCCAATACCCTCTAAAGCAATGCGAGAAATAATGGCACGTCGTCCTTCTTTTATAGTAAACAATGAGCGACATTGTTCATCTTTCGCCTCAATTGCCACCTCCAAAAAGCCTTGATCTGTATACCAACGTATTATTTCTTGCGCAAGCAATGATGCAGGTAACATCCAAAAAGAATGACTATATTCGGCCAGTCTATCCAACAACTGTTCATCTGAAAAAAACGTGTTTTCACAAAATAAAAACACGCGCTTAGTGTACATGCGAATATGTATCTGAAAATCAACGCTACATGACCCATGGTGCATATGTTGCCGCAATGCTATCTTATGATGTGCATATCCTTCGTGAGCAAGATATCGTTTCACTGTATTCCCGCATGAATCAACTAACGCACGCGTATAGTGTTTTCCTTGTAAACTTTGTAAAAATTGAGATTTGATATGCTCGCTCAAGCGAGCACTGTCATGTTTAGAACACACATGATCTTCTCGTATATCAACCGAAACGTTTCCTATACGAAAAATCGCCCCTTGCGTAATATACAGCACAATAGAAATTGATTTTGATGCTTCATTGCGCACAAGCTCTTCTTGTACCGTAGCCCCGCAATATCCTTCATCATGTAATAATCTTTTTACTTTCTTGACAGAAAGTTCATGCTGCGCTTCATCAAAACGGTCTCCCGGCTCTGTGCCATAACAAGCCCTATAATCATGAGCGCCTCGCCATACGCCACGCACCTCCACAGATTCTATAGTCCACCATGCGGTCAAGATGCAATGCATACGCACGCTCCCATCATCTGCCATGTGCATATGCATCGTTAAGGTATGCCATTTTTTTTTTGCAAGAAAGTCTATGAAAAAAAGATATCAGATCATGTGCCGATATGCTCTGACCGGCAGAAACACCAAGAAGATGCTCCAATTGCGCGCCGTCAAATGTACTATCGGCCTCATACGAACATGCTGCCAACATAGAAACATTGTCACAGGCAGTCTGTACTGCCTGCTCATCAAAAACAGGATATCCTGAAGAAAAATCTACATGCACACATGCACTTAATACATCTAAGGATACATTTAATAAGATGATGCCTAGTATATTAAAAAGCCATGCAATGCGAGATGGCCTCGCCATGCCCATACCAAATGTTAAACTGCAGATACTATCAACGCTCTAATAACTAACTCACAACAGATCAGATCATGTTAGTGTATCAGAACGAGCGCATGATGCGAGGCCCACATACTTAATAACTACTCAATAATCCGAAATACCCCACGATAATCTTTGACCTTTACAAATGGTTCAACCGTAATATCACTGATATTGATCTTCTTAGTGCCCTTGTGCAATATTTCAACAAACTGATCTACACTATCTTTTGGCCCACACACAAGAACAATAACGCTATTTTCGGCAACGACCACTTGCGCTATGCCTTCTAAATCTAAATCTCTTGCGTGCTTTTGCACAAAAGTGCGCAAGAAATCTAATGTACATGCAACCGGGAACGTTATTTTGAGACATTTATTCATGAGAAACTCCTTTACAACCCTCAAGCCTTTTTCGCAGCAAAACTAGCAAAAATCTACCGCTTTTGTCAAAAGTAACATTGAGCGTTCTTAAAGCTTCCCACTTTGACCTTCTAAATGATAATCATAAAACAAATGTACACAACTATTATTTTAACAGTTATTGATGTATGTGCTTTTACTATTGTCTATATATTTCAGGATAAATACCCAGGCGATAGATCCCTGCCGTATCAAGTTCCTTCAACATTAAATTATTAGGTAACTCTACAATGCCGTCTTTGGTTTCTCCATATAATGCATCATCTGAACCCTTCAAAGCATCTTTGTATGCCAACGTGCCCTTGAGCTGGACTACCGTTGTATCTTTAAGCGTAACCAAATCCACTAGCATCTTCGGATATATAGGCTCACCACTGAATCCATCAATACCATTTGCTTTACCTATAATAACTTCTATGATTTTGCGTTCCATAGAGTAGCCATAAGATGATACTAGAACGAGCGATAGCATTACCAATTTCTTTAACATATTTTTTCCTAAAAACTTACGCTGGTTTAACGATTTGCGTTGGCCATATCGCAACAATTCTTCAGGTCTACTAAATCTTTTAATAAGCGAGCCGGCTTTATATCTTTTGGCACAAATGCCCAAAATAGTATTTGATTGTTTTGGGCTTCACCATATTCTTGCGGTGAATCCGTTGAAGCGTTGCGCACCACTGGGAATGTAACTTTATTTTCCATCCCATACGCATTTGATATCATCGCAAAAGATAATAACAATAATATTTTTTTAAGCATGTCTTTTCATTCCGCTCGTTACCATTAATCGCTAACTATCACTTCCAAAAAATTACTTAACTGGATGTTTTTTTCACTAAGATCTATCAGCACGGCATCATCAGAAACCTTTACAAAACACTGCGTTGATACTTTTTCACCTGCTGGTAATTTCTTATATATGGGATCAGTAACATCAAGTAACAAGTTATTACGCACCAAAAGTTCTTTTAATGAAAGAATCGTTACATTATTATTTTGTATGGGATACGAAATCGTCTTCGGCCGCGGTCGCGTGGAATGGCAATGTGGACCTACGCCCGGGCTTAAAACAATGGTAATTGTAGGGTTATTATCAGCTGCCTCATGCATACTGTATACATTCATTGTGAACACAAAAAATAAAAGGAATACCTTTTTAAACATATCTTTTACTCCCAACATAGCTTCGATGTTTATTCGTATATTCCCGAAAAAACAGATGCATATGTAACACAATTATATAAAGGCACTCCAAAAGCACCTTCTTCTTTTTTTTCTATAAAAACTATTGATAAATAAGAGCACCCAGTATTATAACATACTTTATAGCAACAACAATGGTTTTCTTATTTATTAAAAGGATATTTGCAATGATTGATCTGTTAAGCTCATACATCTTATGCGGCTATTTAATATGCATGGTAATTATCGTACAGCTAAAAAAAGATACCAGCATTGGCAACTTTACGTGGGGCGGCGGTGTTTTATTACTCACATGGTATAGTTTTTGGATGTATGGTTCTTTTTTACCGGAACAAATACTAATAACAACATTAATATCATTATGGGCAGGCCGGCTTATAATGCACGTTTATAAACGTTATACAGGAAAAGATCCACGATTCGCAACATGGAAATGGCAAGGCTTTAAAGCTCTTCTTATGAATGTATGTTGGATTTTTGGACAAACAATTATGATTGCGATCATGAGTTATCCTGCAGTGTTGATAAACATTCGCGCAAACGCACAAACCTTATTATTTTGGGATTGGGTAGGATTATTAATATGGATTTTTGGTTACTGTTTTGAAGCTATAAGTGATTATCAGTTGGCAACTTTTATGCGCGATCCTCTCAACAAGGGCCGCGTTATGCGTTACGGTCTTTGGCGTTATTCTCGCCATCCAAATTATTTTGGTGAAATTGTTATGTGGTGGGGTATTTATGTTCTCACACTCGCACTGCTCACAACTATACCCGCTCAATCTTTATTATATTGGCTTGCACTCATTCCACCATGTACTATCACGATACTTTTAATTTTTGTTACCGGCATTCCATGGATAGAAAAAGCAATGGCCGACAATTCTGAATATCAAGAATACAAACGGAAAACAAGTATGCTCATTCCTTGGTTTCCCCAAAAATAGCACATAAAAAAAGCGCAGATTTTTTGGAAAATCTGCGCTTAAAAAAGTTATTGCTTTATTTGAAAAATAGTTGGATAAAGGCTCACGCGAGCAACTTCTTTTGCTACACTGTCTAAATGCTCATCATCTTGTAATTTACGAATATTACATGGTTTGCCCGCGTCAAAATTAAGATCTGCATAGAGAGGAGTTTCTATATTTTCTAAATAGTCTTTAAGCACTAGAAAAGTTTTAAGACTCACTACGGTAGTATCAGGTCGCACGCAATATTCAATAGTCGGGTAAAGCGCATGGAGGTCTCCATTTTGATATTGATATGTTGTCTGACCCACTATAACTTCTATTTTAGGTGCGAATTTGTCCATCGCCTGCGCATTCAACATCAACAAAACAAGAGGCAAATTCATCAGTTTTTTTAACATATGAAACCTTTTATTTACTTGCTGGACGTATATTTATAAATCTCAGGAAAAATACTTAAAGTCTCCGCCCCATTGGCAACTGCCAGCAAGTTCTGATCATCATGTATCTCAGTTACTAATATTTTCCCATTGGCATTTGCAAAAGACTTGTATAATGGCTGGTGCACACTTACCAAATAGCCTTTTTGTACTAATGCGGATTTTAAATCAAAAACAGAGGCAGTATTTTGCGCAGAAACGGTAAAAGTTGGCACATCAAATTCTTCATAGCCACCCGGACCACTTCGCCATGCTACTCTCTCATTCTCTCCTATAACAACTTCTACCTTTCCCTGTTCCATTGCACAAACATTTGACATTAAAAAAGCCACGGGCAAACACATCATTTTCTTGAACATGGTGTTCCTTTTTTGTACATACAGTTCTTCTCTTTTTTATTAAACTTAATACCTAAAATTGTGTACTCCATAAGTGCGCGTATGCACCGTGCCTTTTGATCAAATTTTCGTGATTATCAGATTCAACAATCTCACCTTTATCCAACACAAAAATAATATCAGCATTACGCACTGTTGATAATCGGTGAGCAATAATAATAATGGTGTGATATGGTTTTAGCGCTAATAGTGATTGTTGAATCGCCGCTTCTGTTTCATTATCAACAGCAGAAGTAGCTTCATCAAAAATCAAAATGGGCGACTTTTTTAATATTGCACGTGCAATAGATAGCCGCTGCCGCTGACCACCAGAAAGCGTTTTACCATGCTCTTCCACTCTTGTATCGTATCCATTCGGCAATTGCATAATAAAGTTATGCGCTTGCGCCATTTTGGCAGCTTGTACTATAGCGTCACGAGACGCATCAAAAGTACCATAAGCGATATTATCTGCAATAGTGCCCTCAACGATATAAACATCTTGGCTCACAAGGCCAATTGCAGATCGCAAATCATTAAGTTGAAGATCTTTAATATCTTTATTGTCGACAGTGATAGAGCCGCTTATCGAATCATAAAAGCGCAACAACAACTTAATAATAGTACTCTTGCCAGAACCTGTTGATCCTACAAATGCCACCGTTTTTTTTGCCGGTATTTCAAGACTCAAATTATTAAATACATGCATACCATTAGCATATGCAAAAGAGACATTATGCACACCAATTGCACCTGTTACTTTTGCATCCAAAGGCTCACTTCCACTACGAATTTCATTTGGCGTATGCAAAATTCCTAGAATACGTTTTGCACATGCAAGCGCTCGCTCATACATATCAGTAATAGTAGTCAATGTAGTAAATGGCCATAAAAAACGTTGCGTTAAAAATACTAATGCAGCATACCAATTGATCGGTATAATTCCTTGCAATGCATAGGTACCACCAAGTACTAATGCCATAATAAAGCCAACCATTATTGCCATGCGGACAGTGGGAATATATTGCGCATTTACGCGATTAGCCCGACAATTTGCCTCTTGATAGCGAGCACTTTCTACTCGCAACCGCTCTATTTCATAGAATTCTGTTGTATAACTTTTAATCGTTGAAATTCCTTGCAATCTATATGTTATATGACTTGCCAAATTAGCCGCTGCTTGGCGAACAGCTTCATATAAATCTGCTAATCTATGCTGAAAATAGTAGGCAATCATAATCACAAAAGGAATCGGCAATAAAGTAAAGAAAGCGAGTGTTGGCGATAAATAAAAGAAAATATAACCCATTACTACAATGTTAACAATTAATTGAATAATTTCGTTTGGCCCTTGACTCAAAAATTGCTCTAATTGATGAATGTCATCTTGTAATGTATTCAAGAGAGTGCCGGTTGTTTTATTCTCAAAATACTGTAAATCTAAGCTTTGCAAAGTAGCATACGTTTTTATACGCACATTAGACTGTATTTCCTGAGCTAATCCTCGCCAAGTAATAGAATAAAGATATTCGAATATTGATTCAAAAATCCAAAATACCGCGGTGACAGCCCCTACGATATATAATTGTTTAAAGGGATCGAGAATTCCTATTGTTTTAGCTATTATCGAATGTTGTTGGTTAACAATAACATCAATCGAAATACCAATTAATATTTCTGGAACAATATCGTATATTTTATTGAATATCGAACACAGTGAGGCAAATACTATTTTACCTTTATGAGGAGATGCGTAACGCACTAACGTTACTAATGCATTTGTTGCCATGAGAAAATACGTCCTTATATCAAATGATTTTCTTTAAACTTTTTAACCACATCTTCAATTGCACCCATAATGTGATACTCCATCAATGCATGCGCCTCTTTGATATCTCGCTGCAATACAGCTTGTGCCAATTTTTGATGCTCCTGATGATTTACTGATAATGAATCTTTAGATACATGAAATGACATACGGCAATATCGATCAAATTTCATATACACCATACGGCGAATTTCGAGCAATGTTGGGGATTTGCATCCCGCGATAAGTGCCACATGAAAATTGTAATTTCGCTCTGCCCATACCGCATAAGAAGGTATTTCACCCTTAGTTTCTATTAACCCTAAACTATAAAGCGTTGAAACTATATCGGCTTGCCATGCATCATCACCGCGCTCAATAGCCATTGCAAGCGCTGTTGTTTCTATACGCGCATAGGTATCATAAGTATCACGTATATCAGCCTCTGATATCGCTGCCACATAAAACCCCTTATTATCTTCTGCTTGCACAAGGCCGCACGCCACAAGGCGAGATAATGCTTCACGCACAGGGCTTTGCCCAATAGAAAATCGCTCTTTTATCGGCTCAACTTTCAGCTTTTCCCCCGGCTTTAAAATACCTTCAACAATCTCGTTTTGAAGTTGCTCATAACATTGTTGAGCCAGCGTGCTTTCGGAGGTAAATACTATTTTCTGTTTCATAAAAACTCCCGTAAAAATTAATTCATTATCGATAGTATCCCATTTTGTCGACAAAATCAAGCTTTGGCGACAAAAACTACTTTGAGCTTGGCCCCTCAAGAATAAAATTGTTGCAATGTGAAAATATTATTTGTTAATCTGAAAATGTATAATAGGGGAAATAAAAAGAGCATCCCTTTAAAAAGTGATTTTTTAAAGATTATAAAGACATTACATTAAAAAAAGGAATTTCAATGCAAAAAAAAATTTTATTGATGGCAATAACCCTTATGACAAGTTCATTGGTTCTTGCTGATAGATATACAAGCAGTCGTAGTAATTACAATACTAACGAATACGATGAATACAATCCGCATCACTATGAAGGATATGGCAACAGAACAGAAAACGATTATAACAACCAACCCGCACCGTATCATAATCCTCACCAAAATAGAACCGAAGAGGATTATAACAACGAAGCGTTTCAACATGTAGAAGGCGATTAATAGTAAGTACTATGAATATAAGAAACAAGTGACCGGTGTTATGTACTGATCACCTTACAAAAAAGGTCAATTATGGTGTGCAAAAAAGTAATGATACGCGTAGCGGTACTATCAATTTTCATCTGTAGTTTGTATAGCTATGCCTTTTTTGAAGAACTAACGCAAAAAAATCCTACCGGTTACGACGATCCTGTACCAGGTGATCGCCCCAATCTATTTGATTATCAACCGGATGACAAAAGACGATCAGCTACTTACATCGAAAATAGACGAGATCTGGAAGAAGAATACCCCGATCCAAACAAAACATATTTAAATCAGCCTTATGCTGCACCGCAAAAAGGTTCAGCTACTGTACTTGAATTCCCGGATCAATCGCATGATCGTAATAAAACGCGTCTCCTTGACGATGCAGATCTTAGGCCATATCAGGGTGGCACCCTTGATATGCCATATCTTGATGGTCGATCTTGATGGTCGATAAGTAATCGAAACAATCGCTTTAAAAATAGCGCGAAGCACACCAAATGGTTCATCATTCGGTATGCCTCGCCTATTAGTGCATGTCGGAAATGTTTAATTCACGTTAAAATGACTCATCAGCATCATCAAACACATTCTCTTGGACATCATCAAATGCATCCGCACTAGTATCACCAACTGCATATGTATCAGCAATCATATTCTGTGCACCCTCTGCCTGCGCATCTATATACACATCAGCATCATCAAATGCATCCGCATCAGTATCGACAACTGCATCCGTATCAGCAAACACATCCTGTGCTCCCTCTGCCTGCGCATCTACATACACATCAGCGTCATCAAATGCATTCGCATCGGTATCAACAACTGCATCCGTATCAGTATCAGCATCAGCGTTAACGTCTTCCTCATCGTCCACTTGGAAATTTACAAAGTCCATAACTTGGACCATTTCCAATGTGGTATCGGCACAACAAAGCGCATGCTCAGCATAATGCGCATATGCCTGCTCAAAACTAGTAGTCACAAGCACACCGCAAATTACTGGTATGTTGTAATCTAAAGAGATTTTTTGACACGCATAGTTTACCTGAGACCCCGCAAAAAATGATACGCGCGGATCTTTGTGAATAATTGAACCTAAGCCTAACACCGCATCATATTGCCCTGAAGATGCCATGCGCGCTGCAACAAGAGGAATTTCCGTTGCGCCAGGAACTACTATAATATCTTGAGATGCAAGATAGACTCCCATCTCAGCAAATCGTATTAAGGTTATTTCTAACAGTGGCGTAACCAGTTCTTGATTGTAACGGCTCATAACAATACCTATTCTTGGTTGTGCTATAAGGCCACATGATACAAAAAGCATGCATAAGCTCAGTACACTATTCGTTCTATTCATCTTCATCTACAATATCCTTTATATCTATATCTACTTTTTAAACTAACTAACCGTGTCATGACTCTACACTCGTCACGAGAACATCCATCTCCTTTCTTCAACTATTCCTTTAACTCTATCCTTTGCCCTATTGTTTTTACTTTTTTATGAATTATACGTCAAACAAAATTATCATTTTTTTACTCTAAAAATAAAAACAGGCCCATGAGATCGTGAACTCATGGGCCTGTTTTTTTATTTTAAATATCTAGGCAATAACGAGATAATTACTGCACTAATTGTTTTGTTTTATAATTTGTGAATGTTTTAAATAGTGAATCGATAGCTTTTTTTGCTGCATCTTTTTGCAAAGGACCGCCAGCAAACTCTTTTTTTAGCCTATCTGCCAAATTAAAAAAGCCTTCTTTTTTAGCTTTGGTGTAATCACTGTTTAGTAAAGCATTTGCTTTTTGAGTAAACTCATCGCCAAGTTTTCCTTGCACAACATCATCTAAGCTTACATTATTTACAACTGGAGCGGCAGCATTGGGATTTCCCGCGTTCTGAGGTTGCTTACGCCAATCATTCCAATTGCTTAACTCTGTTTCTGCTCCGTTGATTGCTTCAATAAGAATAGCGCTCAATGTCTTTAAAACTTCTAGACATTTTTTTCTACCCGGTAAAATATAGGATTTGTCGAGCGTTCCCATTGCAGCTTTTATAGTTTTTTCAACAGGAAGTAATACTTCTCTGCCCTTTTTAGCTTCATCTACATACTCTTTTGGTGAAAGCGTTGCACTAGCCTTGATAGATTGATTCAATCGCAAAACAGATCTATATACGGTTGTGTTGGATTTTTCAAGAACATCCATTGCCGCTATCAGCTTTTTATCTGAACTTGCATTACTCTTCACAAATGCACTTGCTTCTTTAACAATAGGGTCCCATTGTTCTAACATTTGGGGATTAAAATCATTAATAACCAACTGATCTTGTGATGTATAGCCAAATGTCTTTAAACCCAAGCTTGCCAAATCGTTCATCAATTTTTCATATGATAGCGCAGCATTTAATGCACCATTATGTAATATCGACATGGCAAGAGTCATCAAAGCATATCGCACTATTGTATGTGCATTACTTTTTAACATTAGCTATCCTCAATTTTATTAAACTTGCCATTCATCCCCTACTTTTAAGGTAGGGGATGAATGGCTGCTATCAAACATAATCTTAAATTAATTCCGTTAAAAAGCCCCAGACTAAAGTCTGTCCGGGTGAAATTTAATTGAGTGCTTATTTCAAATCCTTTAATTCTGCTGCTAGGCGATTCCCTACACGTGCAACCGAATCAGCAAAGCTCATCAATACCGCTGCAGCTTCTTTTTTAGCTGTTCTTATGAAGGTCGTTTTTTTGACTGCCTTTATTGCAAGATTCACACTGTCTGTAGAATCTTTAATTCTTGAGCTTTCTTCTCGAGCCATAATAGAAAGGTTTTCCCCACCACTACGTCCCATTCCTGCTCCTCCACGTCCCATTCCTGCTCCTGCTAAAGTCTTATTCCATTCAGCCAATGCACCCATGATTACTTGATCCTCTTTCTTTATCTCATTCCATGGATTAAGAAGATCTTTATCACCAGCTGCATTTGTGGTTATAAAATCATCCGCAAGGCTTTCAATTCTTGACCATCCAACAATACTGTTAGGCGACGTCGATTTAATAAAGTTAGCTTTACCTATAGTATCTGCAAATGTTACTTTATATCCATAAGATATATCATTCAAAACAGCGGCTTTTGTGGTTGCAACACCCGCTGCTGACAAACCAGCAAAGCCACCAAAAACTACACCCATTAGAGCGCCTACTAATAACTTCTTCATGGAAACCTCCATTATAATTTTAATATTCTTCAATTTTTCTCTCCATTCTCACAATAAACCATTCGGATTCAAATAGTCAATGACCTTGCCCTTTGAACATTATTTGCGTAATTCCCGTTGAGCTTTTTCAGCTGTGGTAGAAAGGCTCACTGCAAGGCGATATAATACCTGGGCTGCAACCTGATTGCCTGGTAGCCTGTGCCCTTTATCGATCCCCGCCTTCAAATCTTTTTCCACACTCAAAATAGGGTCTATCACATATTGCAAGGATGCCGCAGTGTTTCGTTTAAGGTCATCATTTTTAGAATCTGGCTTTGCAAAAAAGAGACGATATGAATCGGTAATAACAGCAATTATCTTTGTATTTGCCTCTTTCAACGTTTTCATAGCTTTGGTTAAATCAGAATTCAATGTCACATTCTTTTTAACGAATTTCTCAACTTCCGTTATAACTGCATTCCAGTTGTTGATATCTTTAGATGCGATAGGATCTTTAAAAAGATTGCCAACGCCAAAAGCCGCATTGTGGGCACTTGTCATAGTTGCTTCAAGCGTTACTTGTGACATGGCACAAGCCAAGCCTGGAACAATCAATGACATTATAAGCCCAAGTCTCACCATACAAACGTAACTTCTATTCATGGCACACTCCATTTTTGAATGTATATCTATACCTTGTTACAGAACAATGTTATTTGCGTAAATCACGTTGCACTTTTTCAGCAGTGGTTACAAGTGCCAACGCAAGATAATGCACTAATTCAGCCGCTTGCTGATTCCGTGGATCGTGATACCCTTTTTTGATTTTTTTTGCAAAAGACTCTTCTAATGCCGTCAGCTTTTTAATAACAGGTTGCAACTGCTGGGAAATTAATTCCTTTGAAGCCGCCTGTTCTTCTTTGATTAATTCTCCACTTGCCGCTTGTTCCTGTGCATATGCACCAAAAAATGAACGATATGATTCAACAATGTAAAGCACAATGGTATTGCTCGCTTCTACCAGGGTATCCATCGCATTATTCAGCGATAAAACTGCAAAATCTCTATCTAAAACTGCCGTCTTTTTGACGTAGTTTTTAGCTTCTTTCATCGCCTGCGTCCAGTTTTTCACATGCTTTTGGTCAAGAGCTTGCTTGAATAAAAAGGCGTCTCCAAAAGCAGCATTATGAGCCGCCGATAAACTTCCCCTAAATTGATCATACGTTGGTTTAGATTGAGCACTCGCTTGAACAAAAACAACAGGCTCATCCATAAAATCAGCTTGCAATGTCCCAAAACATACAACCACACTCATCAATAATACTTTCTTCATACCTCTCCCTCTATTACATTACATCACATTGCTATTGTACAAATAATATAATTACGAACCATAACAATGGTTACGGCCGCACCTATCTTTATTGTTAAGCATATCCAATCTGAAATTAAATAGTCAACGTTTTGATTTTAGAAAAGAAAAAGTAAGATGTTACCAGCCTTATTCAGGGGTAATTTTTTTTGATCTCAACTGCTTTGCGTTAGAGCGATGTCGTTTGGCCTGAAGGCGCGCTTCTTTTTTGCCTTCAGAAATCTGTGTGGGAATGCGTTTTTTTGCAACATGCAATCCTCTACGTATTAAATCAGCCAACTGATTAAGCGCTGCGCGCTTATTTTGTTCTTGACTACGCGAAGCACTGTTATGGATAATAAAGTCGCCTTCCGCGGTTATCTGTGATGCTAATTTCTCAAGCAAGCGTTCTTTTTGATTCTCATTTAAGGCCTGACTTGCACGTACATTCCATCGCACCGTAATACGCGTACTCGTCTTATTGACATGCTGCCCCCCCGGACCACCTGCTCTGCTTGCAGTAATTTCTAATTCATGATCAGGAATAACAATGCCATTTTTTATAAGTAAATCATGCTTCATAATAACAACTTTCAAAAAAATCTGCACAACCCACTATCTACCCAATTGGCTTTATTTTATACTAATGTCTATTCAACAACAAAGAGTTTCTTAAAAAGGGAATACATGAAACGCTCTGTTTTCTGTCTTAGTTTACTTATTACCGCTAGCTTTCTGCTTGCAGGCCGCGGTAATTATAATAGTTCTCATCGCCAACCAATTGCCCATCCAAAAAGCGCACGCAGTAAAAAAAATATAGTACATACTCAACATAAAACTGATGCCGCTTTTATGCGTCGCCAGAATTCAAATGCCACTGTAGCAGTAACACCTATAATTCTTGCGCACGTAATCGTTACGCAAGTAATCAAAAACACCCCAATTTGATCTAAGAACAAGAAAGGCTCGAGTATATCGAGCCTTCTTGAAAATTACATACCTTCTAATGACACATGTATTACAACAAAGGAATGCGCTTGTTGCCACCGACTGTTATTTTGGTACCATCAAACTTGGTCAAACTAAACCCTGCAAAATTAATATTATTGGTATATGCCCAATCATTTAAAATAGAGATTGCAACTTGTTCTCCAAGCAATAACCCTTCTGTACAATCAGATCGGAAATGAATACCCGCCATATCACGACCCGTAGCAATATTAACCGCAAGTTTATTCAATTCACCACCAATCGTGAGCACGTCAGTTGTTGGTACCAAGGTAGTCCCATCAAATGAAGGGACAAACGCTGTTTGTTGCGGCGCAACAGGTGTTGGCGCTGACATTATATAATCTTCGTTAAAATAAGCTTTTAAAATGGTAACCCATGCACCCACAGAAGTTGCATGTCCTTGGGGATAAGTCGGATGGGTTGGCGAACCTTCCGGATATGATTGTGGTAATAAATACGTGCCTCCACTCACAGGGGGAGTTAATGCTGCATTTGTTGCTGCATTCAAAGCAAAAATTAGTGGTAATGCAGTGGAATTAAACACTTCTTGGTTTAAGCCATAATTAAACGCACCTGTTTGTTGTTGTTGCACCAAAAAACCATATTCTTCTGGTCGCAATGTGCGTTGCACAAACCATTTTTGATACCATGATGCACGTATACCCATTAAATTTGCTAATGATACAAGAGCAATGCATGTTGTTTCGGTAAAATCGACAAATTGTTGTTGTGTAGGATTGGTAAGATATGGATTAGCCTGATCATATACTTTTGGATCTTTATTAGCCATACCCAATAAAATGAGCATTGCAAAAAAACCTGGTAATGGCTCTGGATCATTATGTACAAAACCAGCAAGCGCTCGCGCATCTTTTATATAAAGAGGGCTGCCCAATGTTATGCTTCTTGTTGGGTTAAAGCCATCTTGCATTCTGGTATATTCAGGAACATTCGTCATAAAATTATTAACAAGGGAATTCGATGTTGGTGCTGTATATTTTTGCACAAACGTGGTATCTGAAAAAGATACATTCAAAAGAAAAAGCTGTGATATAAATGGCCCTGTTAACACGCCTGGTATATCAGAGCGAAATAATGTCTGGGGCGTTACTTGACCATCAACCTTAGGCCCAGTAAACGCAGTTAAGTCATTAAGATCAGTGATCGCTTCTGCCGCTAAAGGATTTGTATCATAATCAGTAAAGTTTACGTCCGCAAGCAAACGCATCCAATATAATTCCACCATTTCATCTGCGCGTTCTGCAGAAACAACCGTTGGTGGTGGTACCATAGAATAGGTACTGGCATCTGCACCCCATAAATTAAAATCTATACCTGCTTGTGGCTCTACCATGCCACGCACGCGCGGATTCAATTGCAAAATAATCTTATTAAAATCTGCAGGATTACCCGTTTGTGTTGCAAATACTAATGAGTTAAATGCCACGGGATCAACAAGCCCCGTATCTAATTGCTTGAGCGCTTTGCCGTAACTGCCCCGTTTGTCTGGATAAAGCTGTTCGTCACCATTGGTTATTTGTGGCTGCACTGGCAATTGCGCTTCTTCATTAGTTGCTGCTGAACGAATCATTTTTGCATTTGTTTTGCGATTTGCATGTGCTATAAGACCAAAAAGATCTTGGGGAAAAGCCTGCATAGGAGGCGTCAACAATAATGCTAGCAACAAAATAATTGTGATCATACATTCCTCGTCGTAGTAATTTTTAGAAATTAATACCAACATCTACATGCAAACCAAGATACCATTGCTTAAGTTTTGGAATAGCCACTTGCAGATTATTTGGATTACATTGATCTGCGCTGCCAAACTTATTCCAATCAAAAAATGGAACCACTTTTGCTTGCATATTCATGCATGCATCTTCTGCGTTATAGTTCCAACGCATTGGCACGGCGAAATGCACGCCTTGCGTATGTTTAAGTTTAATAGTATTGCAGCCACCATCGTCGCAATTATTATTGCATGAAGATGATGTTGGTGTAGTTGTAGAAGTGGAACAGAGTGTATTACAATCACAATCACATGAATTGTTGCACGTTATAGTACCCATATCAATACCACAGATGTTTAATTTCAATCGCGTAAATGCATCAATACGATAGGTAAAATACAAACCAATATCAAAACAATCATCTTCTATAACCCACAGAGCATTCAGTCCGATTGGCACGTTTAAGTTGCGATAACCATACATAACATTTTGTGGTTGCAATGTGTTAGAAAGATACAAAAAACCAAGACCAATAAATGGTGTTAGAGAAAATTGATCATTTTCGCAGAACATAACATTGTAACCAAAATCAAACTCAGGACGAAAATCTTTGATGCTTGTTCTGATATCCGGACAGCCAAGTACTGGTGGGCAACTACAATCATTACCACACATGCTTGCAACCGGTCCTGCATTCCAGTTGCCATCAAATTGTAGATTTACATACCATTTGCTTGGCCAATTATGTGATATATCCCAATGAACACCCGCAAGATAGCCATCAAGGCGCGGAAGATTACCAAAATTGTAACGTGCAAAATTAAAATTTAAACCGATATTACTTTGCCACGCATGTTCTTCATTCGTAGTCAATGTAATGGCTGACCATGTAAGGAGCGCTAATGACAACGCTCTCCCACCGATATGCTTCATAAAAACTCCTTTTTTATGAGTTAAAAATAAAGAAACTATGTAGCCCCACACTAATACTGATAAGGAGAAAAATCAAATAATCAAAAAGAACAATTTAAAAAAATAGAATCTAATATCTACATTGCAACCATGATCTTATTCCTAGCTCTCGATCACTTTCGATATTATTGCGTGGCACATCGCCTTTTTCAAAGTAAATGCGGTCTCGCATTCTTTCGCCATCTTCGTCTTGCTTGCGAGAATCATACTCAGCTAACCCCAACCCGGCAAGTGTACCTACCATACACCCAATAGGAAATCCCGCAGCCATGTAAAGAGTATTCTCCGTTATAATAGTTACAACACCGCCTATACCGCCACCGCATAATACAGTGCCAGAAAAACCTCCACGAATAGAATATTCACCCATCGTCGTCGACCTATAAAACTCCACTTCTTTTTCTATGTATTTCTTTTTTAACCAATCGCGATCAGCCTGCACAATCGCATTACCTATGCAGTTAATGATGGGCAATGATGCCGTACTTTTTGTCCAAGCCGGATGCAAACTCCATGCGACAGTTGCGATCGCATTATGTGATACATCGAGATGTTTTAATCGCGGACATGCCGCAAAAAATGAACCAAAGTCGATCACTTTTAGTTTATTATGTGATACATCAAGATGACTAAGATTTTTAAATCCTGTAAAAGAATCTGCCTGTATCTCACACAAATTATTATGTGTTAAAGTAATTTTTGTTAGCGTTTCATACGGAAACAACACTGGCACAGCTGATGATGGCGACGGCTTGCATACATCACTCAATTCTTTTATAGAATTGAATTTCGCATTTGAAAGTTCCAGTGTTAATCCATTCACTTTTTCCTTCCAATCACTTTCCGTGAACTGTGTAAGCATTTTTTCTTTGGTATCGTTTAATAGAGAACGCTTTTCACCGTTATCCATACTATACAATGCACTGGCCATTAGCACTAAAATGACTATGCGACAATTCATAGGTTGCTCCGTTTTTTAAAAGAATACATTCTTTTATTTGTGCCTAAAATTATCTAAAAACTTATCCAAAAACTCTCTCTATCCGTTCGTCCCGAGTAATCCGACGTTGAGAGAACCTCAAACACTGGTGCATTGCCAACAAAATTCATGCTCAAAAATATCCCTCACATGCATGGCCATTGGCAATAACACTGTCCTCTTAACAAATCATCATCTTGTCTATTATCTTCTGTCATATCTTCTAGCTTAAAATATATGCGGTTGACATTTTCCTGCTCAGGAGCCATGTACATATCAAGGCCCAACCCAATTCCCGCACCTACGAGACAACCAAGAGGAGTCGCAAACCAACCGTATGCACTTTGGGCAACCGTAAGCGTTACTCCAGCAACAACCGTTCCCGTTAAAGACCCACACCCGCTTGCTTTCATACAAAATAAGGGCATCGTTAGCGATTTTTCAAGTCGACTATATTCTACGTTATACCGCTCTTGTAACCATTCCTGATCTTTTTGAGTAATTGGGTTGTCTATACAATTAATACGCGGCAGAGAATCTACTTGTTCGCCATATAATTTCTCCCATACTGGATGCGCACTCCATGCAATAGTCTTAATAGCATTATGCGATACATTCAATTCTTTAAGACGTGGACACGTTTTAAAGAATGAACCAAAATCCATAGTTGTTAATTTATTATGCGATAGATCAAGTTTTTTTAGATTTTTAAATGTATCAAAATCATGCGCGCATGCTCCTTGCAAACAGTTATGCGCTAACGTAATGGTAGTTAATGTTTCATAAGGAAACAGGGGCGGTTCGTAAGCAGATGGTGAGGGTTGGCACCTATTTTTCAATTCTTTTATAGAAGTAAGCTGCATACCAGAAAAATCAAGTAATCGCATAGTTGTTCGTGCATCCCAATCTTTATCAGTCAAGCACGTAATGGTGCGCCGATTTGGTTGCTCTTCTTGAGAAAACTCTACCATTTCAACATCGGTGTCGATATAACTATCACTACAAGCCACAAGGCTACTTTCATCATCGCTTTCGTAACCACTATCATTGCCATTACTATAAGGCGGCATGACAGGTATTGGCCTTGCGCTAGGCTCCGGATACACGCAAAAACTCATATCAGACGATATACCTACAGCACATAACAAAACCAAGAATAACCGCTGCATTATGGACCCCTTTTGAAAAATGCTTTTCTATTCAGCGTCAACAGTAATACTGCAAGTCTGAAAAAGCAACATCAAATTTAATTAAATGCTAAAATATGCAGTCGATTAGGGATTAATTTGAAATTGAAAGACAACGCACGCAGATAGCAAACTACTTTATGGAGGCCGATTTTCTAAAAATAAATGTGCACTTCATTATCACTTGTAATGTTACTCCTGCATTTTGCTGCAATTCCCGTAACTACTGCTCCACTTACACATCCTATTGGAAGTGAAATGCAAGAAAGCCAATTATATGTCATATAATAAGACATGCCCCACCCAATTGTCCCAAGACAGGAAGTACCTGCAAATCCACCTAGCGCACACACCATCAACGTTCGCTCTGATGCTTCCATTCGCTCATACTCTTGTTTGTATCGATTTTTTAGAAACGCCTGATCAGCATTAGTAATAGTATTACCTGTACAATTAATGCGTGGAAGTTTTTCCCAAACGGGATGCTTGCTCCATACAACGGTAGTAATTTTGTTATCAGAAAGATCCAAATCTTTCAACTTTGGGCATGCGGTAAAAAATGGCCCAACATCAACCAACTCAAGTTCATTATGATGTAACTGCAACACTTGAAGATTCTTAAATGCAATAAAATCTTCACCTCTTATTTCTGATAAACAGTTATGCGCTAAAACAATTTTTGTAAGGGTTTCGTACGGAAAAAATGCTGGTGTTAACGAAGATGATACGGGTTTATACACTTCACTCAACCCCTTCACACAATTCAACTGTTTATTAGAAAGGTCAAAATCTGATCCATGAACCATTGTTCGCCAATCAGAAGTCACACTTTTTGCGGTAGCTACTCTATCTTCCGGTTCATCATTAAAAAGAGGCCTTAACTCCTCATCAGAGCTTGAACTGCTGAATATGCCATATGAAGTCATCACCACCGAACCCAACAAAACTATCAGTAGATATTTCATATACTTCTCCTAAAAAAATAGAACCTTTTAAAAACCGCGCTTATACTAATTTTTCCTACCCCAAAAAGCAAGAACCCTTTACCTTAAGGCTTGCTATACTATCCTCAGGTTAATCTTTTAGTTTCTAGCACAGTCTGGACTGTAAGACATTCCACAGGTAAACTAAGAATGTACGGTATTTTAGGACTGTTTCCCCTTTTAGTTTTTTATAAGGATTTTCATGAGCACCCTCAAACCTCGCGTTCGTTTTGCCCCAGCTCCAACCGGTATGATGCATCTTGGCAATATACGCACTGCGCTCATGAATGCCCTTTTTGCCAAAAAGCATAATGGCACCTTTATTTTACGAATAGAAGATACAGACGCGCAACGCAATTATGATCCACAAGCGCATCAAATTATCGCCGATTTACACTGGCTTGGCCTTACTCATGATGAAGGTCCACAAGCTATTGAAGCGCATCCACCATATTTTCAATCACAGCGCGATCATATTTATAAAAGAAAATTAGAAGAGCTGATAGCTAATAAATCAGTCTATCGCTGCTTTTGTTCAGAAGAAGAGCTAGAAAAAAAACGGGATCGTCAACGCGCCCTTAAACTGCCACCCCGCTATGATCGCACCTGCTTTCATTTAAATCCTGAAGAAATTCAACGTCTGCTTGACGATAAGGCACCCTTTTTATGGCGCCTTTATATTGATCATAACCAAATTATAACCATTACCGATCTTGCCCATAAGCATGTCACCTTTGATATGCAACATTTTTCTGATTTTCCACTGACCAGGCAAGATGGCAGCTTTACCTTTATGTTTGCCAATTGCGTTGATGATATCGACATGGAAATTACGCATGTGTTCAGAGGCGAAGACCATCTTACTAATACTGCAGGGCAAGCAGCTCTTTATAAAGCATTTAACGCGCCAATCCCTATCTTTTGGCACATGCCAATTTTATGCAACACGACCGGAAAAAAATTATCTAAAAGAGATTTTGGCTTTTCACTACAAGATCTAAAAAGAGAAGGCTTCACACCAGAAGCACTTATTAATTACCTTGCCATTATTGGCTCTTCATATCCTGATGAAATTATGTCATTTGATCAACTGGTGAACACTATCGAACTCGACGCACCGCACACTACCGGCCACATCACCTATGATATAGAAAAATTACATTGGGTTAATCGCAAGTGGATTGAACGCTACACAAAAGAAGAGCTGGCGGAACGATGTTTGCCATTCTTACATGGTGCATATCCGCATGCATCGCTTTCTGATACCGCACTAGTAAATGCATTGTTCATGCTCAGAACTGATATGGTAACCCTTAAAGATTGTGTACCATTGCTTGCATATTATTTCCAAGCACCAACACTTTCTGCTGTGGACATACAAGCATTTGTTGATGCCGAGGCATTGCCAGCTATTGCAGCAAGCATCCGCCAGGCACTTACTCACGTGCACCAAGATGATTTTGCATCTCATTTAAAACAAGCTGCAACGGCGCACAATGTCCCATTAAAAAATCTATTCCGATGCACTCGCCTTGCATTAACCGGCTCTATTAACGGTCCTGGCATTCAAGAATTGGTGCACATATTGGGTACACAAGAAACCGAAAAGCGGCTGCAAGCCCTCTTAGACATCCTCGCCTAAAACGGTGATACGATTGGGTAATTGTCGCAGGTTAGATACAAGACCTTGTTTTTGAAAGTAATCCATAACTTCCAAAAATATGTCTTTTGTGTCCGGGGAAACATAAAATTCGAATAAACTTTCTTCTGGGTCCAGAGTACGGTCAAAACAGACATGCTCAAAACTTTTGAGTGCTGCTATGACAAACCAACAAAGAGAGCGTTCTATATGCGCTTGATAATATAATGATTCTTGCATAATTTTCATAGTGTTATGGAGTTATCGTAATTTCCTTCATTATAGCACCAAATTATATTCTTGCTTACACCATTATTGCAATTTGACATGCCTTGCGCTTTACAAAAAAAGGCGTCATACTTGCAAACGACAAAAAGAATGTCTAATAACTTTTTTACAACCCATGGGATTAATAATATGAAAATACATCATAAACAGTTGGCAACAGCAGCATATTTAGTTGCAGGATTACATTTAACGATGTGTCATGGCATGAGGCAACAACCCAAACCATTATTTATTACTGATAGCGATAGAATATTTTTTGCAAATTATCGCCGTATGAAAACCAATGTGGAAAATAATGATCTTGATGCATTGCAACAATCATTCTTAGAAAAAGCCCAAGGCATTGAAGGAAAAATAATAACATTGGGAGAAGCTGAAAACAAATATTGCTGGCATCCAAGTATTAGCCCAGTAACAAGTTTTGATAAAGTATTTAATGATGATGACCGTTTTGTACCTATAAAAAAATTTTCTTATAAAAGCACATTGACGTGGGAGCGAAGAATTTTAAATGAAAATATGAAAAAGGAAAAAATAGCTCTTTTAGAATTGTATGAAGCCACACGCGATCATATTCGTACTGCAATGCAAGAGGGGCCTTTAACTGCAGATGACCCTATTCATATACGATTTTTAAAAGCAGCTGAGCAACTACCTCATATTAAAGTTGGCAATCTTGATAATATAGATGAACCAGATACCTTGTGCCATTGGTATAAACATAGAGAAGAGCTCCTACCTCTTTTTCTAACTGGTTCTGATCTTGTATCTTATTTTGGTTCAGACTCATTGAAGCAAGAATTAGCCAATGATAAAGAATTAATTAATCTTTTTCTTATGCGTCCAGAATATGGACCTCGCATGTTTATATTATATGATACGTATAAACAATTCCAAGAAATCCCGCAAAAAGAAAGAGATGAGTGGGAAGATGCAATGTGCGGCTATTTTTCGGCCCCTGGTGAAGGATGGGCACCTTTAATGGCAAACTCTATTTTGGGAAAACCACGTTCATGGGATGATGTAAATCAAGATGATGCTTATGGAAGCCATAAAGAACTACGAGAAGAAGTGATCGAATTGAAAGAAAAAGTTCTTAGAATAGATAAATTATTAGCCCAAAAAGGTTGTACTCATCAAGAGTTAAAAGCGCGCATGAAATTACCACCAGAATGGCAATAAAAAACTAAAGAGCAGCAATGTGTGTATCAATGTACATGTATTGCTGCTTTTTATAACGATAAAAAGAATGTCTAATAACTTCTTTACAACCCATGGGATTAATAATATGAAAATACATCATAAACATTTGGCAACAGCAGCATGTTTAGTTGCGTTTGCATCTACACAAACATGTTATGGGATGGAAAAACGGGATTTGAAACTAAATATAGTGTCAAATTCATGGAATGAAAAAGAATTTGAAGTAATGCAAAAAAAAATGAATGGACTAGACTTATGGAGTCCTGCTTCTCCATTTTTTTCAAATTACCGTCGCATGAAAAATAATGTCGAAGGTGAAGATCTTGCAACATTACAAAAACGTTTTTTAGAAAGAACACGCTATTTTGAAGAGGAAGCAAATTTATCATTAAAACAAGCCGAAGATAAATATTGTCGACAAGTTCCCACAACAGGTTGGGATACATTACTAGATACAGAGTTTACAAATGCTGATGGTTCCTACAAAGATCAAATCCGGTGGGAACAACGCATTTTAAATCCTGATATGTGTGATGAAAAACTAGCATTGCTAGAATTATATGAGGCTTCAAAAGATCATTTACGCACTATAGGAGCTGGTCAAGTAGATGAAAATGATCCTGTGCGTATACGATACGTAGAAGCATTAAAAAAGTTACCTCATCTTAATGCCACTAATACCGACACTCCAAACACATGTATTTATTGGTGGGGACATAAAGATGAGTTGTCAGATTTCTTTACCTATCTTTCCTCAGAAAAATTAAAACGAGCAGTGGCTTATGATAAAGAACTCATCGATCTTTTTATGCGCGGTAAGTTTGTAAGTGCCTCTATCTTTTATACGTATAGCGTTTATGAAAGTCTCAAAACAATGGATAAACAAACAAGAGATGATTTTGTAGAAAGTAAGTTTCGCGACAACCATTTTTGGTCTTTTCAGATGGCAAATGCTATTTTGGGAACACAATATCCATTTATGGATGTGAACCAACACCAGATTGATATATTCTCAGGATCTCTTGATGTAAAAAATGAAATACACAGGAAACAGTTGGCAGAATTAACAGAGAAATTTGAAACAATAGAAAAATTATTAGCCCATAAAGGCTGCACTGTTCAAGAGTTACATGGTCGCATGGAAATACATCCCAGTTGGCTCTATACTGCCAATTGAACACCATATATATTCTTTCCACAAATTAATGCGGTATTACAAAACAAATATTTTCCTTCTTCCGCTCGTCCTGCCGTGTCCGCCATAGCCTTGGCGACGGCTGGGAGTTTTTTGCGCAGCATTTGCAAAATGCAGGAAAAAAGTATCGACGAAGTCCGTCGAAGGGGAAGGCCTGGATAGACGCAGTCGGAAGGATGGTAAAAAATGTATTTTTGGTTTTTTATTTTTATAATCAAACCAAAGATGGCAAGATATCCTTCGATAATTTTGCTACGCAAAAACTCTCAGCCGTCGCTAAAGCTTATGGCGGGCACGGCAGGACGAACGGAGAAAGGGGTATTATTTATCTTCGAATGAGTTTTTAACAATAAAAATACCATCTAAATAGTCTTTTAATGGGATTAATAATATGAAAATACATCATAAACATTTGGCAACAGCGGCATGTTTAATTGCAGGATTACATTTAACAATGTGTCATGGCATGGAAGTTGCACAAGATGATAAAGATATGACACTCATGCAACAAAGAATGCATGAATTGGATCTCGGTGCAAAATCTCCATTTTTTGCCAATTATAACCGCATGAAAATGAACGTAGAAGGCAAAGATTTTGAAACACTACAACAGAATTTTTTAAATAGAGTCTACATGCTCGAAGGAAATACAGCATTATCATTGAAAGATGCTGAAAAAAAGTATTGTGAGCCGGAAACAGCTAATCCTGTAACAACCTTAGATAAAATGTTAGATGTAATGTTAGATGTTTGGATCCTAAATTATGATAAAGTTCCTCGCAAGTACCAAATAGGGTGGGAGCGACGCATTTTAAATGAAGATATGAAAAAGGAAAAGATAGCCCTTTTGGAGTTGTATGAAGCAACACACGATCATATTCGTACTGCAATTCAAGAACAACGGCTTCTTACGACAGATGATCCTATTCATACACGATTTTCAAAAGCAGTCGAACAATTGCCTCATATTAAAATTGGCGATCCTGATACAGATGAACCAAATACTTTATGCCATTGGTACAAGCATAGGAATGAACTTCATGATTTCATAACTTATTTTTCTTCCGAACAATTGAAACAAGAAATAGCTGATAATAAGGAACTAATGGGTCTTTTTATGGGCGACTATACCCTAGCAACCATATCACGAATGTTTATTCTGTACGACGCTTACCAATCTTTCCTAAAAATGAAACCCGAAGAGCATGACTTGCGGTCATTTATGATAAACACTTATGGAGACCGAAAAGACGAGTGGCCATTCAAAATGGCAAGCGCGCTTCTAGCTCCAGCAGATCCTTTCGATTTGATGGCAACCCAAAGTCAACTGAATACAAATGAAGAAGAGGTTGCGGCATTAAGAAAAAAAATTAATAGGATAGAAGATTTATTAGCACAAAAAGGTTACACACATACAGAATTTTGTGCACGCATGAAACTTCAATATCCTAAAAAAAACTAAAAATAGCACCATATATATAAGAACTTATCCGAAAATGCATACATGATTCTTAAGATTATCTTTT
>Ga0206924_1042_pt2 | contig 30752 bp, 25 predicted proteins | sample Alteio_BWOrgHeat_61_FD_152947 | JGI IMG/M metagenome (GOLD analysis project Ga0206924, IMG submission 152947) | Enriched cells from forest soil in Barre Woods Harvard Forest LTER site, Petersham, Massachusetts, United States -... | ecosystem: Environmental > Terrestrial > Soil > Temperate forest >...
CGGATCGGTGATGATGGCGGCGAGTTGTTCGCGCGTGTCCTCGGTGTTGCGCAGGACGCCGGGAAGCGGGTCGGACTTGAGCTCCGCGAAAGGGAAATGCGGGTCGATCATTTGTCCCGCCTTGAGCGAGACGACGACGTGGCTGTTGGGATTGAGGCCTTGCGTTAGGCTTGACCCCGGCACTTTCACCGGCGAGCGCTGGAGCATGGCGGACATCGAGAAGAGATCGGCTTGGTCGAAGGGGTGATTGGGCGCATCGTGGCAGCGCGCGCATTTCATTTCCATGGCGAGGAAGGCGGAGGAGACGATCTGCGCTTTGTTCGCCATGGGTAGATCGTTTTGCGTGGCCACGCCGAAGCCGGCGGTGCCTCCGTTGCGCGGGCTGCCTTCCATGATCGTGAGCGCGGTGACGAAGCGGTCCATCGACCAGTTGTCGCGCAGGGCGTCGCGGAGAAAGAAACGGAAGGGGCCGGTGTTGTTGAGCGTGGCTTTGAGGATGGCGGGGTTTTCGGCGAGCACGTCCTGCCAGTAGGGAATCCATTGGTCGGCCCAGCGCGGATCGGCGAGCAGGCGGTCGATGGCCTTGGCGCGCTTGTCTTTGCTGCTGTCGGCGAGGAAAGCGGTGAGTTCCTCCGGTGTCGGGAGCAGGCCGATGGTGTCGAGCGTGAGGCGGCGGAGGAAAGAGGCGTCGTCGGTGAGCGCGGCGGGCGGTGTGTGGGCGGCTTCGAGCTTTGCGGCGATGAAAGCGTCGATGGGATTTCGGATTTCGGATTTCGGATCTCGGATGTCCGGAATGTTGATCGCTGGCTTCTTCGAGACCTCGGCGCGGGCGAGGTCGTGGCGGGATTTCCAGTAGGCGAGTTCCTCGGTGTTCGCGCGGCGTTGAGCGGCGAGGTCGTCGATGTGCGCTTGCTGGTGGTGGGTGTACAGTTCCCAACCGGCGTCGGTGAAATCGAGGTACTGGTCGTTGTTGGTCAGCAGGTGAAAAGGTTCGCCGTATTTGGAAATGCTGAGGCTGGGCTGGCCGAGTTCAGGGCGCAGGCTCTTGCCGCCGACAAACGTTTCGAAGACGAAGACGTGCGGCTTGCCGTCGCCTTCCACCGTGGCCAGCGCTTCGCTGTGACCGGCGGGGAGCAGGGCGACATTCTTGATGAGTTGGATGGCGAGCTGATCCGGGACAGCTTCGGCGTCGGCGGCGCGCGTGGGTCCGGCGGGTTTGGGGAAGAAATCGGAGGTGGCGTAAACCTTGCCGTCGATGGAGAGACGGCCGCCGCGCATGGCGCGCATAAGCACGCGGTGTTCGCCGGGCGGGAGCGTGACCACGGCCGCCAGGCGGACGAGGAAGGGGATCGAGCGGTCGCGGCGCACACCGCGCGGAGAATATTTCGGGATGATGCTGGCGAGGGCGAAGGCGGGTTCGTCCCACGATTCCGTTTTCGTCGCGGGCAGGTTATACCACGACGCCTCGGTGCCGGCGTTCTTGCCTGTGGTATCGGCGTCAGTGCTGTTCCAGTCGTTGGCCGCGGCGGTGTCGCTCACGGTGTGCTCGAAAATCTCGACGCGCACGAGTCCCTTGGGCAGTTCCTCCGGCTTGATGACGGGGATTTTTGCGACAACCGGTTTGGCGACCACACCCGCGCAACGGGCTTTGATCGCTTCCGGCGTAAGCGCGGAACGATAGACGGCGATTTCGTCGAGGCGCCCGTGGAGGCTGGCCGCGGCCGAACCGCCCATGGAAGTGCCGATCCAGACGCCGTCGTCATCGGCCCACGGGCCGAGATCCGTCGGACCGCCCATGTCCCAGTCGCCCGTCACGGCGAGGCCATCGAGGTAACCCTTCATGCTGAGCGATTCGCCGAATTTGTAGCTCACCGCGACGTGATGCCAGCCCGGACCGGGGAGGAAGCCGGTGCTGGAAGTCCAGCGGTGCCAGAATTCCTCGCTATCCGCAGTGGCATCGCGCTCGTCGCGAAAGACGAAGCTGAGATGAGCCATGCCGTCGGCTTCGTGAAGACGCAGGCCCCAGTTTTGATTGTGCGGCGGTTGCCCCGCGCGGCCGGTGCGGCCTTTGCCGATGATGTAGGCGTTTTGCCCGTGGCCGAGGGCGTCACATTGGACCCAGGCTTCGAGGGTGATGGCGTCGCCTTTTTTGAAAGTGAATTGGTGATCGGTATCGCCGATGCGCAGGCTGGCGCCGGGTTGATGCAGGACGACGGCGTGATTGCCCTCGATAAATTGCGGGTAATCCGGCGGACGCGGGCCGTCACCGATCTCCGCGCCGCCGAAAAGCAGGGGTTCCGTGGCTTCGGGATTGGAACTCCAATGCTTGATCGGTTTGTCCTTCGCGATGAGATCATCGTAGCCGCCGGCGAAGGCGGAAGCGGTGAGCGCAATGATGGGGAGGAGACGAAGGAGCGGGTTCACGGGGGGGGAAGTGTGTCGGCAAAGAGTATCCCAGACACGCGTTCAGGTGTGGGATTTTTTACTAACACTTTCGGGGGATGGCAAAGTAGCTCGAAGCTCTAGCTTCGGAGTTTCCGGTCTCTCCACCAAAACCCAGTGGCTTGATCATTCGAAGCTGGAGCTTCGAGCTACTTTATTCCAACTGGATCAGGCCCCGGCGGATGCCTTCGGAGGTGGCTTGGGCGCGGTCGGCAACGCCCATCTTGACGAAGAGGTTGCTGGCGTGGCGCTTGACGGTTTCCTCGGAGATGCCGAGGAGGGCGGCGATTTCCTTGTTGGCTTTGCCGCGGGCCATGAGTTGGAGGACCTCGCGTTCGCGTTCGCTGACCTCCGGCGTGGAGATGCGTCCTGCGAGGCGCTGGGCGAGGGCGGGTGGAAGATGGCGTTCGCCCGCGGCGACGGTGCGGATGGCGGCGAGGAGTTCTTCGCGCGGCGCGGACTTGAGGAGGTAGCCGCGGGCTCCGGCTTGCATGGCGCGGTAGATGTCTTCCTCACCTTCGAAAGTGGTGAACATGAGGACGCGGGCTTCAGGCCACTCGCGACGCAGAGCGGTCACGGCGGCGATGCCGTTGGCGCCGGGCAGGCGCAAGTCCATGAGGACGACGTCAGGCTCGTGCTGCCGGTATTGCGTCACGGCTTCCTCGGCATTCCCGGCCTCGGCGATGACGGTGAGATCATCTTCCAGGCCGAGCGATGCGGCGAGGCCGCTGCGGACCACGTGATGGTCGTCGACGACGAGGAGGCGGATGGGCTTGAGCTTGGGCATGGGAGAAATGGGACTGATACGACCTATGGAGGGGTGGGGACGCTGACTTCGATGGTGGCGCCTTTGCCGGGTGCGGTGCGGAGTTGAAAATCGCCGCCGAGTTTTTGCACGCGTTCGCGGATGCCGATGAGGCCGAAATGACCGGCGGGGACGGGTGCCGTGGCATCGAAGCCGGTGCCATTGTCTTCGACGGAGAGGCGAATGCTGTCGGGCGCGGTGAAGTCGAGGATGATGGAGATGGTGCTCGCAGCGCCATGTTTGATGGCGTTGGTAGATGCCTCCTGCGCGACGCGGAGGAGTTCGTGGCCGATGGATTCGGGCAGGCGGCGCGGTTCGCCGACGGTGCGAATTTCAAGCTGGTGCCCGGCGGCAGGGGTGGTGAGAGCGGAGCGGATCGCTTCGGCGAGCGGTTGCGTGGCGAGGGAGGTGTCGCGGAGGTTCCAGACGAAACTGCGCGCACCGGTTTGGAGTTGCTGCACGAGGCGCTGGGTGGCGGTGATGAGTTCGTGCAATTTCGGTTCCTTGTCTCGCGTGCGGGTGGCGGCGGCGTCGAGGCGCAGGGTGACGCCGACGAGTTCCTGCTCGAGCGTGTCGTGAAATTCGCGGGCGATGCGCTGGCGCTCGTCGGCGATGGTGGCGGCCTCGATCTGGGTGCGGATGAGTGCCGTCTGCCGCCGAACCTGGCGGCGGAGCAGGGCGGCCCACGCAAAAGCCAGAACGGCGAGGCCGAGTAACGAACCGGCAGCGATGGCCAGGCGTCGCTCGGTCCACCAGGACGGGCGACGCGCGATGGAGATGGCGAATGGCGAATCGTCCAGCAGCAGTTCAAAGGTGCTGGCGTGGGTGTTGAAGCTGCGTGTGGGCTGCGTGGCTTCGACGACCCGGCAAATCCCGCGCAGCCGGACGTGTGCACCTGCAGTCGGGACCTCCGTGGTAATCGTGGACGCCTGCACGACACCTTGAAAGACGATGTCGCCAGCTTGCGCGATGAGGCGCAGCCGATCCGGTTCGCGCACCACGTCGCGGATGTCGGCCTCCACATCGACATAGTCCGCATCATATTTTCCGGCAGCGAGATCTTTGATCGCGACCGGCGTAGGAGAAATCATCTCGGCCTTTTGGCCGGTGGAACGGAAAACCGCATCGTCCAGTTCCGCGCTGAGCACACCCATGGTCGGAAAGCCGAGCGCCTCGACAATGTCGCCGTCCGCAAAAGTTTCGCTGGTGGTGGTGTGCACGCGCAGGCCTTGGGCGCCGTCGCGCAAATAAATGGCGCTGCCGGGTTCCTGTTGCGTAATCACGCCACGGACTTTGACCCGGTGGCCGGCGCGGCCGTTGGGAGCGAAGCGGAGCAACTCGGAGGCAGGGGTGGTGGCGATGTCGAAGGGATTTTCCGGCGCGGGATCGAGGACGGTGACACCGGCAAACGAACGCACGCGCAGATGCGGCGCGACCAATTGCCGGCGATCGTTGATGTAGCCGGCGGCGATGCCGACGACGCGGACCGTGGCATCGACGAGATGCGCGTCAGCGCCGGCATCGTCGGTGACGGGAAAGACATCGAGCGCACCGTTCCCGAGGGCGAGCTTGAGCACGGAATATTTCCCGCTGGTCGTGACGGAGCGAACCACCCCGCGGACCTCCACCCATTCGTAATGGAACTGGCCGGAGGCGAGTTGTTCGTAATCGACCAGGCGCGGAGTCGGCGGCCCGCCGTCGCCGAGGATGGTGACCTTGCGTCCGACGATGCCGGTGAGATAGAGACCGGGATAGGATTCGCCTTCGACTTCGATCTGCTGCCCCGCGTGGAGGTCCGGCAGGTCCTTGCTCCAGCGGATGAAACTCGCCCCGGTATCGTCCCGGAGGAAGATCGTACGCTCCGGCTCGACGAGCGTGACGACGGCGTGCAAGTGGACGGGATAACTCCGGGCGGCTTCCACCGCCGAGAGATTGCGCAGGGCGTGGGCGCTGGTGAGAACCGGCAGCGGCGCATCCGCGGCCCGGAGCGGGAGCACGCTGAGGCCGGCGAGGAGGAGGAAGAGGAGGGGGGATCGACGCACGGGTTGGCCGATCGCTCAGCCTAGAAAGTTTTATAATGGACGCTGAGCGTGCGGTAACTCTCGGTGGAGCCGGCTTTCACTGCGGCGAAGTAAACGAGCTCGATAGCCGTGTTGTTCTGGTTCCATTTGTAGCCGATGAGCTTTTGTGTGACGTCGGCTTCCGGGGCTTGCTCGGTGCGGCGGGCGATGAGCTGGCCTTCGCCGTATTTTTGTTCGAGGCGTTTGCGCACGTCGCCCATGAGATTCGTGTAGCGGGCATCGTCCCAGCCATCCTGCTGATATTGCAATTCGACTTCCACGAGTTCGCCGCGATGGAAGTAAAAGACGGTGCGCTTCAGTCCGGTCTGGAGCAGGCCCTCGACTTCCCAGGCTTCCTTGCCGTCGATGAGGCGGCGGTCGACGACCGTGGCCTTCGCGCCGGCGAGGAGGCGCTCGAGGCGCTGGGCGGTCTCACCCCACCGCAGGCCGAAGGGCGGGTTGATTTCCTCGGCGCGCAAAATACCGCCGCCCAGCAGCAGGAGCACAGCGAAAAGCCGAACGAGGTATTTCAACATGAGGTGACGACGATAAATCCCGGGCGGACAGGAGCGCTAGCTCAACGTCAGCGCGCCCATCTGTCAAGGTGTCCCAAAAGCTCGCGCAACGCCAGCGGGCGTCAGGTCTTTTTGGCCGTGCTCGCGATGTAAACTTCGCGGAGTTGCTTGAAATCGACTTCCACGGGCGAGTTGGTCATGAGGTCGCAACCGCGGTTGTTTTTCGGGAAGGCGATGACTTCACGGATGGACTCGGCGCCGACCGCGAGCATGACGAGGCGGTCGAGGCCGAGGGCGATGCCGCCGTGCGGGGGCGCGCCGAAGCTGAAGGCGCGGAGGAGGTGGCGGAACTTGACCTGTTGCTCCTCCGGACCGACGCCGAGGACTTCGAACAGCTTCGCCTGAAGTTCCTTTTCGTGAATTCGGATGGAACCGCCGCCGAGTTCGACGCCGTTGAGGACGACGTCGTAGGCCACGGCGCGGACTTTGCCGTATTCGCCGGCATCCATGGCGGGAACATCCTCGGCCTTGGGCCGGGTGAAGGGGTGGTGGACAGCAACCCAATGGTTGTCCTCGGGCGAGAAAGCGAGGAGCGGGAAGTCGACGACCCAGAGGAAGTTCAGTTCGTCCTTCTTCGCGGCGAGGATGCCGAGAATGTCGGCGCAACGCAGGCGGACGCGGCCGAGGACTTCGGCGACGGGTTCGAGCTTGAGGTCGGCGCCGAAGAAGAGCACGTCGCCCTCGGCGAAGTTCATACGCTCGGCGAGGGCTTTCTTTTCGGCGTCGCTGAAGAATTTCACGATGGGCGATTCCCATTCGCCGCCCTGGCTCCACTTGATGTAAGCGAGGCCCTTGGCGCCGAATTCTGTTTTGACCCATTCCTCCCATTTCTTGAGCTGTTCCTTGCTCAGGATTGCGGCGGCACCTTTGGCGTTGAGCGCCTTGATGACGCCGTTGCCATCGACGACGGAGCGGAAGACCTTGAACTGCGACTCGCGGAAGATGTCAGCGAGGTCGACAAGTTCGAGGCCGAAGCGGAGGTCGGGCTTGTCGGAGCCGAAGCGGTTCATCGCGTCGGCATAGGTGAGGCGCGGGAAAGGCGTGGGGATATCGACGCCGCGGGCTTCCTTGAAGATGCGGACGAGCAGGCCCTCGATGAGGGTCTGGATTTCCACGTCGGTGATGAACGAGGCCTCGACGTCGATCTGCGTGAACTCCGGTTGGCGATCGGCGCGCAAGTCTTCATCGCGGAAGCAGCGCGCGATCTGGAAATACTTTTCCAAGCCGGCGACCTGAAGCAGTTGCTTGTACTGCTGCGGGGCCTGCGGGAGCGCGTAGAAGGTGCCGGGGTTGAGGCGCGAGGGGACGAGGAAGTCGCGGGCGCCTTCGGGCGTCGGGTTGGAGAGGACGGGCGTTTCGATTTCGAGGAAGCCGGCTTCGTCGAGGTAATCGCGCGTCGCTTTCACGATGCGATGGCGTAGGCGCAGGTTGCGCAGCATGGGGGCGGTGCGCAGGTCGAGGTAGCGGTATTCGAGGCGCAGGTCTTCGTTGACCTTCGGGTCGTCGAGCGGGAAGGGCGGGACGTCGGCCTTGTTCAGCACCTTCAAGTCGGTGGCGATGACTTCGATGCCCCCCGTCTCGAGCTTGGCGTTTTCGGTGCCGGCGAGGCGCGCGGTCACTTTACCGATGATCTGGACGACGTCCTCACTCCGGAGCTTGTGTGCGGCGGCGGCGACCTCGGGGTTTTCCTCCGGGCGGAAAACGACCTGGGTCACGCCGGAGCGGTCGCGGAGGTCGATGAAGATGACGCCATGGTGGTCGCGATTGGTATTCACCCATCCGGCGAGTGTGACGGATTGGCCGATATCGGCGGGACGAAGCTGGTTGCAAGAATGGGTGCGATACATGACAGGGGGGCGGAATGTAGCCGGATTTGCGCGGAGGTGGAGAAGAATTTGCGACCCGAAAGCTGTATGGTCGGGCTTGACCTGCGCCCTGCCCAGTATGACCGTCGCCCCGTGCTGCATTCCATGAAAATTCGCCACCTTCTTCCCTCCCTCGCTCTTCTGCTCTTGTTGCCCGCAGTCAGCCCCGCGGCGATCAAGGCGGTCCAGAAAAACCATCTGCAGGAAGCGGAAGAAGCATTGCGCGACAACAAGGCCGATGCCGCCCTGACGGCGCTGGACGCGGCGATTCAGGATGAGCCGGACAACGCGGCCGCACATTTCTGGCGCGGACGGGTCTATGCGAGCGTGGGTAAGTACGACAAGGCCCTGCCGGACTTGAACGCCGCTATCCGGTTGCAGCCCAGCGCCGACGCCTACGCGCACCGCGGTTACGTTTTCCAAAAGCAGCATCAGCCTGACGATGCGCTCGGTGATTTCAACCAGTCGCTCCGGCTCGATCCCAATAACTATTTCGCCCTCTTTCTGCGCGGCCTGCTGCTGGGCGACCGCGGCGACACCAAGGCGGCGCTTGGAGATCTCGATGCTGCGCTGACGCAACAGGCCGACAGCCGCGAGGCGCTTCTGGCCCGCGGGCAGGTGCATGTTCTCCGTCGCGAACTGGATGAAGGGCTGGCCGATTTCGAGCGTTCCATCCAGCTCGACCCGAAGGACCCTGCCGGACACGCGGGACGCGGCGGCGTGAATTACCTGAAGGGGGATTTCAAGGAAGCCGTGGAGGATTACACGCAAGCGGTGGAACTCACGCCCAATGATCCGCAACCGCTGGCCCAGCGCGGCTACGCTTATGCGGGCATGATGGAGAACGACAAGGCGCTGGCCGACTTTAACGCCGCGCTCAAGATCAACGAAAAGAATCTGCCCGCGTTGCTGGGCCGTGCGGAAATTCGCCGGAGCAAGAAAGAATGGACGGACGCGATCAAGGATTACGACCAAGTCCTGGGGGAGGCGCCGGGTGACTTCCGGGCGCTGCTCGGCTCGGCTTCGGCGCTGTATGGCTCCGGTGAACTCGAGAAGGCGCTCGGTGTTTATGGCGACATCATGCAGCGGTATCCGGGCGAAGCGCAGCCCTTCAACGACTGCGCGTGGCTGCTCGCCACGGGCATGAAGGATGCGGTGCGCAACGGGAAGAAAGCGGTCGAACTCGCAGACCAGGCCTGCAAGTTGACCGAATACAAGAACGCCGCCTTCCTCGATACGCTGGCGGCGGCCTTTGCGGAAAAAGGCGAGTTTGCCAACGCGATCAAGTGGCAGGAGGAAGCGGTCAAGGCCGCGGGACAGGAACCGCCGGAAGTGCAGGCCGACCTCAAGTCGCGCATCGATCTCTACAAGCAGAACAAGCCGTATCGCGAAGAGCTGAAGTAAGCCGTCGCGGGAAGGCGACGTTCACAAACGGAGTTTCGCCCATGGGGCGCGGTGGATTCTGCGCAGCGGAGCGCGCTGGAGTGATCTGCCAATGAGTTACGGCCACGGGGGGGGCAAACAAGGTCCCAATGGAAAATGAATTCGAGATGCCTCCGGGCTCCGCCCTTACATCCCGTAGCGTTTGTGTTACGGAAAGTTTTAAAAGTGTAGAAATTCAGATATGCGTGGCATTACGGTTGCTTGACCCTGTGCATCGCTTGGCTGGTGCCCGGCGACAATAAATACAACACGACCCCAATCCGAACTCATAAAATAATCCTATGCTGCTCAAGCTGAACAAGAACCGAGGGGGCTTTACCCTCGTCGAAATCATGATCGTCGTGGCGATCATCGCCCTTTTGGCCGCCATCGCGGTCCCGAACTTCCTCCGCGCGCGGAAACGCTCGCAGGCCGTGACTATCATGGAGGAACTTCGGGTAATTGACGGGGCGCAGGACCTTTACTATACGGAGAACAACAAGGCCGACCTCACCGTGGCGTGGAGTGACCTCATGCTTTACTTCAAGCAGGGTTCCCGACTCTACGAGGCTGCGGAGGACGGCGGTGGCGTCTGCAAGGATATCCTCGGCAATAATTACGTTCACGATCCCAACACCCACGCGCCTCAGATCAGCGCGGCGACGTTCAATGCCCTGTCCGATGCTGCCCCCGCCGAGTTTTGGTCGCCCTACGGCTACGAGGGCGGCATCAACGGCCCGTAGGCCCTTGTCGGCTCCGGCTGGGGCTCACTCGCCCTTCACTGAGAAGGTAAACGAATTGATGCCCCCGCCGGTGCTGGTGATGTGCACGTTGGCCGAGTTGGTGGCCGCGCCGGTGGAGTGATAGCTCATATAGAAATAGGATGAGCCTCCCGGAAACATCGTCGCTTGCGACGGGTTGCTGAAGCCGAAGTTGGTGAAGTTGGGACCGCCATCGAGGCCGACCCCCAGGTTGCTGAAGGTGGTGGCGCCGTCGTTCCCCAGTGAAATGATGACCTGCGTGCTCGATCCCGCCGCCGCGTGGCCGAAGTCGATGGTGCTGCCCGCGGGCAACGGTTCCGGCGTGCCCTGAACGAGCTGGCCGTTGCCGAGCACGGTGATGGGAATGACGGACGCCATGAAGAGCGGGCCGCTCGTTCCGCGGGCGATGATGTTGCTATCGGATTCGACGACGTAAATGAGGCCGGAGCGGTCCACGGCCACCGCATTGGGATGGGAGAAGTAGGCGCTCCGATAGAAGCCGCCCTGCACGCCACCGTAACCGGGGTAACCGCCGAGAGTGATGACGACGCCGCTCGGCGTGACCCGGCGGATCTGGTCGTTGCCGAAATCGCAGACCACGATGTTGCCGTCCTGATCGAGAGCGAGGCCACGCGGCAGATAGAATTGCGCCGAAGAACCAGTGCCATCGGTGTTCCCGAGGCGTCCCACCCAGCCAGCCAGCGTGCTGACCTGTCCGTTGGTCGTGATCTTGCGAATGGAATAGTTATTCGTATCGGCGACGTAAATAATGCCCGTGGGATCGACCACGATGCCGGAAGGCGCATTGAACAGCGCGGTGTTGCCGGCCCCGTCGGTCGTGCCCGCAGTGTAGGCGACCCCCGCGATGACGGAGACCACGCCGGACGGTGTCACCTTGGCGATCTGGTTGCGCCCCGTGTCGCAGACATAAAGATTGTTGGCCGTGTCGATGGCGATGGCTTGGGGCTGAATGAAACGGTCAGTGACGAGGGTGGTGACGTTGCCTGTTGGAGTGACCTTGCGGATGCTGCCGCTGAAGTTATCGAGCACGAAGACGTTCCCCCCGGAATCCGCCGCGAGTGCGTAGGGGAGGACAAACTGCGCGGTATAGGGGCCGCCGTCGATTTCGAGTGGCGCACCAAATGGTCCGTTCCGCAGCGAGGGATCGGGGATCCCCGTGAGGATCGAGACCACTCCTTGGGGAGTGATCTTGCGGATCACGTCGTTTTCCATGTCGGCGACGTAAACGTTTCCCGCGGTGTCGGTGGTGATGCCGGTGGGAACATTGAATTGCGCGGCGGTGCCGAAGCCGTCCTGCAACCCGCCGGAAACTCCGGGAAAACCGGCGTACTCCACCGCGATGCCATTGGAAATACGCCGCACGCAGTGGTTCGAGGAATCCGCGACGAGCAGCGCGCCCGTGGAATCCACCGCCAGGCCGAAGGGATTGTTGAATTTGCGCGGATAACCCGGAAGTTCCTGGTTCCAAATGGACGCGGGCAGCGAACTGACCGAGCCATCCAGAGCGACCACGCGGATCGTGCTATTCTGCGTCTCGGAAACGTAAATGTGGCCCTGGTTATCCACGGCTATTCCCCGCGGCAGATAAAAAGTCGCCTGCCCAGCGGGTCCGTCGATACTTTGGAAATTCGTGATGCCGGCTTTTCCGGCAATGGTGCTGACGAGCCCGCCTGGAGTGATCTTGCGGATCGCATTGTTGCCTGTGTCGGCCACGTAAATATTTTGCTGGCTGTCGATCGAGAGACCCATCGGCTGATTGAACCTCGCCATGTTTCCGGAGCCGTCGGCGTAGTTGCCCGGCGAAGAGGTTCCGGCAAAGGTAGTTACATTGCCGCCGGGGGAGATTTTGCGGATGGTGTTGTTTCCGGAATCGGCGACGTAGAGATATCCCGCTTTGTCGAAGACGAGCCCGCCGGGACCGGAAAATCGCGCGGCCAAAAGACTACCGTCCGTGGGTCCGGGAGATCCGGCTTTGCCCGCGTAAGTGGTGGTCAAACCCGTGGGCGTGACCTTGCGGATGGTCTGCCCGGCGAAGTCGGCGACGTAAGCGTTTCCGTCGGGGCCGACGGCCACGCCGTAGGGATCGTTGAATTGCGCCTGCAACCAATTGGCGTCGCGTTCGCCGGGGAAATTCGGCCACCCGGCAATCGTGACGACATTTCCAATCTGTCCCGCGGGCGCCATGCGCCGCAACGTGGAGGCCCCGCTGTCGGTCACGTAAACATTGCCGCTCGCATCGAGGGCGAGGAACGCCGGGTTATAAAAGCGCGCCTGCGTGCCCTGGCCGTCGGCGGTACCGATGCCGGAATCCTGGCCGGCAAAAGTGTTCCAGAAGTAATCTGCTCGCACGCTGGGTGATGCGGCGAGAGTTGCGGCCACCAGCAAAGTGGCCCTGAGCCATCGGAGGATAAGTCCACGACGGGTGCTGCATTCCCCGGTGAGATCATCACCGGCCTGATCGATGAATAGTGTTTGTTCCATAAGTCCCTGAAAAATCCGATCTTACCCGCGCCGGATTCACACGCGTTCACTTTCCTAGCTCCAAGCTAGCAAATTCCTCTCTGCTTTGGCGAGCAATTTCTCGCGGGAAATTCGAGATCGGACGCGACTAAGCCATGATTGGTTTAACAATGTTACCGGCGATATTAGTTAGCCGGACATCGAGACCTTGGAACTTAGTATTGAGGCGGTGATGATCTATGCCCATCAGCGCGAGCATCGTGGCGTGCAGATCATGCACGCTGACAGGGTTTTCCACCGCGCGATAGCCGAGTTCGTCGGTCGCGCCGTAGGTCATACCGGGCTTCACGCCGCCGCCGGCCATGAAGACGCTGAAGCCGAGGATGTGGTGATCGCGTCCGGTGCCCTGGCCCATGGGGGTGCGGCCAAATTCGCCGCCCCAAAGGATGATCGTGTCGTCGAGCAGGCCGCGTTGTTTGAGGTCAGTAATGAGGGCCGCGGTGGCCTGGTCGACATCCTCCGCGCCCCACTTCATGCCGTTTTCGAGATTGGCGTGGTGATCCCATGCCCGATGGTAAAGCTGGATCATGCGCACGCCACGTTCGGCGAGCCGGCGGGCGAGGAGGCAGTTGGAAGCGAAGCTGCCGTCGCCCGGCTTCTTTACGCCGTAGAGATCGAGCATCTGTTGCGGCTCGCTCTTGAAATCCATGAGTTCCGGGATACTGCTCTGCATCTTGAAGGCGAGTTCGTACTGGGCGATGCGCGTGGTGATCTCGGGGTCGTGTTGCTCGTCGTTGAGGATCCCGTTGAGGCGCTCGACTTCCTCGATGACCTGCCGCTGCGTGCTCTGGCAGACGCCCTCGGGATTGCCGATGTAATGCACGGCGTCGCCGCGTGATTGGAACTGGATGCCCTGGAAGCGGCTGGGCAGCACACCGCTCGACCACTGGCGCGCGGACACCGGTTGCAGGCCGGTCCGCCCTTGCGACATCAGCACGATGAACCCGGGCAGCTCCTGCGTCTCCGCGCCGAGGCCATAGAGCAACCACGAACCCATGCTCGGGCGGCCCTTGATGATCGAGCCCGTGTTCATGAAGGCGTGCGCGGTGTCGTGATTGATCTGCTCGGTCTGCATCGAGCGAACGACGCACAGGTCGTCGGCCACGCTGGCGATATGCGGGAAGAGGTCGCTGATCTCGATGCCGGCCTGGCCGTGCTTTTGGAAAGTCGTGGAGGAGCCGCGCGCCTTGAGCACGGCATTTTGCAACTGCGCGAGTTGTTGCCCCTTGGTGAACGACTCGGGGAACGCTTGTCCGTCGAGTTTCTTCAGCTCGGGCTTCCAATCCAATGTCTCGAATTGCGACGGCCCGCCGGCCATGCAGAGGAAAATCACGCGCTTGGCCTTGACCGGGAATTGCGCCTCCTGAAGCACGCCGTGCCAGCCTTCCGGACGATGCGCCGAGTCGGGTGAGGCGAGCAGCTTGTTCTGCAACATGGCGAGGGCCAGCCCGCCGAGGCCGTAGGCGCTGCGGGTGAGAAAAGTGCGGCGATGGACGCTGAGCGCGTGCTCGAGGGGATCGAAAGGCTTCATATCAATAGCGGGTGATCGCCTCCTGCGAGTTGAGGATGACCCGGCAGACGTTGGTCCACGCGGCGAGTTCCGCGGGATCGCCGGTGACGGGCGGCGCGTAGCCGATCTTGAGCAGCTTCGCGGCGTCTTCGGTATTCGTGCGGTAGTATTCGCGTTGTAGATCGAGGAATTGTTTCAGCGATTCGCGCTCCTTGGCCTTCGGTGTGCGGGCGACGGCGATTTGATAAGCGTCGTCGAGCCGTGCATCGTCGCTCGCGGCGTCGCTCTTCATCACGCGGCTCGCAAAGAGGCGCGCGGCTTCGACGAAAGTCGGGTCGTTGAGCAAGGTGAGCGCCTGTTGCGGGGTGTTGCTGACCACACGCGCGGCGGCGCACTCGTCGCGCGGCGGCGCGTCGAAATTGGCGAGCATGGGATGCAGGAAGGTGCGCTGCCAGTGCATGTAAACGCCGCGCCGCCATTGTTCCGCGCCGGTGCTGGCGAGATAATCTCGCGTCGGGAATTGCAGCGCATCGTAGTAGCCCGGCGGCTGGTAAGGCTCGATACTGGGACCGCCGATTTGGTCGAGATTCAGCGTGCCGGCGATGAAGAGCGCATTGTCGCGCACAAATTCCGCGTCGAGCCGGCGCGGATTCTGGAACGCGAGCAGGCGATTGGCGGGATCGACCTCGCGCAGTTCCGGGCGCGCCACGCTGTTCTGCCGGTAGGTCGCGCTGGTGACGAAGAGCTTGATCATGTGCTTGAAGTCCCAGCCACTGTCGCGGAATTCGCTCGCGATCCAGTCGAGCAGTTCCGGATGCGAAGGCGGTTCGCCCTGCGAGCCGAGATCGTCGAGCCCGGCGCTCAGGCCGGTGCCGAAGAATTGCTGCCAGAGCCGGTTCATGACCGTGCGCGCGGTGATCGGGTTTTCCTTCGAGACGATCCACTGCGCGAGGTCGAGGCGCGTGAGGCGTTTGTCCGGCGTGCTTTCGAGGCGTCCGGGCAGGAAGGAAGGCGTCGCGGGCAACACGATGGGGCCGGTGTCATCCAGCCAATTGCCCCGCGGGAGGACATGCACGGTGAGCGGTTCCACCGCTTGTGTGACCATCGTCCAGGCCTTACCGCCGTTGGTCTCCCGCAGCGCGGCGGAGAGTTGCTTGTAGCGGTCGAAGGACGGGCGATCCGCGGCCGTGCTAAAGAGCCACGTCTCGGCGAGCAGTTGTTCCTGCGCGCCGGTCCGCTTCGCGGCGGCCGTGTCGAGCGCGGTGCGCAGGGCAGGGATATCGAGGGCAAGCGGATCCCGCGCGGCCAGGGGCGAGATCGAGACGCGCAAGGGCAGGGGATTGTCGCCGGAAATGGTGAGCACGAGCTTTTCCTTCGCGGCGAGCTTCACCGGCGGGTCGAGGAACCACACGGCGCTGGGCGATTGGTCCGTCTTCTGCCTCGGCAGTTTCCATTCGGTGGCCACGCCATAAACCTCCGCGCCGTTGTTGTAACGAGGCTGGCTGGCGGTGGCCGCGGCGTAGTAGACACCGAGTTTGCGCAGCTTGCCGTCGGCGGCCTTCACGCTGGCCGCGAATTTCAGATCTTTTCCAAAGGAGTCCGTGATCTCTTTTTCCGTGAGGCCATCCTGCGCGGCCTCGATGCGTACCGAAGCGATGCGTCCGGCGCCGGCTCGCAGGGTGATGCGCAACTCCTGTTCCTTGGTCAGCGGCTTGTCGAGTTGCACCGTGAGCCGGTTGTCGATCTCCGCGTCGTTTTCGGCGTCGGCCTTGCCATCCTTGAGCACGAGCGCGCTCACCGCCGGAGTCGCCCAGCCACTGCTCTCCTTGTCGAGATACTCCCGCGATTCGGTCATCCATTTCTCAAATTCCGCGTGCAGCTTGGCGTCCTTCGCCAGCTTGCCGCGCGCGGTCACGAGATGCAGTTCGAGCTCCGCCTTGGCCTGGTTTCGTTCCGCGAGCAGATACGGGCTGTCGACTTCGATCTCCGGAGGAAAAGGATGCTCATTGGTGAAGCCCGCGAGATCGGAATTGGTCGTGTAACCGTAGTCCGAATACACGCCCCACTGCTTCATATCTGCGAAAAAGGACTTCAACTCGTAGAAGTCGCGCGTCTTGATCGGATCGAATTTGTGATCGTGGCACTCGGCGCAGCCGAAGGTGCTGCCAAACCACGCGGCCGCGACCGAGCGCACCCGTTCCGCGCCGTACTTGGCGAGGTATTCCTTGGGCTGCGCGCCACCCTCGCGGGTCATCATGTTCAGGCGGTTGTAGCCCGTGGCTACGAGCTGCTCGGGGGTGGGATTGGGCAGGAGATCGCCCGCGAGTTGTTCGATGGTGAACTGGTCGAAATGCTTGTTCGAGTTGAACGCGTTGATGACGTAGTCGCGGTAGGGAAAGATGCGCTGATTCTGGTCGCCGTGAAAACCGACCGTGTCGGTAAAACGCGCCACATCCAGCCACCACACCGCCATGCGTTCGCCGAAGTGCGGCGAGGCCAGCAGCCGGTCGACCTGCTTTTCATACGCATCGGGTGAATTGTCTTCGACGAAAGCCTTTACTTCCTCCGCCGTGGGCGGGAGACCGGTGAGGTCCAGCGCCAGACGGCGCAATAGACGCGCCTTGGGCGCTTCCGGAGAAGGCTCGATCTTCTTCTCCGCCAGCCTGGCGCGGATAAACCCATCAATCGGATTTTCCATTTTCGATTTGCCATCTGCCACCGCCGGCACCGCCGGCCGGACCAGCGGGGCGTAGGCCCAGTGCGGCTCATAGACCGCCCCTTCCGCGACCCAACGCTTGATCAACTCCTTCTGCGCCGGCGTGATTTCCTTGTGCGCCTTGGGCGGTGGCATGATCTCGTCGTCATCCTTGGAGTAAAGCCGGGCGATGATCTCGCTCTCCTCCGGCTTGCCCGGCACGATCGGGAAAACGTCGTTTTCCGTCTTCTTCAGCGCCTCCTCCCGAATATCGAGCCGCAACCCCGCCTTCCGCGCCTTCGCATCGAAGCCGTGGCAGTGAAAACAGGTGTCCGAGAAAATGGGCCGGATATCCCGATTGAAATGCACCTTGTCCGGCTGATCCTCCGCCCGACCCAAGGCGGCAGCGCACAGGAAGACCGTGCTGGCCAGCAGGGTTGGGAGGGAACGACGGATCATATCGGGTGGAAGCTCACACTGGATATGAGCGGCGACGCGGCGCAAGCGTTAGGATTCACGTATTTGCGTAATCGCGTAAGGCGCGGAGATCATCTCCTCAATCGTCTATATACGTAACAATATCCTCCGCCACAAACCGGGTGTCGCCTTTCTCGCCGCCCGGATGAGCCATCACTACGACATAGCGGTGTCCGACCAGTGCTCCTCCCCAGTAGATATCGGTATTCTCACCATCTACCCAGATCCGCGGATGACGATCGAGCTTCCGAAATGGTGTTTCGGAACGAAGTGCGGCGTGGAGAGCTTCGATTTCATCCTCCGACGGAGAATTAGTGGCCACGCCTGGAGTGTCTTTCACAGGGATTGGGTGAGCCTGCGCATAGCGCGCGATTTGCCGCCACTCTTCGGGTGTGAGGACCGTCCGGGCATAAACGTTAAAGCCTCGATGGAAAAACTGCGCTGGCGCCGGCAAAAAGAACGTGCCGCCCAACAGAAGAGCGCTGAGGAGAAAAAGCAGCCCCTTGGCCACCCGATGTCTTTTATCGGGCGTGGGCTGGGCAGGCGGAAAAAGCGATCGAAGCCAACTCGCCAGCAAAGCGATGCAGGAGATAAGCAGCACGAGTGGTGGCAGGAGATCCGCGGGAATAAGCGGTGGAATGACCCACCAGTCGTTGGACCGTCCCTCCAAGTAGGGCAGAACCATGAACGAAGCAAAGGCGGCAACCGCAGCCACAGTCCAGGCGATGTTCTTCTTCATGGGAGGGAACCTAGTCCAAGCGTCGCCACCGCGCGGAGATTTACAATGTCTTTTCCATCTGAGCCAAAGGGCGTTTTTACCCAGGAAGCGGGTGTTCGCCCGGGGGACTTGACAAGCATGCTAGGGTGAACAGTTGAGAGATGCGGACGTTTAATGACAGAGTGGCTGATCGGGAACTTGGATTTTCGTTTCTGGCCAGTGACATGCGCAGTACACCCGTTTGGCGATGGTCGCGTGATTCGGACCCGAAATGCCGGGCTTCGTTCCTGCGCGCCCGAGGTGATTCAAGGTGGAACAAGGTGTTTCACGGTGGAAGCAATCGATCGAGGGGGGAGAGAGTTCATCCGACAGGGAGGTGCGACGGAGAGTCGCAGGCCGTTCTGTGGACCCAAGCCAGATGGGATGCGATTCGAGTCAATTCAAGTTGATTGGAGTTAATTTCGCTCTTTCGCCATGAACTTGACCGCTTTGCCCCAACCCTTGCTCGAAGACGAGGATGCTCCGCCGCTGATGTTTGACGCTCCCGGTTCCCGCCCGCATACTGATTTCATGCGACCTGGTATCCGCGAACGTATTCTTGCTTTTCTGGCTGACAAAGGCCTGCGCAAGACCCTGCAGCGGGAGGCCATTATCGAGGCGGCGTTCAGCACGACGGAGCACTATACGGCCGAGGAATTGCTGACCATGGCCCGCAAGATCGACCGCTCGGTCTCCCGGGCCACAGTCTATCGCACCCTGCCGCTGCTCGTGGAATGCGGGGTCCTGAAGGAGATGGACTTCGGCAAGGACTACAAATTTTACGACCCCAATTACCTCGAGCATCCGCACCATAACCACCTGATCTGCGTGGATTGCAGCAAGATCGTGGAGTTTGAGGACCAGCACATCGAGTTGCTCGAGGATTGCATCAGCAAGCGGCTCGGCTTTTCGCCCGCCTCAAAGAGTCTGCGCATCGAGGCGAGTTGCGACGAACTGCGCCAACACGGCGCCTGCAAGAATCGCAAGGCGGAAGGGTAAATTTGGAATTTACCTCACAGCCCGGTCAGCGGCGATACTGAGCACTCAGCACGAAGAACCAAGCACTACCCAATTATCAGCCAACATGTGGAAAGGCCGCTTTCAGCAAGAAACCTCCGCGCTGCTTCAGCAGTATAGCCAATCCGTCAGCTTTGACTGGCGGCTGTGGCGGCATGATATCACGGGATCGATTGCCCATTCAGCGGCGCTGCAACAGGCGGGGCTGCTCACGCCGGAGGAGCGGGAGAAGATTGTCGTCGGGCTGCACGGGATCGTCGCGGATATCGAGACAGGGAAGTTCCAATGGAAGACGGAACTGGAAGATGTCCATATGAACATCGAGTCGGAGCTGACCCGGCGGATCGGCGATCCCGGCGCGAAGCTGCACACGGCGCGGAGCCGCAACGACCAGGTGGCGCTCGATCTGCGGCTTTATCTTCGCGAGGTCTGCGATGGGCTGGACGGAGAACTGGCGGAGATGCAGCGGGCGCTGGTCGATCTCGGGGCGCGCCACAAGGACATCATCATTCCCGGCTACACGCATCTGCAGCGGGCGCAGCCGGTCTATCTCGCCCACCATTTGCTCGCTTACGTGGAGATGTTTCAGCGCGACCGCGAACGGCTGGGCGACGCGCGCAAGCGGATCAATGTGCTGCCGCTCGGCTCCGGGGCGATTGCCGGTTCGACCATCGTGCTCGATCGCGAACTGATCGCGCGGGAGTTGGGCTTTCCGGCCATCACGCAGAACAGCATGGACGCCGTGAGCGACCGCGACTTTGCCGTGGAGCTGCTGGCCGCGCTGGCGCTGGTCGCGGTGCATCTCTCGCGGTTGAGCGAGGACGTGATCCTGTGGGCGTCGAGCGAGTTTCAATTCATCCAGCTCAGCGATGCCTTCACCACCGGCAGCTCGCTCATGCCGCAGAAGAAGAACCCCGATGTCGCGGAACTCACGCGCGGCAAATCGGGGCGCGTGATCGGCAACCTCGTCTCGCTGCTCACCACGCTCAAGGGCCTGCCCATGACCTACAACCGGGACATGCAGGAGGACAAGGAGCCGGTCTTCGACAGCATCGATACCGTGCGCGCGGCGCTCGGGGTCTTCGCCGCGATGCTCCGCGAAGCGCGAGCCAATCCCGCCGCCTGCGCCGCCGCCGTGGCCGACCCCATGCTCCTCGCCACCGATCTCGCTGATTATCTCGTGCTGCATGGCATCCCATTCCGCAAGGCCCATGAGATCATCGGCCAGGCCGTGGCCTTGTGCGGGAAGAAGAAGTGCGATCTCCCGCAACTCACGCTCGCTGATTACCAGGCGCTCTCACCGGCTTTCAACGCGGACGTGTTCGACATCCTGCACGTAGAGAAGTCGATGGCAGCGCGCCGGGCCGTCGGCGCACCGAGCCCGGAAAACGTGGCTGCTCAACTCGCCCGATGGCAGGCTGCGCTGGGCTGATTTGACGCGAAGCGTCGCTGTTTTACCGATTTTATCTATGTCCGAATACACCGCCAAGTTATCCGCGACCAAAGCCCATTATCCGTTCAAGGAATGGCGGGAAAGCGGTCTTGATCAGTATACCGAAAAAGCGTGCCAGGATTTTGTCCGGGTCTTTGACCAATTGATCGAAAAGCTTTCCGCCTTGGGGGAGGACGGTTCAGAAGAAGAGAAACTGGAATGCTTTCACGAAGCGGTAATCGCTCTGAATGCTTTGAACGACGCCGATTCCGATCTGATCGAGACTGGTGAGCGAGAGGATCTTTGCGAGCTTTGCAACGTCGTCGCGGTAGCGGCAGGTTTGGATCCCGCGAACTATGGCGATGGCGAGGGGCCCGCGAGTGAATGGCGGGAGTGGTGAGAGGCTCGACCCAGTCCAGAAGCGACTTCGCCGCTACGCTTTCACCGTGCCCCAGCGGCGGTGGAGGAAGCGCTCCCAAGGGGAGAAGAGGATTTTGTCCGCGAGCAGGCCGATGCCGACGATGACGAGCATGACGCCGAGCACCTGGTCCATGGCATTCAGATCGCGGCCGTAGTTGAGCAAATTGCCGAGGCCGAAGCCGGTGAGGATGGTGACGTAAATCTCGGCGGCCATGAGCGACCGCCACGCAAAGGCCCAGCCCTGCTTGATGCCGCTGACGATGAAGGGCAGGGACGCGGGGAGGAAGACGTGGATCCAAGTGTGCAGGCCGCGCGAGCCCATGGTCTGCGCGGCCCGCGCGTAGATCGGCGGGACGTTGCGCACGCCGCTGTCGGTGGAGATTTGCACCGACCAGAGCGTGCCCATGATGACGACGAATTGCATGGCCGTTTCCGTCTGGCCGAACCAGAGCAGCGCGAGCGGGACCCAGCACACGCTGGGCAAGGTTTGCAAGCTGAGGCCGATGAGCCCGATGGTGTCGCCCGCCCACTTGAACCGCGCGGTGAAAAGGCCCAGCGGCACGCCCAGGATGATGCCCGCAACATAGCCGATGAGCAGACGCTTGGTCGTGACCCACAGCGCCTCGAAGATAGTGCGATCTTCCACCGCGCCCTTGAGGTATTCCCAAACGGAAACCGGCGACGGCGCGAGGATCGGCGACCATTTGTGGAAGGCCGGCCACCACGCATGTGCTTTGGCCATGGCATCCCACCACGGGTGCGGATGGACCATGAAATCACGCCCGAAATGCCATAGGGCAATGAGCAGGGCAAAAAAGATGAAGGCGGTGAAGAAGCGCTTCACGAGACTAATCGGCGACGGGCTGATCCAAAGACTGATGCGATTTTAGCGCCCGGGTAATTCGCGTGGCGTACTCGGCAAGGCTCGGGCTGTTGATGTCGCGCGGGCGCGGCAGGTCGATCTTGAATTCCTCGCGGATGCGCCCCGGGTGAGGGGAGAAAAGGACGACGCGGTCGCCCAGGCACGCGGCCTCACGGACGTTGTGAGTGACGAAGACGATGGTCTTCTTGCGGGCGGTCCAGATTTCCTGCAAGTCGCCGTAGAGTTGCTCGCGAGTCATGGCGTCGAGCGCGGCGAAAGGTTCATCCATGAGCAGCACGCGGGGATTTGGCGCGAGCGAGCGGGCGAGGGCCACGCGCTGTTTCATGCCGCCGGAGAGCTCGTGGATATTGGAGCGAGCGTAGCGTTCGAGGCCCACGAGCTTGATGTAAAATTGCGCCACTTCCTCGCGTTCCTTGTTCGTGAGGCGGGGCTTGAGCTTGAGGCCGAAGAGGACATTGCCGAGCACATCGAGCCAGGGGAAAAGCGCCGATTCCTGGAACATGACCATGCGGTCGCGCCCCGGCTCCGTGACTGGGCGGCCATCGGCCATGATCGTGCCCGCGTCCGGAAAATCGAGGCCAGCGATCATGCTCAGCAGCGTGGACTTTCCACAGCCGCTCGGGCCGACGAGGCAGACGAATTCGCTCTCGTCCACGCTCAGGCTCACATTGTCGAGCGCATGTGTTTTGACCACGCCCTCGCGAAACCACTTGGAGACGCCGTTGATGGCCAGCTTCAATGGTTTAATGACTTCGAGCTCTTTCGAGACGCCGTTCATCAGGGGATCGTGGCGAGCCGCAGGGGACAGCGCGAGTGCAATGTGTTCCTCGGAGATAACGTTCATTACGGAACGGCGACAAGCCGGGAAAGATCGATCGGGCCTTTCAGGAAGCCGACGCTTTGGGACTCGGCGACGGCGGCATCGAAGACTTCGCGCTTGATCTCGCTATTGAAGTGGAGGCGGGGCCACGCGTGGTCGAGCAAGTCGGGAGACATCGCACGCTTGGTGACTTCCTTGATTTCTGCGTTCACGAGCTTCTTGGCTTCGTCGGGGTGGCTGTTGATCCATTCGGTCAACTCCGCGTGAGCGGCTGCAAATTTTTTGACGAGCGCGGCCTTTTCGCTGAGCAGCTTCGCGCTCGAGACCAGGACGGTGGCAAAGGAGTCCTTCTGCTCGAGGAAGACTTTGCCGCCAGCCTCCAACTCCAGGCGGGAGACCCACGGTTCGACGGTCCAGACGCCATCGAGTTTTTTGTTGGCGAAAAGAGCCAGTTGGTCAGGGTTGGCCGTGGGCAGGACCTTCACGTCGCCGCCGAGCTGGGTGATGCGGAAGCCCTGCTTTTTCAGCCACGCGCGGCAGGCCACATCCTGAGTATTGCCGAGCTGAGGCGTGGCAATGGATTTGCCGCGGAAGTCTTCCGGCTTGGTGATCCCGCCATCGGCCTGGATGACCAGAGCGGCTCCCCCGGTGGCCGAACCGGCGATGATCCGGACTTCGTCGCCCTGCGATTTCACGTAGAGATTGAGCGCGGGGCTGGGGCCGACGTAGGTGAGGTCGATGGAGTCAGCCGCCAGCGCTTCCATGGCGGAGGGGCCAGCATTATAGGGGAACCACTGCAGCTTGATGTCACCACCGAGCCGAGACTCGAACCAGCCCTTGCCCTGCCGTGAAAGCTGCGACGCCACCAGCGCTTGGGCGTGGGTGACATTTGGGAAGTAGCCGACGCGCAGGGTCGTCTGCTGCGCGGAAGCCGTGGCCAGGCTCGCCAAAAGCGCAGCTACCAGCGGAAAAAGGGGTTTCAAAAGGATTTTCGCCATACTCTAGTAAATTGGTAGGGCTCTCCATACCGTCGATCCGGCAAATGGCAATCATTCTTTCCGTTCTTTTCGCTTCGTCCCTCTCATCGCTTGGGACGCACGCAAGTCTGCTCGTCGGACGCATCCGTCCGATTCACGGTCGTATGCCCACACTCCTAGGCCACGGTACGGGGGCTCAGCGTTTCGGCACGAAGCCGCGCTCCTCACCGCGTTAGACTTCCTGCCGGTGTCCTTCGCTGTCGTATTCGTAGGTCTTCCCATCTTCTTCCCCCGCAGCCTTCTTGTGGGAACCGTCGCAATACGGTTGGTTTTTCGAGAGACCACACATGCAAATCCACACGGATTTTTGCTGCGGCTTGATCTCAAGGGGTTGTTGATCGGATTTCAGGACTTTTCTCATAGAGGAAGGGAAAGGTATTCGTTTCGGTGCGGCTTGTGATGCAGGTTCAGTGATCCGGCTCAATAATAGTAGCCACGCCGGGACCAATGGCCGGGGATCCACTCGTAGCGCCCATGACGCCAGCCCCAATGTCCTCTTACCCAATGGGCGCCATGATAGGGGGCTACGCCGATCACTTCCACTCGATCCGGGGGCGGCGGTGGACGACGATCATGCACAACCACAACGGGAGCGCAGGCGGAGAGAAAGACGAGCGGGAGAGCAAGCAACAGCCGGGAGAAGGGGAAACGGGACAAGGCTTTCATGCAGTAAACCGGGGAGAGTGAAGGGTTGTGGACAACGTTGGACGCCGGTCCTCCAGCGTCAAGTCCAACTGAGGCGCTGGCACCCGACGAATAGAAAATATCTTCCCGTCCGTAATCATGAAAAGTAATGGAAAAGCCGCTTTCATCAGATTTAAGTCAATTGATGGACGCAGTTTATGAGGGATGTGAACGATCTTTCGTGAGCCATTGAAGACCAGTCCGGATTTTCCTTTTTCCATCACCATTTCCCCTTTGTCGCCCAGCGCAACCAAACAACCTTCGTCTGCCACCCGCCGCCTCCATCTTCGCGCGGTCGGGCTGGCTGCGGGATTGTTTGTCCTTCTCGCGGGATTCGCCTTGCCCTGCGCTTTGCGGCTGGAAAAACGCCACATTCACGAAGTCGCCTTGGAAACTTCGATGGAGAAGGACTTGAGCGTGGCGTGGCAAAGGGCGGCGTTTGCGGAGCCGGATATTCTGCCGCTCTACGGCAGCTCCGAGTTGATCAAACATTTTGGCAACGAGCCGCAGCGATTCTTTTCCGCCTATCCCACCGGCTTTGCCATTTCTCCGGCCGGCCGCGGTGGATGCACCTCGCTCAACCTGGCCGAGAAGATCGGGGCAGCGGCGGTTGGCGGATCGCCGGGCAGGAGGGTAGTCATTTGCCTTTCGCCGAGCTGGTTCTTGCATCGCGACCTGCACCATCGATGGTATCTCGGGAATTTCTCCCCCGACCAAGCGCGGATGCTGATCTTCCGGCGGGACCTGAGCCTCGATCTCAAGCGGGAGTTTGCACGGCGAATGCTGGCGTATCCCGACTCCTTGGGGCACGAGCCGCTGCTGGCCTTCGCTCTGCGCCATCTCGTGGGGAACGCGCCCATGGATGCCGCGCTCTTTCGTGCGGTCGAGCCCGTGGGCCGGGCGGGCGTGGCGCTATCCGGCATTCGCGACCATTTCGCTTTTGCCGGGCACATCCTGTTCGACCGGGAACTGAGGCATGTTCCAGCGCGGCACGCGCAGGTTCTCGATTGGGAAGGTATTCTCGCGGATGAAAATCCCGCGGGTGCCGCTTCGTCGCCGGAAAAAGTGGATGAGTATCCACCGCGTTTCTCGAATGATGAAAGCTTCACCCAGGTGATCACCGTCGCGCGGGAATGGCAGGACCTGGAACTGTTGCTCCGCTTAAACCGCGAGCTTCACCTCGAACCGCTGCTGCTCAGCATTCCCATCGATTACGAATACTACCGGACCGCCGGTGTCTCGGCCGCGAGTCTCGATCTCTACACCGAGCGGCTGCACGCCCTGGCGCAACGCTACGATGTGGCGCTCATCGATTTTCCGGAGCATCGGCATGACCCCTCTTTCTTCGCCGATCATAACGATCATCTCAGCGCCAGGGGCTGGCTCTACCTCGACCGCGCGCTGGATTTCTACTATCACGCAGCGCCGCACCAGCGCTATTTTGCGCCGGTGGAAGCGAACTATCAGGACTGGTATCCGTGACCCTGCGGCAATCTCGCGCAATCCTCAATCGCGCAGGATGTCATCGGGGAGTTCATTCCGGTCGTCAGGTTCCGCGGGAAAGTGACGGGCCAGCAAAGTGCCGACCTTCTCCACGGTGTGGAGCACGGCTTCGGTGAAGCGGTCAGCGCGCAGATGCTCGCCGATTTCGGCGACCGCTTCCTCCCAAAATGCCGTCCCGCATTTTTCGTGGATGCCAGTGTCGCCGATCACGGCAAACTGGCGCACGCGCGGGGCAAAATAGATGAGGACGGCGTTTCGGTGGCGCGTCCGGGTCATGCCGAGTTTTTCGAAACGCTGCCGCGCCCGGGCCATGGTGTGATGGGGCTTCTTGCCGGAGACGAAGACACGGATCTCCCCAGAGGTGGTCTGCTCCGCGGCGGCAATCGCGGCGACGATTTTGGCTTCATCCAATCGGTCGATGAATTCCTGCGCTTTCATATCACCAGCTCCCTCCTGCGCCGCCGCCGCCGAAAGATCCGCCGCCACCGCTGAAACCACCTCCTGAGTCGCCGCCGCCAAAGCCGCCACCGCCGCTGCTCCCGCCACCCATCCCAAAGCCCCCTCCGCCCCAGGAAGAAGAGCGGCGTCCGTTACTGGTGTAAGTGGTGCCCCGCCGGAGCCAGCTCACTACGCAAATGACGACATAAAGCAGAATGATGACCACGACCACGATTGCGCCGAAGGAGCCATCGTCGTCGCCGTGGACTTTGCCGGTGCCTTTGTATTCGCCCCGGGTGGCCTTGATCATCGCGTCCACACCAAATGTGATCCCGCCGGCGAAGTCTCCGGTCTTGAACCGCGGCTTAATCTCATTTTCGATGATGTGGCTGCACGTGATGTCCGGCAGGACCGCTTCGAGGCCGTAGCCTACCTGGATGAAAATCTTGTGCGTATCGGTGAAGACGAAAAGCACCGCACCGTTATTGCGATCCTTCTGGCCGACTTTCCACGACTGCGCAACGCGCTGCGTGTAATCGTCGACTGAGGATGACGAATCCATCTTTTTGAAAATCGCGACGACGATCTGATTGGAAGAGTCGCGCTCGTATTGCCGCAACGTCTCGTCGATCTGGTGGGCCTTATTGGCCAGGACCACGCCCGCGTAGTCGTTGAAGTAGTTCTCCGGCTTGGGCGGCAACGTTTCGCCCCGGACCGCAAAAAGCAGCCCGAGCCACAGCCCGCAGATGAGCAAGGCGGAGCGCACGCCGTTACTTGGCGGGAGCGGGTGTCGCGCCGAAATTGAAGTTCACCGGCGGCGGCAGATCCGAGCCTTCACGAGCGGTGAAGTACGGTTTCGGCTGGAAGCCAAACGCGCCCGCATAGAGCCGCGCGGGCATCGAATTCACTGCGGTGTCGTAAGCGCCCACGGCGTCATTGAAATTCTTTCGCTCGACCGCGATACGGTTCTCAGTGCCCTCGAGTTGCACCTGCAAACCTTGAAACGACTCCGTGGCCTTGAGCTCCGGGTATTTCTCCGAGACGACGAGCAGGCGGGAGAGCGCCGAGGAGAGGCCGTCCTGGGTTTGTTGAAAGCGCTTGAGCGTCTCCGGGTCAGTCGGCGCGGAGTTCGGGTCGATCTGGATCTTGGTCACCTGCTGGCGGGCCTGGATGACTTCGGTGAGGGTCGATTTCTCGAAGTTCGCCGCACCTTCCACGGTCTTTACGAGATTGGGAATGAGATCGGCCCGGCGCTGATAGACGTTTTGCACGTCGGCCCAGCTCTTGTCGGTCTGTTGCTTGAGCGTATTGAGATGGTTGTAGCTGCTGCACCCACCGGCGAGGACAACGAAGCCGATGACGACGAGAATACCGAGGGCGAGGAGGACGGATTTCATGGGAAGACAATTCAAATACCGGATGCAGCCAAACACAACCTCCGGCTGAGGTGGCCTGCAAGACTGGTCCAGGATGTCACCCTACGAAAATGGACGAAGCACGGGAAACATGCTTCGCCCATTTCGAAAGGGATCGACCGCCTTTACTGTTTGGGCTGATCGCCCGCGGCGTGCGCGGCGCGGGCTTTGTCGCGCGCTTCCTGAAGCTTCTTCAGGATGGGTTCAACCGAGGGATCGGCGGCCACGGCCGCGGCCTGTGTGGCATCGCGGAGTTCCTTGGCAGCGGCTTCCATCTTGTCTCGGGCTTCTTTTACCTTCGGGTCCTGCAGCGCCTTCTCCATCGCGGCCTTGACCTTGTCCTTCTCGTCCTGCGAGAGGCTGTCGAAACCGGGTCCGCGCATAAAACCGCCGCCGGGACCTCCACCACCCCCGCGCTGGCGCGGCGTGGCATCCTGGGCGTGGAGCGAAAAGAGACTGCCGGCAGCGAGGGCGAGGCAGGTGGCAAGAATAAGGGGTTTGGATTGAGTTTTCATGGGTGAAGCATGAATAGCCGCCGAAAGGGAAAAGTTGCGAGAAAGAAGCAATCTTCCCGGTCACTGCGGATTGCGGCGGACCCCGGTTTTGAGTTCGCTGTAGGATTCGGTGAGGTTCTTTTCGATGTGGGTCCAGTCGTCGGCTTGCATGCCACCGTCGCGGCGATCATCCCGATAGCGCATCATTTCCGCACGAAGCTGGGCGGATTTCTCGATGTGCTCGTTGTGGACCTTGAAAAGCTCTTCCGCGACCTGGGCGACGACTTCTCCGTATTCCTTGGGGCTGACGTGCTCGCGCCGGAGTTGCCACCAGTTGAGTTCCAGTTGTGCCGCTTTGTCCGGATCGAAGGCTTCCCCGCTGCGGTCTCTGAGGAGCGTGTAGTAGCTGACGAGGAGGGGCAACGCGACCTGCGCCTCGTCGCGGCTGCTCGTGGGTTGGAAGACCTGCGCGGCCTTGCCGGCGAAGTAAGCGAGCCGGGTGCTGTCGGCCGGGGAGAATCGATACACATCGCGGTAGAGCGAATAGAGGCGCGAGGCCAACGATTTGTAATCGTGGGAATAGTAGTCATGCCACATGCCTGTCTCCAGATGGGCGACCGCCCCGACGTCGAAATCGCGCAGATTGGCCTGCCGCGGCCACAGCGCGTAGCCCAGCGCGGCGAGCGCCAGCAAAAGGAAGATGAGCAGGATGGAGCGAAAAAGACGGGCCATGGGATGGGCGCGGAAGAATGGGAGCGGCAGTTCCTACCGAAGACGTCCGAAGAAGGCCAGTCCCGTGCGGCGGGACTGCGACTTTGCCTTGCCTTTCTCCGGCCCCTGAGCGATGCCGCGCCGATGGCATTTCATGATTTTATCCGCGACTCCGAGGGCTGGCAGACTCGCCACAACGAAACGCTCTTCGCCAATCCTTATGTTTCCGTGCATCGCGTCACGACGACCTCGCCGACGCGCCCGGAGCCTTTTTCGTGGACTGTCGTGCACCGCAAGGCGGCCGTGGTGGTCGCGCCGATGACGGAAGCGGGACAATTTCTGCTGATTCGCCAGGAGCGGGTGCCGATCCGGGCGACAATCTGGGAATTTCCCGCCGGGCAGATCGACGACCATGCCGAGGCGGACGCGATCCGGGCCACCGGCTTGCGGGAATTGCGGGAGGAAAGCGGCTATGAACTGGCCGAGGCTGGGGAACTGGTGTCGCTGGGCCACTTCTTTCCGAGTGCCGGATTCACCGATGAGCACAGCCATCTGCTGCTGGCCCGGCCCGTGGTGTTGAGCCCCCAAGGCCATCATCATGATGAGAACGAAGCGATCCTGGAATGCCGCGCGTTTTCACCCGAGGAATTCCGTGCCATGATCGCTCGCGGAGAAATCCGGGATGCCAATACCCTGGCGGCCTTTGCTAGGTTGGTGGCGCTCGGGCTGATATAGCGGTGAGCAATCGTGAGTTGCGCAAGTTCTTGAAGAAGAAATTGCGCCCCGCGCGGTTTTAGCTCTCAGTAGCGCCCCCAAATGTCCTGGCTGAACAAGTTTTTTAAATTCCGCGAGAAATCCGACAGTGATGTCGTCAAGCCGTTCCTCGATCACATGGAGGATCTGCGCTGGACGATCATCAAAATGGTCGTCATCCAGATCCTGATGATGGTCTTCTCGTTTTATTTTCGGAAGGACTTGATCCACTTCCTGCGATTACCTCTCGCCAAGGTGGACCCCACACTGCCTGACCAGTTGATCATCACCAGTATTGCGGGGTCGTTCCTCATCTCGCTCGAGCTAGCTTTCTTTGCGGGTATTGCGCTGGCCTTTCCTTTTCACGTCTATTTCGTGGCGGAGTTCGTTCTGCCCGCGCTGACGCGCAAGGAGCGGAAGTTTCTCCTGCCGGGGATCGTCGCCGCATTCGCCCTGTTCATCGCCGGTGTGGTCGTGGCTTATTTGTGGATTTTACCTTCGACCATCCGGTTCTTCTTCCACGACGCCGGGGAAATGCATTTCAAGATCATGTGGACGTGGAATGCGTACTTTTCCTTTGCCGCCTGGCTGTGCTTTGGCTTCGGGTTGCTTTGCGAATTGCCGGTCATCGTCATTCTTCTCGGGCTGCTCGGATTCGTGGATTTCCGCTTCCTCTCGCGCACCCGGCCCTTCGGTTACACGATCATCCTTATCCTTGCGGCAGTCATTGCACCCACTCCCGACCCGCTGACCTTCGTGACGCTCAGCGTCCCGATTGTGATCCTCTTCGAAATTTGTATCTGGGTGGTGTGGCTGATCGACCGCCGCAGAAAACGGCAGGCGGAAGAGGACGCGAAGAGCCACATGCTGGATTGATTCCGGCGGCGTTCTAATAAATCGCGCGGGCCATCCGTGTAAGGCATAGAACACCTATGCCCGCCCCGGACGCGACCGCCCTTTCCGCACTCCTTACCCGCTTTGAGCGACCGCTGGTGCGGTATGCCCAGAGCATCACGGGAGACGTGGAATCGGCGCGCGATGTGGTGCAGGAGACCTTCATCAAGCTGGCGCGCGGGGAGATGCGCAACGGGGCGACGCCGGGGGATGAGGAGCGGCATACGGAAGCCTGGCTTTTCACCGTCACGCGCCATCGGGCGCTCGATCATCAACGCAAATTCAGCCGCCTCATCGCCATGCCGCTCCCCGAAGACCGCCCGAGCGGCGCGCTGGGTCCT
>Ga0206924_1049_pt1 | contig 30403 bp, 38 predicted proteins | sample Alteio_BWOrgHeat_61_FD_152947 | JGI IMG/M metagenome (GOLD analysis project Ga0206924, IMG submission 152947) | Enriched cells from forest soil in Barre Woods Harvard Forest LTER site, Petersham, Massachusetts, United States -... | ecosystem: Environmental > Terrestrial > Soil > Temperate forest >...
TGAATAGTGGATAGTCGGAATAATATAAAAAATATATGTATTAGGTGTTTTTATGAAGAATCAATTTTTTTTAATGATAATTTTTTGTTTAATCTCACATGTTTCTTACCCGATGCTTATTGATTTAGATGAAGCAAGTAAGGTTAAGTTAATAGAACAAGTGAAAGCAGAAAACGTTGATAGAATGTATTGGCCTAGCAATGTAGTTGTAAGGCTGGAACAATTTTATAAGATGCCAGATACTAATGGTTCTGATACAAGATATTTTGTTAGAGCTGTAGGGTCTTATGATCGCCATGTGGAGGTCAAATTGAGTTCGGGAGATACAATACTTCGCCGAGCAAGGATTGGCAAAGGTACAGAAGGATCTTTTTGTAAAGAAGAGTTAGAGTCATTGGGCATTCAGTTACCAGAATAAAAAATGATATTTTTTAGAAAAATTTAAGATCTGTAGAAATAATGTCTGCGCCTAGTTTACAGATCTTTTAAAAAGAGTGTTCCATCATCAAGATTCAAACATTAACTATCCATTAGCTTTAATAAAGGGGTCGGGTCCAATACCGGGCCTTTTTTTAATGATCTTCAATTTTAACAACAACCTGCATCTTCAAACTTTCACTCACCGCCTGAATGCGTCATAACGCACCACTAAGGCCAAATCTAATTTCTCTGTTTTGCGGTACTAGCCTAAGGAGCCCTGATTTTTAGGCCTGAATTTGACAAAAATGGCACCCTTGTTACAATTAGAATTAATGAGTGGGGATTAATAAGGCTTGTATCAAGGTGATCAATGGAGGTTATGATGAACACATTTAAAGGTTTTATGCCCATATTTCTGGTTTTGATGGGTATTAGCGGCGTTTCTGGTCTTTTTGGCATGGAAGATAGCCAAAGTCCCAAAGCTAATTTGGGCACCATCGAAATCTGTAGCGTTGACAATATGGGCTATATGACCTGTGTCAAGCGTACTGCTTGGATTCCTGAAGGTAGAGAAGGCCAATCATTCTGCTGTAACGCTACAAGTGACGGTAAGGTTATGGAACCAGCCCCAGAAGCCATTTATAAAGAAGCAACAATAATACAAGAAAAACTTGGGCTTAATCAAATGCCTGCTTTTGTTTACCCTTCACAAAGTACAGTAGGTGAAATTAACGTAAGGCCTAATGGTGCTTATGTATTCCTTCGTGAGGATTTACTCACAGAGGAGAATACTGGAATTAGGCAATTTGTAGAAGGACATGAGGCTGGGCATGCACTTGGAGGAACATCTGAGCGATTTCTAGCTCGAAATAGATATTATCGCCTTAAAAAAGTTGCGGAAATATCTGCGAGTATTGGAACTATCGCTGCTGTTGGGAGTGTTTTAATACCAAAAAGAATGCCGGTAGTAAAACCCATGTGTAGAACAACAGGTGGGACGTTTTTGGGAGTTTATGGGATTGCTCGTATTGCGAGTGAATATTGTAAGGAAATTCTGCATAATGAAGAGTTTGGATGCGATAGAGTTCCTGTGGAAAAACTTGCAGATACGCCGGAAGAAAAAATTGCAATGGCGAAGAATGGTATTGTTTTTTTTAACTTGTATCCTGAAGATCATAGTTTAAAAGCTCGCATTTACCGCGCGTTTTTTCCATCTACCCACCCATCGGATAAGCGACGAATTAACCAATTGAAGAATATGATTTATGAGCAAGAAGACATATTAAAGAGTAAGTCAAAAGGATAAGAGAAGATATTTTTGTGTAATAAAGAGGTCGGCTTAACCGCTGGCCTTTTTTTGTATACACTATCACTAACTTTTAGTAAGTTTAATCTAAATATCAAAATTTTTATCGAGATATTCCTATGAAATTTGCATACACCTTAATTTATGTACCTGACGTAGAAATGACGCTTAATTTTTATGTTAAAACATTTGGATGCACTATTCGCTTTATACATGAGAGCAAATGCTATGGCGAGCTTGCAACAGAAGGTGTTGTACTTGCTTTTGCCAATGAAGCATTTGTGACAAGTGGCTTGGGAACATTTGAAACAAATGATATTCAGAAAAATCCAGCTGGATTTGAAATAGCATTTACAACAGAAAATGTACAACAAGCATATGAGCATGCTATTAACGCAGGAGCATTGCCATTACAGCCTCCTACAGAAAAACCATGGGGCCAAGTGGTTTCCTATGTTCGCGATATTAATGGTGTTATTGTTGAAATATGTAGTGTTATATCATGAAAACTATGAAAAAAAAGACATCTTCTGCCTTGCAGGATCTTAAGAATGTTGGAAAAGCAACCTTGCAAGATCTCCATCTTTTAAACATCGCAAATGTAGAACAATTAGCCATGGCTGACCCTGATGAGTTATATACAAGATTAGAGGCCATTACGGGAATACATCATGATTCATGTGTTTGGGATGTTTTTGCAGCTATAATTCACGAAGCTCGCACGGGCGAAAAAACTTCTTGGTGGAAATGGACTCCCATGCGAAAAGAAAAGATGCTTTCACAGCCACTTTGCTCTCATATCAAAAACCATTCATAGTATGCTTACTAAGATTCATCCCACAGTTGTGTGATAATTAACCGAAGAGTTCTCAGCGATTAGTATACGTAGAAAAATCCTGATAGGATCAAGATAAAATTTGTATTGTGTTAACTAATAAAAGAATGGAAGCAAGTAATATGCTGAAAACTAAAAAATTCAACTTATTTTTAGGCCTTCTTTTGCAAATGTTGTACGTTACTAGCAATCAAGCTGATCATCAACTTATTTGGAATGGTGAACAATACGATAAGAATTCATCGTTACAATATAAGATTGGGATGCAAGCAGTGGAATCATTTAACTTACGCGGCGATGAGTGTGTGTTAGATATTGGTTGTGGGAATGGCAAGATTACTGCGCTCTGTGCTGATAGATTAACGTCAGGTTCGTTAATTGCCATAGATAATTCTTCAGACATGATAGATTTTGCCAATAAAAACTATGAAAACCACACCAATATAACATTTTTGCTCCAAGATGTTACAACCATGTGTTTTGAGCAGGAATTTGATTTTCTATATTCAATCTTCTGTTTACACTGGGTTAAAGATCAAGATACTGCCCTGCATAATATAGCAAAAAGCCTTAAGCCGGGCGGTAAAGCAATTTTGTATATTGCATTGCCAAATGCATTCAATACACTATTTAAAGATACATTTAATACTATAATTAACTCTCCATCTTGGAATTACTATAAAGATATTTTATCGTATAATCATTTTCCAATACCAAAAGAACTATGGTTTGATTATGCTAAGCAATGTGATCTTGAAATAGTAGACTTCCAGATAATTCAAGATGATGTTACGTATGTGACCTGCGATCAGTTCAAACAACGCTTTACGGCCTATGGTGTAGGTGCAGATATACTACATAGTATGGGAGAAGAACTTGGCAATCGCTTTATCGATTATTATCTGACAATTGTTTATACAGCATTGGGTTTAACCGCAGATCAACCCATTACACGCAAATCTGATGGATTAGTTCTTGTGTTAAAAAAACCTGCCTCGTATTTTTGTTAAATGAGCAACAATCGACAAAAAGAGCTTTTGCATTTTTAATAAGGTTAATTTAATGTTAGTCCTTTTTTGTGCACACTATTAATTGATCGGAGTGTATCAATGCAGTTTTTATTTTTGTGCTTGCCAAGCAGCGTTATATGCGCTCGCAGGTGCTGTATACCAACCGCCAGCGCGTAATCGTTGAACCAAAACAATTATGAGCGGCATTAAACCTATAGAGAGAATAAGAAGTTGATGCCACCAAGTTCCACCAACATCAGAAAAAGTAAACGCAAATAAATCGTAGGTAAAATGAGCAAGAATTGCTGTATAAAGCCCAAAAATAAGATAAGTTATTCCCAATAAAGATGCAGGAGCTACAAGTTCAGCAAGCCTTGCATAGGGAGGTCGTGATGGATATGATGCATGAGCAAGACCAAAAAGAATGACTTGTAAAACAAATGCTATTCCTATAAAAAGATTACGCTTGCCATATCGTTCACCCAAAAGCGCAGCACCTGCAAGGGGAATTGCGCGAAATAGGCATTCTTCAATAACTCCCGCCAATAAAGATATACTAGCCATCGAAATAAACGGCATGTGTAATGCTATATTAGGCTCTATTAAAGGGTCTGCAGATACCCACCAATTGCAATAATAGGTAGTAAATAAGTACCATATGAGAACATATAAAAAATGAAAAGGCATTACGAAGTAACCTGCAAGAGTATTACACAATACCTGTGGCGATGCGGCAACTTTTTTTGACCATGTTTGCCATAATTGAATATGGTCTGGAAATGCTTTTCGCGTAAATGTCTCCGCAGCTGCGATAATAAGTGTATAGAAAAGCCAAGATAGGAGTAATTCAAAAAAAATCTTTATTACTGCATAGATATAAATATCGCTTTCATTAGAAAAAATATCATACTTGATCCATTTTAACGAAAAACCATTAATCTCCCGAAGTATTGTTATGAGCACCAGAAAGAAGGCTAGATATCGTGCTTGCTTCCATATAATCCATCCTGTTTTTCTTAAAACACGAAGACCTATACAGCCACCTATAAAAAATAGTGCTAGCGCTAATACCCAAGCACATGTGCTAAGTATATGTGCGTAGTTCAAAATAGTGTGATATTTTGTAAGAAATGATTCTGGAATATCGATCGTATGATCGAGGTTTGAAAGTGCATTTCCCGTTACTTCAAGTTTCAGTTGAAATGGAATATCGTTGCCTGTTGTATCGGTAGCTTTATATATAAATTTATAATCCTGCAGATGATAGTACCGCCTCCCCCATGAAGAACCTTTTTGTGCGTATAATGGTATTTCATGAATTAATTGATAATCATTAAAATTAATACCCCATTGCGTTGTTGCACCTTGTTCTGCCAACAATCGAGCTCGTTGCATAGAGACTTTTTCATGTTGTAACGTAGCTTCCAAAGGAACATAGATTTTTTTATAGAATCCATACGGTTTACCATCAGGTGTAAGTCGAATCGTAGTATCTACTATGGTCCCTGAGCGCATCTGTTTTGATGCATGTTTAAAATGACGCACAGTCCATGTATATGGTTTATATAGATTATTATCAATAATATCCAATAGATTATGTTGGCCATATACAAGCTCCAAAAAAGATTCTTCTTTTTTATCAGTATGAAATGTTACAGCTTGTTGGAAATCTGCTGGATTAAGATTATTCTGTTGGGCAATTTCTTGGGCTATCTTTAAAGCCTGTGAGCGATTGATAATAGGTTCGTGTATTTTTCTTGGAAAAGCATATTCCATTATATATACGGCTATTGCAAGACATACAACACTACAAACGCCAAAAATAATCCATGTCTTAATACTTAGAAACAACGGTCTTATTTTAGAAATAGTTCTTTCTATCATATCCTATTCACTCATTGTTATTTTTTGTAATCATCGCAACGAAGCATAAAAAACAGCGTAGTTAGAAATCAACATTTCATAATGATTCATGTGTTTGGGATGTTTTTGCAGCTATAATTCACGAAGCTCGTACAGGCGAAAAAACTTCATGGTGGAAATGGACCCCCATGCGAAAAGAAAAGATGCTTTCACAGCCACTTTGCTCTCATATCAAAAACCGAATCTCATAATATGCGTTACTAAGGTAATGTAACCCATACAAGTAAGATAGCTACAAGCAAAAGTGGCATTACAATCATGAAAAAGCCGACAGGAGAGCTTTTGTAGTTTTTTGCAATGCTCAACTTGTTACGTGTTTTTTTATAATCAATAACAGAAAAAATAATTAATATACATCCCCACAAGATTAATGTTTCTCCGATAACATGAGCTATCATTTTATGAAATTCTGTTTTGAAGCTGATCAGCCTTAAGATCGCAATTCCGCCAGCCATAGCGGTAAGAGCCGTTCTTATCCATGCAGAAAAAGTACGTTCTGCCGCTAATAATGTTCGTTCTTCTGCTAATACGTAGCTTGTTTTTTCTTGATCAATCATTTAATTGATTCGCTTTAAGTAGTGGTAAACATTAAAAAATGCATTAGTTATACTTTAGGATAAAAAAAATAATGTACACAAGATTATTACTAAGTTGCTTGCTATATATGCGGAGCTGAGTAACGTTAAGTGTTCAAAGGCTGGCTTTATATAAGCATTGCAAACGATATTCTTCTCTGTCTTTATCGCTTGCGCGCCAACCAAAAGGGTGACGGGGTACGTATTGTTCTCTTCTCTGATAAATAGGAGAGAATGTGACTGGATCTACACCTATTTGTACGCGCGTCTCATCAAAAACTTTTTGCTGCACTATTTCAAATGCTGATTTTGGGTCTGATTTTTTTGCTTTGTTGTTTTCCATAGCAGTTAGGTATAGAGGCACAATGGTCAAAGCAAAAACAAACACTTTGATGTTCATGACAACAGCTCCTTTTTAATGAATAGTTATAAAAAACTCAAAAGATTATGTGTAGTATTTAGCAGTTGCAATTTTCACGGTGACGCAGACAGAATTGTTTATAGTTTTGCTTTATATGATAAGTGTTCTTCTTCTGCTTGCCATGAGTAATGGCGCGGTGTATATTCGGTTCTTTTTTGATAAATAGGTTCGAATGTTGCAGGATCTATGCCGACTTGTACATATTTTTCGCGAAAGGTTTTTTGTTCTGGTCCTTCATCTTCTTTCATCGCGCTTGAGAATAGGGGGGAAATAGCTAAAACAAAAATAACTATTTGAATGTTCATGTTATCATTTCCATCTATTTTAATATTTTGCTCTATACAACCCTTTGGCATACTCTTCTCTGTCTTTATCGCTTGCGCGCCAACCAAACGGATGCTGTGGTATATATTCTTTTCTTTCTTTATAAATGGGGGTCAATGTCATGGGATCAACGTCTACTTGTACATATTTTTCATGAAAGATTTTTTCCAATAGACTTTCTCTGTCTTCGGGACTTATTTTTGGCTTTGTTTTGTTTTGTATTTGTTTCTTTTCTTTATTCATTGCCATTATAGGAGCGCTCGTAACGCACATTATCATAATAACTGTTTTTATATTCATAGAGCTTCCTTTGGGTGATATAAAAACTTCAAAAAGTTTAGCTGAGATATATAGTATAATACCATTACCTTTGTAGCAAACATCAACATCAATAGAAACAAGTAGACACGTATTTGATTCAATACAAAAAAGGGCACAGTATATGAAGACTAAGACTACGCTTTTGCTAACCATTCTGACATTTCATGCCTTTAGTAGTACAATGAATAATGATTTAAAAGGGGAAATTAAACGTTTGTTATCGTCTAAATACTCGCTGGAGGATATGGCATTGATAACATTTAATCCACCCCATGAAGAAATGAGTTGCACGCAATCATCATTCGTGAGTGCCATTAAAATTGGCTACTGTGTGTGCCCATCAAAATATTGTGTCATACCATCATTGGTGTGTGGAACTATTGCGGCCGCCGGTCCCGCGGGTCCTTTGGCAATTCCCATAAGTTTAATAGTATTCTCTATAGCAATGAGTCCCGAAAATCCGTCACATGAATGCATGGATCAGGCTAATCGATACAGTAACGCAGTTGCCCGGCACTATTTGCCCGATGAATATAACCAGCATTTGAAAATGTGTGAAGGCATTAAGGCAGACTGGGAGAAGAAAAAAGCCTTTGAGCAGTTTAAAAAAGACAAGCAAAAAGAGGAACAAAAAAAAATAGAAGGGGCATGGTTGAAACAATTTGAAGAAGGGTATAAAAAAGAACAATAACAACGAATATGGTGTATCCATTAGCCTACAAAGGGGCACTTATGATGTATTTTCTTATTATCGCTGCTGCTTTAATAATACTTGTTGTGGCATGGGTTATTATGCGCTACAACAATCTCGTTCATGTTAAAGCGCTTGTAGCAGAAGCTTGGAGTGGTATTGACGTGCAACTTAGGCGGCGGTATGACTTGATTCCCAATATGGTCAACGTCGTTAAGGGCTATAGTATCCATGAAAAAAATATCATAGAAGATATTGTACGTATGCGGGCCGCATCGATGGGCGCAACAGATCTTCATCAGAAAGAATCGGCAGAAATTGGTCTTACAAAGTCATTGAAAAGCCTTTTTGCTCTTGCCGAGCAGTACCCAGATCTTAAAGCGAATCAAAATTTTTTAGCGTTGCAACAAGAGCTGAGCGCTATCGAGGGGGAGTTACAACTTTCTCGTCGTTATTATAATGGTACCGTACGGAATTATATGACGCTTATTACGCAATTTCCTTCAAATATTATTGCTAAAATGTTTAACTTCACGCCGATTTCTTATTTTGAAGTTACTGAATCTGCGGAGCGCACCAATCCTCACATAACTTTTTAGGAGGTGTTGGCTATGCGTATGGTACTGTTATATAGTATTGCGTTGATTACGTTTTTTACGGCATTAGATGCGCGTGAACGGATTACTTCATTTGCGAGTGATATTGTTGTTAATTTTGACGGAACCATGTCTGTATCTGAAACAATCGAGGTATTGAGCGAGGGCGACGCGATTGTGTATGGCATTGTACGAGAATTTCCTACGTATTATCGAGCTTCTCGGGGCATTAATTATAATTATAGTGTGCCTTTTATCGTTAAAGCAATTGGCCATAATGGTAAATCTTCTCCATTTCGAGTAGAAGAGGCGTTCAATGGTAAAAGGGTCTATATAGGGAGTGGCGATAGCAAAATTAATCCCGGCATGCACACCTATACTATTGCGTACGAAACAAATCGACAGATTGGTTTTTTTAAAGATCACGATGAATTATATTGGAACGTAACCGGTAATGGTTGGCGGTTACCTATTGATAAGGCAACAGCCCGCGTGCAACTTCCCGAAGGTGTGCCGATGCATGCAACTACGGCAGAAGGATACACAGGGCCTCAGGGAGCTCAAGATCAACATTACACATCTACCATTGAGCATAACACTATTATCTTTTCAACAACACAAGCGTTGAGACCACATGAAGGTCTTACTATTGTGGTCACGTTTCCAAAGGGATTTGTTACTGCACCTTCATTATTTCAAAAAGTGCAGTGGTTTTTTCAAGATAATAAAATATATCTGTTTGTTGGTAGTTGCTTGGTATTTTTGCTTGGTTTGCTTATTGCCGGATTTATTATTGCACGTCGTAAAAATAAACCGGGTACGGTTATACCACTTTTTTATCCGCCAAAAGATATGCCGCCATCGGCTGTTGGCACAATGGAGCATATGACTTTTGATAACAAGCTTTTGTCAGCTGATATTGTAGATTTGGCAGTGCGGGGTTTTATTACCATCGCGTATGATCAGGGAGCATTTTTGAGTGGCGGTACCTACACGCTTACGCTTAATGATCAAAAAGATGCTGGGGCATTAGAAAAAAAGAGCTCTGCCTATGATAAAGAACTATTGGCCGCATTGTTTAAGCAAGATAAAAGCATTATCATTTCAAACAAAAACAATGCTAATGTTGCGGCAGCGCTTAAAAAATGTAAGGCGTATAATCGGGAACACTTGAAGCCGTATGTTACTGAACTTACAATGTTGACGTATAGTAGCTACGCATTTTTGCTTTTTCTTGGTATTTACGTATTTATGGCACATGCTTTCATTGTTTTATGGGCGTTGGCAAGTGCGGCGTATGTTGCTCTGTTGCAAAAAGTGTGCCGCGTTTATACTCCCGAGGGAAGAACATTACAAGATGATATTGAGGGGTTTAAACTCTATCTAACCACGGCAGAACTGAATCGCATGAAAATTATTGGCAGCCCGCCAACAAAAACGCCAGAGTTGTACGAAACATATTTGCCCTATGCTATGGCCCTTGGTGTTGAGCAGCAATGGACGGCTCAATTTGCAACATTGTTTGCGCAACTTGCCCAAGGAGGACATCCATATATACCACTTTGGTATGGCGGAAAAGAGTTTAGAGCAAACCAGTTTGGCTCTCAGTTAAGTTCTTCTTTTTCTCAAGCAATTGCATCGTCAGCAACACCACCCGGATCAACATCTGGTGCACGTGGATCTGGCCGGTCTGGAGGAGGAGGCGGTGGTGGTGGAGGTGGCGGTTGGTAACGTTTATTAAAAACTGTTATATCGCCTTGACAGGGTTTTGTTGCCATCATACAGTAGGATCGATGTAAGAATTTATCCGAAAACTCTCTCTATCCGTTCGTCCTGAGCCTCGTCGAAGGATGAAAAAAGATGCATTTTAAGAATCATGTTATTTTCGGAGTTTTCGGATAAGTTCTAAGAAAACTACAAGGGCTTGTGTATCTAAAGAAAGGCGATATATGAAGAATACTTTGCTGTTAACCATTCTGACATTCCATGCTTTTAGCAGCGCGATTCATGAGGATCTAAAGAAAGAAATCACACCATTATTAAAACGCAAATATACGGTTGATGACATTGCAGTATTGACATTTAAACCGCCCCATGAAGAGATGAGCTGTATGCAATCGTCATTAGTAAGCGGTATTAAAATTTGGTATGACTTGCAGCCCTTAAGACCCTATGTGATATCATCATTAACAGTTGGAATTATTGGAGCTACTGGTCCAGCCGGTCTTCTAGCAATTCCGCTGGGCTTTATAGTAGGATTGCCCGCTTTGCTTTTCTCTGATTGTTATTCCATGGATGAATGTGCAGAACAAGCTAAACGGTATAGTAACACGGCGGCACGACGTTACTTGCCAAATGAATATAGCCAACATGTTACAACATGCAAAAGAATAACGGGAGATCTTGAAACGGAGTGGAAAAAACGAGAAGCATTTATACAATTTAAAGAGCAAGAACGAAAACAATCTGAAGAAACCTCGCGCCAACGATTTGAAGAACAGTATCAAAAAGAACAACAATAAATAGCATGGGGAATATCTATTAATCTGTAAGGAGATACATGAGAACCACTTTATTATTAACGCTGCTGGCATTCCATGCTTTCAACAATGCAATGAATGAAGATCTGAAAAGTGAAATTATCTATTTGTTAAGATGTAAATATTCGCTCGATGATGCTGCTCTAACAACATTTGAACCATCTCACCAAGAGATGAATTGTACGCAATCGACATTAGTGACTGGTGTTAAAATTGGTTATAATTTATTACCGTTGACTCCAGTATTGATAGTTGGATCTTGTGTGGCTGTTGCGACAGGAGATCCTGTAATTAGTTTTATAGGAACAAGTTCCCTTTTATATCCACTGGGCTATTATCATTGGGATTGGCATATGAGGAGCGCGCAACGGAATAGCAATATAATAGCGCGACACTATTTACCAGATGAGTATGATCAACACTTTACCGTATGCAAACAGATAAAAGAGAAATTTGACCAAAAGTGTAAGAAGGACGCGGCGCTTGCGAAATTTATAGATCAAGAAAAAGAAAAACGCAAAGAAGAAGAAGAAACAACCTTACGCCAACGATTTGAAGAACAGTATCAAAAAGAACATCAATAACAACAATAATAACACGAATACTCTATTTATTATGAAAAAACATACACTTCTAAGTGGTCTTAGCATTTGTATCATAGCCTTCGCATCATATGCATATAATAAAGTGCAAGTGCCAACGTCACCACGCGTTGCGGTAATTGGTGCAGGGTTTGCAGGTCTCACTTCAGCTTATAGACTTATGCAACAAGGATATGATGTTACCGTATATGAAGCGCGTGGGCGAGTGGGTGGACGTGTATTTTCAGTATTAATGGAAGATAACAACGGTAATCGAGTGGCGGCAGAGCTTGGTGCACAAAATATTGGAGATGGCGGCGATGCTACTCACATACGCACTTTGGCAGCAGAACTTGGATTAACCATAACAAATACAACGCGAGCAGTAGGTGATGTGGCTTATTTTGATGGCACAAGCGTACTATTTCCAGGAGCAGAATTAAGATTATGTGGTTTGACTCCTGAATCATTACAACAACGCCTTGTTTCATTATGTGAGCATGCACATTCTATGCGTGATATTGTGCGCCAGTTGTTTCATGATAATGATAGATTATATAACTTCTACACATCGCGTCTTGAGTGGTATGAGGGTGGTAATACCGATCATCTTTCGCCGCTTTATATACGCACGTTATATCCAATGCTTATGGGTAATTTGTGCTATGATCCTGAAGATGAGCAGATTGCTCATTTTGCAGCAGCAGAAATGTCTAGTATAGAAGGTGGCAATGGGCGATTGGCTGAATCATTGGCACAAAAATTAGGAACGCGCGTACATCTTAACCACATTCTTACGAGTGTTACCAAGAACGAATCGGGTATTTTTACCTTGCAATTTCAAGATGGCAATTGTGTGCAAGCAGATATTGTTATTATGGCAATACCATGTTCCACCTATGCAAATATCACATTTGGTGACGATGTGCTCCCACAAGATCAACTTGCAAATATACGAAATGTTCCTTACGGAGGCAACGCAAAGCTGTTGATTCCTGTTTCTAAAATGAAAACAAATGTGACTCATGCAAATAATTACGGCGTATTTTGGCAAGTAAAACAGGAAGATCCGGTCACTGTATTTTATCGCAAACCGTATGGTTGTTTTGATCAAACTACTCTTGCTGATATTGTGACGCGAGATATTAAGGTAGTTAATTTTACCCATGAATTACTTGATGATATGCAAGAGCCATGCATGGCGCGCGATGAGTCTTTTGGGGTGTATCATGGCATTGTAGGTCATAGTTGGCCATGTGATCCGTTTTCTCAAGGTTCCTATTCTTATATTGGTGCAGGGCAAGAGGAACTGTTTATGGCGCAAGATAACTACGAGAGGGAAGAAATACGCACTCTATTTACCCCTTCACATAATCTCTTTTTTGCGGGAGAGCATGCTACCATGCTTTTGGATGTTCTTGGCACCATGGAAGCAGCGGTTGAATCGGGAGATCGTGTTGCACGAATGGTTAATAAAATGATTTGTACGCGTAATAATAATGTGTAATAATTTTTGTGTTGATTGCTGGGAAATCTGATAAGGAGAATATGATAGTATTTTCAAAAGTTGAAAAGAATGCGATACGATATATGAAGATTAAGACTCTATTTTCTTTAATTTTTCTGTGGGTTCATGTTTTTAGCAGTGCAATGAATGAAGATTTGAAAGGAGAGGTTAAGGCATTATTAAAACGTGAATATGCGATTGAGGATATTGCATTGCTAACCTTTAAACCACCTCATGAAGAGATGAGTTGCATGCAATCATCATTAGTGAGTGGCATTAGAATTTATTATTACTTGGGGCCATTCAAACCCTATTTAACATTGTCATTAATAGCGGGCACTGTTGCAGCTGCGGCTACCTCCGGAGACCCCCTTGCATATCCGGCGGGTTTTATAATGGCATTGCCTACGTTATATGCGTCTAATCTTTATCCAATGGATGAGTGTATGGAGTTGGCTAGCTGGCATAGCAATAGAGCAGCACAACGCTATTTACCCGAAGAATTTAAAGACCATGTTAACGCATGTAAAAAAATAAAAACTGAGCTTCAGAATAAGTAATAGCTTGAAGAGTAGTGTGGAAAAAGTAAAACATTGCGGATACCGTATTGGCAGATGCGATTGTAAAAAGAGAGAAATGGGAAATGCTGTGTTCAAATCGAGTTTATTGCTGATGAGCTCCAAGTAGAAATAAAATAATTTTGCTGATATAATGATAAAAAAAGCGCCAAAATACAATGTTTTTTGGCGCTTTTTTATATCTAAATGTTTCTATGGTATAGCGAGCTGTGGTCGCAGCTGGTATCTGAATTGATTTGAATTACAATAACTAGATTAAATGGAGGTTCCATGTCTTTTTTGAAAAGTCGTTTTTTTGTTTTCGGTTTTTTTGTGTTTTTTGGCATCAATAGCTTTGGCATGGAAGAAGAATCGGGACGCCTGTGTATATTTCTTGATGCTCACGGAAAAATTATAGGCGGCAAGGGCTACGGCACAGAAGCCTATTTTTGTGAGAAAGATGTTGACGGGCAAGATTTTTTTGATTTTTTACCTTTACACGGGAGCGACCGCAACAGAGTCGTTACAGCATTTCGAGTGGCGGCAGACCAAGAAGATGCAAAAGTCAGTGTAGCTTATGGGCATGGCTCATTGGCATGCTCTGCGCACATAACATCGCTTACTTACAAAACACAATTGGTAGGGTATAAAGTACAGATACCTGCCCAAAGAGTTGGTGAGTAATAAGTTTTTTATTAACATTAATTGTATTTTGATAGTGAAAAAAGCTCAGAAAGCCTTGTATTTCTGAGCTTTTTCTAATACTATAAGCATATTCATTTTTGATACACACATTTTTTTTGGAGGCTGTGATATGTTTTATTCAAAAACTACTACAATGTTGGCTATTTTTATTGCACACATTTCGGTTCCTACTTTTAGTATGAGTCCTGAAGATCGTGATGGTGATATGCATGCTGCTTTTGCTTTTAATCTAGATAACAATTGGCAGATTAAAGCGTTAAGTGTATATAGTGTCACTCCAAATCGCTCTTCTTATACTGATTTAACAAAAACATGCGGTGGGAAATTTATATTTAATGTTGCACCACTCAAACCACATTTTACGCAAGCTCTTAACCTTGCAAGGCCCGGAAAACCATCACATCAAGAGTATGTAGAAGATGGAAAACTCTATACGATTAATGTTACGGCTTTTGCGCCAGAGCACGGCGGAGGGCTTTACGCCTTTGTTGAAGAAAGAAAGCAATTTTAACAGAATCTTTTCTACTTATTGCACGCGTAAGAGACCTATTGACATAATAGCGCTGTAGTTTTTAGGATAATGGTACAGTTTCTGGTTGCTTTGAGCGTTAAAGCGAAGAAATGTGGGCACCTCTTATGCCTCATATGGTGCCCAAAAGATGTATGCATTTCTTTTATTATTACATTGCAAGCGGGTTAAAAGTAGAAAGATTCCCCCTATGTTCAAAAAGAGTTGTTATTTTTTAATTATACTTTTTATAGGTATAATGGCGCGCGCAAGTGATGTTATTTTAGAGTTCAAGGCTGCATATTTTTTGCCAACCCATAGAGTTTTTAAAGACGTATTTGGTAGTGGCGCGTTATGTGGCCCAGAACTGACGTTCCAATTATGCAAAAGTAAGTGGCATGGTTTTGTGAGTCTTGATTATTTAAAAAATAATGGTTGCTCATTGGGTATTGGCGATAAGCCTACCGTGCAATTGTTGCCATTAGGGTTTGGCCTTAAATATCTTTTCCCCACGGAAACAAAATGCGTTGATGTCTACGTGGGCCTCGGATTGCAATCTATGTTTATGCGCATAGAAGATGGCATACCATTTATAGGGCAGAATATGTCACAGTGGGGCTTTGGTGGTATTGCAAAAACAGGTCTATTTTGGTTCCTTCCCAAAAATATAGTAATAGATTTTTTTGCAGCGTATAGTTTTGTGCATATGTTTCATGCTACCGATTATTCATCATATATGAATGATATATTTCTTGATCCTCGGGTCGGCGGGGCACTATTTGGCATAGGACTCGGATATCATTTTTAAGTTTTTTTCCTTTTGCTTTCCTTAAACATACACGCTGTATAGTGATGCACAGCCGTTAAAGCGAAATCGCTATTATTGTAAGGTGGGGGATTTTTAATGAATACCATGAAACTGTTCAGTATAATCGCTTTGTTGTTGCACATTTCTAGTAATGCGGAGCTTCGAGTGGAGCATCAGCAGGTTAAAAATGATATCAAAATTGATGTATACGATGATGCGGAGCATATAGGTTTTGTCAGTTACACCAAAACGCCACTGTTGCCTTTTTATATTCTTCATAGCTTGTATGTCTACCCGAACCATAGAAAAAAAGGTTATGCAAAACGCTTTTTACCTTTTGTATGCCAAGAGATTGCTGATGCCGGTGCAACAAAAATCTATATTCAGCCAGGACCATTTGAAATGTCGAATGATGGCATCGTTAATGTTGAAGATTATCAAAAGCGAATGGAATATCTGATTCCTTTTTATGAAAGTATGGGATTTAAAAAGGTTGATGTGATACTATCTTGGTTAGCGTCATTCATATATAAAGTTGCAAACATTCAAGAAGATGCTCAGCACTTAATGGTAAAAGGAATTGCATAGATTTTTTTTGGCTACATCCAAAAGGAGAGCAGTGTTGCGGTTAAATAATCATGTATCGCTTGGTATGTTTTTAGCATGGTATGGCATGTTCTGTTATGGGATGGAAACCAATAGACTTCACATGTGCCTTGATGAGGCAAGACAGGTTCGATCTTACACTGTTTTTGGTACAATGACAGAGCATATTCAGGCGGGTGCTTGCGGTAAAGATATTACCGCAGTTTTACAATTGGTCGAACAAGATAAGGATGATATGATCGAGGCATTTAGCCATGCGGCAAAAAGTAGAGTTGCACGTTCAACTTATTTTCGCGATGGCGTGATGTATCAAGCTCTTATTATTGCATTAAAAAATGATGCCGGTGCAATAACCGATTATTCTATGATAGCTGAACGCAACTGAAATTTCTCAAAAAGCACTTGGAATATATAAGTGCTTTTTGATTTTTAACTATTGAACAATTGGTGATGCTTTTATCCGTTTGGTCCTTTTGCCTCCCAAGGCATTTCCTATCCATTTGAAGGGATTGATGGTGTTATGGATCCCCTCTCCAACGCCCAGGGCGACTTCTTGACGAATTCTACGAGCAGCATCTTCGACTGCAGCATTGTATATCCATAGTGCACCGTATCCAACACCTATGAGTGTCCCTATAACAACAATAGCTACTATGATTTTTTTTATCATAAAAATAATCTCACTAAAAATACCCGAACTATTCATTTTAGTGTATGGGATTGGTTTTTTAAGATCAATAGGTTTGCATATAGATGCCAGGATTTTGGCAGCATTATGCAAACTTCTCCTTGTATACCAAGCCAAGCCACTATATTTTTTTAAGTTGGCAAGACGCTAAAAATAAGAGCAATCCTGCAGCAACAGAGGCATTGTACGAAATATCAGCAGAGCGTTGAGGCAATGTCACTTGAGTGCCGTATTTATATAAACTTTTTGTAATACCAATAGCTTCATTGCCAACTACAATGCATACGGGTGACGCAAAGGTGCAGGTACGCACGTCTTGACCACCGAATGCCGCAAGATAAATGGTATAGCCAGCTGCATGCAATTCTTTTACGGCTTGCTCTGCATGAGGAGTTGTGTGCACCGGTACATGCTCGGCAAGGCCAGCGGATGCCTTAAGAGCTACCGCATTTAATGGTGCGCTATTTCTTTCGCATAGAATGATGCCATCTACTCCCGTGCAATAAGCCGATCGTACAATAGCACCTACATTACGTGGATCTTGAATGCTATCAAGTAACACTAAAAAAGGCTGCTTGGCTGGATCGAATGGTTTTTTGCGATAAGGGAACGGTTGAGCATACGCCAAGACACCCTGATGGTCCGTTGAGTCAGCCATGCGATGCAATACGTCTCGAGAAACATATTGGATTTGAACGGGATAAGTGGGCATATGCTTTTGGATAGCATCCCATCCTTTTGGGGTTGGTTTTGTTGTATAGAGTATAATAATTCTGCGTTGCTTTGCTTTTAAGAGCTCAACGATGGGGTGAATGCCAAAAACCATTTCACCAAGATGGGGAGTAGCCTTTTTCATATGCTGTTATAAATCCTACGGTTATAAATCTGATTTTTTGTTAAATCCACGTTACACTAGCATAGCACTCATAATGCTTAAAGAGTAGGAAAATCATGATATATACGCCAAATCAATTACCGCAAGAAGCATCTACCCCTTTCGCTTACGATGTAGCCCAATTGACTGATGTTCATCGGCAGCGGGCTTGGATAGAGCTTTCTTCAAAGGCATTTTTTCATAATGCTGCACAAGTAAAGCATTATGTGGGCGATGCTCATATAGCATCCGTATTAAAAGCAAATGCCTATGGACACGGTCTTATAGAAATGGGCCAGTTATGTGATGCAACCACTGCCATTTCTTTATTGACGGTTGCCTTTCTTTCAGAAGCCCTTGCGTTACGTAATGCTGGCGTGAAAAAGCCGATTTTAGTGTTGAGTTATAGTGACGGCGACGTTGCACAAAGCCTCGATAACAATATAGCGTTTGTGGTTGATAGTTATCAGCAGGTTATGGCGTTACATGCTCATGCTCACAAACATCAAACAAGTATCGATGTTCATATAAAAATTAATACTGGTTTAGCGCGGCGAGGGTTAGAAAGAGATACGGTTATTGAATTTGTGCATATGGTTCGCCAATTATCGCATATACGCCTCATGGGTATCTGCTCTCATTTTTCATCCGCATATACGAGTGCAGTAACCACGCAAGAGCAAAAGGCTCTTTTTGCATCTTTAGTGCAGAATCTTATAGAGCAGAATATAGTTGTTCCTTTTATACATATGAGTAACTCGTCATGTACCGATGTAGCTAATTGTAATCTTTTCAGGACCGGGGTTGCATTATATGGCTATAATCCTGGGCATGTTGATATTTCTTTAAAACCAGTACTTACGTTTAAAACACGCGTAGCCCAAACGCGTACATTGCCGGCCAATACTTCGGTTGGCTACGATGGCACGTATCGCACGTATCGCCCTACGATACTGGCTTATCTACCGATAGGATATTTTGACGGGTACGATATTCGTTTTTCTAACGTTGGTGTTATGTATGTAAGGGGCGGTTATGCGTCAGTATGTGGCCGTGTTGGTATGAATATGGTGGCTCTTGATGTTACCGATATTCCAGGTGTTTCAGCTGGCGATGAAGTTGTTGTATTAGGTGATATTGATGGGATCCGTGGGTTTGATTTATGCGCTCAATCTGGCATGCATAATGTTCGAGAGCTACTCGCATGCATTAATCCCCTTTTGCCGCGTTTTATGGTTTAATACCAATCCGTTAACAATATACAAGGTTGACGCCTACTTTTAATTCTCTCCCCCCTATTCATCTTTTGAGCACAAAGCAATGCTTTGTCTTCGGGCATAGACCTTTTAATTGTAGAAGGGGTATGCATCTCTATATACTAAAGAAAAAAGATAGAGGGGAATAACATGAACTATTGGTATATTGTATTGTTTTCTACAACTATAGCATGCGGTGGCTCAAGTCTATTGCATAATCGCACGATGCAACGCAATGCAAAACAACAGCTTGATATACTTCTTGCGGAAATTGGTGCGCCATCAGTAGAAGATGCATTGGAAAAAGTTAGGCGATTACCTGAATTGCTGGAGATGCTTCATGTGCCTACCGTTCCTAATGCATTTAATGTATTGCATGAACGGGGGACTCAAGAGCAGGTGGTTACGTTATTAAAGACAACAGGGGCAGCCAATCTTGCAGATGTAATAAACAAGGTCAAAGGGCTGCCAGATTTATTTTCTTCATTGGGGGCATCAACAGCAACTCAAGCAAAGAAAAAAGTGAATTCGATACGCAACGATGCTTCAGCCATTACGAGTAAAATGCAGAAGCTTGAAGCGCGCTATGCTGATCTTGAAATGCGCCACAATGCATTGATTAATCAGTGTAAAAGGATAGAAAAAGAATTTAGTAGAGTTGGTACATCATAATAAAAGATATTTCATACTATTTTTCATCCTTCTGGGATGAGAAAATATTCGCATTGCTATTAAGAGCTATTAGGGCGCCCTTACCATTTTTACGATCTTTTATAGTGGCATGTTCAATTCTTTTTTTTTCAAGTAGTTCTTTGTGCTGCTTCATTATTTCGGGAAATTGTTTTTGAACCATGCACCACATGCCTTGAGATGCTGTTGTGCATGCAAACCACATAAAACCAATGTAATAGAAAGAAGGCATACTCATTATTTCCTTTTTTTTTACATAATACGATAAATACGATGTTTGCCCACTTTTACGATCATGCCACTATGCCATCGTATGTGTGCATTAAATTCTTTAATTATCTCTTCGTTAATATGAACAGCCTGCGATTCAATTAATCGTTTTGCTTCAGATGAAGAGGCAACAGCTCCTAGTTGCTTGAGGAGTTCAACAATCCACAAAGGATTTGGCGTGTCTAAAGGGAGTGACGTTTCTTGGGCCTGAGAATAATCTTTTTTTTGAAAGAGCGCTTCAAAGTGCGCAAGTGCAGCATCAGCTTCTGGTGAAGACCAGAACTTACTCACAACAGCATGCGCCATTTCTTTTTTTATTTTCATTGGATGAGTGGTGCCAAGCGCAACATCTTGTTGCATGTGGTCGATGGTGATATCAGGTATATTCAATAACACGCTGCAATAACGCCACATGAGCGTATCAGATATGCTCATTAATTTACCGAATGCTTGATTGGCAGGTTCGGCTAAACCAATTGCATTACCGAGCGATTTAGACATTTTTTGCACACCATCAAGACCTTCAAGCAGCGGTGTAGTGATGACCACTTGGGGTTCTTGACCATACACTTCTTGAAGAGTACGTCCCATAAGGAGGTTAAATGTTTGATCAGTGCCACCAAGCTCTATATCAGTTTGCAAAATGACAGAATCGTAGCCTTGCATAAGTGGATAAAAAAGTTCATGCATGCCAATAGGCTCTTTAGCGAGCATGCGTTTTTGAAAATCATCACGTTCAATAATGCGCGCTAACGTTACTTTGCCACATATAGTAATAAGATCTGCACACGATAGCTTGCTGAGCCATTCAGAATTATAGCGGATGCTTATTTTGGAAGGGTCTAATATTTTGCCAACTTGTTCAAAGTACGTTTGCATGTGCTGTTTAATTTGCTCTTCAGAAAGAGGAGGGCGTGTTTTAGAGCGGCCAGTTGGATCGCCAATACGTGCCGTAAAATCGCCAATTAAGAACGTAACATTGTGTCCATTGTCTTGAAATTGTTTAAGCTTTGAAAGAACAACGGCATGGCCAAGATGCAAATCAGGAGCTGTGGGATCCATGCCTAATTTGATATTGAGTTTTTTACCACTTTGCCATTTTTTATGAAGTTCTTGTTCAGGTATAATCTGGGCAGTGCCTGCTCGTATTTCATCTAATGTAGTTATTTTTTCCATACAATAACTTTCTTACTTATAATGTTAACCAATAAGTGCTGCCAAGGCGTGTCCACTAAATGCAATAATATACACAACAAAAAGGCGCAGCAAAGATACGATATCTAATATGCCTAAAAGGGGAAGCACTACAAATAATATAAGAAGTGCCGTAAGCATAATTTTATCTATGTTGTGATAATTCATCCGATGTGAATTAAAGAGCATAACGAGTGATACCCCGTTAATAATAGCTTGTAGCACACTTAATACAACACTCAGGTACATAATGCCAATCAGAATGGTACCTATTGCCACGGTTACTGATGAGTGCGTAGGATATGCACTGGCAATGATCATATACGAAAGTTTTTGGTACAGAATCATGAAGCATGCAATATTAATAATTTTATCGTTAAATATGAGCATGAGCCCGATGAGCGCTGCTAAAGCGAGAACAATACATGCAAATGAGTTTGATAAAAAGGTGATTATTGTTTTGAGAGTGCGATGTGGCGAGCGCATATTTAAGGGATTTATAGGTATATAACGTGCCCATCCAAATTGAAACAAGCAAACAAAAAGAAGACCAATCGGGTCAATATGCGCAAGAGGATTAAGAGTCAAAAATCCTAACTGTTCCGGAGTATCATCACCGAATGTAAGGGCTACCCGCGCTTTAACATAGTTTGATATGGTTATGGTGATAAAATATGCCATCAGAAGTGATACAATGGTAATGATAAATTGTGCTGTCTGTAATGTTATGATCATATGTGTCCCCTATGCAATTGAATATTCTTTTTTAACCGCTTGGTTGAATAACCCTCTTATTGGATACATCAAGCAAGACAGAATGATATCTTTTGAGTTAACATTTAACAATAAAAACAAAAAGAATGAGTTTTTAATAAACTCTTATAGTTTCTTAGTATACGCGGCTAAACGGTCTAAGGCAAAAAGGAGGCGACAAAAGGCAATTAAATAAAATGCGCTTGTAGCGCATCGCACATTTGTTTGCTATTATGAAAACATTAATTTTCGGCGAAAACAGAGCTTATTATGTATGCCCTATAAAACTGCTTTGATTTTATTAATAAAATAATTCTCATCCAAAATAGCTTCTTTCGGATTTACCGCTACAATGTGGCCTGTTTTGAGTAATTCGTTGGTATCTTCAAGATCACCATTGGCGCTAAAAGGATATATAATAGGTTTATCTTGATCATTCGCATTGTCATCAAAAAACATAGAGACATGGTGCGGGTTATTAAGATCAATTGAAAAAGGCTTGCCACCCACTGCCTGAAAAGTTTTTGATTTCCAGTAACCATAATCATCACGGATTGCCCAATGGCTTGTGTGAGCGCTGGAAATAGTGCTAAGCAAAGCAGCGCGTGATATAACTTCAGTAAGGTTAGCATTCTGGTTGGCAAATTGTAGTGTTGTATTTTTTTGAATAGCAGGCACTACTTTTGGCAAATCGGTACCAAAAGTTCTGAGATAGATCGAATATTGTTGAGGGTATTCTGTTTCAAGCCATGCGAGTGTTTTATAAAAAGATGGGAAAATGACCAACCCTTCGCCTTGCAAGATACGCATCATCGATGCTTTATCATCTTCGTATTGTTTGAGATGGGTCGGATATTGCTGCAAATGTGTTACAAATTGTTCCAGGCGCTCAGATCGCTTTTTTTTAAATGTCTCGTCAGTTTTGGCCAATGATGGATTTTCTTGAGCAACTTGAGCAGTAGCATACGCGTAATATGATTGAGTGTGTTTGCTATCCCATGCTGCTTCCATGCACTCAGCAATAATACCATTAATGGTACTTTCCAAATTTTTATCTTGCACCGCGTCAGTGGCGATAATTGTCTTATTGATATCGAAGTGTATACGTAAATGTTTCTTTTGCATGCCATGGGCAGTCCATGAAATAAGCAGTGTTATAGTAAGGGCCATCAATTTTGTATGCATCATATCTCCTAACAAGATATCATAATTTACATCCCCAAAATGGTACTTTTTGTGGATATCAAAGTCAATGAAACGGCTCATCAGTTATAATGTTATGGAATTTCTATGATTTATAGATGCCCCGGTTATTTAAAGTGAATTCTGGCAAGGACTGAATTGCTTCAAAAAACGCTACCAATTGATATAAGCTAAGATCATTATTTATAAAGGGGAGCGGCTATGCAAAGCAAATGGTTAATTAGTGTATATCTTTTGGCTGTAACAATTTTTTCTTGTTATGGCATGGATGCTTTAGAACTTAATGTGCCAGATGAAAAAGGCAAAACGATACTCGATTATAAAATTGAGCGCTTTCCTCACTCTGTCCGTGAGATAGCTGAGCTGGTGGAAAAAGGTGCTATCGTTATTAGCGCAGAAACGCAAGAACGTTTTAAAAGTGACCTTAACATTTGGGAAATGGCTTTCCAAGGTCATGTTAGTATGGTAAAACTTACATATCACTACAATCCCGCTTTATTAAATGAGCAGTGCACTTCAATAAAACGTGAAAATTATTTTTGGGGAAATATTTATGAAAGGGTAACTCCTTTAGCTGCTGCTGCAAAGGGTCTTGGTTTTACAGGAGCAAATCAAAATAGCGCTGTTGCACAGTTTTTATTAGAGAGGGGAGCAGATCCAGAAATTCCAGATGGCTATGGCAATTTTCCTATTCATTATGCGGTGCAAGGTCAAAATACTCGTGAAACTTTTACTTTTGTTGAACAGTTATTAAAGCGTAATAAAGATTTAGCAAATCAGCTTACACTTGATAATAGTAACTATTTGGAGAAAAGAAGTACGCCACTGCACGGTTTTGCCTCTACAAATCATACATTCCCCTATCAAGCTTGTATTACATTAATTACTTTACTGCATGAATATGGAGCAGATTATCTCTCAAAAGATGCTACTGGCAAAACAGCACTTGATGTTGCACAAATGGGACATAAAAAAGAGATGGCCATCGCATTGATAGATGAAAAACATAAACATTATCAACCCGATATACATTATGAGCGTGAAATATTTTATAAGGAGGTTCAATTGAAGCACATAGAATTGAACCGTATTATGTTTGAAAAAGAACAAAAAGGAATTGAAGTATCGAAGGAAGAAAAATCAGAGGCATCGCGCATTTGGGCATTAGCCAAAATGTTGAGAGCTCCAAGTCCAAGTTTTGTAAATTCTGCACAAACTACAGATTCACCATCTAGGTACTCGCGTGTTGGTCTTTTATCATCATCTCCGCGATTAAAAGAGGAAGCATCGGAAAAAGAGCCAAAACAAGCATTAGATCTCTGTGTGCCAACTATGCCGAGATTTAATGTAACATTTGCAAATGCTGCAACAAATATGAATACTCCTAGCATAATTACAGACGAGCGACCTCTTCCAAGTTACTTACAACAATATAATCAAGTCATGATAAGAGAGGCCCAGGAAAAACTAAAGCAAAAACGTGAAAAATGTGAGAAAAAAGAACGTGATAAAAAGTTAGATCCAGCTGCAGATCAAAAGAAATAGAAAGAACATAATGATTAGACGTTTACTATGTTTTTATGTATTGGTTTTAATGCAAAATTTTTGTTTGAGTATGAATGACCTTGAAGCGGACAAAAAGTCAGATAAGCTCTTGCGGCGGATACCTAAAATTCATCAAATTACTCCTTTGGATTTAATAGAGTGGGATCCAGAAACAAGACGTAAAAATGATTTGGAATTAATACAAGGATTAGAAGAAATTCGAGAACGAGCAAAAATAAGAAATGATTTAGAACAAGTTGGGAAGATAAATTTAGCAATAGAAAAATTGAAGAGACCAGTAAAATTCTACGCAGATCTTTCACCGGAAGAAGATCAGAGGCTTGAGGAAACAATAAATAAATTGCTGTCTTCGATGGATGAAAATAGATGAGCGATAAGCCTCTGAACATTTTAAATTACTAAAAGTATTGCATTAGAAGCAAAACTCATTGATTAGAAAGGCCTCTTCGTATAGCCAAATCCGCAAGAAATTCTGCATCTTTTACACCTTTTGCATTTAAGTTATCAACCATCTGTTGCCATTCTTTTCTGAATTCTCGCGGTGGGCAATACTGATATTCAAGCTCTACCTTAAAGTCACTATAGATGGAGTTCATGTCTTTTTCTTCTGTAAATGGAGTTTTTCCTACTAAAAATTGTGCTATTTCTTTGTCTTTATTTTTGTTATTGGTATCTCCATCGATCGGAGTATGTGCATAAATGGTAGAAATAAGTATGCATGATAACGCAAGTAATGTGTTTTTTGTAGGCATAACATTATCCTTGTTGATTATCAGTTTGACGATAACTCGTGTCTAAAATGCCCGACCTGATTAGATGTTCTATCTTTTCTGGGTCGCCGGATTTAAGAGCTTGATCAATCATTCGATCAATTTTTTCCTGCTCTTCTAGACCTCGGTAATGGAACCATGCTTCTTCTTCAAACCATACATATCCCTCTGGATCGCGAACATATCTCACTTGGTTAGGCTTCATTTTGTTTTCAGTATTCATGCCAAAACAATAAGATATCGTCGCTAAGGTATACAATAGCCAAATATGTGAGCGTGTGATCATATGCGTTTTCCGTTTAGAAATATTTAATTATTCTACTTTAGTATATCCATAATTCATGTTTGATCTATAATAGTATCAGGTTCAAGCGTTTAAAGAGCTTATCATTAGAGAATAATTTTTTTGAAGCGCCAATGGTATTCGCTCAAGGACAAAAGGGGGTGGCTATGGACAATAACATAGTGAAAAAGCATGCGCGTGATTTTGAACTCTTATCTCATACTGCCGATATAAAACTGCGTGTTTATGGTGCAACTAAAAAAGAACTTTTCAGACATGCCGTAATAGGTATGTTTCAAAGTATTCACCCTAAAATAGTAGGGTGTCATGAGCAAAATGGCCGAGTCATATGTCAGAATTTACCGATTAAACGGGAAGTGCATATAACATCCTCTGATGAGCTTGCGCTTTTAGTTGATTTTTTATCGGAAGCGCTTTATCTCTCTGATGTACATGATGAGGCACATCTTGATGCTGAGATTCATGAGATGCGCGATTATGCATTACGGGCAACCCTTCTTGGTGCTCCCATACAGGGTTTTGATGGGGTAGAAATAAAAGCAGTTACTTATCATGACCTTGAAATTAAACAGGTTGATGGTGAGTGGCAAGCAGATATTGTATTTGATATTTAAAAGTAGGCATTCATGATTGATTTAAAAAAACAAGTTAGAAAAGAAGATCTTATCAAAATAAGTGAATATGTATACGAGATTGCACAATCTTTTCGCGCGGACATGCGCGTGCCCGCTCGATTTTTTGCCAATGAGGCAATGCTCGATGATCTTCTTTCTGATCGTGCGCTGTGGCAACTGGTAAATGTTGCTACGTTACCTGGCATTCAAGAATATGCTTTTGGTATGCCGGACATGCATCAAGGATATGGATTTCCTATTGGCGGAGTTGCAGCTATGGCCATTGATGCTGATGGTGTTATTTCCCCTGGCGGTATTGGCTATGATATTAATTGTGGTGTGCGCCTTTTGTGTAGCACCATGATGCATGAAGACATCAAGAAAGAAGTTCCTTTGTTGGCAACAGCGCTGCAACGCATTATTCCCTCAGGAGTTGGTCGTGGCGGCCGTTTAAAAATGGATACGCATGAACTCGATGAGATATTGCAAGGCGGTGCGCCGTACATGGTTGCGCAAGGTTATGGAATAGAAGATGATGTTACGCATTGTGAAGATGGTGGTGTTATGGCAGGGGCAAAGCCAGATCGTGTTTCACAGCAGGCAAAAAAACGTGGCAGTGATCAGATTGGCACTTTAGGATCTGGCAATCATTTTCTTGAAATGCAAGTAGTGGATGAGATTTTTGATGAACATGCTGCACAAGCAATGGGTTTACGTAAAGGATTAGTTACCATTATGATTCATTGCGGTTCGCGTGGGTTAGGACATCAGGTATGCACTGATTATGTGCGCGCCATGCGAGCGAAAAACAAAGAGTTTGGGTTTGATCTGCCTGATATGGAACTTGTATGCGCACCATTTCCTTCTGAGATTGCACAGGCTTATTTTGCAGCAATGGCAGCATCCTGTAATTATGCGTGGGCCAATCGGCATATGATTGCTCATTGGACGCGTAAAGCATGGCAAGAAGTATTAGGCCGCACCGCTGCTTTGCATACGGTTTACGATGTTTCTCACAATATTGGCAAACGCGAAACACATATGGTGCAAGGAAAGCAAACCCAATTGCTTGTGCATCGCAAAGGGGCAACGCGTGCATTTGGCCCTCATCGGCAAGAAACACCAGAAACATATAAAGCAATAGGTCAGCCCGTATTTGTGCCAGGCACCATGGGAACGGCGTCATATGTGCTTGTGGGGACAGATGCAAGTCTGGATGTTGCTTTTGGTTCTTGTTGCCACGGCGCAGGGCGGCGCATGTCACGTTCGCAAGCAACACAAACAGTGCGTGGAGCGACCGTGCGTAAAGAGTTAGAGGCGCAAGGAATTATAGTGCGTTCTGATTCAAATGCAGGCCTTGCAGAAGAAGCGCCTCTTGCCTACAAAGATATAGAAGAAGTGATTAATGTGGTGCACGGTGCTGGTTTGGCAAAAAAAGTTGCACGATTAAAACCGATAGCAGTAATAAAAGGCAATTAATGTGTTGGGCGGCATCAGTTTGGTGTCGCCCATGACTTATTGCGAATTGATCATCCATGTTGTGGATTTACATTGTATTCTTCATCATTCTGTTTTGGGAGAAGTGCATCATGAGCGGCATTAATTTCTTGCATCTTTTTGTTGGCCTCGTCTTCATGGCCAGGGTTTTTATCCGGATGCCATATGCGAGCCAATTTTTTAAAGGCGCTTTTGATTTCTGATTCGCTTGCGCCTGCAGATAGCCCTAATGTTTTACGAGCCTTTTCTAGTTCTTCTGGTGTAGGTGTAGATTTTGCGGGCATTGTACGGGGTTGCTCTGTATATTCTTCTTTTGTTTGTTCTTGTTCTTTTAGCCACGAATTATATTCTGCTAATGCTTGTATGATTGATGTGGTTTTTAACCCTGTTGCAAAAAGATCAGATTTAGAACGCAGAGATAAAACATTTTCGGGAGATATGATATTTTTCTTGAGAAAATCGACGACTATTTCATTTAGTGCAGCGAGCTTTATTCTTGGGTCTATCGTTTTTGCCAATGTTACTTGTTTAGGTGGAGTGCTATATTCCTCATAAAGATTTTTTATTTTTGTTTTATACATTCTAGTTTTTTCTATGTTAATAAATTCTCTTCGCTCGATATCCGTTTTTGCTTTATTTATCTCACTCTCTAGCGATTTGATCTCATTTGTGCAAAATTGATAGATTTCATTACTAATATTAGGCAGTTCTTTAATATCGTTAAGAAAAGTAATCATATCAAGAGCTGTTTTATAGGAAAAGTTAAACTCGTTTGAAGTCATGTCATTTTTTTTCAAAGCTTTGTCAATTACGTCTTTGATTTTTGTATTAAGAGCAGTTTGTACGTCAGATCGGTTTGGATAATACGTTTTTTTAGTTTCGAGATACGTTATCTGATCTAAAAAACTTTGATTATAAAATGGGTTCTTAACGCCATTTGTTGTAGTAAATTCTTCATTTCTTATGTTAGCTATAATTTTATCAGCCGATAAATGAGCATCTTTTTGCTGCACATACGTGTAATAATAAGCTTTAAGCTTGTTCCAGATTTGCGATGCATCGTTTTGTGTTGGCAATCGTAGCCATGTTGGTTTTGAGGGAACCCATTGCTGAAAATATTCGGTCCAACTTGTGGTGCACATAGTTAGAGAGGTGAAAAAAAGGAGGGTTGCTATAAGAGTGCGTACATTGTTTTTATTTGGATGTTTCACGTTACAATTCCTTCTTGCGATGTGTATGCAAGCTCTTTCTTGCTAGTCTTTTTCAGATTGAATATAGCAATATATTAGTTGCATATGCAATAGTGCTTAAAAAAGGGCAGCTTTAACGCCGCCCTTTACTCTCTTTTTTTCAGAAAAATAGTTGCTATGCCATTGCTTGCACACGTTTTAAAAGATGCTCATATTGAGCAATGCGATTGTCGATTCTGTCATGATAATGCGCTATTGCTTGATAACAGTTATAAAGGCCGGTAGAGACGCCAAGTGGGCCTACCATAGCAATAAGTGCTGGTATTAAAGCAAATGGATAGGGGTCAGCGCTATAATGCTCGGCAATAAGATCACTTGTGATTGGGCAAGAAACCGCTCCTGTAAAGACTAAGAAGAAGCCCGTTAAGCATGCGGAACTTATAAATGTTTTACCAGTAAAACCACTTTGTGTTGCGCGTTTTTGATAGAGTTTATAAAGATGATTTTTAAGAAGTTGTTCATAATACCCACGATTTTTTTTGACGATATGGAGTTCTTCTATTGGTCCTTCGAGTGATTTTTCAAGAAGCCATTGAGCAGAAAGTTGATCTGTTTCTTTAATTTCTACGTTATTAATAACGGTGGCGCTGTTATAACCATGATTATAAGGACAAGAAGAAGCATTGTTATTTGGAGACGATGACGAGTGTGAACTAAATAGGCTTACTCCATCAAAGTAAGGGTAGAGTGTTGGTGTTATCAAAAAGCTCAGGCAAAAGATGAAATATTTTTTGGGTGATATACGCGGTACATTATACATAGCATACTCCTTTATTAATGCTTATTGTATTTTTCTAGGCGCTTTCTTGTTCCTTTTTATAAGGATTGGCCATAGTCTATCTCAAAAAATAGGATATGCAATGGGTGGTTGCCTATGCAATCTGATAAGGTACGTGTTATACTGCAAAAGAGATTTTTTAGGTACTTTTATACAATGAGTTTAGATCCTATGGATATACGATACGATCATAAATCGCAAGAGATGCGTGCCCAGGCATTGTGGAAAGAGCAGAATGTATACAGCCCGGCGCAGAATAGTGGGCCATTATATACTATCGACACACCGCCGCCAACCGTCTCGGGTTCGTTACATATTGGTCATATTTTTTCGTACACTCAAACTGATATTATTGCACGCTACAAACGTATGCAGGGTTATTCTGTAGTCTATCCATTTGGGTTTGATGACAATGGGTTACCCACTGAACGATTTGTAGAAAAGTTGATTAAAAAAAGCGGT